>Ga0160464_100939_pt1 | contig 14436 bp, 14 predicted proteins | sample HID1971I_E11MG_FD_108275 | JGI IMG/M metagenome (GOLD analysis project Ga0160464, IMG submission 108275) | Enriched millipede-associated microbial communities from UW Madison campus, WI, USA - HID1971I_E11 MG | ecosystem: Host-associated > Arthropoda: Insects > Digestive system > Unclassified ... | reverse complement strand
CCTCGACGCACAGCGCCAACTGTTCAGTGCCCAGCAATCGCTGATCACCGACCGCCTTGCGCAGCTGACCAGCGAGGTGAACCTGTACAAGGCCCTCGGCGGTGGCTGGAACGAACAGACCGCGCAGAACGAGCCATTGAAAGAAGAAGCACCGCCCTTGAAGCTGTTCTGATAGTGCAGGTGTAAAAAAACCGCTTCCCTCACCGGAAGCGGTTTTTTTATGCCTGGATTATTACCCCGCCAACTTGCGTTCGATCATCGCCCACAACCCACCCTGCCCCGGTTGAATCGCCCCCACACCGCCGCGCACCATGGCCGCCACCTGCATAACCCCAATAACAACAGGTCCAACGCCATGAGCACTTTCCAACCGCGCCAGCTGTTGCTGGCGACCGCTGTCGCCAGCCTTGCCCTTCCCGCTATCGCCGAAGAACACGGCTTTCTCGAAGACGCCAGCGCCAATCTCAACCTGCGTAATTTCTTCTTCAACCGCAATTACACCAACCCGACCAAGGCCCAGGGCGGTGCGCAGGAGTGGACGCAGAGTTTCATCCTCGACGCCAAGTCCGGCTTTACCCAAGGCACCGTAGGTTTTGGTGTGGATTTGCTCGGCTTGTACTCGCTCAAGCTCGATGGCGGACGTGGCACGGGCGGCACCCAGTTGCTGCCGCTGGACCATGATGGCCGGCCGGCGGACGAATTCGGACGCCTGGGCGCGGCCTTCAAGGCGCGGTTTTCCAAGACGGAGCTGAAGGTAGGCGAATGGATGCCGGTGCTGCCGATCCTGCGTTCGGACGACGGCCGCTCCCTGCCGCAGACCCTGCGCGGCGGGCAGATCACCTCGAAGGAAATCGACGGCCTGACCCTGTATGGCGGCCAGTTCCGCGCCAACAGCCCGCGTGATGACGGCAGCATGAGCGACATGTCGATGCTCGGTAAAGCTGCATTTACTTCCGACCGTTTCAACTTCCAGGGTGCCGAATATGCGTTCAACGACAAGCGCACCCAGGTCGGCGTATGGAACGCCCAGCTCAAGGACATCTACAGTCAGCAATTCATCAACCTGATCCACAGCCAGCCCGTCGGCAACTGGACCCTCGGCGCCAACCTCGGGTTCTTCTACGGCAAGGACGACGGCAGCGCCCGCGCAGGCAGCCTGGACAACAAAACCTGGTCCGGCCTGTTCTCCGCCAGGTACGGCGGCAACACCTTCTACGTCGGCCTGCAAACACTCACCGGCAACAGCGCCTGGATGCGCGTCAATGGCACCAGTGGCGGCACCCTCGCCAATGACAGTTATAACTCGAGTTACGACAACGCCGAGGAAAAATCCTGGCAAGTGCGCCACGACTACAACTTCGCCGCTCTCGGCATACCCGGCCTGACGCTGATGAACCGTTATATCAGCGGCAGCAACGTGCACACCGGCACCATCAGCGACGGCAAGGAATGGGGCCGCGAGAGTGAAGTCGGCTATACGGTGCAGAGCGGCGCACTGAAGAATTTCAATGTACGTTGGCGCAATTCGAGCATGCGCCGGGACTACAGCAACAATGAGTTTGATGAAAACCGGTTGATCGTCAGCTATCCGATAAGTCTGCTGTAAACCGGCGCCAGACTTAAGGTATGGTGCGCGCCTGCCGCTGCTGATCCCCTTTGACAGCGGCCCCTATCGAGCCTGCGCCCCTCATGAGATCCCTTGCCATAGCAAGCGCATTGTTGGCCCTGGCCCTGTGCCTGAGCGGCTGCATCGGCGCACCTGTTGCCCTGACGCCGGCCACCCAGCAACGCTTGCAAACCCAGGCACCGATCCGCTTCCTGCTGACCTTCGATGACGGTCCCAGCGCCTCGGGCTACAACAATCCGAGCCGCTCAGTGATAGCCGACCTGGCGCACAACCCGGTACTGCCGGGTATCAAGGCGGTGTTCTTCCTGCAGACCGAGGCGGCCCGCTCCGGCGGCAGCTCCCGGGGGCGCAAGACCATGGAGCGCGAACATGCCGCCGGCCACATCCTGGCATTCCATACGGCAACGGCGCTTCATACTAACCATCGCTGGCTCAATGATACCGAACTGGAACGCACCCTGACCGAAGGTGCCGCCGATATTGCCAGCATCACCGGCACGCCTCCGGTGCTGGTACGCCCGCCCTTCTGGAACTACGACAAGCGCACCTTCGCCGCCTACCAGCGGCATGGCCTGCAGGTGTTGCTGACGGACCTGAGCGCCAACGACGGCAAGATCTGGGGTTTCAATGGCAGCCCGCGCCGACGGGCCAATTTGTACCGGCAGTTGTCACTGGTACGTGAACGCATTGCCCTGGGCGAATTACCGACGGTGGACGGCGTTATCCCCGTGGTGGTGACTTTCCACGATATCAACCGCTACACCGCGCGACATATGCAGGAGTACTTGCAGATCCTGATGGACAGCGCGCAAATCAATGGTTTGAACACCGCTGTCGAGCCTTTCTACACCGACACCACCCAGCTTCAACAGGCGGCGCTGGCACGTACGGTGAAGGTCGTAAGCGAGCCCGTGCACCTGCCAGGCGTATGGAATTGGGTATGGGATGCCGATTCACGCTGATCTCTGCAGGTTGTAGAGATCAGAAATGTGGGAGGCGCGGTGCGACGATTCGACTTGCCCCCTCCCACAGGTTGACCGTATTTCAACTCAGGTTTCTCGGGACTCAACGCCCAATTCATCCCACACCGACTCAGCCAGGTGAAAGGTTGCATTTGCCGCCGGAATCCCGCAGTAAATCGCACTCTGCATCAACACTTCCTTGATCTCGGCGCGGGTCACCCCATTGCTGGCAGCGGCGCGCAGGTGCAATTTCAGTTCTTCACTGCGGTTCATGCCGATCAGCATCGCAATAGTGATCAGGCTGCGGGTATGCCGAGGCAGTCCGGGGCGCGTCCAGATATCACCCCAGGCGTGGCGGGTGATCATTTCCTGGAACTCGCTGTTGAACTCGGTCAGGGCATTGAGGCTGCGATCGACATGGGTATCGCCCAGTACTTCGCGGCGCACTTGCAGGCCGTCGGCGTAACGTTGTTTCTCGTCCACAAAAAGCTCCTCAGCGGGCCAGCAGGAATTTAATCACCCGGTCGCTGAATGCAGCGCCGGCTTGCACATTGGACAGGTGCGCCGCATAGAACTCGGCGTATTCGGCGCCGCGCACATGGCTCTGGATAAAGTGGCTTCCGGCGGGCGGCGTCACGGCGTCTTCAGTGCCGGCAATGACCAGGGTCGGCACCTTGATCAACGACAATTGCTCACGAAAATCTGCATCGCGCACCGCACCGCAGTTAGCGGCATACCCCTTGGGCGAAGTAGCCGCGAGCATGTCGGTGATCTGCTTGGCCTGGTGCGGATTGGCGGCAGCAAAATCCGCTGTGAACCAGCGCGCAATCGAGGCATCACGCAGGGCGACCATCGCGGCTGCGCCATCGCGCAGGACCATTTCGATGCGTGGGTTCCAGGTGTCCGGCGTGCCGATCTTGGCGGCGGTATTACATACCACCAGGCGTTGCAGGCGTTCGCCGGCGTGAATGCCCAGCCATTGGCCGATCAAGCCGCCCATGGACAGGCCGCAAAAATGCGCACGCTGGATACCCAGCGCATCCAGCAGGGCAATCACGTCTCGGCCCAGTTGCTCGATGCTGTACGGCCCTTCGGTCACCAGGGATTTGCCATGGCCACGGGTGTCGTAGCGCAACACGCGAAAATGCTCGGTGAACGCCGGGATCTGGATGTCCCACATATGCAAGTCGGTGCCCAGGGAGTTGGACAGCACCAGCACCGGTGCGCCCTCGGGTCCCTCCAATTGGTAATGCAGTTCGCCCTCGGCGAGTTGTACAAAAGCCACAGCAGTCTCCTCAGGCAGTCAAGGCAAAGTGTTCGGTCACTGCACGGGTGACCCAGGTGTGCGCCTGGCCCAGGTAATGGGCCGGGTCGAGCAGGCGATCCAGTTCAGCCGCAGACAGCTCGGCGGTCACTTGCGGTTCATCCGCCAATACTTCACGCAAGTGGCGCCGCTCGGTCACGGCGCGTTTGCAGCACTGCTCCAGCAGATGGTGGGCGGTGTCGCGGCCCAGGCGCTGGGCAAGCACGATGCTGACAGCTTCGGCTAGCAGCAGGCCCTGGGTCAGGTCGAGGTTCTGCGCCATGCGCTCGGGGTCGACCTCCAGCCCTTCACTGACCAACACCGCCTGTTGCAAGGCGCCGGACACCAACCGACAAATCTCCGGCAGGGTCTCCCATTCGGCGTGCCACAAGCCCAGGCTGCGTTCATGCTCCTGGGGCATGGCACTGAACATCGTCGCCACCAGGCCCGGCACGCGGGTGGCGGCGCTGATCAGTACCGCGGCGCCCACAGGGTTGCGCTTGTGGGGCATGGTCGAAGAACCACCCTTGCCCGGCGCCGCAGGTTCAAATACCTCCGCCGCTTCTGTTTGCATCAACAGGCTGATATCGCGACCCAGCTTGCCGAGGCTGCCGGCGATCAGGCCGAGCACGCTGGCAAATTCCACCAGGCGATCACGCTGGGTATGCCAGGGTTGTTCGGGCAAGCCCAACTGCAATTCAGCGGCCAAGGCTTCGGCGACGGGCATGGCGTGTTCGCCGAGCGCTGCCAAAGTGCCGGACGCGCCGCCGAACTGCAGCACCAGCAGGCGCGGCTTCAACTCGGCAAGGCGCTGGCGACTGCGCGTCACGGCGCCCAACCAACCAGCGATTTTCATGCCCAGGGTGACCGGTGTCGCGTGTTGCAACCAAGTACGCCCGGCCAATGGCACGGCGGCGTAACGCTGGGCCTGGGCAGCCAGCACATCGCCCAGGCGCGCCAGGTCCGCTTCGATCAACCCCAGTGCCTGGCGCAACTGCAGCACCAGGCCAGTGTCCATCACGTCCTGGCTGGTCGCGCCCAGATGCACATAGCGCTCGGCGCCGGGATCTTCACTGGCAATCAGCTTGCCCAGTGCCTTGACCAACGGAATCGCCGAGTTGCCTGCCGTGGCAATCGCCACGCCGAGGGCGTCCACGTCGTAGAGCGAAGCCAGGCAAGCCTGGGCAATCGGCGCCACGGCGGCCTGCGGAATCAACCCGACCTGGGCCTCAGCCCGGGCCAGCGCGGCCTCGAAATCCAGCATGCCCTGCAGGCGTCCCTGGTCGCAGAACACTTCCGCCATGCTGCCGGCGGTGAAGTAAGCGTCGAACAGTTGATTGCTCGTGCGCAGCGTCATAACTCGTCCCTTATAGATCGTGGTGCAGGTAAGCCGCCTGTTTCGGCAGGCGCAAGCTGAACAGGAAGGCCACCGCCATCATCGCAGTGACGTACCAATAAAAGGTGTTTTCCATGCCGATGGATTTCAAGCTCAGCGCGACCACTTCCGCGGAACCACCAAACACTGCGTTCGCCACGGCATAGGCCAGGCCCACGCCCAAGGCACGTACCTGGGGCGGGAACATCTCGGCTTTGACCAGGCCGCTGATAGAGGTGTAGAAGCTGACAATCGCCAGGGCCAGGGTAATCAGCACAAAGGCCAGGAACGGGCTGGTCACGGTTTTCAGGGTCAACAGAATCGGCACGGTGAACAGGGTGCCAAGGCCGGCGAACCAGAGCATGGAATTACGCCGGCCGATCTTGTCGGCCAGCATGCCGAACAGCGGCTGCATGCACATGTACAGAAACAGCGCCCCGGTCATGATGTAGCTGGACGTCTTGGCGTGCATACCCACGGTGTTCACCAGGTACTTCTGCATGTAGGTGGTGAAGGTATAGAAAATCAGCGAGCCACCGGCGGTGTAGCCAAGCACGGTGATGAAGGCTTTGCCGTGGTCGCGAAACAGCGCGACGATACTGCCGGCGTCCTTGTCTTCGCGCATTTCCTTGCTGGTGGTTTCTTTCAGGGTGCGGCGCAGCAGCAGGGAGATCACCGCAGCAATCGCGCCGATCACAAAAGGAATGCGCCAGCCCCATGCACGCAATTCTTCTTCGGTGAGGATCTGCTGCAGGATCACCACCACCAACACCGCCAGCAACTGGCCGCCGATCAGGGTCACGTACTGGAACGAAGCGAAGAAACCGCGCTGGCCCTTGAGCGCGACTTCACTCATGTAGGTCGCCGTGGTGCCGTATTCGCCCCCCACCGACAAGCCCTGGAACAGCCGCGCCACTAACAGTAGCGCCGGCGCCCAGGCACCGATGTCGTTATAGGTGGGCAGGAAGGCGATGACCAGGGAACCGGCGCACATCATCAGCACCGAGATCATCATCGAGTTCTTGCGCCCGTGCTTGTCGGCCACCCGGCCAAACAACCAGCCGCCGATAGGCCGCATCAGGAACCCGGCGGCGAACACGCCGGCGGTGTTGAGCAGCTGCACCGTGGGATCGTCGGAGGGGAAAAACGCCGGGGCGAAATAAATCGCGCAGAAGGCGTAGACGTAGAAGTCGAACCATTCGACAAGGTTGCCGGATGAGGCACCGACAATCGCAAAAATCCGTTTGCTGCGTTCTTCTCCGGTGTAGTGGCTGGTTGTTGTTGTCATGTTTTTTCACTCAGTGGGAACGGTTATAGCCTAGACATACTTTGCAACAACCATGTTCCGCAAGCAGACTTTAGGGTAGGCACTGCCTGAGACCTCATCACTGTAGGAGCGTCAGTAATCGAAGAACACCGTTTCCTTGTCTGTCCCCTGCAAAATCACATTCCACTGATGCACACCCTGCGCGTCCGCCTTGGCAATCAAGGTACCGCGACGCTCTGCTGGCACACATGCCAACAGCGGGTCATCGCCATTGAACGCCTCGCCGTCAAAATAAATCCGCGTCAGCAAGTGCTTCACCAGCCCCCGGGCAAATACCAGCACCACCAGATGCGGCGCCTGGGTCGTGCCTTTCAATCCCGGCACACTGCCTGGTTTGATGGTGGTAAAGCGAAAGCGCCCTTCGGCATCTACCGGCACCCGGCCGAAGCCTTCGAAGTTGGGGTCAAGCGCCTTGTCCTGCTCATCCTCAGGGTGGTCGTATTTGCCGGCGGCATTGGCCTGCCAGACTTCCAGCATGGCGTCGTTGACGATATCGCCGTTGCCGTCCAGCACTTGCCCGCTGATCGCCACGCGTTCGCCGAGGGTCGCGGCTACCGTCAGGTCTTCGCGGTTCAGCCAGGTCAGGCCGATGTGGTAATAAGGCCCGACGGTGTGGGACGTGGTTGCGTAGAGTGTCATCTCATTTCTCCATCGGCGTGGCGTCGCGGCCGCGCAGGACGATGTCCCAGCGGTAACCGAGAGCGTAGGACGGAACGGTTTTTTCCAGGTCGAATCGCGCGATCAAGCGCTCCTTGGCACTGGTATCCGGTACACAGTTGTAGATTGGGTCGTATTCCAGCAACGGGTCACCGGGGAAATACATTTGCGTCACCAACCGCGTCAGCACACTGGGGCCGAACAGCGAAAAGTGGATATGCGCCGGGCGCCATGCATTGTGGTGGTTGCCCCACGGGTACGCGCCGGGCTTGATGGTCTGGAACTGGTACCAGCCATCGGCGTCGGTGACGGTGCGCCCGGTGCCGGTGAAATTCGGGTCCAGCGGTGCATCGTGCAGGTCGCGCTTGTGGTTGTAGCGACCAGCGGCGTTGGCCTGCCAGATCTCCACGAGGATGCCCGGCACCGGTAGGCCGTTCTCATCGAGTACGCGGCCGTGAATGATGATGCGCTCGCCTTGGGGCTCGCCCTCATGCTGGGCCGTCAGGTCGTTGTCCTTCTCATTGATACGCTCGGCGCCGATGATCGGGCCGGTGATTTCCGACAAGGAATGGGGCAGGAACACCAATGGCTGGGACGGCGAACGCAGGTTCGTCGACTGGTAGGCCGGGTGCAGGTAATCAGGTTGGGTACCCGCGTGCGGGCGCCGGTAACCGGGCTTGTCACTCATGGAGCAATCCTCTCTTATTGGACGCGTTCAATCGCCAGGGCCAGCCCTTGGCCGACACCCACGCACATGGTCGCCAGGCCTTTGCTGCCGCCGGTTTTTTCCAATTGGTGCAGGGCCGTCAGGACCAGCCGCGCACCGCTCATGCCCAGGGGGTGGCCGAGGGCGATGGCGCCACCGTTCGGGTTGACCTGGGGGGCATCGTCGGCAAGCCCCAGTTCGCGCAGCACTGCCAGGCCTTGGCTGGCAAAGGCTTCGTTGAGTTCGATCACATCAAAGTCAGTGACCGCCAACCCCAGGCGCTCCACCAGCTTGCGCACCGCAGGCACCGGGCCGATACCCATCACACGCGGGGCGACACCGGCACTGGCCATGCCCAGTACGCGGGCGCGGGCAGTGAGACCGTGTTTCTTTACCGCTTCGGCAGACGCGAGGATCAATGCCGCAGCGCCGTCGTTCACGCCCGAAGCGTTGCCGGCAGTGACGGTCTTGTCCGGACCGTTGACTGGCTTGAGCTTGGCCAGGGCTTCCAGGCTGGTGTCCCGTGGGTGCTCATCGTGCTCCACTACAGTTTCACCTTTTTTATGGGCGACCCGCACCGGCACGATTTCCTCGGCGAAGAAGCCGGCGGCTTGTGCGGCGGCGGTGCGCTGCTGGCTGCGCAGGGCGAAAGCGTCCTGGTCGGCGCGGGAAACCTGATAGTCGTCGGCGACATTGTCGGCGGTCTGCGGCATGGCATCCACACCGTACTGGGCCTTCATCAGCGGGTTGATAAAGCGCCAGCCGATGGTGGTGTCCTCCAGCTTCATGTTGCGCGAAAACGCCGCATCAGCCTTGCCCATCACGAAGGGAGCACGGGACATCGACTCGACGCCACCGGCAATCGCCAGCTCCATTTCGCCGCTGGCGATGGCGCGAAAGGCCGTGCCGATGGCATCCATGCCCGAGGCGCACAGACGGTTGAGGGTCACGCCCGGAACGCTTTCCGGCAGCCCCGCCAGCAACAGTGCCATGCGCGCCACGTTGCGGTTGTCTTCGCCGGCCTGGTTGGCGCAGCCGAGGAACACCTCGTCCACTGCATTCCAATCCACCGAGGGGTTGCGCTCGATCAGCGCCTTGATCGGCAGCGCCGCCAGGTCATCGGCGCGTACAGTCGACAAGCCGCCGCCAAAACGGCCGATAGGCGTGCGAATGGCATCACAGATGAATACGTCGCGCATCAGGCTTCTCCCGGCGCTTGGCCGTGGGCCGCGGCCGTGCGTGCTTCGAGGTCACGCAGGGCGGTCAGTTCTGTCTCGGTGGGTTCAGCCGTGGTGCTGACCTGGTCGGCAAAGCGAATCGCCCAACCGGTGGCGGCCACTACCTGTTCACGGGTCACGCCGGGATGCAGCGCGGTAACCACGAATTCATGGCTGCCCTCCTCCGGTTCCATGATGCACAGGTCGGTAATGATGCCTACGGGTCCTGCGCCGGGCAGGCCAAGACGCTTGCGTGAGTCGCCGCCTTCGCCGTGGCCGACAGAGGTGATGAAGTCCAGCTTGTCGACAAACGAACGGGACGACTGCTTAAGGATGATCAGCACGCTCTTGGCCGAACCTGCGATCTCCGGCGCGCCACCGGCACCGGGCAAACGCACCTTGGGCTGGTGATAGTCACCGACCACGGTGGTGTTGATATTGCCGAACCGATCAACCTGGGCCGCGCCGAGAAAGCCCACATCAATGCGCCCGCCCTGCAGCCAATAGCGAAAGATCTCACCGGTGGGCACCACGGTGTCGGCGGTCTCCGCCAACTCGCCATCGCCGATGGACAGCGGCAGCACGCTGGGCTTGGCCCCAATCGGGCCGGACTCGTAGATCAGCACCACGTCGGGCGATGAAGTCAGGCGCGCCAGGTTGGCGGCCTTGGACGGCAGACCGATGCCGACGAAGCACACCGAGCCGTTCTGCAAGCGGCGTGCAGCGGCGACGGTCATCATTTCATTAGTGGAGTAAGCCATTACTTGGCCTCCTGCGCGGTGGCCAGCTTGGCCCGGAATTCATTGAAATCGGCGGTGCCGTGGATGTATTCGTCGATCCAGGCAGTAAAGGTTTCACGGTCGCGGGCAATCGGGTCCCACGCCTGGTAGAAACGGTTATCGCGCTCGTTGTAGCCGTGGGCGTAGGAGGGATGTGCACCTCCGGGTACGAGGCATACCGCCGTCAGCGCCCAGGTCGGCAACACGCAGCTGTTCATCGGTGCATTCAGGTCATCGACGATTTCCTCGACGGTGACGATGCAGCGCTTGGCCGCCAGGGCCGCTTCCTTCTGCACGCCGAGAATGCCCCAGAGCAGCACGTTGCCCTTGCGATCGGCTTTCTGTGCGTGGATCACGGTGATGTCAGGACGTACCGACGGTACCGCCGCCAGCACTTCACCAGTAAACGGGCAGGTAACGGTCTTGATCAGTGGGTTGACCTTGGGCAAGTCAGAACCGGCGTAGGCACGCAGCACCGCGAACGGTAGGCCCGATGCCCCGGCGACGTAGGCATTGGCCAGGTCGGCGTGGCTGTGTTCTTCAATCTCCAGAGGCTGCGGCCATTGCTTCTCGACCGCGTCGCGCAGGCGATGCAGGGAGCCCACACCCGGGTTGCCACCCCAGGAAAAAATCAACTTGCGCGCACAGCCGGCACCGATCAACTGGTCGTAGATCAGGTCAGGGGTCATACGTACCAGTGTCAGGTCTTTTTTGCCTTGACGAATGATTTCATGACCTGCGGCCGTGGGGATCAGGTGGGTAAAGCCTTCGAGGGCGACGGTATCGCCGTCGTTCACGAAGCGCTTGACCGCATCACGCAGAGTGAGGATTTCAGCCATGGGGTTGGGCTCCCGCTGTTGATCAAAAAAGGCGCTGAGGGGGCGCCGAAGTGCTTGAAGGTTAAGCCGGGGATAGGGGCCAAACAATCCGATAATCGACTCAGTGTTCGATAAACGAACAGATTGTTACCTAGCTAACCTTCAAATGTGGGAGGGGCAAGCCACCCACATTTGATCCCCGCCAGGCTTAGGTGGCGTCGGCATGGCTGACCATGCCCTTGATCACCACCGCAGCCGTGGCCAACGCCGCCGGGATCACCAGTGCCGTAAGCACCTGCTCGAAATTCCAACCCAGGCCCAGCAAGGTGGCGCCCATCCATGCGCCCAGAATTGCGCCGAAGCGGCCAATGCCAAGCATCCACGACACACCGGTGGCACGCCCCTGGGTTGGGTAGAACCGTGCGGCCAGGGACGGCATCGCCGATTGCGCACCGTTGACGCACATCCCGGCGATCAGCACGAGGGTCGCCAGTAGCGTGATATTGCCCAGGCTCTGCCCGACCGCGTAGGCAAACACTCCGGCCAACAGATAGAAGGTACCGATCACTTTGTGCGGGTTGAACCGGTCCATCGCCCAGCCCACGCCCACTGCACTCAACACCCCGCCAAACTGGAACAACGCGCCGATAAACGCGGCCTGCTCCATGCTGGCGCCGCTGTCGCGCATCAACGTGGGCAGCCAACTGGTCAGCAGGTACACAATCACCAGGCCCATGAAGTAAGTGAGCCACAACAGCAAGGTGCCGGCGCTGTAGGTGCCCGAGAAGATCACCGCGAACACATTGCGGGCCTTGACGGTTTTTTGCTCCGGCACGCTGAAAGCGCTGGCTTGGGCAACGATACCGGGCTCGATGGGAGCAAGGGTTTTGCGCACCTTTTCGGTACCGCGATTGCGTACCACCAGGTAACGCGCCGACTCCGGCAACCACGCCAACAGCACCAGCGCCAGGATCAATGGCAGGATGCCGCCAATCAGCAACAGGCTGTGCCAACCGAAGGCGGGGATCAGCTTGGCCGAAATAAACCCACCGCCAGCCATGCCCAGGTTGAAGCCGCAGAACATGCTGGTCACCAGCAACGACTTATGGCGCTCGGGGGTGTATTCGGAGAGCAAGGTAGTGGCATTCGGCATGCCGGCGCCCAGGCCCAGCCCGGTGAGAAAGCGCAGCACCAGCAACTGATCGACATTACTGCTGTAGGCCGACGCCAAGCTGAACGCTCCAAACACCACCACCGCGCCCACCAACACGACTTTACGGCCAAAGCGATCGGCCAGCGGGCCGGAACCCAGTGCGCCGAACACCATGCCGATCAACGCGGCGCTCATCACCGGGCCGAGGCTGGCGCGATCGATGCCCCAGTCCTGGGACAGTGCCGGTGCGATAAAGCCCATGGCCGCTGTATCGAGGCCGTCAAGAAAGACAATCAGGAAACATAGAATGACCACGCGCCACTGGTAGCGTGACAGTGGCTGGGTATTGATGAAGGACTGCACGTCCAGGGTGGTACCGACAGAAGGCTGATTCATTATTTTTATTCCACACCGATGGCGGGCTGACGACCTCAGGTCATCATTATTATTGGGCAGCTCCTCAGAGCGCTGCCGCACATTAATAAGCCAGGGGAAACACCGTCAATCGAGCCAACCGGGATCTGTGCGGTCACCGAACAGCTTAGGCAAACAACTGCGCACTCAACTCGCGGCTGGCGCTGAGCATGCTCGGCAAAAAGCGCTGCTCCAACTCACTGCGGCTGACCCGTCCGGCATGGGTGCTGACATTGAGCGCGGCCAGTACCTGGCCAGACGCGTCATACACCGGTACCGCAATAGAACGCAGGCCCTGCTCCAGTTCCTGGTCGACAATGCACCAGCCTTGCTGACGGACCTGTTGCAGGCATTCGAACAGGGCTTCAGGCGTGGTCAAGGTACGGCTGGTCTTGGTTTGCAGGTCGGCATGCTGGAGATAGTCCTGCAACGAAGCATCGTCGAGAGCGGCCAGCAAAATCCGCCCCATGGACGTGCAATACGCCGGCAGCCGCCCACCCACAGACAAATCAACGGAGATCAGCCGCTGGGTGGTGGCCGAACGGGCGATATAGAGGATGTCATCGCCCTCGAGGGTGGCCATGTTGCAGGCTTCATGCAGCTGCTCGCTCATGCGGTCCAGATAGGGTTGGGCCGACACGGCCAACGGTGTGGACGACAGATAGGCGTGACCAAGGGTCAGCACTTTAGGCAACAACGAGTAGGTGCGCCCATCGGTGGTGGCGTAGCCAAGCTTGATCAGGGTATGCAGGCAACGACGCACGGCGGCGCGGGGTATTTCCGTGCGATGGCTGATCTGGGCGATGGTCAGGTGCCGCTTGCGTTCCTGGAACGCCTGCACCACGGCCAGGCCACGGGCCAGGGAGGTCATGAAATCCGGATCACCGGTGAAGGCCTGGATGCGCTTGGCCGGTGATGCCACGATCGGCGGCGCCACTGATGCAAAGGAGTTGCGCAATTGATCGTTCATTTCAGGGGTCCTTTCTCTTGTTTTCACCACGGGAGGGTTGGCCGCCATTACAAGCCGTGCCGGACGCGATGCACAAGACAGCGCCGGCAACATTGGGCGATTATCGGACAATCATGCGATTATCGCAATTTGACCCGCACTGGCGCGCCCCCTGTGGTCAACGTTTCAGATTTGCCTGATAAATCCAAAAAATGTGGCCGTTTACCCTGCCCTTTAGAATGAACGTAGACATTAGGATGACGGCGTTCACAAATACTGGCGCCCGCATGTAATAAAACCCTCACACAACGTTGACGCTTTTTAACTTCGTAGTGATAGTGTTATTCAAATGCGCCGCTATAATGCAACCTGTGCAGAGGTCAGCCCGGTATCACTATCGGAATTGGAGCTCGCCAGGCGCTGCGGGATGTATGCAGCGACGGTCACAATACCCGCTTAAAAGAACTGCCCTCAGGTCTGCATTCCAAGTTGAACAGTTCGACTGTTCAACCTGAAACCATCCGAGGACGACTTTCAGGCATGACGCTGCGCAATCAATAAACTTAACTCAATTAGGTAACACTGTGACGAAAGATGAACTGCGCGCGGAACTTGAGCGCCAGGAGCAACGTTACAAGGACGTCTACGGCGGGGAAGTCACCACCTACGCCGCGCAACCTGAGCCAGAACGCAAGCCATGGCGCAAGCGAGCCAGCCTGCTCGACCAAGCCTTTGCCCAGGAAATCCAAAAGATAGAACAGGAACTCAAGACTGAAGAGCCATAAGCACTTGCGTTCGAGCTTCCAGGGTCTGCTGTCTCTGCCGGTCCACCACTGGCAGAGGGCTCCATGGCGCACCGCCCGCTGGTCAGTAACCTACGGCCGCCAACGAAATTTCATACAAATGTTTCAGGCATGACATTTTCATGACCAACGCCGGTCTTTTCCGGCCTGAGCTTTATAAATCAAAGACTTGCCAAAGCCCCGGAAACCCTGGGATGCGTCCATCCTGGCGCCGGTTTTTCAATGAAGATTGTTACCGATGAGCAGCTAATGCATCGATTACCGATGTTTTCTGGCATAATCGCGCCCCCTTACGACCGGGTCAGAAAACCTTCATGATCGATTTATTCAGCGGACTGGATGCTTG
>Ga0160464_100938_pt1 | contig 14459 bp, 13 predicted proteins | sample HID1971I_E11MG_FD_108275 | JGI IMG/M metagenome (GOLD analysis project Ga0160464, IMG submission 108275) | Enriched millipede-associated microbial communities from UW Madison campus, WI, USA - HID1971I_E11 MG | ecosystem: Host-associated > Arthropoda: Insects > Digestive system > Unclassified ... | reverse complement strand
GAGGGCGAGGCATGGTGGGCGATCGGCTGGTGCCTCGTGATCCTCGTCATCGCGGTCGCCTGGGGCGCCTGGCTGTTCCGCCGCAAGGCCGGCCGGCGCTGAGCGCTCCAGGTGGGCGGGGTCCAGCGGGGGCATAGGCATTCTCCGGCTTTCGCCTAACTGCGGCGACGACACTGGACCACGGACTCGCGCCGGCACCGCCGAGTCCCTCCGGGTGTGTGGACCCGCACCTCGCCCCTGACGACAAGCCCCCCTGCCGTCAGGGGCGAGTCGTTGCGGGTCTCCGCCAGGTGACGGGAACCTCCCGCATCACGAGAGCACTGTCGATCTGCGCGGCTCCTCGGGGAAGGCCGTCGAAGAACGACGACCTGATCTCGTTCACCCGGCCCGCGTCCACGGCCCACCGCGTCGAGGACAGCTCCACGGCCTCCGCTCCCCTGCCGTCGCGCCGCGGTGACCAGCCGACGGCGCCGGATCGGTAGAACCGCGAGGCGTCGTCCACCGTCGGGAAGAGCGTGCTCTCCCATTCCTCGACGACCTCGACGTCTGCGGAGACACTCGCGTCGGACGCCAGCATCCGGACCTGGAACCGTGCATCGGTCTCCTCGGTCTCGAACCGCGCGCGTCGCTGCATCCCGGGGAAGAACCGGCCCCCTCCGATGACGGGCACGACGCCGGAGGAGTGCCGTTCGATGACATACACGCCCGTTCGCGTCGCCCCGCCCTCATCCCACTCGACCGCGAACCGGTGCGCGGCATTCTCCGTCGTGATCCCCCACCGCGGGCGCACCCAGCCGGGACGCAACTCCGTCAGCGCGATCAGGCACACTCCGCCGACGGCACTTCCGTCCACGAGCTGCGGCCGGAAGGGGGCAGGGATGATCTCGCGCGCCACCGCCGGATCGACTCGATACGTCAGCAGCAGACGGCGTCGCATCCGGCCGCGGAGAGTGCGCATGAGGAGGTTCATGCCCCACAATTTAACAGCTTTGCTAAATAGCTACAAGGCTTCTACGCGAGGAACGGCGAGACGCGGATCGTCACGCACCGAGCCGTTTGAGCGCGGTCGCGACGACGTGCTTCGCCGACGCCGCTGCGCGTCCGACGACCTCGGCCGCATGGGCGGCCGCGCTGTCGGGAAGCGGGAGGCCCGGGTAGGCGACATCGGGGGCACCGTCACCGAAGGCATCCACCAGGAACGGCACCAGCCAGTCGTCCACGACCTCGAGCGGCTCGACCGCGAGGCTGTAGAAGCGGCGCTGGCCGTCTTCGCGCACGGTGACGAGTTCGGCGTCGCGCAGCACCTTCAGATGCTTCGACACGGTGGGCTGGCTGATCCCCAGATCGGCGACGATCTGACTGACGCTCGTGCCGGCCTCTCCTTCGGTCGTACGCCGCAGCAGGAGCTGGAGGATGTCTCGCCTCGTACCGTCTGCGATCACGTCGAAGATGTCCGTCATGAGTTCAGGGTAGTCGTCCCCGGCACGGAGTACCATGACGAAGGCTCGGCGACAGACGCCGTGCGGCCGCTCGACGCGGCCGAAGGAGAAACCAGAGGGGGCAGCGATGTCGGGCATCGTTTCGGCGTCGTCCCCACGGCAGAGCCTCAAGAGCGCGGCCGGCTGGGTCAAGCACCTCGTCACCTCGTCGCCGTCGCGCTTCGCGATCGTCATCTTCGCTCTCCTGATCCTCGTCTTCACTGTGCTGCTCTCCCTCCCGATCGCCTCCGCGAGCGGGACGGTGACGCCGCTGAGCGACGCCCTGTTCACCGCCGTCTCCACCATCTGCGTCACCGGGCTGGCGACCGTCGACATGGCCAACTACTGGTCCCCCTTCGGGCACGTCCTGATCTTCCTCGGCGTGAACATCGGCGCCCTGGGCGTCCTCACGCTCGCGTCGCTCATGGGCATGCTGATCTCGAAGCGCCTCGGCCTGCGCGCCAAGCTGATGGCCGCAGGCGATACCAACCCGATGCGCGCGCACGGCGGCGTGGTCAACGAGAGCCAGACGGTGCGGCTCGGCGAGGTCGGCCAGCTGCTGACGACGGTCGCCGTCTCCGCGCTGATCATCGAGGCTTCGCTCGCGATACTCCTGTACCCCGCGCTCGTGATGGCCAAGGTCGACCCCATCGCGGCATTGTGGGAGGCGCCCTACTTCGCGGCGATGGCATTCACGAACACAGGATTCGCGCCGAACGACGGCGGTGTCGCGGTGTTCTCCGACGACTATCTGGTGCTCTCGCTCCTGATGGTCGGCGTCTTCCTCGGCAGCATCGGCTTCCCCGTCATCTACACCCTCGCCAAGCACGTCTGGCATGTGAAGCGCTGGTCGTTGCACTCCAAGCTCACGCTCGTCACCACCATCCTCCTGTTCATCCTCGGCGCCGCCGTCTTCGTCGTCCTCGAGTTCAACAACCCGAAGACGTTCGGGTCGATGGATGCGGCCGACACCACGTTCCAGGCGTTCTTCCTCTCGGCGATGACCCGTTCCGGTGGCTTCAACGTGATCGAGATGGACGATCTGAACGGCTCGTCCCTGCTCGCCGCCAGCATGCTGATGTTCGTCGGCGGCGGGTCCGCCTCGACGGCCGGCGGCATCAAAGTGACCACCCTCGCCGTGCTGGCCATCGCCGTCTGGTCCGAGGCCAAGGGCCGCCAGTCCGTCGAGGCGTTCGGCCGCCGCATCCCGAGCGACGTGCAGCGCGTCGCGCTCAGCGTCGTCGCCTGGGGTGCGACGATCGTCGCGCTGTCGACGATCGTGATCTCCCAGATCACCAAGGCGGACATCAGTCACGTGCTGTTCGACGTCATCTCGGCGTTCGGCACGGTCGGGCTGTCGACCGGCCTCACGGCGGAGCTACCCGATTCGGCGTCGTACGTCATGGCCGCGACCATCTTCATGGGCCGCGTTGGTACAGTGACACTCGCCGCGGCGGTCGCCGCGACATCGCGAACGCAGTACTACTCACTGCCCGTGGAAAGGCCGATCGTTGGTTGAAGTCCTCCGGGGCGACGCTCCCGTCCTCGTCATCGGCCTCGGCCGGTTCGGCGCCGCCTGTGCCGGAGAGCTCGACCGCCTCGACCGCGAGGTGCTCGCGATCGACGACAACCTCGAGCTCGTGCAGAAGTGGTCCGACCGGGTCACGCACACCGTGCAGGCCGATGCGAAGAACATCGACGCCCTCCGGCAGATCGGTGCGCAGGACTTCCAGGTCGCGGTCGTGGCCGTCGGTTCCTCGATCGAGGCCTCGGTGCTCATCACGGCGAACCTCGTCGACCTGAAGGTTCCGCAGATCTGGGCCAAGGCCGTCTCGCAGTCGCACGGCAAGATCCTCGCCCGCGTCGGCGCGAACCACGTCATCTACCCGGAGCGCGAAGCCGGCGAGCGCGTGGCACACCTCGTGAGCGGACGGATGCTCGACTTCATCCGCTTCGACGACGACTTCGTGCTCGCCAAGATGTACCCGCCGAAGTTCATCCGCGGTGTCGGCCTGAACGAGTCGGGCGTGCGCTCGAAGTACAAGGTCACCGTCGTGGGTGTGAAGAGTCCGGGTAAGCCGTTCCGCTACGCCGAGGCGAACACCATCGTCACGAACCACGACCTCATCATCGTCTCCGGCACCAACAGCGACATCGAGCGCTTCGCCGGCCTCGACCGCTGACACCACCTGCGTTCGTTTCCCGGCTCCCCCTCGCGGCGGATGCGCGGGCCGCGGCCGCCATGGTGGGATGGGGCTATGACCGACCCCGCAGCGGCTCCCCCCGTCCTCGCCCTCCGCGGGCTTCGCAAGCAGTTCGGACAGAAGGTCGCCGTCGACAGCCTCTCCCTCGACGTGCCGGCCGGATCGATGCTGGGCCTGCTCGGCCCGAACGGCGCAGGCAAGACCACGACGCTCGCCATGGCCACGGGCCTCCTGCGTCCGGATGCCGGCACCGCCTGGGTGCTCGGTGCCGACGTGTGGCAGAACCCGGCGGAGGCCAAGGCCCGCATGGGCGTGCTTCCCGACGGCATCCGCATGCTCGATCGCCTTACCGGGGCCGAGCTGCTGCGGTACACCGGGCTGCTCCGCGGCATGGCGGAGGCGGACGTCGTCTCACGCACCGGTGACCTCCTCGAGGCCCTGGGGCTCGCCGACGCACGGGACACCCTGGTCGTCGACTACTCCGCCGGCATGCGCAAGAAGATCGGGCTCGCCTGTGCGCTGATCCACGCGCCTCGACTGCTCATCCTCGACGAGCCGCTGGAGGCCGTCGATCCGGTTTCCGGCGAGACGATCCGCCAGATCCTGCGCTCGTTCGTCAACGGCGGAGGCACGGTCGTGCTGTCCAGTCACGTGATGGAACTCGTCGAATCGATGTGCGACCGGGTCGCGATCGTCGCCGAAGGACGACTGCTCGCGCATGGGCCGCTCGACGACGTGCGTGCCGGTCTCTCGCTGCAGCAGCGGTTCCTCACGCTCGTGGGGGCGCACGACCTCGGGACGGAGACGCTCGCATGGTTGCGCTCCTCGTAAGCCTGCGCTGGCGGCAGCTCCGGCATCAGCTGTCCCGCAACCCCTGGATGATCGTCACCCTGATCATCACCGGGATGATCGCCCTCGGACTCCTCGCCGGACTCACCGCCGGGCTCGTCGCCCTGCGATTCGCCGCGCCCCAAGGCGCCGTCACCGCCATCGTCCTCACCGGTTCGGTGATCGTCCTCGGATGGTGGATCGGCTCCATCCTGGTCAGCGCCGACGACTCCCTCGCTCCCGAGCGCTTCGCGCTGCTGCCCGTGACCGCGCCCGCGCTGCTGCCCGGTTTCGTCGTCGCCGGGGCCACCACCATCGGGGGCATCGGCACCACGGTCGCGCTGCTGCTGATGCTCCTCGGCTGGTCGGTGAGCCTGCCCGCACTCCTCACCGCTCTGATCATGATCCCCGTCGCCGTGGTCACCTGCGTGCTCGGCGCCAGGGTGGTGAGCGGACTCCTCGCCGGGTGGCTGGCGCGCCGCAGCACCCGCGACCTGGTGCTGACGCTCGGCGTGCTGCTGGCCGCTTCCTCCGGGCTCATCCTCAACCTCGGGATCGGAGCGCTGACCAAGGTGGGCGACGTCGGCGAGGCATTCACCACCGTCGCCGACATCGCCGCCTGGACGCCGTTCGGTGCCGTGTTCGGCGTGTCCGCGTCGGCCGCCCAAGGCGACCTCCTCACCTCCGCGCTCCGCCTGCTGATCGCTCTCGCGACGGTCGTCATCCTGTGGGTCGCATCACAGCGGCTGCTGGCCACGCGTCTCGTCTCGCCCATCCAGAGCAGTGGCGGTGGACGAGTGCGCTCCGGCCGTCTGCTCGATCGGATGCTGCCGGCGACCTCGAGCGGCGCGATCGCCGCGCGATCTCTGCGCTACTTCCGCCGTGATCCGCGCCAGCTCGTCAACATCGTGATGCTCCTGCTGCTCCCGGCGATCTTCATCGGCATCGCTCTCATGAACGGCCTGCAGGAAGAGTCGATCGGATTCGGCCCGGCCATCACCCTGATCCCGGCGATCAACGCGCTCCTCGCCGGAACGATCGTGCAGATGGCGATCGCCTACGACAACGATGCCGTCGCGATGCACATCCTCACCGGCGTCAGCGGTGCTGCCGACCGCGCAGGACGCCTGCTCGGCTTCGGGCTGATCGCGGTGCCGGTGACGATCGTGCTGTGCGTGGCGACCTGCCTCCTCGCCGGACGCCCCGACCTGCTGCCCGGCAGCCTCGGCGCGGCGCTCGGTCTGACGGCGATCGCGGCCGGTGCCGGAGCCTGGGTCGGAAGCTTCCTCCCCGGCCGCGCGCCCGCCCCGGAAGCGAATCCCTTCGGCCGCGGCTCCTCCGGCGGGGTGCAGTCGCTGCTCGCGATGATCATCATCGGGCCGATCACGCTCGCGCTCGGCGCCCCTGCGCTCGGGTTCGCCATCGCGGCGATCTGGAACCCGGTCCTCGGCGCGGTCAGCCTCGCGTGCGGAATCGCGTTCGGCGGGCTGGCCCTCTGGGGCGGAACCGTGCTCGGCGGGAAGATCCTGGATCGACGCTGGCCCGAGGTGCTCGCCGACGTGTCCAGCGAGAGCTGAGCGAGACCGGAACCCGTCAGGCGTCGATGTCGAGGACGACCTCGATCACGTCGTCCACGCCGAGGCCCTCGCGGTCCTGGAGTGCTTTCTTGATCGGCACGATGTATCCGTCGTCCTTCGGCCAGAGGGCGGTGGTCGTCGTGGTCTCGCCGACCGTGACCGATGCGGGGATCATTCCCCACCCGTATGTGACGACGGATGCGATCTCGTGGATCAACTCGCTCTCGGCCGCCGGCACCGTGACGAAATGGAAGGGCGCAGGACCCCGCCAGTACCAGATCGCGCCCTCGATCCGCAGCTGCATGATTCAGGCTCCGGCGGCGAGCTCTCTGGCGCGCGCGAGTGCAGCGGCCGCGGCATCGGCGAAGGCGGCGTCGAGGTGTGCACCCTGCAGGACGGCCACCGCCCGCTCGGTCGTTCCCTTCGGGCTCGTGACCCGGCGGCGCAGTTCCGCAGGGTCCTCGCCCGAGGCGTCGAGCAGAGCCGTCGCGCCGATGAACGTCTGCTCGACCATCAGCCGCGCGTCGGCATCGTCGAAGCCCATGCCGACGGCGGCCTTCGTGAACTCCTCGATCAGCAGATAGACGTAGGCGGGTCCGGAGCCCGAGATCGTCGACAGCGCGTCGATCTGCGACTCCGGCACCTCGACGACGACCCCGACGGTCTCGAAGAGGCGACGGACGAGAGCCAGATCCTCATCCGAGACGGCCGCACCAGCGGCGAGACCGGTGACGCCCTTGCGCACGGTCGACGGGGTGTTGGGCATCGAGCGGATGACACGCGCCTCGGGGCCGAGCACGTCGGCGAAGGTCTGCAGCGTGACTCCGGCAGCCACGCTCACCACGATCGTGTCGGCGGCGAGGTGCGGGGCGATCTCGCGGAGCAGGTCGGGCACCATCGCCGGCTTCACGCCGACCAGCACGATCCGCGCTCCTGCGGCGGCCTCGGCGTTGCCCTCCGGCCGCCCGGCGAGAGCGATGCTCGTGACACCGTCGAGGCCGGCGAACGCCTCCGCCTTCTCCGCCGTGCGGTTCGTCGCGGTGATCCCGCCGTCGATCCGGATGCCCGAGGCGATCACTCCGCGGAGGATCGCACCACCCATCGAGCCGGCACCGAGGAAAGCGAGCGAAGGAAGCGAGTCAGCCATGTCGCCATCCTACGGCGGGCACTCCGACATCCTCAGGCGGGCGGTTCTAGACTCGTCCCATGAGTGCATCCGGAGGCAACAAGGCCATCGTCGCGGCGTTCCTGGCGAACATGGGCATCGCCCTCGCGAAGTTCATCGCCTGGGCCCTCTCCGGGTCTGCCTCGATGCTCGCCGAGGCCATCCACTCCGTCGCCGACTCCGGCAACCAGCTGCTGCTGATGCTGGGCGGACGCAAGGCCCGGCGCGAGGCCGACCGCGCACACCCGTTCGGCTACGGCCGAGAGCGCTACGTGTACGCCTTCGTCGTCTCGATCATCCTCTTCTCGGTCGGCGGCCTCTTCGCGATCTACGAGGGCGTCGAGAAGCTCACGAACCCGCACGAGCTCGACAAGACGTGGTGGTGGCTGCCGCTCGTGGTGCTCGTCGTCGCGATCGGACTCGAATCGTTCTCTCTGCGCACCGCCGTGCGCGAGAGCAACCTCGTGCGCGAGAAGGGCCAGTCGTGGGTGTCGTTCGTGCGCCGCTCCAAGGCTCCGGAGCTCCCGGTCGTGCTGCTCGAAGACGTGGGAGCACTGACCGGACTCACGTTCGCGCTGCTCGGCGTCGGCCTCACCCTCATCACCGGAAACCCGATGTTCGATGCACTCGGCACCGTGATGATCGGTGTGCTCCTGGTACTGATCGCGATCGTGCTGGGCGTCGAGACGAAGAGCCTCCTGGTCGGCGAGGGAGCCACTCAGGCCGACCACGACCGCATCGTGGACGCGATCAACGCGGGCGACGAGATCGAGAAGATCATCCACATGAAGACCCTCTACCTCGGCCCCGACGAGCTGATGGTGGCGGCGAAGATCGCCCTCAACGCCGACAAGCCGCTGCGCGAGGCGGCGGACGACATCAATGCGATCGAGGCGCGCATCCGGGAGGCCGTGCCGGTGGCACGGATCGTCTACATCGAACCCGACGTGTACCGCCCGGCGATCGACCCCGAGCCGTCGACGGACGTCTTCGTGCTGAAGTCATCCGACTGAGCCAGGAAGCCCCTCAGCGGCGCTGTTCGAAGAACCCGCGCAGCAGTGCCGTCGCCGCATCCGCCTCGACACCGCCGATCACCTCGGCGCGGTAGGGCAGCCGCCGGTCACGAAGCACGTCGTACATCGAGCCGGCCGCGCCCGCTTTGTCGTCCCAGGCGCCGAACACCACGCGACCGACGCGGGACTGCAGGATCGCTCCGGCGCACATGATGCAGGGTTCGAGGGTGACCACGAGTGTGTGCCCGTCGAGGTTCCAGGAGCCGACGGACGACGCCGCCCGCCGCAGCGCCTCGATCTCGGCGTGGCCGGTCGGATCATGAGTCTCTTCGCGGGTGTTGCGTCCTTCGGCGATGATCCGCCCCTCCGGGTCGAGGACCACCGCTCCGACGGGGATCTCGGACACCGCCGCCGCCTCGGCTGCGAGCACGAGGGCGCGCTGCATCGCACGGTCATCGGCAGCGGTCATGCGTCGAGCCTACGACAGCCGACGAGCGCGGCCGGAGTCCCGATGTCGTGCCCGACCGTGCGGCGCATTACCCTGTATCCATGCGCGTTCACGTGGCCGACCACCCTCTCATCACTCACAAGCTCTCGGTGCTGCGCGATGTGCGCACGCCGTCGCCGGTCTTCCGGCAGCTCACGGAGGAGCTCGTCACGCTGCTCGCGTATGAGGCGACCCGCAACGTGAAGGTCAGCCCGATCGAGATCACGACCCCGGTGACCACCACGATGGGTGTGAAGATCTCGGAGCCGCGTCCGATCGTGGTGCCGATCCTGCGCGCCGGTCTCGGCATGCTCGAAGGCCTCGTGAAGCTGCTCCCGACGGCTGAAGTCGGCTTCCTCGGTATGGTCCGCGACGAGACGACGTTCGAACCGACGACCTATGCCGAGCGTCTGCCCGACGACCTGAGCGACCGCCAATGCTTCGCGATCGACCCGATGCTCGCGACGGGTGGCTCGCTCGCCGCGGCGATCCAGTTCCTGTTCGACCGCGGTGCTAGGGACGTCACGGCGATCTGCCTGCTCGGGACTCCTGAGGGCGTCGCGGCGATCGAGGCGATGGCGGGCGACCGCGACGTCACCCTCGTGCTCGGTGCGCTCGACGAGCGCCTCGATGAGAAGGGCTACATCGTGCCCGGACTCGGCGACGCCGGCGATCGGCTCTACGGCACGGTCTGAGTCAGACCTGCCCGGCCGGCGCCAGGTCCGACTCGCCAGAGTCAGGCGCCAGAGTGAGGCGTCCGAAGTCAGGCGTCCGGAGTCAGGCGGTAGGCGCGCTCGTCCCCGTAGTGATGGAAGCCGGCGCGTGCCAGGATCGGCGCCGATGTCGCGATGCGTCCTTTCACGAGGGCCGTCTTCGCACCCCAGGCGGCGCCCAGCCGGAGTCGCTCCGCGAGGACCGCGCGATACGCCCCGCGACCGCGGTCTCCCACCAGTGTGGAAGCACCCCACAGCCGGACGAATCCGTCGTCGATCGTGCACCCTCCCGTGCTGACCGCACGGCCGCCGATGCGCGCGAGGATCCGGAAAACCTCGCGACTCTCGAGCGCCGCGGCCACTTCTGCGAACTCGGCCTGCAGCCCTTCCGCATCGAGTGGTTGCTGCTGCCACACCGGCACATTGATGGCGTCGACGTCGCGCACCTGGCTGAGCGTGCGCACCATCTCGACCGTCACACCGTCAGGCACCTCGACCACGGCGTCGTCGAGAGGGCGTGCGAACACCGCCACCGTGTCGATGTGCTCCGCGCCGCGCCGCCGCAGCTCGTCTTCGAGATCCGGCCGGTCCGCTGAGCTCGTCCAGAACGTGAACCGCGGCGCGCCCCACGCTCTCGTCCTCTCCAGAGCACGGTCGACCACTCCTGCGGGGTCGAGGCGCGAATCCACCTGAGAACCGCGCACTCCTCCGCCGAACCTCTCCGGGTCTCGCACGAGCAACAGATCTTCGCGTTCGTGCTCGCTGTCGCGGGGGAACCAGACCCATGCCGCCGCCGCGCGCAGGATCTCGTCGACCGTGTGGGTGCTCATTCCGCAGCTCCGACGAGGCGGGCGAAAGCACTGAGACGGGCGACACCCTCCGGCGTGTACGGCAGATCGTCGAGCAAGGCGGGCGAGTGGATCAGGTACGCGACGACCTGCGCACGGGAGATCGCCACATTGAGTCGATTCTGGAGCAGCAGGAACTCCGGGCCTCGTGGCGCATCCCGGCCACTCGACGCGGCGAGCGAGGTGATGGAGACGACCGCCTCCTTGCCCTGGAAGTTGTCGACGGTGCCCACCGGGACATCGGCGAAACCGGCATCGGCGAGCGCGTCGAGGACCAGCTGACGCTGCGCGTTGTAGGGCGTGACGACGATGATGTCGGACGGCGCGAGCGGTCGCGTCGAGGCTTCGGGATCGTTGTCGGTGAAGACCCGACCGACCAGATCAGCGACGAGTCGCACGACCTCTGCGGCTTCCTCGGGTGATTGGGTCGCATTGCCGCGGTGGCGCAGCGGCACGACGTGCAGCCCCGGGTCGATTCCGTCGAGCGATCGGAGTTCCGTGCCGGGGGCCGAGGCGAGTTGTCCCGCGTAGGCGAGCTTCGACACCGGCGCAGCGACGAACGGGTGCATCCGCCACGATCGAGCAAGGAAGTAGCCGTACTCGGGCCGCACGACCGGATCGCCATCCATCACCCAGCCCAGGGCGGACGTGTCCACCGGCTCGGGGTGGGCGCCCTGGCTCACCTGCGGGAGCTGCTGAGGATCGCCGAGGAGCAGGAGCCGCTTCGCCCCGGCAGCGACCGCGATCGTCGAGGCGAGCGAGAACTGTCCGGCCTCGTCGATCACGAGGAGGTCGAGGCCGGCGCGATCGACGCGCTGGGTGTTACTGAAGTCCCAGGCCGTGCCGCCGACGACGGCTCCCTCTTCGGCGTGTTCCCCGAGGAACGACGCCATGCCGCTCTTCGGGATGACCGTGTACGGCGGCTCCGCATCGGGATCCTTCGGAGCTTTCCCCACCTGCGTCGGCGAGACTCCGTCGGCGACGACCCGCGCGAGGAGCGTCTCGATGATCGCGTGCGACTGCGCGACGACGCCGATCTTGAAGCCGTGCTCGTTCACCAGACGTGCGATCACCCGCGACCCCGTATAGGTCTTTCCCGTCCCGGGAGGGCCCTGCACGGCGAGGTAGCTGCGATCGAGGTCGAGCACACCACGCACGATCGCATCGATCGTGTCGTCGCCGGCCTCCGGCAGTGCGCTGCCCGACGACGTTCGCGGGGGGAGGCGCCGCAAGATGTCGGTCGCCGCGTCTTCCGGGAAACCCGGGGCAGCCAGGTGCACGGCATCGGCCCACTCATCGATGGCCCCTTGCAGCGAGACCACACGAGGGGGCGCTGCCGGAGTGAGCGCGAGGGGCAACTCGTCCCAGGTCTGCCCCTGCACCGCGGACTCGGTGACGAGATAGCCGTCGTCGAGCACTTCGGCCACTGTGACCGTATGCGGCACGTGAACCGCGCGAGAGGGCACCTCGGTGTCGAACGGAGCGGGGACCTCGTAGAGCGCGAACGGCTGCGCTCCCGGACCGAGCGTCGTACCGGGCGACACCTCGCCGCGGATCTCGATGTCGCGGGACATCACCCGTCGCCCCTCGCCGATGCTCCACTCCCGACGCACGGCCGACGACGGGCGGTCGACCTTCACCACGTCACGCGTGCCGTCCCACATCGTCACCGGCTCACGCAGTCGCTGGAAGTGCGACACCCAGAAGCTCTTCGCCTCGCGAGGGAAGTAGTCGATCGCTGCCGCGGCGATACGGTGCACCAACCCGTCACCACCGGCCTCGACGGCGCGCTCGGCATCGGCGAGAAGCGCGACCGATCGCGGCGACGGCTCGTAGATGACCTCGTCCGCATCATCGGGCGGCGCGGGCGTCACGCCCTTCTGCCGGGCGATGTCGATGAGCCAGTTGCGCAACCGGCGCGTCGACACGCAGTCGTAGCGGTTGTAATCGGCGAGATCGGCGAGCACCGCCTCCGCCTCGGACTGCTGCCCCGCCGCCGCGAGCTCCCGTGCCGCGACGTACTGCACGATCGAGTCGTCGCCCTTCTGCACGTCGCTGGTGCGCACGTCTGCACCCATGTAGAGCGGTTCGAGCTTCTTGATCGAGTACGACCGGGATCCGACCCGGACGGTCCGCAGCACGAGCGGATAGAGGTCGACGAACACCCCCTCGCGCAACAGCCGGTCGACCTCACCCTCGCGCACGCCGTGTCGCGCGGCCATGGCCACGAGGTGCGAAGTCTCATACGGCGCGTAGTGGTAGATGTGCATGCCAGGGTGAGCGACCCTGCGCGCGTTCACGAAGTCGAGGAAGGTCTCCAGCGCCCGCTTCTCATCGGCGAAGCTGTGCGCCCAGAGCGCCGAATACTGGTCGGAATTGTCGACCCACCCGAAGAGGTAGTCGATCCCCCAGTGCGCCTCGCCGTCAGGAGCGGGCTCGGTGTAGAGGGGATCGCCCTCGAAGTCGAAGAAGATGTCGCCATGGCTCGGGAGCGGGAGCGTATGGATCGCCTGCGCGTAGTGCACGTCGAAGGTCGGCACGCCCTCGGCGTCGGCACGGAGCTGCAGACGGGCCTGCGCGCGGAGGGTCTCGAACGTGTCGACGTTCATGCCCGACGGAGCCTCGACCGCGTCGGCCAGCGCGTCGATCGTCTCGATGCCGGCCGCCCGGAGCCGCGCGCGCTGCACCGGACGCATCCGCGCGACCATCAGGAGGTCCCGGTGCGCGAGCACCTGCTCCTCGCAGGTCGCGCAGCGACCGCACGCCACGATCTGGAGATCGCCTCGGTCATCGCCCCAGGCGAGCGGAGCGCCCGCCGCGCCGTCCGCGATCTGCCGATCGGCGATGAGGGCACGCAGCCGCGCGCGTCGCACCTGGAAAAGCGGAAGGAGGTCGTCGACGGCATGCGTGCTGAGCGTGCTGTCGCCGAGGATGAGATCGACCTCGTCGGAGCGCGGAATGCCGAGACGGTCGAGCTGGTCGACATATGCCGCGAGCTGCATGAGAGCCGTGACGCGCGCCTTGCGGGCGAGCTTCGAGTCCTGCACCCGCCAGCGGCCGTCACGGTCCTTGCGGAGGAAGTCGGCGAAGCCGACGAACTCCTCTGTCGCGAACGCGGCCTGGAAGACGACCTGCGCATCTGAGCGCAACGCCGCCACCGTCTCGTCGATAGCCGCAGCGAGCGCTTGGGCGTCGACCGACGAGACCTTCTCGACACGGTGGACGTTCGCGTCACCGAGATCGTCGACGTAGCGGGCGAGCACGTTCTGCTCGTGCACGTCGCCGAGTTCAGCCGCCCGCTTCAGCGTCGCGTCTTCCGGTTCTTCGACGGCGGGCACGCGCCCCAGCTTCGCGTCGATCGCCCGGCACCATGCGAACTCGCATTCGGCGGCCGCTTTGAGGTCGCTCGCGCTCCAGATGACGCGCTGCGCCTGAGTGTCGATCCGCACGATGCTCCCGTTCTGTCGGATGCTTCGACACTATCCGCGGCATCCGACACGGGCGAAAGCGGGCGCCTCTCGAATGCGCGAGGTCAGCGCCACCAGGTGTCGTCGGGAGTCACCGGAAGATGCCGCTTGTGCTGCGTTGCGAGGTACCGCGCCTCGATGCGCCCGGCGACCTCGGGGTCGACGTCGCGCCCCTCGAGGAAGTCGTCGATCTGCTCGTAGGTGAGACCGAGCTCGTCTTCGTCGGCCCGTCCCGGCTGCCCGTCGAGAAGATCGGCGGTCGGCACCTTGAACGCCAGGCGATCCGGAGCGTCGAGGAACTGCAGCAGCGAGCGCCCCTGCCGCTTGCTGAGCCCGGACAGCGGAAGAATGTCGGCCGCGCCATCGCCGAACTTCGTGTAGAAACCGGTCACGGCTTCGGCGGCGTGGTCGGTGCCGATCACCAGCATCCCATCATGCCCGGCCAGCGCGTACTGCGTGACCATGCGGACGCGCGCCTTGATGTTGCCGCGATTGAAGTCGCTGATGTCGCTCATGACCGCGAACTCGATGTCTTCCTCGACCCCGTCGACGCCGTTCTGGATGTTGACCTCGACCGAGGAGTCCGGGGCGATGAACTCGAGTGCGGCCTCGGCATCCGCAGCATCGTGCTGCACCCGATAGGGCAGACGCACGGCGAGGAACTTCGCCTCGCCTCCTT
>Ga0160464_100932_pt1 | contig 14573 bp, 15 predicted proteins | sample HID1971I_E11MG_FD_108275 | JGI IMG/M metagenome (GOLD analysis project Ga0160464, IMG submission 108275) | Enriched millipede-associated microbial communities from UW Madison campus, WI, USA - HID1971I_E11 MG | ecosystem: Host-associated > Arthropoda: Insects > Digestive system > Unclassified ... | reverse complement strand
ATCGCGAGCGGCACCGTGCGCGATGCGCTGCATGCGGTCAAGTCGCTCCCCCGCGCCTTCCGCGGCGAGCGCCGCACCGCGTCGAGCATGATCGACACGGTGGTCGGCTACGCCGAGAAGGCGCGCGCCGAAGGGCTCCTCGCCCTCGAGCAGGGACTCGAGGACGAGAAGGACCCGTTCCTGCGCCAGGCACTGCAGAGCATCGCCGACGGCACCGACGCCGAAGACCTGCGAACGCTGCTGGAGGATGAGCTCACCTCGACCGCCGCCCGCAACCGCACCGCCTCACGCTTCTACATGACGCTCGGCGGCTTCGCGCCCACGGTCGGCATCATCGGCACCGTCGTCTCCCTCACGCACGTGCTGGAGAAGCTCGACAAGCCCGACACGCTCGGTCCCATGATCGCGACAGCATTCGTCGCGACGCTGTGGGGTCTGCTCTCGGCCAACTTCATCTGGCTGCCCATCGGCGGACGCCTCCAGCGTCTCGGCGAGCTCGAGCTCGAACGCATGACCGTGCTCATGGAGGGCATGCTCGCGATCCAGGCCGGCGCCCCGCCGCAGTTCGTCGGAGAGCGCCTGCGCGCCCTCGTGTCCGAACGCCCCTCCGCCCGCTCCGGCCGTCACGCCCGCACCCGAGCAGCCGAGGAGACGGAGCAGGCGTCATGAGCGTCCGTGCCCGTCGCCGCGTGCCGCAGGAGGAGCACAGCGGTCCGGACGAGCGGTGGATGGCGTCGTACATGGACATGGTGACGGTGCTGATGTGCATGTTCATCGTGCTGTTCGCGATGTCGACGGTCGACCAGGAGAAGTTCGAGGCGCTCAGCGCCTCCCTCGCCACCGGTTTCGGGCAGGAGCCGTCGGACGAGATCGACGCCACGACAGGCGTGGTCGTCCCCCCGGAGCTGGTCGACGAGAAGGGTGAGGACTTCGCCGACATCGACCTCGCCGCCGCGCAGACCGAGTTCGACGAGCTGTCGGCTCTGCGTGAGCGTCTGCGTCAGGTGCTCGCCGAGAACGGGCTCGAAGCCGACGTCACCTTCACGATCGACGAGCGCGGCCTCACGATCGGCCTCGTGAGCGCCGAGACCTTCTTCGACACGAACAGCACGACCCTCAGCGCGAAGGCGGTCCTGGTCCTCGACGCGCTCGGCTCGGTGCTGGTCACCGCCACCAACGAGATCTCGGTCGAAGGTCACGCCGACGTCCGCGGATCGGTCGCACCGTACCCCACCAACTGGGAGCTGTCCGCCGGTCGCTCCACCCAGGTGCTGCGGCATCTCGTCGAGGCCTCGGGGCTTCCGCCGGCGCACCTGAAGTCGGTCGGCTTCGGCGACACTCGCCCGGTCGCAGCGGGTGACACTCCCGAGGCGCTGGCCCAGAACAGACGGGTCGACATCGTCGTCCTCTCCGATGCGAACGAGGAGGTGCGCGCGCTCATCCCCCAGGCACAGGCGGGAAAGCCGTCCTCCTGACCCACCCCCTCACCTAACGCACGCCGATCACCGCCCGATAGTCCGGTTCGTGGTGATCGAGGACAGCGTGCGCTCCGAAGTGCGCGCAGGGACGGCGACGAAGACCGCCGAAGTCGAGGTGTACGACTTCGGCCGTTCGGCGACCCTCTCGCGTGAGCACACCCGCGCCCTGGAGCTGGCGTTCGAGACGTTCTCCCGCCAGTGGTCCGCGCAGCTCTCCGCCAAGATCCACGTGCGCGCCACCATCGCGGTCGAGCACGTCGGGATGATGACGTACGGCGAATACGCCCAGTCGCTGCCGACCACGACCACCATGATCGTGTGCGCGCTCCCCGACTCCGAAGAGCGCCTCATCGTGCAGCTGCCGACCTCGGCCGCGACCGCCTGGATCGTGCAGATGGTGGGCGGACGTGCATCCGCCGCCTCCGAGGACCGCACCTTCACTCCGATCGAGCAGGCCCTGATCCGCTCGCTCATCGTCGACGCGATCGACCACCTCACCGGAGCACTCGACGGTCTGCTCCCGACCGGGGTCTCGTTCAGCGGCATCCAGTACAGCTCGCAGTTCGCCCAGGTCGCGGCATCCGGCGAGCCCGTCATCGTCGCACGTTTCTCTATGCGCCTCGCCGGGCGCACCGTGCCGACGAGCGTGATGCTGCCGGCCTCCGTGCTCGCCGGCTTCACCGTGCGTCCCTCCGACGACGAGCGCTCCGCCGCCCCGGCCCTCATCCGCCGTCAGGTCGAGGTGGCACCGGTCGAGCTCGCCCTGCGACTCGCACCGCGGGCCGTGCTGCCGCGTGAGGTGCTGGATCTGTCCGTCGGCGACGTCATCGCGTTCCCGCATTCCGCCGATCGTCCGATGGTCCTCGCCGTCGGCGATCAGACCGTCGCCACGGCGGCCGTGGGCAGCGCAGGGGCACGGCTGGCCTGCGTCGTCACCACCACCATCCCCGATCCCGCTTTCGCCGAGGAGCCCGCGTGACCAGCACCACCACCTACGAGTCCGCCGTCGCCGCAGCCTTCGCCGCGTCGCTGCCGACCGCCTCTCCTCTCGTCGCGCGCCCCTCGCAGGTCTCCGGCGACACCGGCGACGCCCTGATCGTGCAGTTCGTCGGCGAGGCGAGCGCGCAGCTGGCCGTTCAGCTGTTCGAACCCGACACCCTGGTCGACGGCCTCGGGGGCACCCCGCTCGCCGATCGGCTGCGCGATGCACTCGAGACCTCGACCAGCGCACTGGGCTCCGGTGCTCTCGGGGAGGCGACGATCGGCGACGCCTCCGCGCTCTTCGCCGACCCGGCGGTGCAGCTGTTCGATCTGCAGGACGACGCCGACCACACGATCGGCCGCCTCGCCGTCGTCGTCACCCGTGCACCCGCCGGCGCGTCGCACTCCTCGCGCCGGCTGCACCGGATCGCGGGCGTCGAGATGGAGCTCACGGTCGAGATCGGACGCACCAGGATGGCGGTGCGCGACGTGCTCGATCTGGAACCCGGACGCATCGTCGAACTCGACCGCTCCGCCGGCGCTCCCGCCGACATCAAGCTCAACGGACGTATCATCGCGCACGGCGAGGTCGTCGTCGTCGACCAGGACTATGCGGTGCGCATCACCCGCATCCTCGAGAACGTCGAGGCCTGACCCTGGACGACCTCTTGCTCGGCCTCCGGGTCGTGCTCTCGCTCGCCGCAGTGCTCGGGGTGCTGTGGTACCTGCAGCGTCGTGTCGCGCGCACGCAGGCGCGTCGACGCGACAGCGAGGCGATCACGGTGCTCGGACGCCAGGGGGTCGGACCGAAGGCGCAGATCGTGGTGATCCAGACAGAGGATGCCCGGTATGTGCTCGGCGTCACCGAGCATGGTGTGAACGTCGTCGACCGCCTGCCGGTCAAGCCTCTGGATCAGCCCGACGAGACACGTCGTCCGACGTGGTCGGCGACCTCCGAGGCGGCGTCGGACGCCGAGGAGTTCGACCGCATCCTCGCGGCGACCGCCCTGACCGAATCGACGTCCGCCTCCCCCGCGACAGCGGCACCTCAGCGCCGGGTGCGGCACCGGAACGACCCGCTGCGCGGATCCATCCTCTCCCCCGAAACCTGGCGGCAGACCGCCGAGGCCATCCGGCGCACGCGATGAGCGTCCCCGGTGGGGTCGTCGACGGGCGAGCGCTGCGACGAATCGCGCTGATCCTCGCCGCTGCGCTCGCGCTGGTCGTCATCATCACCCTCCTCACGGGCACGGCCGCCCATGCACAGGTGACCCCGGACGACCCGGGCGAGGGCATCACGATCGACATCAACGGCGTCGACGGCGGCCCCTCCGGCTCGATCCTGACCCTGCTGGGCATCACGCTGCTCTCGGTCGCCCCGGCACTCCTTCTGATGATGTCGTCGTTCACGAAGATCTTCGTGGTGCTGGCGATGACGAGGAACGCCCTTTCGCTGCCGACCATCCCTCCGAACCAGGTGCTGGCCGGTCTGTCGCTCTTCCTGTCGCTGTTCATCATGTGGCCGGTGCTGACCGAGATCAACACGGTGGCGGTACAGCCCTACATCGACGGCACGCTCACCTTCACGCAGGCCATCGACGTCGGCCAGCTGCCGCTTCAGGAGTGGATGCTCCGCTTCACCCGCGAGGAGGACCTCGCCCTGATGACGCGCATGGCGGGTCAACCCAACCCCGAAGACCCCTCGAGTGTCCCGATGTACACACTCATCCCCGCGTTCATGATCTCCGAGCTGCGGGCTGCGTTCATCATCGGCTTCGTGATCTTCATCCCGTTCCTGGTGATCGACCTCGTCGTGGCCGCGGCGCTCATGTCGATGGGCATGATGATGCTCCCGCCCGTGATGATCTCCTTGCCGTTCAAGATCCTGCTGTTCATCCTCGTGGACGGGTGGGGGCTCATCATCCGGGCACTCCTGGAGAGTTACGGAGGGGTCGGATGAGTCCCGAGGCCGTCATCGACATCGGCACGCAAGGGCTGATCATCGCGGCGAAGCTGGCGGCGCCCGTGCTGGTCACCGCTCTCGTGGTGGGTTTCGCCATCTCCCTGCTGCAATCCATCACCCAGGTGCAGGAGGTGACGCTGTCGTTCGTGCCGAAGATCGTCGCGGTCGGCATCGCCCTGCTCATCGCCGGCAACTGGATGATCGCGGAGATGATCGCGTTCACGAACGAGATGTTCGCCCGCATCCCCTCGCTGCTGAGCGGATGACGGCGTGTACATCCCGATCGACTTCGCCTGGCTGGAGGCCACGATGCTCGCCGCCGTGCGCATCACCGCCTTCATCATGATCGCCCCGCCTTTCTCCTACGGGGCGATTCCGGCGCGGGTGAAGGCGATGCTCGCGATCGGACTCTCCCTCGCGGTGGGTTCCGCCGTCGCTCCCGGTTACGAGAACCTCGACACCGGTCCCTTCTTCGGAGCCCTGGTGCTGCAGCTGGTCACCGGCGCCCTGCTCGGCTTCCTGGTGCTGCTGTGCTTCTCGGCCCTGCAGGCCGCGGGCAGCCTGATCGACGTGTTCGGCGGTTTCCAGCTCGCGCAGGCGTTCGACCCGCACTCGCTCGTGAACGGCGCCCAGTTCACCCGGCTCTTCCACCTGACCGCGCTGACCCTGCTGTTCGCCTCGGGCGGGTATCAGCTGATCCTCGCCGGGCTCGCGCGCAGCTTCGACGCCGTGCCCGTCGACGGCATGTTCCAGGCGGCGGGCCCGGCCGAGCTCCTCGTCGACGGAGTCTCCCAGATGGTGCTCGCGGCCGTGCAGATCGCGGGACCGCTCGTGCTCGTGCTCTTCCTCGCCGACGTCGGACTGGGACTCATCACCCGAGTCGCCCCGGCTCTGAACGCGTTCGCGATGGGCTTCCCGGTGAAGATCCTGCTGACACTGCTGCTCGCCGGCGCGGTGTACGCCGTGCTCCCCGGCATCGTCGATTCCCTCGCCGCACAGGCCCTGCGCATGATGCAGGGGGTGCACGAGTGAGCGGTACGGACACCGGAGAACGCAGCGAGAAGGCGACAGACAAGCACCTCAGCGAAGCACGCAAGAAGGGGCGCCTGTCGCGCAGCCAGGACCTCACCGCGTGGCTGGGCATCGGCGCCGCCGCCGTCACCATGCCCGCCGCCATCGCCCTCGGGGCATCGGCCGGAACCGAGCAGATGCTCACGCTCACCTCCCTCGTCGATGCTCCGACGCCGGAGGCGGCACTCGCCGCCCTCGGTCGTGGCCTCGCCTCCGTGCTCCCGACGATCACCGTGATGCTGGCGGCGGTCGCGATCGTCACCCTGATCGGCGCGGTCATCCAGGGCGGCGTGCATCTGAAACCGCTCACCGGACGCTTCGAGCAGTTCAACCTCGTCACCGGGATCCGACGGGTGTTCGGGATGCAGGCCCTCTGGGAGGGCGCCAAGGCCCTGATGAAGACCGCCGCCATCGGCATCGCCCTGTGGTTCGTGATCGCGAGCCTGATGCCCGTGCTGACCGCGAGCGGCGCGCACTCGATCTCCCGCCTGCTCGGCACCGCGAGCGAAGGCACCACCGCCCTGCTGCAGACCGCGATCGGGGTCGGCCTCGCCCTCGCCGCGATCGACATGTTCGTGGTGATGCGGCGCAACCGCAAGCACACGCGCATGACCAAGCGCGAGATCCGCGACGAGAGCAAGAACTCCGAAGGCGACCCGCTCATCCGTCAGCAGCGACGCTCACGTCAGCTCGCCGTCAGCCGCAACCGCATGATCGCGGCCGTCGCCGGCTCCGACGTCGTGGTGGTCAACCCGACCCACATCGCGATCGCCCTGCGGTACGAGCCCGGCCGCGCCGCCCCCAAGGTCGTCGCGAAGGGCAGCGGTGTGATCGCCGAGCGCATCCGCGATGAGGCCGTGCGCGCCGGTGTCCCGCTGGTGCGCGAGATCACCCTCGCCCGGGCCCTGCACGCCGCGTGCGAGCTCGGCCAGGAGATCCCCGAAGACCTGTACAACGCCGTGGCACGCGTGCTCGTGTTCGTCGACTCGCTGCGACGACGCGGGGCCGCCCGTGGCATCCATTCCCTTCCCTACCGGAGGACCGCATGAGACAGCTGCTTCCCAAGCTCGGGGTGCCGATCGGCGTCGTGGGCATCATCATGCTCCTCGTCGTGCCGGTGCCGCCGTTCCTGCTCGACATCCTCATCATCCTGAACATCATGTTCGCGCTGGTGATCCTGCTCACGTCGATGTTCGTGAAGAAGCCGCTCGATTTCTCGGTGTTCCCCTCGCTGCTGCTGGTGGCCACCCTGTTCCGACTGGGACTGAACGTCGCCTCGACCCGCCTGGTGCTCGGCGAGGCGTATGCGGGGCAGGTGATCGAGGCGTTCGGAGCGATCGCCGTCGGCGGCTCTCTCATCATCGGCGCCGTGGTGTTCCTGATCCTCGTCGTCATCCAGTTCGTCGTGGTCACCAAGGGCGCCGAACGCGTCGCCGAGGTCGGGGCACGATTCACCCTCGACGCGATGCCCGGCAAGCAGATGGCGATCGACGCCGATCTCAACGCCGGACTCATCACCGACGCCGAGGCCCGCGAACGCCGGGCCGAAGTGGCCGCCGAGGCCGATTTCTACGGCGCGATGGACGGTGCGTCCAAGTTCGTGAAGGGCGACGCGATCGCCGGGCTCGTCATCATCATCATCAACATCGTCGGCGGCATCGCGATCGGCATCGTGCAGCACGGCATGACGATCGATGAATCCGTGAGCACGTACAGCCTCCTCACGATCGGCGACGGGCTCGTCACGCAGATCCCCGCCCTGCTGATGGCCGTCTCCACCGGCATGATCGTCACCCGCTCCACGGCGGAGGCGGAGATGGGCACCGCAGCATCGGCCCAGCTCGGTCAGTCCCGCAACGCGCTGATCATCGCCGGATGCGCCGCGATCATCATGTCGCTCATCCCGCACATGCCCATGCTGCCGTTCGTCGCGATCGGAGCCCTGCTTCTGCTCATCGCGCAGCGCATCAAAGCCACCCAGAAGCGCGAGGAGGCCGCCGCCGCCGCGCAGAGCCCCTCCACCCTCCCTGCCGACCAGCCGGAGGAGCTCATCGAGAAGATGCGCGTGCATCCGCTCGAGATCCTGCTCGCCCCCGACATCGTCGACCTCGTCACCGGAGGACCAGACGACCTGCTCGCGCGCGTCAAGGCCCTCCGCCGTCGGATCGCCCTCGACCTCGGCCTCATCGCTCCGCCGGTGCGCACCCGCGACAGCATCGAGCTGCCGCAGTCGACCTACGTCATCCGCATCGCCGGGGTCGAGACCGGCCGCGGTACGGCACCGATGGGATCGGTGCTCGCTCTCGGTCAGGGGCTGGACAGCCTTCCCGGCACGGCGACCCTGGACCCGGTCTTCGGGCTCGAGGGCAAGTGGATCCCCATGGAGATGCGTCACAGTGCGGAGTTCGCCGGCGCTACCGTGATCGACCGTGCGAGCGTCATCATCACGCATCTGTCCAGCGTCATCCACGCCCACGCCGCACGCCTGTTGAGCCGCGAGGACGTGCGCCAGCTCACCGACGCGCTCAAGCAGGCGTCCCCCGCCGCGGTCGAGGAGCTCACGCCCGCCCTGCTGTCCCTGGCCGAGGTGCAGCGTGTGCTGCAGGGACTCCTCGCGGAACGGGTGCCGATCAACGATCTCAGCCGCATCTACGAGGCGCTCGCACTGCGCGCCAGAGCCTCCACCGACCCCGAGGGCCTGATCGAGGCCGCACGAGCCGCTCTGGGCCCGGCGATCGCCGCCCGGTTCGCAGATGCCGGCACGCTGCGCGTGGTGATGATCAACCCGCTGCTCGAGCAGGCGATGCTCGAGAGCCTGCGTCCGGGCGACGAGGGCAGTCAGATCGTGTTCGACCCGCAGCGCATGGAGTCCGTGGTCGATTCCGTGAAGCAGGCCGTCTCCTCGGTGCGGGAGGGCGGCGAGCCGGTGCTGGTGTGCGCCCCGTCGCTGCGGCCCGCCGTGCGACGCCTCGTCTCGGCGCAGACGGATGGCCTGCCCGTGCTCTCGTATACCGAGGCGACCGCCGCTGCCCTCACGATCGAGACGGTCGGCGTGGTGCGCGACATCCCCGCGCCGTCGGTCGGCGTCGTCCCGGCAGCACTAGGCTGAACGAATGCTGGTTTTGACGAGGCGGATCGGTGAGAGCGTGCGCATCGACGGCGACATCGAGATCACGCTGCTCGAGATCAAAGGCGACAGCGTGCGGATCGGTGTGAAGGCGCCGCGCGAGACGCGCATCCAGCGGACCGAGATCATCGAAGCGGTCGTCGCCGAGAACGTGTCGGCCGCTGCCGAGACCGATGCCACGGCCGAAGAAGCGATCGCCGCCGCGCTCGCCCGTGGCCGCGAGTCCCGCCCCGCCTAGCCGCAGGCCCACCCGACCGGCATCCCACGCCCGGCATCAGACCGGCATCAGGTCCGTCGCCGTGGCGCGCTTCCACTGGTCACCGCCGGCAGCCCGCGCCCTGTCCGCCGCCCTGCCCGCCACGGCGACGAGCGCGTCGTAGTCGTAGCCCACGACGGACACGGTCGCCCAGCCGATACTGGCGGACGAGCGGATCCCGGTCACCGCGGTCTCTCTGTCGATGACCGAGATACGTGTGAGGATCGCCCGCAGGTGGTGACGAACCGACTCGTCGCTGCCGCGGATGACGACGATCGCGCGGCCGTCGGCGACCCGGTCGGCGTCTGCCGATGCCGGCAGGACCTCTTGGATGTCGTGGTGGAAGCGATCGACGATGAGCGCGAACGCAGAACCCGTCGACGCCTCGCGGAGGTCGGCGGGGTCGTCCAGGCGGATGTCGAGGATCGACCACGGCAGATCGTTCTGCTCCTCGGCCTTGCGGAGTCGGCGGCGAGCCCGCTCGGCGATGTCGTCGGCATCGTTCTTCTTCTGCTCGGACCGCACCATCAGCACGAGGGTGAACGCCGCGCAGGTGCTCACCACCACGGTTCCGACGGCGTTCATGCCGCGCAGTGCGCTCAGTTGGGCTTCGGTGCCCGCGCCGCCGGAGACGAGGGCAGACACGGCGCTCACGACCGCGACCACCACGAAGCCGCAGGACGCGAGCGCGAGCGGAAGCACGATGTCCCTGACGGCCGGCCTGTCGCGCAGCAGCTCATATGCCACCATGCCCGCGAAGACGGCACTGCCGAGGAAGACGAGCTGGAACGCGGGCAGATACCCGTCGCTACCCGCCGTCACCATCAGGAGGATGGGCGCGATCAGGACGAAGACGGCGACCGGCCACCAGCGCGCCCTCCGCCCGAGGTGCATCCGCAGACCGATCCAGACCAGAGGCTCGAAGCACAGCAGCAACGCGGACGCCGCCCCGCGCAGCATCGGCTCCTCGGTCTGCTGGCCGGCGAGCCAGAGGTAGGCCCCGAGCATGCCCAACCCGAAGGCGGCTCCCCAGGTCACGGTCGCCCTGCTCGGGCGGGCCAGTGTGCCGAGTCCGATGACCATGACCGTGAGCACGGTGACGACGGCCACCATGCTCGTCGTGATGTCGACGTTGACGGGAACGAGCGGGTTCACGTCGGTTCCTCCTCCGGGGAACGCGGCGGAAAGCGGAGTGTCACACGGGTGCCGACCCCGAGCTCGCTGGAGACGTGGATGCTGCCCTCGTGCGCCGCGACGATCTCGCGCACGATCCCCATGCCCAGCCCCGTTCCGCTGATGCCGGCGCGCACGGCACTCTCCGTGCGGAAATAGGGCTCGAAGATGCGCGACAGATCCTCCGGGGCCATCCCGAAGCCGTCGTCGACGATCGTGACCTCGGCCTGACCGGTGGCAGCCGTGTCGACGGCGACGTCGATGCGCCCGCCGGCAGGGGTGTACTTGGCGGCGTTGCTGAGGAGGTTGTCGAGCACCTGCCGCAGCCGGAAGGGGTCGCCGGAGATCACGAGGTTCGCTGCCCCGCCGATCCCGATCTCCTGTCTGTTGCCGGAGATGACCGGGGCGTACGAGGCAGCCGCCGCTTCGACGACCTCGCGCAGGTCGACAGGGGCGAACGGCTCCTGCGCGGCCCGGCTCGTCTGCTGCAGGATGCTCGCGACCAGGTCCTGCATGCGCTCGCCCGCGTGCGCGATGATGTCGAGTTGCGCCGGCACACGCCCGGGGAGGTCGTCGCGCTCTCGCAGCAGCTCGACGTGGCCGATGATCGCGGTGAGGGGGTTGCGCAGCTCATGCGAGACGACGGCGTTGAAGGTGCGCCGCTCCTCGTCTACCTCGAGCAGTGCCGTCACGTCGTCGATCACGACCAGGGTGATGTCCTCGCCCTCCCCCACGCTCGCCATCGTCTGGGTGCTCACCTCGAGGGCGCGCCACTGTCCCGTGCCGTCGAACAGCCACATCCTCTCGGCGTCCAGCCGCTCGCCGGCGGCGGCCCTGGCGAGCGAGGTGCGCGACAGAGGAAGCGCCGTTCCGCGACGGGCGTCGTACTCGACGGAGGCCGAGGGCAGAGCGGCGCCGAAGCGATCGCGGCCGTAGAGCGCACGGTAGGCGTCGTTCATCTGGAGGATGCGACCACCCGTCGTGACCACCACGAGGGCGACGCTCAGCGCGTCGACGATCTGGGTGACGCGCCGCTGGTTCGCCTCGGCCCGCTCGGCGGCGCGATTGACCTGCTCGGACCGGCGCTGCAGCAGTCGACGCGCCGCCCGGGAGCGCTGCGCGCCGATGCGGACCGTCACCCCGAGGAAGCCCAGCGTGATCACGAGAGTGAGCAGCCGCAGCAGGATGTCGGCCGGCGTGCCGCTCTGATCGGCGAACAGCACGAGGGTGGCGCTGATGAAGGCGATGCCACCGAGCACCCATGGCATCGTGAAGTAGCTGGCCAGCCAGACGACGGGAAAGACCCAGAGGAAACCGAGCCGGAGGTCGGGAGCGTTGGTCGTGAGCCCCACCGCGAGCGCGTCCAGGAGCGGCACGACGGTCGCCGCGGTGCGCGGAAGGCGGTGCCACGGCACGGCCAGGGTGAGGAGCGTGGTGACGATGACCAGACCGGCACCGGCGACGACGAGAGGGTTCGCGAACGTCTCCGGTTTGAACGCGGTGATCATCACGACGATCGCCACGATGCTGCCGGTGAAGACGAGCTGCCAGCGCCAGATAGACACAGTGCGGACCATCAGCGCTCACCCTCCCCGTCGAACCTCAGCTTTGCCGCAAGATTACTCAAAGATCGGTGCAGCCCGCTCTTCAGGCGACCTCGCACCCCTAGCATTCTGAGTGGGGGCCGACACTGCGACTGGGGAACAACGCAGACGCTGGGGCCACGCGAGTGGGGATTCGCAGGCAGCCGGGACCGTGGTTGGGGAACCACGGTCCCGCCCCTCGGCTTTCACGGACCATCGGTCGGCGTGAGTCGATAGCCGACGCCGCGCACCGTCTCGATGTACCGCGGCTGCGTCGTGCTGTCGCCGAGCTTTCGTCGCAGGTTCGCGATGTGCGTTTCTATCGCCCGTTTGTCCGGCTCGCTCACGTAGTCGTTCGACCCCTCGGGGGCCCCGCGCAAACCGCGGGCGAGATCGGCCTTGCCGCACACGCGGAGCCCGGCCTCGAGCAGCATCGCGAGCAGATCGAACTCGGTCGGGGTGAGGTCGATGCGCCGCTGTCCGATCAGGACCATCCGCGTGTCGAGGTCGAGGCTGAGATCCCGATGCACGCGGCCGCGCCAGGTCAGGACCGTCGCTCCATCCATCGCCTGCTCGGTGTCGCCCACCGGCCGCCCGGAGTCCGTGAGCCTGGCACCGGTGACACGGGGATCAGGGAGGCGGGGATCAGGAAGACGCGGACGACGCAGAAGCGCCTCGATGCGGGCGCGGAGCTCACGGGGACGGAACGGCTTCACCAGGTATTCGTCCGCGCCCGAGGTGAGCCCCAGAACCACGTCCGATTCGTCGGAGAGCGCCGAGAGCATGATGATGAAGGTGTCGCTGATCCGTCGGATGCGTCGAGCGACCTCGAACCCGTCGATGCCGGGGAGGTTGATGTCGAGGGTCGTGATCACCGGGTGGTGCTGTTCGACGGCCGCGAGCCCGTCCAAGCCGGATCCCGTGAGGATCGTCTCGAAGCCGGCGGCGAGGAACACCTCGTCCAGGAGGGAGCGCACGTCGGGGTCATCCTCGATGATCACGGCGACGAGGGCGCGACCGGGCGCCGAGGTCATACGATGCGCTCGCGCACGATCGTCACGATCCGCGGTGCGTCGGCATCGAGCTCGGACGGGTCCACATCCGACGATCCGACGGGCCGCTCCACCTCGATGTCCCACCACGAGTCCGCCAGTTCCTCCGCCATGCCCCGACCCCACTCGACCACGACCACGGAACGCTCCAGGTCGAGATCCAGGTCGTCGAGCTCCGCGGCCGAACCGAGCCGGTAAGCATCGACGTGCACGAGCGGCGCCCCGCCGACCAGCGAAGGATGCGTGCGGGCGATCACGAAGGTCGGGCTCTGCACGGGCCCACGCACGCCCAGCCCTTCGGCGAGTCCGCGGGTGAACGTGGTCTTCCCCGCTCCGAGAGGTCCGGTCAGGACGAGCAGGTCGCCGGCCTCCAGCTGCTCGCCGATACGCAGGCCCAGTTGCTCCATCTCCTCGGCGGTCGCGATCTCCCGCCGACCGAGGAACGCGGGATCCACGCTCACGAGGCGCTCCGGGGTACGCGGGGACCGATACGGGTGACGATCTCGTAGTTGATGGTGTCTGCGGCGACCGCCCAGTCCGCGGCGGACGGCACACCGAGGGTGGGGTCGCCGAACAGAACCACCTCGTCACCGATCGACACCGGGGTGTCCCCGACGTCGACGACGAACTGATCCATCGCGATCCGTCCGACGTTCACGAACCGGCGCCCGCCGATCGAGACCGGGAGCTTCCCCGAGGCGTTCCGCGGCACCCCGTCGGCGTATCCGAGAGGAACGAGGACCAGCGTCGTGTCGCGGTCCGTCCGGTGGTCGTAGCCGTAGGAGACCCCTGTCCCGGCCGGCACTCTTCGGACCGCGGCGATCGCCCCGCGCAGGGTCATCGCCGGTCGCAGACCGAGTTCGGCAGAGCTGCGGTCATCGAACGGCGAGAGGCCGAAGAGCCCCACGCCGATACGCACCGCGTCGAGGCGCATCTCGGGCAGGTCGATGGCCGCAGCGGTGGCGGCGATGTGCCGGATCTCAGGGTGGATACCGAAGGACGCCGCCGCCGCGACCCCCTCTTCGAACCTCGCGAGCGCGGCCCTGTCGTCTTCCACGGAGGTGTTGGAGAGGTGGCTGAACAGCCCGACGATGCGCAGGCGCCCGATGCGCTCGAGGCGCGCAGCCTCGGCGAGCACGCGCCCCCAGTCGGCCGGCGCGATGCCATTGCGTGACAGCCCGGTCTCGAACTTGAGGTGCACCCCGACCGGGCGATCGACGGCAGCCGCGGCACCGGCCGCCTCGAGCTGGTCGAACGACGAGATCCCGACCTCGATGTCCTGCGCCGCGGCGTGCTCGAACCGCTCCCCCGGTGCGTGCAGCCACGCCATGATCGGCGCGTGCACACCCTGCCTGCGCAGTTCGAGCGCTTCGGGGATCTCGGCGACGCCGATGCGGGTGGCACCGGCGGCGAGCGCCGCGACGGCAGCGGTCGCCGCGCCGTGTCCGTAGGCGTTGGCCTTGACGATCGCGATCACCTCGACGCCGGTGAGGCGTCGGAAGTGCCGAACGTTGTCGACGATCGCGTCGAGGTCGATGGTCGCTTCACGGAAGGGGACGGTCACAGCGGTGCTCCTTCGGCGACGACGAACGCTGCGGCGAGACCGGCGTCATGGGTGAGGGTCAGATGCAGGGTGAGGATGCCCCGCTCTTCGACGACGGCGGCCGTCGAGCCGGAGAGCACGAAGTGCGGGCGGCCCGAGGGCTCGGAGGCGATCTCGATCTCGCTCCAGTGCACACCGTCGGAACCGCCGAGCGCCTTGATCAGCGCCTCCTTGGCGGCGTAGCGAGCCGCGAGGGAAGGAAGGCGGAGGGTGCGCTCCGACGGAGCGAACAGTCGTTCGCGCAATCGTGGCGTGCGTTCCATCGTCCGCTCGAATCGCGGGATGT
>Ga0160464_100931_pt1 | contig 14580 bp, 14 predicted proteins | sample HID1971I_E11MG_FD_108275 | JGI IMG/M metagenome (GOLD analysis project Ga0160464, IMG submission 108275) | Enriched millipede-associated microbial communities from UW Madison campus, WI, USA - HID1971I_E11 MG | ecosystem: Host-associated > Arthropoda: Insects > Digestive system > Unclassified ... | reverse complement strand
TTCGCCATGGTGGTGGAGTTCGATTGTGGAAGTGTTACCGTGAGAAGCAACATTCTCCTTCAATCGCCACCGCCTTCTTCCGTCTCTTCTCCACGCCGCGTACACCAGTTTCAACGATAGCTCGCCGTCTACCCGCGGGTGTCGCTGCATATCCGCGAAGGACAGAGCAGCTCCCTGCAGGAATGGGTGTTGGACCGACGGGTCGACATGGCCGTGGTGTATAACCAGCCGCCACTCGACGCGTTCAACGTCCGTCCCCTGTACAGTGAGCCGATGATTTTGATTGCTCCCCCGGGCACCAAGATGCCTCGGGAGGGTTTTCACATCCGCGACCTAGCCAGGCTTCCGTTGATTCTGCCGGGCTTGCCGCACAGCAATCGGCGCGTCATCGAACATGCTGCGGTTCAACATGGGATTCGGCTACGGGTCGAACTCGAGGTGGATAGCGTTGCTCTCACGAAGCAGCTTGTGAAAGCCGGCGTCGGTTATTCAATTTTGACGTCAATCGCTATTCGCGATGAAGCAGCGAGAGGCGAAGTTCTGGCGCACGCAATCAATCGACCGTCGATACGCTCGACCGTTGCGATAACCACGCTGCGCGATGCACCCTCTTCCCGGTTGGTGAATGCGTGGACCACGATGCTGCGAGAAAAACTGGCGGACTTCGTCGGAAATGAACAATGGCGCGATGACATCGTGTGGTTGGATGAAGGCGACCTATGAACTCGAAGACTTCGCTCCAACCGACGAGTGGTGGCCGCGTCGAGTAGCACGCCGTCTCGCCGAGTTGACTTGCTCTGCAACCGTCTCACATGCCGCCGCCATCTGCGGGATCGTTCTCGCCTTGCAGACGCCCTCCACCTAGTCGTTGATGATCGCGCTTTTGTTCGCCTACGGCGCGAAGGCGTGTAAGTCCAGCGCAAGAAGTAGTGCTGCATCGTCGTCAAACGCATGTGCCCGCGAGCTTTTGGCTTAGCCGCTTGAAATAATCCGTTGATGGCTTCAATGAAGCCGTTGGTCGGGCGGGTCTGGGTCCGAGCGACGACGCCCTCGAAGTGCCGACGAATCAGGCGCCCGACTTCCTTCATCGGTTCGACTTTTGAGCGCATGAGCTTGGTGCACCACTGTCGCAAGATCGAGGAGACGAAATGGATTTGCTTGCGTTCAAGAATCTCTCGCAGTTGCTCGCGATACAGCCATGCGCGGAGGGTACGCTTGTGGCGCAATGGCTGACAAGTGCTTCAAGCTCGGTCAATTTGCGCAAGATTCAATTTGTTGGCGTCCTTGAGCAGCGTCCAGCGCATGCCCTTGAGTTCCGGGTCAGCTCTCTGTTGTTGGCGGCGTACCGTATCAAGCGCTTTGGACGCATCGGCGACGACGTGAAACTTGTCGAAGTCACTCGCGCATTGGGCAGATGCTCGTCAACGCCTTTAATGAACGCGAGCGAAATGTGGATGCCTCACGGAAGTAACTTGCTCAGGCGTGCCGTAGTGCTGGCCAAGGTAGCTCGCAAAGCGCTCGATCGCCTTCGCGTCACGGCCAGGTGTGACGAAAACGACGCACCGAGCCTGCACATCGGCAACCAGCGTCAGATACTCATGGCCGCGCCGGTACGAAGTCTCGTCAATGGCGACCGAGCTCACGTCCGACAGGTTCGCAAAGGCCAGCGCGAGTTCCACGTAGTGCGAACGGTTGGCATGCAGCCGGTGGATGCATCGAATATCGCGCCGCTGTTTAGGGCGGTCGAGAAATAGGCGAACGCCCGAATCGCCCAATTCCTTCACTTCTGGAAGCGACGACGCGATGCCGCCCATCAGCGCGCTGCGATATCGTTCGGCATCGATCCCAATCTTCGACGCGTTGGAGCGGGTCAGACCTGCAAGGTCGCGAATCCGGTCCTCGTCGCGGCAGTACCGGTGAAATATTCGTCCGCAACGGTGCCTAGCTTCTGATTGGGCGCATCGCCTCAGAGCAGGCCTTTCAGCTTAACGTTCAAATCCGTTAGCGTTTCGGGGACCAGCAATGCGCCACGCTCGACGAGCATCCGTGCAAGTCGCATCTCCTTCGCCAAGCTACTGACAGGCCCGAAGCCACTCGCTCCGACGAGACGGCCACTGGCATCAAAATAGAAATGTATTTCGGCTTCGCTCGACAGTACCCGAGTCACCGCGTGTTCGCCGAGAGCCGGTTCGCCGGCCACTTGCAGTTGATGATCATATTGATCCGACCAAAACCACGGCGGGGCGTCATACTTCTCGCGCGCGCCGAGCATGTTGTGCGCCGCGACGCGCGCTTGCGTCTCGGCGTTGTGCCACGTTTCTTGACGGATGGGCTGACCCGAAAAATGGCTCGGAAAGATGGCAATATCCCCGGCCGCGAAGATACCGGGCATTGACGTCTCCAGCTCCGCATTCACGACGACACCACGCTGCACTTCGAGGCCGGCCGCGCGTCCGAGTTCGTCCGCGGGATCGATGCCAATGCCGACGACGACCGTATCGGCAGTCAGCCCATCGCCGTTCGCCAGTTTCACGGCTAGCGCTCCGTCGGGCATCTGTTCGATTCCCGTCGGTGCCGTGTCGACTCGAACGTCCACGCCATGGCGTTCATGCAAGGCCTTCACTCGCGCAGCGATGGACGCCGGCACCGCGCGGCCCAGCAAGCGCGGCGCACCTTCCAGCACTGCGACGTCGCAACCCCGCATCTTCGCGGACCCGGCGACTTCGAGACCGATAAAGCCGCCGCCGATGATCGCGACCCGCGCACCGGCAACGAGTCGCGGCGCGATTGCCGTCGCGTCGTCGAGCGTGCGCAGTGTGACCACGCCTGGAAGTCCTGCGCCGGGTATCGCAAGGCGTCGCGCGTGTCCTCCGGTAGCAAGCAACAGCGCCTGATAGGGGATCACGCGGCCGTCTGCCAGCAGGACTTCGCGAGTGGCCGGATCGATCGACTCGACCCGGGCGACGACGTGGTCGATGTTGTCCTGCTGCCACGCGTTGAGCGTCCTCAACTGACACTGCGCCGCCTCCCGCTCCCCGGTCAGCACGCCTTTCGACAACGGCGGTCGCTCGTACGGCAGGTGCGTCTCGACGCCGATCAGCGCGATGCCGCCCTGCCAGCCATACTCGCGCAGCGCCTGCGCCGCGCGCCCTCCAACGTGGCCCGCACCGACCACCGCCATGACACGATCGATTGCCATGGCGTCACACCTCGATCAGAATGCGGCCGGATTCGACCTTTGCGGGGTACGTCCTGAGCTTTTCGCACACGGGAGCGCAGAGCGGGCGGCCATCGCGGATATCGAAGCGGCCGTTGTGCTTCGGGCACTCGATCACATGCCCCATCACGAATCCGTCGCTCAAGGGGACCTGTTCGTGCGTGCACAATCCGTCGCTTGCATAGACCTGATTGTCGACACGGTAGATCGCGTAGATGCGGCCGGCGTGGTCGAAGCGCATGACGTCTTCGTCTTCGATGTCGTCCAGCGCGGCGGTTTCGATCCATTGGGGCATGGCGGGTGTCTCCGTTTTTATGTTGTGTGGGTCGGTTTGTTCAGACCTGGCTTGTGGCCGATTCCGGACGCACAACGTGGAAGGATGGATCATGCGTCTGGCGCACGAGTGCCGGAATGATCTCGATGTAAGCGGCAATGCTGCTGCGATACGGCGGCGGCATATCGGCTTTCACCGTCTCGTGCAATTGCGGCAGAGCATGGAACGGAACCATCGGGAACATGTGGTGTTCGACGTGATAGTTCATGTTCCAGTAGAGGAAGCGGAATACCGGATTCATCTTCACTGTGCGGCAGTTCTTGCGATGATCGAGCACGTTCTCGGGCATGCCCGCATGCTGCGTGAGGCCGAAATACAGATACAGCCACGCGCCGTACAGGCTCGGAAGCCCGATGTAAAGAAGCGGCAGGATCGTGCGGAAATAGAGGCTCGCGCCAATCGCAACCGCGTGGATCGCAAGGCTGATACGCGCCTCGCGGAACACCTTCGGCCATTCGGAAGCCGGCACGAAAGTCTGGTCTTCCGCGTTGATTCGTCCGCATGCGGCGGCGATCATCTTCGGCAGTTCGCTCGATACGTGCTTCAGCGCGAAGATATTCAGTGCGAGCGCGAACCAGTCGGTGGGGCGCGGCGCCCCAATTTCCGGATCGCGTCCGACCACGAGGGTATCCGTATGATGACGCGCGTGACTCCAGCGCCAGACGGTCGCACGACGGAACACCTGAAACGAAGCGACCTGATAGAGCAAGTCGTTCATCCAGCGCGTCTTGAACGCGGTGCCGTGCCCGGCTTCGTGCCAGCGCGAATCCGCCGGGCTACAGTAGAGCGTGCCGTAGAGAAAGAACGCGGGCACCGCCCAGACCGAATGGGCGTGCCACGCGAAGCCGGCCAACACGCCGCTGGCGATGATCGCGGCGTACCAGATTGCCGTGTCGCGGATCGCGCGCGCGTCGTTTCGCTGCATCAGTTGCTTCATCACGGGGCGCGGCACCGGGCACTTGTACCATTCCGCGTTGACGAGACCCGCGGCCTGCGCGTGCTCCCCCGCTCCGCCGACGAGCCGATATTCCCGATGCCGCGCCGATGCGGAGCGTTCAGACGAGTGTTCCTGCGTATCCGACACCTGCGTCTCCTTGATCTGATTGGCGGCTCTCAACAAGTTGCGCGGAACCCATGAATCAAACATAAGCGGTGTTCGAAATCGACTCAACGAGAAGATTGACGATTTTTCGTCAATGGTCTAGCGTTGGGCGAACAACCATGAACAACGTGCGCGACAAGGAGCCTGCCGTGGCACATCCAGCCGCTGCCCGACGACGCAAGCGCACTGCGAATTTCGCGGAAATCGCAGAGCTTGCTGGCGTGAGCGCTTCAACCGTCGACCGAGTTCTGAACGAGCGCGGCAGCGTCTCGGCCGCGGCACGCGAACGCGTCGTGGCCGCCGCCCGGGAACTGGCGTTGCCGCGCATCTTGCCCGAGACGAAGCACGGCCTTGTCCACGTCGATGTCCTGCTGCCGGAAAGCGATGCCCCGTTCTTCAAACGCCTGAACCAAGCGCTGCAACGCGCCACGCAGATGCTCGATCGCCGCGTGATCGTGCATCGCACGTCGCTGCCGGCAGCCGATGACGACAGGATCACCGCAGCCATCGCGCAGCCGCGCTACGGGCGCGCGGCGCTGATCGTCACTACCCACGATACGGCGAAGGTGCGCGACGCACTGGAAGCGGCTATCTGGCGCGGCGAGGCGGTCGTCACGATGGTGACGGACATCGCCGGCATCGGGAGGCTCCAGTACGCGGGCATCGATAACTTACGTGCGGGCCGCACGGCGGGTTATTTCATCGGCCGGCTCGCGACCCGGCCGGGTCGCGTGTTGCTGCTGGGCGGTCGCATGGACTACCGCGCGCACCTCGATCGCATTGACGGTTGTCGAGCGCAGCTTGCCGAGGCGTTTGCCCATCTGGTGTGCGAGCACCAGCCGATCGAGACGCACGACGACGACAGCCGGTGTTATCACGCCGTGGTTGCGGCACTTGGGCGAGGCGGCCTCAGCGCGATCTACAACAGCGGCCACGGCTCGGCCGGCGTCGAAGCGGCCTTGCGCAAGTTCGGCGCGGCGCGCGAGGTGGTGTGGGTCGGCCATGAAATGCTTGATCTGCATCGCGGCTATATCGAGGCTGGCATCATGGATATCGCGATCGACCAGGACCCTGACGGACAAGTCATCGCGGCGCTTCAACATGCCCTCCATGCGTGCGGTGTCGTCGATACGGCGCCGCGAGCCGAGCCGGTCGAGTTTCGGGTGTTCTGCGCGGCCAACGTCAGACATAGTTCTTACCTGAGCGAATGAAGCGGTGCCGCGAGCGGGCGGTCGAATGCACTCTTGGTAAGACGCTTGGCATGACCGCCGCTGGATAAAGAAGCCGATATGGGCGCAACGCCCATATCGCCCACAAGTCTTGCGTCGCGTGGGAAAACGCTGGCGGGTGGAGTCGCCAGCGGATCAAACCTTCTTTACCGAATTGCCAGTGCGCGTGAACTTGGCCAAGCCAAAGCGGAGCGAATCGACGTGGTTACCGCATCGTCATCCGTTCAATAGGCTACGACCGAGCGAATCGATTCGCCCTTCTTCATCAGATCGAACCCCTCGTTGATGCGTTCGAGCGGCAGATGATGCGTGATCAGGTCGTCGATATTGATCTTGCCTTCCATGTACCAGTCGACGATCTTCGGCACGTCCGTGCGTCCGCGCGCGCCGCCGAACGCCGAGCCTTTCCACTCGCGGCCCGTGACGAGCTGGAACGGCCGCGTCGAGATTTCCTCGCCCGCCGCCGCCACGCCGATGATGAACGACTGCCCCCAGCCCTTGTGCGTGCATTCGAGCGCCTGCCGCATCAGCTTGACGTTGCCGACGCATTCGAACGAATAGTCCGCGCCGCCATCGGTGAGTTGCACGATGTGATCGACGACGTTCTCCACTTCCTTCGGGTTGATGAAGTGCGTCATGCCGAACTTCTTCGCGAGTTCCACGCGCCCCGGATTGATGTCGACGCCGATGATCTTGTCCGCGCCGACCATTTTTGCGCCCTGGATCACGTTGAGCCCGATGCCGCCCAGCCCGAACACGACCACGTTCGCGCCCGCCTCGACCTTCGCCGAATACACGACCGCGCCGACGCCCGTCGTCACGCCGCAGCCGACGTAGCAGATCTTGTCGAACGGCGCATCCTCACGCACTTTCGCGACCGCGATTTCGGGAACCACGATGTAGTTCGAAAACGTCGACGTGCCCATGTAGTGAAAGAGCGGCTTGCCGTCGAGCGAGAAGCGCGAGGTGGCATCGGGCATGAGGCCGCGGCCTTGCGTCGAGCGGATCGCCTGACATAGGTTCGTCTTGCGCGACAGGCAGAACTTGCACTGGCGGCACTCGGGCGTGTAAAGCGGAATGACGTGGTCGCCCTTTTTCAGCGTGCCGACGCCCGGCCCCACGTCGACGATCACGCCCGCGCCTTCGTGCCCGAGGATCGCAGGGAAAATGCCTTCCGGATCGGCGCCCGAGAGCGTGTAGTAGTCGGTGTGGCAGATGCCCGTCGCCTTCACTTCGATCAACACTTCACCGGTGCGCGGCCCTTCGAGATCGACTTCCTCGATCGTCAGCGGCTTGCCCGCTTCCCATGCGATGGCGGCTTTCGTTTTCACCTTGTGTCCTCTCCTCAATTGTTCGTCGTCGAGATGCCGAGTCGTCCGTTTGCGGATCTTGCAGTTCTTGCCATACTCGCCGGATCCAGTCGCGCATCAGCAGCGATTCTGCCCATCGGTCGGTCGTGTCGTTGCCGTCGCGGCCGATGATCGCGTAAGGCTTGGGGCCAAGCTCGCAGGTGAAGGCGAGCGAATCATCGGGGCCAGCGCGTCGGCGCCATGACGCGAAACCATAGCGCCACCAGCCGAGGAAAAGGTCGACCCACATCCGATGCGGCTCGAAGGAAAGCTCGATCTGCACCTGTTCGCGGCTCGCGACGCGGCCATGAAACGCCCACGAATGGTCGAGGATGCGCTGCATCAGCGCATTGTTCTCGTCCGACACTGGCCATGCGAATTCACGTCCGACGAGATAGTGCGAGATGTCGCCAAGGAGCTTCAGGTCAGGCCGCGCATCGAGTAGGTCAAGCGTGAAGAACAGGTCGGTCGTCATCCGGTCACGATGAGTCTCAATGTACACCGGAAAGTCGACCTGTTCCGCCAGCCGCCGCCACCCGTCGATCAGCGTAACGCATTCGCGGACCGACCGAGGCCGCACGTCGGGTTGCAGGTCGATGTGGTGCACGCCGAACTCGACGGCGTTTTCCAGCACCGGCTGGAGGTCGTCGATCGTGCGCGGGAAGCACTGGCCCTCGACGCCGAGTCGGTAATCCGCTCGCACTTGGGCCAGCCGCTCGACGGACGCGCGGTCCGTGTAGTGCGCGCTGACGCCGTCGAAACCTGCTTCGGCGATCATCTGCACGTTCTCTTCCAGCGAGCGCTCGCGGCCGTCGGAATGCCGTCGCTCCATCGCCCACAGCGATTGGTACACCACAAGGGTTTGGCTCATTAGGTCTCCGTGACGAGAGTGCCGGCCCGGGCGTCGAGCGGGCCTGCAGCTCGACGCTCGCCAGCGGATGCGGGAATCACCTGTAACGGCCTGCCATCGACGAAACCTGCGCGATGTTCTGCGGCGTAATGAAGCCCGGCCCGGAACTGATGTTGCGTGCTTCGTAGACCGGCTTCAGCCCGTAGTCTTTGAGCCGCGTAGCGAATTTCGGGTCCTTCTCGAGTTCGGCGCGTGCCTGCGCGACATCTGTGTTGTGATTCTTGTGCATGATCGCCAGCATCGCGACGGGAATATAGCCTTGCAGGTACGGCTGCTGATCGGTACAGAACTTGATCGTGCCGTCCTTGATCGCCTTGGCGACGTCGGCATCGATGTCGAACGTCGCAAACCAGATTTTGCCCGCGAGACCCAGCTTGGTCACGGCGCGAATGGTCGGATCAGCGGAGGTCGGTCCCAGCGTCAACACGGCTTGCGTGTTCGGATGAGAGCGCAGATAGGCGCTCACCTTCGCCTCGATGTCAGTCGGGTCAGTGCCCGCGTCGAGCACGGATGCCTTCATATCCGCACCGATGGCCTCGGCGAATCCACGGCAACGCTCGAACGACAGCGGATTCGTCGCGTAGTGGTTCACACAGACAAACGTTTTGATGCCATCGGCCTTGGCACGCAGCCCGGCTTCCTTGCCCGCCAGATACTCGGGCTGTCCTACGTGCAGTAGAGCACCGAGGTCCGCGCTCTGCTTCTCCGTACCCGTGTTGGCGGTGATGAACGGGATATTCTTCCCCTTTAACTTCGTGACCGACCCTTTGAGCAGGTCGAAATCGGCGATCGTCATGACGACGCCATCATAGTTGCGCGCCGCCGCCTGATCGACCAGCCGGACCATGTCGGCGATATCGCCGTTCGGCGGATTGCGGTAATCGGTCTTGACATTGAAATCCTCGTCCGCTTGCTTGATGCCGTTTTTGACCGTATTCCACCACGCATCGGAGTCCGGCGCATGCGTAATGAAGTCGAAATGCGCGACAGGTTCCGCGTAGGCGGCTGCGGTCACTCCCATGCTCAATACCGTCGTGGCAATGCAGAGGAACTTCAGAATCGGGGCTTTCATGCTTGTCTCCTTGGATTTACTTTCCTACTGATTTGCGCATCGACCACTTTCGCTTTTTGCCCCGATGCCGGGCGCCGCGTTCACTCTGTGGCGAGGCCGATGAAAACCTTGCCTCCCTCAACCTTCACCGGGTAAGTGACGAGGTTGATGCAGACGGGCGCGCCTTTGGCGGCGCCCGTCGGAATGTGAAAGCGACCCATGTGCATCGGACACTCGATGATCTCGCCGAATACGAGACCTTCGGTCAGCCGCGCCGTTTCGTGCGTGCACAGACCAGCCGTCGCATAAAACCCGCTCGGCGTGTGATATACCGCGTACATCTTGCCATCACGATTGAACTCGATGACGTCCTCCTCTTCGATATCGTCGGCTGCGCACACGTGATGCCATTGCAGGACATTCATGTCATGTCTCCGGTGTTTTATTGAGCCTGAGCCGCGAACTGCGCGTTCCGGGCTTGCTCCGTTGCGGGAGACTTGCCCGGCACATGCGGCGTCACCATATAGTCAGGATCGTGACGCTGCGTTCTAAAGACATGAAGGATTTCGCCCCAGGCGCTGAAGAGGCCATCGTAGGCAGGCGCGAGATCAGCTTCGATTGCCTCGCGCAATTTCGGCAGCGCGTGGAACGGCACGTTGGGGAACATGTGATGCTCGACGTGATAGTTCATGTTCCAGTAGAGAAACTGCAGGAACGGATTGAGCTTGATCGTGCGCGTCGAGTACCGGTGATCGAGTTCGTTCTCGCGCAAGCCGGTGTGCTGCGTGATCGCCAGCAGTTCGTGCAGCCATGCGCCGTAGGAGCGCGGCAGCAGCAGGAAGACGACCGGCAGCCAGCTATGCGTGGCGATTGCCCATGCTGCTACGCCGATATAGAGCGCCAGTATCACCCGCGAATTGCGGAACATCGCGCGATATTCGGTCGGCGGGACCACAGCCTTCGCGCTTTTCGAGACAATGCCGAAGCTATGCAGCATGATGTTGCCCAAGTGGTCGATGCCATGCGAAACACGCAGGAAATCAGTGCCGAGCTTCAGGTAGTTCGTCGGGCGCCTCACGGCGACTTCGACATCGGCGGGAATCGTCGCTGTCAGGTGCGTGTACGTGTGATGTTGCGCGTGCGACCAGCGGCTGTAGATCTGTTCGCGCCACGTCATGAAGCAGATCAGCCAGTGCACCGACGCGTTCAGCCACTCGCTCTTGAATGGCGTGCGATGACGCAGTTCATGTTCGATGGCCTCGGCAAACGCATAGAGCGTCCCGTAAAGCAGAAACGCCGGGATGACCCAGAGCGTGCCCAGCGAAAGCCAGGCGAGCGCTCCGCTTCCCGCGACCAGCGCAATGAAACCGAAGAAATGCAGTAGGGCGTCCCGGTCGGTGCGCCGCGTGACTTCCTTAAGGACTCTGCGTTCGAGCTGGCATTTGTACCAGTCGTCCATGGTGATTACTTTCGTCGTGGCTTGGGGTTCGGACATCGTGGCGCCTCTGTGCTCAGTTGGACGGGCTTGATCCCGCATGAATCATCTTGAAGAGCATTTCAGTCTCTTATTGAGCACTAGTCAAATCCTGTTTTGACTCATATTGAGTCTTATAGGGTAATACCTAGTCTCTCACCAACTCTCAACCAGCATTTCTCAGTGAGCTATAGTTGCATTTGTCTCATTTCGAGACAGATGCAATTGGGGCACGCAAATGAAAGGGAAACCGAAGCTGAAGGAACTGATGGAATTGACGCAACTCAGCCGCGCGACGATTGACCGCGCGATGAATGACCGGCCTGGGGTGCATCCCCGCACCCGAAAAGCCGTCGCGGCCGCTTTGAGGCAATTGAGCACCGCTGACTCTAGTGCGTGCTCGCCGGGGCGAACGGCGCAGCACTCATACGATTTCACGTTTCTACTCCAGGCCGGCGACGCATTCACCGCTGAACTGACACGCAGCGCGGCCGACCTGGAAGAGGAATTTCTAGGCACCGGGGTGCGACTGAACATCGTGAACTGCGTAGGCTCGTCCAACGACGAAGTCGCCGACAGAATCGGCGAGGCAGCCGAAGGCGCCGATGGTATTGGCATCATCTGCACGAACACGGCGGCGACAACCGCCGCATTACGCAAATGCATGGCCGCAGGCAAGGCGGTCGTGACGTTAATCACCGACGTGGATGCCGACGCACGTCACACCTACGTCGGCGTGAATAACCGAGCCGCCGGGCAGGCAGCCGCGTTTCTCATCGGGCGGCATTTGCATGTACACCCATCGCCCGCTGTTGCCGTCGTCGTCGCGACGTTTTCCTATACGTGCCATGAGGATCGCGAGATCGGATTTCGTTCTTTACTGCGGCAGCGGTTTCCGAACGTCAATCTGGTGGAGGTGATCAAGGGTGCCGATTCCGGGGATGCGACCTACGAGGCAACTAAGCGCTTCCTCGATGAGCACGGCAAGATCGATGGGATCTACAACGTGGCGGGAGGCAATGAAGGATTGGCCGCGGCGCTACGTGAGCACGATCTCCTTGGACGGACGGTCTATGTCACCCACGAAGTCAATGGCATCACGGAACCGCTTTTGCGTTCCGACGCAATCGACTATGTGCTCACGCAGGATCTTCGGCTGCTGCTGCGCACGGCGACGGACCATCTGACGTCAGCTTGCGAAGGGCGAACCGTTCCTTCGCAGGCGATTGTGCCGATACAGACGTATTCCAGATATTCGCTATAGCTGATCGCAGAAATCGATCGACTAACCCATCTTGGAATGGCCTTCTTTCCAGTCATTGAAACCACTTCCGGCGATAGGCCGCCTGTTCGCCGCGTACCAATCCGGTGTGATGCGCCGTCCTAAAGCTGACGATGCTGGGTCCGAGAACCGACAACGCAAGCGTGGGCCAAAGCCGCGGCCATGGTTCGCCCGAGAGACCCAAAGCATGCCTCTCCGCCAGCGGCTTCTACATGTGGTGAATGGCAGCCATCTGCGCACGACGTAGCAATGCGGTTTCCTCTCAGCATCCACGCGATCGACAATGGTTCGCGCCACGTAAGAGCCGTGTCTGAGTGGCCGATCGAATGGGACCTCGTTGACCTTCAAGCGTCGTGGTGCAATTCGGCCACACAACTACGAACGGTGAGAGCCATCTACCTTTGCCTCTTTATCCGATCTCGAAGACAACCACTTCGAAATGCGAGCCATCTTTGCCGTGGAAGTGCATTGGGAAGCGCCCGCTGTACAAAGCACGGAACGTGACGCTGGTCGGGACGTCAACGGTCAGTGGAGAGACGTCCATTAGCCGTAAGCGCTAAAACGAGCACACCTTTCTTCGAGGGGCGTTAAGAGCGACGATTGCGTCCGCAACCCACATTGCGGACGCAGACCATGAGCGACGATGAGTTTGACTTTCTGCCACTCCGAGTCATCCGAGAATGCTCCAACGGCAAACGAAGGTACGACCCTGAAGGCAAGCGCCGACTGATTCAGGCGTGCTTGCGACCGGGGGCGTCAATTGCCGGACTCGCACTCAGGGCACAGGTAAACGCAAACCAGCTTCACAAGTGGATAAGGCTACATGAGAAGGCAAACTCTGCTCGTGCAGCACGAAACACGGTTGAGCCGTCAGCGGCGGCCTTCATCCCGGTCCTTGCTATCGAACCGGGCTCTACGCAGCCCGCCCTCGAGCTCGCGAAGTTGCCGGCGTCATCGAGTTCCAAGCAACCTGCGACTGCGTCGCGACCAACGGCGCGCCTGTCAGCGCACCTCCCGAACGGGGTAACAGTCGAACTTGAGTGCTCACGGCACGATGCGCCGCTCGTCACGGCCTTGATCGCCGCGCTGGGAGAGCGTTGATGTTCCGCCTTGATTCCGACCTCCGCGTTTATTTGCATCGCGAACCGATTGACTTTAGGGCGGGAATCAACAGCCTCACGGCGTTGGTTGAGCAGTCGATGCAGCTCGACCCCTTCGCTCGCGCCGTGTTCGCGTTCCATAATCGCAAGCGCAACCGCGTCAAGCTCTTGTTGTACGAGCGTTCGGGCTTCTGGCTGATGTTGAAACGCCTCGAGGCAGACCATTTCGTGTGGCCATCCCGGAAGCAGCCCGTGATCGAGTTGACGACCGAGCAGCTGCATTGGCTTTTAGACGGCATCGGCATCGACGCTGTACGACGTCATCCGGCCCGGCAGTACCATCATACGAGCTGATGCGGCGCGCCTCGTCCAAGCGACGGTCCCAATAGCTGTTACAAATTTCCGTAAACCCATCGAGCGTTGCCTTTCGCTACCGTGGGTACCATGGATGAACGCGAATTCTCCCAATTGCCTCCTGCCGCGCAGGCTTACATTCGCGAGCTCGCTGTTCGCTTCAAATATGCGTGCCGTCATTCGAGCGTGTCGCTGAACGTACGCCGATTCTTACCGCGCCGATGCCGGCCCAACCATTGCCAGGCAGTCGGGCGAGCGCGGCCATGATCGCCACGGTGATGACGAGTAAATACGTCGACGGCACGCCGCTATATCGGATGGAAGAGGCGCTCGAGCGTGCGAACATTCCGGTGGGCCGAGGCACGCTGGGGCACTGGGTCATCAAGCCAACGCAATTGCATCTCGACCGCCTGTACCGGGAGTTACGCAAGACGTTGCTGTCGCAGCCGCTGATTCATGGCGACGAGACGACCGTTCAGGTGCTGAAGGAACCGGGTAAGGCCGCACAAAGCCAGTCTTACATGTGGCTGTACCGCAGCGGGCAGGATAGCGAAGAGCCTGTTGTGTTGTTCGACTATCAACCTGGACGCGGCAAGCAATACCCTCAGGCGATCTTTGCGGACTACAAAGGCGCGGTGATGTCCGACGGTTATAGCGCCTGGCGAACAGTCAAAGGTGTGACCCACTTCGGCTGCCTTGCTCATGCGCGACGCGGATTCGTAGATGCTCTGAAGACGCAGAAGAAATTAGGCAAACGCGCGCAGCAAGCACTCGAATTCTTCCAGCGACTTTACCGCGTCGAAGCACTCGCGCGAGAGAAACCTCCGAGCGGGGAAACGCGTGCTAGCTATACCTTACGACTGCGACAGCAGCACAGCGTTGCGCTGCTTGAGGCATTCAAAGCTTGGCTGGATGAGCAAGCACCTCAAGTGCCACCCGAAAGCGCGCTGGGCGATGCGATCAACTACACGCTTAACCAATGGGAGTATCTCAGCCGTTACGTCGGCGACGGGCAAGCCCCAGTGGACAACAACATCGCGGAACGGGACATTCGCCCGTTTGCAATGGGGCGTTCATTGTGCACCTCCTTCCGAAACCTCGATAAACATAGGGATTTGTCCGTCGGCATCGTTGCGACACGGGCGATGTTTGCGTGCCAACGCCGCCGTAACAGCTTC
>Ga0160464_100928_pt1 | contig 14605 bp, 13 predicted proteins | sample HID1971I_E11MG_FD_108275 | JGI IMG/M metagenome (GOLD analysis project Ga0160464, IMG submission 108275) | Enriched millipede-associated microbial communities from UW Madison campus, WI, USA - HID1971I_E11 MG | ecosystem: Host-associated > Arthropoda: Insects > Digestive system > Unclassified ... | reverse complement strand
CAAGCCGATCTTCACCACCGACTTCGTCCGCGAACGCGCCGAAATCGCCTGGGGCCGCGGCAAGGCCAAGGTGGTGATCGAAGCCGCCCTGGACCTGGGCCATGTGGTGGCCGGCAAGCAGAAGGAAGAAATTTGCGAGCTGGAACTGGAATTGCGCGAAGGCGAACCCGCTGCCCTGCTGGAACTGGCCGCCGAACTGGCCGCGACCCTGGCGCTGATGCCCTGTGACATCAGCAAGGCCGAGCGTGGCTATCGCCTGTACGATGCCAGCAGCTACTCCCTGAGCCTGCCTGCGCCGCAGATCCACGCCGAAATGCCGCTGGACGATGCTTTCGCCGCAATCATGTGGCACCTGCTGGGCAGCAGCCAGCGCCTGGCCGAGCAATACCGTTTCAACGGCCACTGGCGCCTGCTGCAGGACTGGGTCGAAAACCTCGGCGAACTGCGCGCCCTGATCGGCAGCCTCGGCCAGGCCGCTCCGCGTCAGTCCACCAGCGAGCTGCGCAGCGCCCTGGATGCACTGCTGGAAGACTGGCGCCCGCTGGTTCAGGCCGGTGATGACGATGAAGACATTCGCAAAGCCGCGCCGGAGCAGTTCGTCGAAGAACTGGCCGACGTGCGCTGGGGCCTGTTCTCACTGAACACCTCGCGCTGGCTGCTGGCCCGCACCTGGACCGCCGAGCGTAACGTGCGCGGTAACCGCCAGGGCGCTGCGCAAATCACCAACTGGCTGCCACGCCTGCTGGCCGATGACGCCGTCGCCTTGCAACTGCCACGCTACCAGCAACAGCCGGAAGACCTGGCCGAGCAACTGCCGCGCATCGAACGCATCCAGGCCTGGCTGCACCATGCGCGTCATGTGGTGGACATTCCAGAACTGGACCGCTTGTACGGCGAGCTGAACAAGCTGGCGCACCTGGCTAACCAGCCGATTACCGATGAGTCGCTGGATGCGCGTATGCATCAGGCGATTGCGGTCTATCAGAATCGGGCCTGGAAGACCCTCCTGCGTCTGTAACGCTATCTACCCTGTAGGAGCGAGCTTGCTCGCGAAGATCGTTAACGATAACGCGCAAAGCCTGGCACCCACGTTGCTCTTGAGTTTTTCGCGAGCAAGCTCGCTCCTACATTAAGGGCCCTGCCTGTCAGCGCAATACTGGCAGGCTGGTAGTGGACTTGATCTCCGACAAAGCCACAATCGAATTGACCTCCTGGATCCCCGGCACCATCGACAACTTGTCAAAGAAAAACCGTTCGTACGCCTCGATGTCCGACGCGACGATACGCAGCAGAAAATCCACCGCTCCCATCAGCACATAACACTCCAGAACCTCCGGAAACCCACGGATCGCCTCGGTGAACTCGGTGAAGTTGGAGCGGCCGTGGGCATTGAGTTTGACCTCGGCGAAAATCTGCGTGTTAAGCCCGATTTTCTTGCGGTCCAGCAAGGTGACCTGGCCGCGGATCACCCCCTCTTCCTTGAGCCGCTGAATGCGCCGCCAACAGGGAGACTGCGACAGGCCGACCTGCTCGGCGATCTGAGCGCTGGAGAGCGAGGCATCCTCTTGCAGCAGGGCCAGGATGCGGCGGTCATAGACGTCCAACTCGCTGTGCATTGAAATACCTGCAAATAAGCTTATTTTGAATTGTTCGATTTGATTAATCGCAAAAGAAGCTCATCTTAGATAAGAATTCTCCCGAGGCGAATGTAAAAATTTCTCCAGTCGAATCAGGAGAGTCAGCATGCATGCCGTTGAAACCAACCACCCTGCCACCCGTGTCGATGCCTGGGCCGTCAACAGCGCCCATTGCCAGGCGCACTATCACATCGTCGCAGAAGCAGAACCGGACGTGCTGTGCCGAGTGCTGAACTATTTCGCGCTGCAGTTCCTGACCCCTGCCCAGGTCAGTGTGAGCCGGGCAGCCGACCTGCTGAACATCGATATCGTGATGGACGGCCTGAGCTGGCACCGCGCCCAAGTGATCGGTGAAAAGATCCGAAACCTGATCAGCGTATGCGACCTCAAGCTTTGGTCGGCTGATGTCGAGCGGCCTCAAGCGCTGGCGGCAAGTGCTGGGTAATAGCCTGCAAAACACCCAGGGAGGAGGAATTCCAGAGGCTGGCTAGCCTTGGATTTACATCCCAAGCCTCCCAGGAAAAACCTGCATGTCCGTTGCCTCTCGCGATTACCCCCTGGAACTGCATCAATTGTTGCCGGCATTGATCGATCAAGGGCTGATCACAGCGCAGGCGGCGCAAAACGTTTCGGCAGTGCCCTGCAGCCTGCATCCCCTGGAACGCATCGCGGCCGAAGGCCCTTGCCTGGAGAGCCTGACCCAATGGCTGGCTGGGCATGTGGGCCAGCCTTACCTGCGCATAGACCCGTTGCAGATCGACGTAGCAACGGTGGTGCCCCTGATGTCCCATGCCTTCGCCCAACGCCACGGCATTCTTGCAGTGGCCGTGGATGCTCAGAGCGTCACGGTCGCCAGCGCACAGCCCCATGTCAGCGCCTGGGAAGCCGGGCTCGCCCAGGTGCTCAAGCGTTCGATCAAGCGCGTAGTTGCCAACCCCCGGGATATCCAGCGCTGTATCAACGAGTTTTACCGCCTGGCCAAGTCGGTCAGTGGCGCCGATCAAAAGATGGCGACGCCTGGCAACGTCGAATTGCTTAGCCTCGGCGCCAGCGACAAGGAGCCGGATGCCAATGACGCACATATCATCAACATCGTCGACTGGCTGTTGCAGTACGCCTTTGCCCAACGGGCCAGCGATATCCACATCGAGCCCTGCCGCGATCAGGGCCGGGTGCGCTTTCGCATCGATGGGCTGTTGCACGACGTCTATCAATTTCCGCCCCAGGTCACCAAGGCGGTGGTCAGCCGTTTGAAAAGCCTCGGGCGAATGAATGTGGCCGAGAAACGCAAGCCCCAGGATGGACGCGTCAAGACCAGGAACCCGGCGGGCGTCGAGGTGGAGCTGCGCCTGTCGACACTGCCGACGGCGTTTGGCGAAAAGCTGGTGATGCGGATTTTTGACCCCCAGGTATTGCTCAAGGACTTCGACCAGTTGGGCTTGTCGAACGCTGACCAGCAGCGCTGGCACGCCATGACCCGGCAAGCCAATGGCATCATCCTGGTCACGGGCCCGACCGGCTCGGGCAAGACCAGCACCCTCTACACCACCCTCAAGCAACTGGCGACCCGGGAAGTCAACCTGTGCACCGTGGAGGACCCGATTGAAATGGTCGAGCCGGCCTTCAACCAGATGCAGGTGCAGCACAACATCGACCTGACCTTCGCCAGCGGCATCCGCGCCCTGCTGCGCCAGGACCCGGACATCATCATGATCGGCGAAATCCGCGACCAGGAAACCGCAGAGATGGCGATGCAGGCAGCGTTGACCGGACATTTGGTGCTCTCGACCCTGCATACCAACGACGCGCCCAGCGCCATCAGCCGACTACAGGAGCTGGGCGTTGCTCATTATTTGATCAAGGCTACGCTGATAGGCGTTATGGCGCAGCGCCTGGTGCGGGTGTTGTGCACCCACTGCAAGCGCCCGGCAGCGCTGGAAGATGTTGGCGGCTTCGAGGCGGTTGGCTGTGCGGAATGTCGTGACAGCGGTTATCGGGGCCGAGCCGGGCTCTACGAAATCATGCGCATGGACCCAGCGCTCAAGAGTTTGGTCACTCCCGGCGCGGACATACAGGCACTGCGCCGCGGGGCATTGGCGCAGGGCATGAGCAGCCTGCGCATGGCCGGCATCGATAAAGTGAAGGCCGGCCTGACCACGATGACGGAGGTATTACGGGTCACGCCTGGGGATTCAGAAACAAATCCTTTGTTTGTTGGGCCATGAAACCGTCTTTATCCGTGACCAGACCGTTACAATCGGCCTAATGTCGTTCACTGACACCTTCAGATAGGGAATCGTTATGCAGATCGGAACCGTACTGCTTCTTTTCGTGGGATTGGCCATCGCCATCCTGTTCATGGGTTTCAAAGTGGTGCCCCAAGGCTACCAGTGGACCGTCGAACGTTTCGGTCGCTACACCAACACCCTCAAGCCCGGCCTGAACATCATCATCCCGGTCATGGACCGCATCGGTCGCAAGATCAACGTGATGGAGAGCGTGCTGGATATCCCGCCCCAGGAAGTCATCACGGCCGACAACGCCACCGTGCAGATCGATGCCGTGTGCTTCTTCCAAGTAGTCAACACCGCCCAGGCCGCCTACGAGGTCAACAACCTCGAACATGCCATCCGCAACCTGCTGCAAACCAATATCCGTACCGTACTTGGCTCCATGGAGCTGGATGCCATGCTGAGCCAGCGCGACGGTATCAACGAAAAACTGCTCCGTACTGTGGATGAAGCCACCGCGCCGTGGGGCATCAAGATCACCCGTATCGAGATCAAGGACATCAGCCCACCCGCCGACCTGATGGCCGCCATGTCCGGCCAGATGAAAGCCGAGCGAATCAAGCGTGCACAGATCCTTGAAGCCGAGGGCCTGCGTGCGTCGGCAATCCTGACCGCCGAAGGCAAGAAGCAGGCGCAGATCCTCGAAGCCGAAGGTAGCCGTCAGGCCGCGTTCCTGGAGTCCGAAGCGCGTGAGCGTCAGGCCGAAGCCGAAGCTCGGGCGACACAAGTGGTGTCCGAAGCCATCGCATCGGGCAATGTGCAGGCGGTCAACTACTTCGTCGCGCAAAAATACATCGATGCCTTGGGCAAGCTGGCATCGGCCAACAACAGCAAGGTCATCCTGATGCCGCTGGAAGCCAGCCAGGTGATTGGCGCCGTGGGCGGTATCGGCGAAATCGTCAAGGCGACTTTCGGCAACCAGAAAGGCTGAGGCCAACACCATGTGGGACTTTTTGCTGCATTTGTCGTTCTGGGATTGGTTGGCGCTGGGCACCGTGCTGTTGATTCTCGAGGTGTTCGGTGCCGGAGGCTACCTGCTGTGGATGGGTATCGCCGCGGCTGCAGTGGGGGTGATCAAGTTCCTGGTTCCGCCGCTCGGGCTGGAGTGGCAACTGCTGCTGTTCGCCATGCTGTCGATCCTGACGGCCGTGTATTGGTGGAAGCGCCAACGCAGCAGCGCCAAGGTCAGCGATCAACCGGGGTTGAACGAGCGTGGCTCCGAATTGATCGGGCGCACCTTCATGGTGCATCAGGCGATTGTGGATGGCCGGGGCAAGATTAAAGTCGGCGATGGCGTGTGGATGGTCACCGGTGCCGATGCCCCAGCAGGCGCTCAAGTACGCGTGGTTGGCCAGGATGGGGTGATTTTAAAGGTTGAAACTGTTTAGTCAGTGATGGAACTGGATCGGCTTAACTACAATCAAAACGTACAGATAACCCACCGGAGTCACCCATCATGCGTCTTAAATATGCTGTCGCCACCCTCGCTGTGCTTTCCCTTCCTGTCGGCTCAGCCATGGCCGATAGCTTCTGGCGTAATGTCATCTCGTCGGGCGCCACCACCGGCTCGACTTACCTGACCTTCAAGGACCACAAGCTGGTCGTTGCCGCCCAGGATGATGCAGGCAGCTTCGTTGCCAGCGACGGCGGCATTCGCGGCCCGTACCTGGAAGCGGCCATGCAGAAAGTCCGCGCCGATAACCCTGGCCTCAAGGCCACGGACATGGAGCTGGCCAACGCCATCCTCGCGAAGAATGCCGTAGCCGAGTAACCATGCCCGATAAAAAATGCCGCTTTTACAAGCGGCATTTTTTTGCCTGCACGCTGACGAATCGTTCACGAGCGACAGGCTATATTCAGTCTCGCCGTGCAACCATGCGTTACTGACTCGCCTATTAGTACCTGTCGCCTACCTGAAACGGATGCCCTCTTCGACATGAGCCAACTGCCCTTCCTGCCGTTTTCCAAACCTACCATTGATGAAGCCACCATCTCGGCGGTGGGCGATGTCCTGCGTTCCGGCTGGATCACCAGCGGGCCGAAGGTGCAGGCGTTCGAAGCGCAGTTGTCGGAGTACTTTGGCGGGCGCCCGGTGCGCACCTTCAACTCGGGCACCTGCACCATGGAAATCGCCTTGCGCATCGCCGGCATCGGCCCTGGGGATGAGGTCATCACCACGCCAATATCCTGGGTTGCCACGGCCAACGTCATCCTCGAGGTGGGTGCCACGCCCATATTTGCCGATATCGACCCGGTAACCCGCAACATTGACCTGGCCCAGGTTGAAGCGGCCATCACCCCGCGAACCAAGGCGATCATCCCGGTCTACCTGGCCGGTTTGCCCCTGGATATGCCGATGCTTTACGCACTGGCCAACAAGTACAACCTGCGTATCGTCGAAGATGCAGCCCAGGCCCTGGGGTCCAGTTGGGATGGAGAGCGAATTGGCGCCACCGGCGACTTCGTATCGTTCAGCTTCCAGGCGAACAAGAACATCACTTCGTCCGAAGGCGGCTGCCTGGTGTTGAACAACGCCGAGGAGGCCCGCCTGGCAGAGAAGTATCGCCTGCAGGGCGTGACCCGCAGCGGTTTCGACGGCTTGGATGTGGATGTGTTGGGCGGCAAGTTCAATATGACCGACATTGCCGCAGCCATTGGCCTGGGGCAGTTTGCGCATATCGAGAAGATCACCGCCCACCGCCAGAACCTGGCGCGCCATTACTTCAAGTGCTTTGGCAGTGATTTTGAAGAGAAATACGGCGCGCAACTACCGCCGCCGGACTTCGAAAACAGCAACTGGCACCTGTTCCAACTGGTGCTGCCGGAGCGTCACGATGGCCTGCAGGCACGTGCGACGTTCATGGAGCAGATGCAGGCCCAGGGCGTCGGCATTGGCTATCACTACCCACCCATCCACCTGCTGAGCCTGTATCGGGCGCAGGGTTTCAAGGAAGGCATGTTCCCAGTGGCAGAGCGTGTCGGGCGTTTGATCGTGTCGTTGCCAATGTTTACGGCGATGACGGAGGCGGATGTAGAGCGGGCTGTGGCGGCGGTTAAAGCAGTGTTGAAAGCCGGCTGACCACTTAAGGCAAGCGCGATCAAATGTGGGAGGGGGCTTGCCCCCGATGACGGAGTATCAGTCAGTATATTTTTAACTGACCCACCGCTATCGGGGGCAAGCCCCCTCCCACATGGGTCTTGCTTTTACTCGCTGATAGCGGCTGCGTAACCGGCAGCGTCGAGCAGCTTGTCCAGCTCGGCCGGGTTGCTTGGCTTGAGCTTGAAGATCCACGCATCGTAGGGGGCAGAGTTCAACAGCTCCGGACTACCACCCAACTCTTCGTTGACCGCGATCACTTCGCCAGCAACCGGCGAGTAGATATCCGAAGCGGCCTTCACCGACTCAACCACACCTGCGGCATCGCCCGCGGCAAACACCTTGCCAATTTCCGGCATTTCCACAAACACCACATCGCCCAGAGCATCCTGTGCATACTCGGAGATGCCCACCACGATAAGATCACCCTCCTTTTTCGCCCACTCATGACTTTCGGCAAAACGCAGGTCGGCAGGGATATTGCTCATAGTCTGTGTCCTCAAGAAGAAATGTCAGCGGCCTTCGGCCTGCCGGAAATAGTTAGATCAAGGTTTTGCCATGGCGCACGAAGGTCGGCTTGACCACTCGCACCGGGTACCATTTGCCGCGGATTTCCACTTCGGCCCGGTCGGCAGTCGCCGTCGGTACACGCGCCAGGGCAATGGATTTGCTTAGCGTAGGCGAGAAACTACCACTGGTGATCTCTCCTTCGCCAACATTGGCGATACGAACCACCTGATGAGCCCGTAAAACCCCGCGCTCCTCGAGCACCAGCCCCACCAGTTTGAACTGCACACCGGCGGCTTTTTCTGCCTCCAGGGCGGCGCGGCCAATGAAGTTGCGTCCGACGGGCTCCCAGGCAATGCTCCAGGCCATGTTGGCCGCCAGGGGCGAAACAGCCTGATGAATGTCCTGGCCGTACAGGTTCATGCCGGCCTCCAGGCGCAAGGTATCGCGAGCGCCGAGGCCGATAGGGGAAATGCCGGCACCCACCAGATCGTTGAAAAACCCCGGGGCCTGGTCGGCGGGCAGGACAATTTCCAGGCCATCTTCACCGGTATAGCCGGTGCGGGCAATGAACCAGTCACCGTCGGCCTGGCCTTCGAACGGCTTGAGCTGATGAATCAGGGTGCCACGGGACTGGGTCACCAGTTCAGCGATTTTCTGCCGGGCGTGGGGCCCCTGGATGGCGAGCATGGCCAACTCGGGCCGCTCATGCAGTTGCGCTTGGTAACTGCCCAATTGCCCTTGCATCCAGGCCATGTCCTGATCGCGGGTGGCGGCGTTGACCACCAGTCGGTAACCGCTTTCGGTGCGGTAGACGATCATGTCGTCCACTACCCCGCCCTGCTCGTTGAGCATGGCGCTGTACAACGCACGGCCACAGCCGTGCAATCGATCGACATCATTGGCCAGCAAGTGCTGGAGCCATTCCTTGGCCTGAAGGCCGCTGACATCGATTACGGTCATATGAGATACATCGAAAACCCCGCAGTCGCGTCGCACCTGATGGTGCTCTTCAACTTGCGAGCCGTAATGCAAAGGCATATCCCAACCGCCAAAATCGACCATTTTCGCGCCGAGGGCGAGATGCAGGTCATACAGAGGCGTACGCTGTCCCATGGGTTTCTCCTTCCGGGCTTGGCGAAGGTGCGCAGAGCTGCCACCTGCGCCGAACACCCTGAATTACAAGGCCCACAGGCACATACAGCAGGTCGACCCGAAAGACGGAGCGCACCGAATGCCGCGCATTGTAGCCTCAAGCTGTAGGACTGGCACCTAACCGATTTGTCGGGCAGAGCGGCGAATCAGCCCGATGACCGGCAACAACCCGACCAGCACCAGGGTCAGCGCCGGCAAAGAGGCCCGCGCCCATTCGCCTTCACTGGTCATTTCAAAGATCCGCACCGCCAGGGTGTCCCAGCCGAACGGGCGCATCAGCAGGGTTGCAGGCATTTCCTTGAGCACGTCGACGAACACCAGCAGCGCCGCGCTCAAGGTGCCCGGCAACAACAACGGCAGATACACTTTGCAAAACAGTCGTGGGCCGCTCACTCCAAGGCTGCGTGCAGCTTCGGGCAGCGACGGACGGATTCGCGCCAGGCTGTTTTCCAGCGGCCCGTAGGCTACGGCCAGGAATCGCACCAGGTACGCCAACACCAGTGCAGACAGGCTGCCCAACAGCAAGGGCTTGCCCGCACCGCCCAGCCAGCCGGAGAACGGCACCACCAGCTCACGGTCAAGGTAGCTGAACGCCAGCATGATCGACACCGCCAGCACCGAGCCCGGCAAGGCATAGCCGACATTGGCCAGGCTGATGCCGGAGCGAATCGCCCGGGTCGGCGCTAGGCGGTTGGCAAAGGCCAGTACCAACGCCACGCTGACGGTGATCAGCGCCGCGATACCGCCCAGGTAGAGGGTGTGGACGATCAGGCCGGTATAGCGCTCATCCAGGTCGAAGCGCCCGCGCTGCCAGAACCAGGCCACCAGTTGCAGCATCGGGATCACAAATGCGCAGGCGAAGACCAGGCCGCACCAGGCGCTGGCCGCAGCCGCCTTGAGCCCGCGCAGGTGGTACAACGCCTTGCCTCGTGGTCGCTCATTGCTCGGTCGGCTCGCCCCACGCGCGCGCCGTTCGCCATACAGCACCAGCATCACCACCAGCAGCAACAGGCTGGCCAGCTGCGCGGCACTGGAAAGGCTGAAAAAACCATACCAGGTCTTGTAGATGGCGGTGGTGAAGGTGTCGAAGTTGAATACCGAGACGGCGCCGAAATCCGCCAGGGTCTCCATCAAGGCCAAGGCCACGCCAGCACCAATCGCCGGGCGCGCCATCGGCAAGGCCACGCGCCAGAACGCTTGCCAGGGCGACTGCCCCAGCACCCGCGCCGCTTCCATCAAGCCCTTGCCCTGGGCCAGGAACGCCGTGCGCGCCAGCAGGTAGACGTAAGGGTAGAACACCAGCACCAACACGATGATCACGCCGCTGGTGGAGCGCACTCGCGGCAAACGCAGCCCGGCACCGAACCATTCGCGCAGCAAAGTCTGCACGGGCCCTGCGAAATCCAGCAGGCCGACGAACACAAAGGCCAGCACATAAGCCGGGATCGCAAAGGGCAGCATCAGCGCCCAATCGAGCCAGCGTCGCCCGGGGAATTCGCAGAGGCTGGTCAACCAGGCCAGGCTGACACCCAACAGTGTCACACCTAGACCGACGCCGAGTACCAGGGTCAAGGTGTTGCCCAGCAATCGAGGCATCTGAGTATCCCAGAGATGGGACCAGATCTGGTGGTCGATGCTTTGCCAGGACAGCAGCAGCACGCTCAGCGGCAGCAGCACCAGGGCGGCGACGGAAAAGACCGGCAGGTACCAACGGCGTTGGGCGGGGTGGGCCAAGGAAAAGCTCTCTATGAACAGACTATTCAAAGACAAACACAAAACAATGTGGGAGGGGGCTTGCCCCCGATAGCGGAGTGCCAGTCACTGATGATTAGACTGACACTCCGCCATCGGGAGCAAGCCCCCTCCCACATTTAGATCTGTGGCAATTTACACATTCAGTTCCAGCCGGCGCGATCCATCAGGCGAATGGCCTCGGCCTGACGCTTGCCCGCCACTTCCACCGGCAAGGTATCGGCCACGAACTTGCCCCAGCTCGCCACTTCCGCCGATGGCGGCACCGCCGGGTTGGCGGGGAACTCCTGGTTCACGTCGGCAAAGATTTTCTGCGCCTCAGGCGTAGTCATCCACTCCACCAGTGCCTTGGCCGCTTCCGGGTGCGGCGCGTGCCTGGTCAGGCCGATGCCCGAAAGGTTCACATGCACGCCACGGTCGCCCTGGTTCGGCCAGAACAGTTTCACTGCCAGGTCCGGCTTCTGCTTGTGCAGGCGACCGTAGTAGTAGGTGTTGACGATACCCACGTCGCACTGCCCGGCGTTTATGGCTTCCAGCACGGCAATGTCATCGGAGAACACGTCGGTGGACAGGTTGTTGACCCAGCCCTTGACGATCTCTTCGGTCCTGGCCGCGCCATGGGTTTCGATCAAGGTCGCGGTCAGCGACTGGTTATAGACCTTTTTCGCCGTACGCAGGCACAGGCGGCCTTCCCACTGCTTGTCGGCCAGGGCTTCGTAGGTGGTCAGTTCGCCCGGTTTTACCCGGTCGGTGGAATAGGCGATCGTGCGTGCACGCAGGCTCAAACCGGTCCAGGTGTGGGCCGATGAGCGATATTGCAGCGGAATATTCTTGTCGATGACGGCAGAGGTGAAGGGTTGCAGGATGCCCATCTGTTCAGCCTGCCACAGGTTGCCGGCATCGACGGTGAGCAGCAGGTCGGCAGTAGCGTTCTCGCCTTCGGCCTTGATGCGCTGCATCAGCGGCGCTTCCTTGTCGGTGATGAACTTGACCTGCACGCCGGTCTTCTTGGTGTAGGCATCGAAAACCGGCTTGATCAGTTCGTCGATACGCGAGGAGTAGACCACCACTTCGTCGGCCGCCTGCACGGTAGTGCTGCCGATCAGGATGAGTGCCAGGGCAGTCAGGAGGCGCTTGGGTGCCAACATGGGTGCGGTCTCTCTCATTTGCAAATTGAGGGCAAATGATAAGGACTCACATTTGGTAACGCTCGGCGGAGGCGTTACCAGATGTTGCACAGCCCGAATATGCGCGAGGATTGAGTGCCTCATCGGGGGCAAGCCCCCTCCCAAAGGGGACTGTATTTTAATTCAGGGTTTAGCGAGTTCTGGTAGATCGCCAGTCAAACCTAGCGCCTGGCGCACAAACACTGCCTTGGCTTCGGGCATCTGGTCGACGATTTTCAAGCCGGTATTACGCAACCAGCGCAACGGCAGTTGATCAGCCTGGAACAGGCGTTCAAAGCCTTCCATCGCCGCCATCAACGCCAGGTTGTGCGGCATGCGCCGCCGCTCGTAACGGCTCAGCACCTTCACGTCCGCCAGGCGCTCGCCGCGCTCGGTGGCCGCCAGCAATACTTCGGCCAACACCGCCGCGTCGAGGAAGCCCAGGTTCACGCCCTGCCCTGCCAACGGGTGGATCACATGGGCCGCGTCGCCGATCAACGCCAGGCCCTCGGCCACATAGCGTTTGGCATGGCGCTGACGCAACGGCACGCAAACTCGTGGGTCGGCGCTGATCACAGTGCCTAGGCGCCCTTCGAAGGCACGCTCGAGTTCCCGGCAGAAGCGTTCATCATCCAGAGCCATCAGGCGCTCGGATTCAGCCGGCGTGGTCGACCAGACAATCGAGCACCAGTCTTCCTGCCCATCCCGTACCAGCGGCAGGAACGCCAGCGGGCCGGTATCGGTAAAGCGTTGCCAGGCCGTGCGCTGGTGCGGCTGGCTGCTGCGCACGCTGGTGACGATCGCGTTATGCAGGTAATCCCACTCGCGGGTCGGGGTGCCGGTCAGGCGGCGTACTGCGGAGTTGGCGCCATCGGCGGCCACCACCAGCGGCGCACGCAACTTGCGCCCATCAGCCAGGGTCAGCAGCCAGTCATCGCCGGAGCGGCGCATCTGCTCAAGGCGCGCATTGGCCAGCAGGCCGAGGTCGCAGTCGTGCAGGCGCTCCAGCAAGGCATCCTGCACTACGCGGTTTTCGACGATATGCCCGAGCACCTCGGCATGCACGCTGGCCGCCGAGAAGTGGATCTGCCCGGTGCCGCTGCCATCCCACACCTGCATCTCGCCGTAAGGGCTGGCGCGACGCTCGACGATGCCGTCCCACACGCCCAGGCGTTCGAGGATGCGCTGGCTGGCAGCCGACAACGCGCTCACCCGCGGTTCAAACGCCGCATCTGGCTCGAACGGTTTGACACTCAAGGGGCTGCCGTCGAGCAGCAGCACCTGCAAGCCACTGCCCTGCAACGCCAGCGCCAGCGCGCTTCCGACCATTCCGGCCCCGACAATCAGCACATCTGCGTGCATGTCCATGCTTTAAGCCTTGTCTCGTGTGCGGCACAGGCCGCCGATAAAGTAGTGGGCCGGTTCAGACATCGGCGCGCGTGCCCAGGCCCATGGCCTGGCGGGCGAACCAGCGTTTGGCCGGCGGCAACAGGTCCAGGCCCAGCAGGCCCAGGTTGCGACCCAGCGCCATCAGCGGCTGGCCGCTGCCAAACAGGCGCGTGACCTGATCGGAGAAACCCACGGTGAGTTGCTGGTCCAGACGCTGGCGCTCGCGATAGCCTTGCAGGGTCGCCAGGTCGCCCGGCACGGCCGGCCCGGCCAGCAACGCCTCGGCCAAGGCATTGGCATCGCGCAGGGACAGGTTGAAGCCCTGCCCGGCAATCGGGTGCAGGCTGTGCGCCGCATTGCCAAGCACCGCCAGGTGCGAGCGCACTTGCTCTTCGGCTTCCACCAGGGTCAGCGGGTACAGGTGACGGGCACCCACCTGCTTGAGGGTGCCCAGGCGATACCCGAACACACCCTGCAATTCGCTCAGGAAGCTTCGCTCGTCAAGGCTGGCCAGGCGCTGGGCGTCCATGCCGATGCGGGTCCAGACCAGCGCGCAACGGTTGTCCGGCAGCGGCAGCAAGGCCATCGGCCCTTCATCGGTAAAGCGCTCGAACGCTTCGCCATTGTGGGCTTCGCTCGGAGTGATGTTGGCGATCAGTGCGCTCTGGTTGTAGGGCCGGGTCTTCACGCCAATGCCCAGTTGCTCACGCAAACCGGAGCGGCCGCCATCGGCCAGTACCGCCAGGTCGCACTCCAGCACGGTTTCATCGTTGAGAGTCAGGCGATAGCCATCGGGCAGTGGTTCCATGCGTGTGACTTCCGCCGGGCAGCGCCAGCTCACCACGTCCTTGTCCAGGCCTTGCCACAGGCATTGGCCGAGCCAGGCGTTTTCCACTACATAGCCCAGGGCCGGCACGCCCTCTTCCATGGCGGACAAACGTGCCGTGGAGAAACGCCCACGGTCCGACACATGGATTTGCTTGATCGGCTCGGCACGCTGGGAGATGGCCTGCCACAAGCCCAGGCGCTGGTAAATCTGGCGGGCGCCAAACGACAGCGCCGAAGAGCGCGCATCGTAGCTCGGCTGGTAGCTGTCACCCGGCGCAAAGGGCTCGATCAACACGATCTTCCAACCCCGCGTCTTGGCCCCGGCCTGCAACGCCAGGGCGAGGCTGGCGCCCACCAGGCCGCCGCCGATGATTGCCAGGTTGACCCGGCTCATCGGGCAGCCGCCATGAGCGCTTCGATCTCGGCAACGGTTTTGGGCACGCCGCCAGTCAGGATTTCACAGCCTTGCTTGGTCACTATCACGTCGTCCTCGATGCGTACGCCAATGCCACGCCATTTCTTTGCCACGTTCTGGTTATCCGGGGAAATATAGATGCCCGGCTCCACGGTCAAGGCCATGCCGACTTCCAGCACCCGCCATTCACCGCCGACCTTGTACTCGCCCACATCATGCACATCCATGCCCAGCCAGTGGCCGGCGCGGTGCATGTAGAAAGCGCGGTAGGCCTCGCTGGCGATCAGCTCGTCAACGTCACCTTGCAGCAGCCCCAGCTTCACCAGCCCGGCGGTGATGACCTGCACGGTCGCCTCGTGGGCCTGGTT
>Ga0160464_100927_pt1 | contig 14670 bp, 13 predicted proteins | sample HID1971I_E11MG_FD_108275 | JGI IMG/M metagenome (GOLD analysis project Ga0160464, IMG submission 108275) | Enriched millipede-associated microbial communities from UW Madison campus, WI, USA - HID1971I_E11 MG | ecosystem: Host-associated > Arthropoda: Insects > Digestive system > Unclassified ... | reverse complement strand
TTTACTCTACCGTCGGTACGCCAAGCCTGGATCAATGGCTGGCGAGAAGGACGCGGCGACAACTGGGACGGTATGACTGGCACTGCGGGCATACACAGACTCAACGAACTTCACGCCGTCGGCTAATCAGGGCACTTAAATTCCGACACACACCTCTGAATATGTAACGACTTAACCACGCGCGCCCCATCCGGGCGGCGGGCTTCGGCCCAGGGGCTCCTTTATGGAGCCCTTTTTATTACCTGCCGATTAGCGTTTACATCAGCGCAAGGCAGCGATGGCATCCACCGACTGGCGTATCAGCGCCGGTCCCTTGTAGATAAACCCTGAATACAACTGCACCAGGCTCGCGCCAGCCGCGATCTTTTCGGCAGCGTGCTTGCCTTCGGTGATACCGCCCACCGCGATGATCGGCAACCGCCCAGCCAACTCGGCCGCCAGCACCTTGACGATATGGGTGCTCTTGTCCCGCACCGGCGCGCCCGACAGGCCGCCCGCCTCGTCACCATGGGCCAGGCCTTCGACGCCCACGCGGCTGAGGGTCGTGTTGGTTGCAATCACTGCGTCCATCCCCGACTCCACCAGGGCCTGGGCCACCAGCACGGTTTCTTCATCGCTCATGTCCGGCGCGATCTTGATCGCCAATGGCACGCGCTTGCCATGGCGCACGGCCAGATCTTCCTGGCGTTGGCGCAAGGCTTCGAGCAGTTGCTTGAGGGAGTCACCAAACTGCAGGCTGCGCAGGCCCGGCGTATTGGGCGAGCTGACGTTGACGGTGACATAGCTGGCGTGCGCATAGACCTTGTCCAGGCAGATCAGGTAGTCATCCACCGCGCGCTCAACCGGCGTATCGAAGTTCTTGCCGATGTTGATACCAAGGATGCCTGTGTACTTCGCCGCCTGGACCCGCGCCAGCAGATGGTCGACGCCCAGATTGTTGAAACCCATGCGATTGATGATCGCCTCGGCTTCCGGCAAGCGGAAAATGCGTGGTTTGGGATTGCCCGGTTGTGGCCGCGGGGTCACGGTGCCGATTTCGACAAAGCCGAACCCCAGCTGCGCGAACCCATCGATGGCCGCGCCGTTCTTGTCCAGGCCGGCTGCCAGGCCGACCGGGTTAGGGAAATCCAGCCCCATCACCGACACCGGCATTTTCGCCGGGGCCTTGCATACCAGGCCATTGAGTCCCAGGCGGCCACCGGCACCGATCAGGTCCAGGGACAGATCGTGGGAGGTTTCCGGGGAGAGTTTGAACAACAGCTGGCGGGCCAAGGTATACATGGGCGGGCTAGACTCGGATGGCGGCAAAAGGTGGCGCCGATTATAGCCGGGGTGGCGTGCCGCATGCGAGGCGCGCCGCGCTGATCTCATTGACGCTGCGAAACCAGCGCTTCATAACGCACCCAGATCCTTTCCGCGTACCGCAGGCGTAGTGCCTCACGTTGCGGGCCTGGCCCCGGCCCGACGTTGTAGGCACCCACCGCCGTCCAGTTATATCCGAAACGCTGGATAAACTCAGCCAGGATCGAGGCACCGACCTCCACTGACAGGCAAGGCTCGTTCAGCAGACGCTCTTCGGTAATGCCCTGCTTGAGCAAACGCGGCAGGTGGATGCTGTTGATCTGCATCAGGCCGATATCACGCGTGCCGTTGCGGTTGGTGTAGTTCATTGCCTGGGAGCGGTAACCCGACTCTACTGCAGCGATGGCCTGCAACAACTCAGGTTCCAGATCGTATCGCCGGGCCATTTCGTCCCAGCAATAGGCCAGTGCCTGGTTGCTGCCCATCAGCAAGCCGAGCAGCAGGCTCCTGCTCCCCCCCTTAAGCATTGCTGGCCTGACCGCAGAATGAGCACACGTGCACAACGTGCCTTGATGGGTCGCTAACCACCCGCACCGGGCAGGTAAAGCGATACCCCTTGCCGTAGATCGTCTTGATAAATCCTTTGTCAGCACCCAGGTGCTTGCGCAGGGAGTAAATGCATCGCGTCAGTGACTCATCGGCCACCTCGCCCCGGGACCAGGCCAGTTCCAACAAACGGTCCTTGGTCATCAACGTGCCACCGGAGGCCAGCAGCAGACGCAGAACCTGCCCCTCCTTGGGTGGCAACTGAATATCCGCGTGCCCGCCCGTCAACCGGCCATCGCCATGCAAAGTCCAGCGAGCAAAGACCAGGGAAGTCGCAGGTTCAGCAGTCACGACGACCATACACACCTCTGCATTCGACTACTGCCATTCAAAATCCTTATTTCCTGTGCCAGCTCGCGCCAATGTCACAACTATAGAAATCGGCACTTCGGCCCGCGCTAGGACAAAACCCATTCAGCCGACTTTTTTTTGCACCCTCCGGTAGGACAATTCGCTACCCGCTCTTATTGAGAGATCCACTCCTGATAGGTCTCCTGCAACTCCACCCCCAGCCGGTCCTCCAGTTGCACCAGCTCACCCAATGCCATCAGTTGCCCATTGACCCGCACCTCCACACATCGGGTTACCCCTGGATCCAAGGGCAGCACCTTCCCCGGTGCGAACGCAGCCAGACGCTTGCGGCTGATCAGTTGTTCCTGCAACAGTATTTCCAGGTGCATGGACAAAGGCCTTTTTCAGGGGGAAAACTCAGGATCTGTTTGCAGGAACGCACGTTGCACAGGCTCAAGTTGCGCGGTGGTCAACTGCGCCAGCACGGTCGTGGGCGGCAATGGGGCACGGCTGAAGGTGTGCAAGCCTTCATCCCGTGCCAGGTACGCCTCGCACCAGGCAGCTCGACTGCCCAGCAACAACACGCCACAGATCAGCCCGAGGTACAGCCAGCGGTATTTGATCGTTACAGATGAATCAGCGTGCACCGTAGATATTCCCGGGCTGTATGGCTTGAAGAAGCGGCCATACTGCGAGGCGCACGAGGTTCAATCATGATGGAAAGCTGACGGCAGAACCCACCCTCCAGCCCATGGCATGTGCCTTGCTATGCACTCTGTAACAGGCCCGCGCCAAAGACTCGGCGAGCCTACGTACATAGGCGTGGTTACCCTGCAATGGCCTGCACCGCAGGCCCCAGGGAATCACGGCTCTCCTGGAAAAAGGCAGGTGTTGATGAACGATCCACTGGCTTGGGTAAACGGCAGTGACGCACCGGAAAAAAGCAGCCTCGATCTGGGCTTCATGGCATTGACCGATTGCGCCTCGCTGGTAGTTGCCGCCACCCAGGGCTTTGCCCAACCCTATGGCCTCACGCTGAATCTCAAGCGCCAGTCGTCTTGGGCCAACCTGCGTGACAAGCTGGTCAGCGGCGAACTGGACGCCGCCCACAGTCTCTACGGGCTGATCTATGCCGTGCATCTGGGCATCGGCGGTGTCGCACCCTGCCCCATGGCGGTGCTGATGGGGCTGAACCAGAACGGCCAGAGCATCAACCTGTCCCGCGGCCTGCAAACCCAGGGTGTGGTCACTCCTGAGGCACTGGAACGCCATGTGCACCAAAGCCGGACGAAACTGACCTTCGCCCAGACATTTCCCACCGGCACCCACGCCATGTGGTTGTATTACTGGCTGGCCAGCCAAGGCATTCATCCGTTGCGGGATGTGAACAGCGTAGTGGTGCCGCCACCGCAGATGGTTGCGCACCTGCAAGCCGGACGCATCGAGGGGTTTTGTGTCGGCGAACCCTGGAGCGCCAGCGCAGTGAAGGAAAATCAAGGCTTTACCCTTGCGACCAGCCAGGCGATCTGGCCCGATCATCCGGAAAAAGTCCTGGGCTGCACCCAGGCCTTCGTCGACGAGTATCCCAATACCGCCCGCGTGCTGGTGATGGCGATCCTCGAGGCCAGCCGGTTTATCGAACAGGGCAGCGAAAACCGCCGCTCCACTGCGCAACTGCTCAGTGCCCCTGAGTATCTGGACGCCCCACTGGACTGTATCGAGCCGCGCCTGCTGGGCAACTATGACGATGGCCTGGGCAACCAGTGGCAAGATCCCCACGCATTGCGTTTTTTCGCCGGTGGCGAAGTGAACCTGCCCTACCTCAGCGACGGTATGTGGTTCATGACCCAGTTCCGACGCTGGGGCTTGTTGCGTGAAGACCCTGACTACCTGGGCGTCGCCCGGCAGGTGCAGCAACTGGCGCTGTATCGCCAGGCGGCCGAGACGCTGGGCATTGCCGCCAGCGACTCAGAGATGCGCAGCAGCCAGTTGATCGACGGCAAGACCTGGGACGGCTCCGACCCTGCCGGCTACGCCCGCAGCTTCCGCCTGCATGCCCTGGCCGATGACGCCAGCCGCCAAGCGCTGCGCTGAAAGGGGTAAGACAATGCTGCGAATCCTGTTGATCAATGACACTGCGCGCAAGGTCGGGCGCCTCAAGGCTGCGCTGACCGAGGCTGGTTTCGAAGTGATCGATGAGTCGGGGCTGACCATCGACCTGCCCGCACGCGTCGAAACGGTGCGCCCGGACGTGATCTTGATCGATACCGAGTCACCCGGTCGCGATGTGATGGAGCAAGTGGTGCTGGTCAGCCGCGACCAACCCCGGCCCATCGTGATGTTTACCGATGAGCACGACCCGCACGTGATGCGTCAGGCAATCAGGGCCGGGGTCAGTGCCTATATTATCGAAGGCATCCAGGCCCAGCGCCTGCAACCGATCCTTGATGTGGCCATGGCCCGCTTCGAGAGCGACCAGGCCCTGCGCGCCCAGCTTCACGCCCGCGACCAGCAGTTGGCCGAGCGCAAGCGCATCGAGTTGGCCAAGGGCCTGTTGATGAAAATGAAGGACTGCAATGAAGAAGAGGCCTACACCCTGATGCGCCGCCAGGCCATGAGTCGCCAACAGAAACTGATCCAGGTGGCGGAGCAGATTATTGCCATGAGCGAGTTGCTCGGCTGATCTGGCTCAGCTCTTGCTAAACAATCCTGACAGGTAGCCAACGGCGGTTGCCCCTCCACGACAAAGACGTCGCCCATCCGGTTTGCCCCTCGCGAACCTGGTGGCGGCGTTTTTTGCGTTTTGGTCCCCTAGCCCCCAACCGTTGAGGTGCATGATGAAATCAAGCTTTTGGAAATCCGGGCATACCCCGACCCTGTTCGCCGCGTTCCTGTATTTCGACCTGAGCTTCATGGTCTGGTACCTGCTGGGCCCGCTGGCGGTGCAGATTGCCGCCGACTTGCAGCTGACCACTCAACAGCGTGGCCTGGTGGTGGCGACACCGATCCTGGCGGGCGCGCTACTGCGCTTTCTGATGGGCATGCTGGCCGATAAGCTATCGCCCAAGACCGCAGGTTTGATTGGTCAGGTGATTGTGATCGTGGCGCTGTTCTGTGCCTGGAAACTGGGGATCCACAGCTACGAGCAAGCCTTGCTGCTGGGCCTGTTCCTGGGCATGGCTGGTGCCTCCTTTGCGGTCGCCCTGCCCTTGGCGTCCCAATGGTACCCGGCGGAACACCAGGGCAAGGCCATGGGCATCGCCGGCGCCGGTAACTCCGGGACCGTGTTCGCCGCATTGCTGGCACCGGTGCTGGCGGCCGCGTTCGGCTGGAGCAACGTGTTCGGCTTTGCGCTGATTCCGCTGGTGCTGACGCTGATCGTGTTCGCCTGGCTCGCACGCAATGCCCCAGAGCGGCCGAAAGCCAAATCCATGGCCGACTACTTCAAGGCCCTGGGCGACCGCGACAGCTGGTGGTTCATGTTTTTCTACAGCGTGACCTTCGGCGGTTTTATCGGCCTGGCCAGCGCCCTGCCCGGCTACTTCAACGACCAGTACGGCCTGAGCCCGGTGACTGCCGGCTACTACACCGCCGCCTGCGTGTTCGGCGGCAGCCTGATGCGGCCCTTGGGCGGCGCCCTGGCGGATCGTTTCGGCGGGATCAAGACCCTGCTCGGCATGTACAGCGTGGCAGTGATCTGCATTGCGGCAGTAGGTTTCAACCTACCCAACTCCTACGCGGCGCTGGCACTTTTCGTCTGCACCATGCTCGGCCTTGGTGCCGGTAATGGCGCGGTATTCCAATTGGTGCCGCAACGTTTTCGTAATGAGATCGGCGTCATGACCGGTTTGATCGGCATGGCTGGCGGCATCGGCGGCTTCGCCCTCGCCGCCGGAATGGGTGCGATCAAACAGAGTACCGGCAGTTATCAACTGGCCCTATGGCTGTTCGCCAGTCTCGGTGTGGTGGCCTGGTTCGGCCTGCATGGCGTGAAGCGGCGCTGGAGAACCACCTGGGGGTCGGCCGCCGTGACCGCCGCACGCGTTTGATGAGCCTGCAACTGAGCGTTGCCCAGGCCAGTGCCATCGGCCCGCGCAGCGAAAACCAGGATGCGCTGCGCGTGGTCACGCCCCTGGCGGAACTGGCGGCGAGCAAAGGCTACCTGTGCGCACTGGCCGATGGCGTCAGCCAATGCGCCGACGGTGGCCTGGCCGCACGCTCGACCCTGCAGGCCCTGGCCCTGGACTACTACGCCACGCCGCAGACCTGGGGCGTGGCCCAGGCGCTGGAGCGTCTGCTGCTGGCGCAGAACCGCTGGTTGCAGGCCAATGGCGGCGGGCAACCGTTGCTGACTACCTTGAGCGCCCTGGTGTTTCGCGGCCGGCGTTTCACCCTGGCCCATGTCGGCGATTGCCGGGTATATCGCTGGCTCGACGGCGAGTTGCAACGCATCAGCGAAGACCATGTGTGGGAACAGCCGGGCATGCAACATGTGCTCAAGCGCGCCCTCGGCCTGGATCAGCATCTGGTGCTGGATTTCCTCGACGGCGAACTGCGCGAAGGTGAATGCTTCCTGCTGCTCAGCGACGGGGTGTGGGCCACGCTGGGCGACGCCAGCATCGGCACGATCCTGCGTGAACAAAGCGACCTCGACCTGGCCGTCAGCACCTTGGTCAACGCTGCGCACCTGGCCGGCAGCCAAGATAACGCCAGTGCGTTGCTGGTGCGCATCGACCAACTCGGCGCCGCCACCCTCGGCGACGCCCTGGTGCAGTTACAGCAATGGCCGCTGCCGCCAGTGCTGAAGGCCGGCCAGACCTTTGAAGGCTGGCGAGTGGAGAGCGTGCTGGCCGAGAGTCGGCAGTCGCTGCTATATCGGGTCCGCGATGCCCAGCATCAACCCTGGCTGCTCAAGACCCTGCCACTGAGCCACGACGACGACACCGAAGCGGCCCAAGCCTTGTTGTCGGAAGAATGGTTCCTGCGCCGAGTCGCCGGCCGCGCCTTTCCTGAAGTCCACGCCGCCAGTGGTCGTCAGCATTTGTACTACGTCATGCGCGAATATCCCGGGCAGACCCTGGCCCAGCTGTTCCAGCAGCAAGGCCCGTTGCCGCTGGCGCAGTGGCAGACTATCGCCGAACGTTTGCTGCGCGCCGTAGGCCTGCTGCATCGCCGACAGATCCTGCACCGCGATATCAAGCCGGAAAACCTGCTGCTGGGGGACGATGGCGAACTGCGGGTGCTGGACTTCGGCCTGGCCTACTGCCCTGGGCTGTCTGAAGACCGCGCCCATCTGCTGCCCGGCACCCCGAGCTTTATTGCACCGGAAGCCTTCGGTGGCGAGCGGCCTACGGCGCAACAGGATTTGTATGGCGTTGGTGTGACCTTGTATTACCTGCTGACCGGGCATTACCCCTACGGCGAAATCGAAGCCTTCCAACGCCCGCGCTTTAACCAGCCGGTCAGCACCAGCCGCTATCGTCCCGACTTGCCGGATTGGTTGCCCCTGAGTCTGGAACGTGCCGTGGCCATCCTTCCCGCCCAACGTTATGAAACCGCCGAAGAATGGCTGCTGGTACTGGAACAGGCCGACCGCCGCGAACTCAATGTACGACCACGGCCTTTGCTGGAGCGCGAACCGCTCAAGGTGTGGCAGACCCTGGCGGTGGCTTCGCTGCTGATCAATCTGGTGCTGATGTACTGGCTTTTGCACCACTAACGAGCAAAATCCGCCGAGGCTCTATTTAAACGCCCAATAAAACAGGGGGCATTCGAACTTGGCACAGCTGCTGCATTAGCTTTCCCAACAACCCACATACAGCCGCCCCTTCAACGACGAAGGCGCGTGCTTCCCGAGAGAACGGGACCAGGACAAAGGCGTCCTCGCTAGCTGACTAGCGGGGACGCCTTTTTTTGTTTGCGCGTGTTTGGTCGGAGAGCGACATGAAAAAACTCAAGCTGGTGATGATCGGCAACGGCATGGCCGGGGTGCGTACCCTGGAAGAACTGCTCAAGCTCAGCAGCGACATTTATGACATCACCGTGTTCGGCGCCGAGCCCCACACCAACTACAACCGCATCCTGCTGTCGCCGGTGCTGGCCGGTGAGCAAACCTTCGAAGAGATCGTACTCAACGACCTGGACTGGTACCTGGACAACAACGTCAAGTTGCTGCTCAACCGCAAGGTGGTGCAGATCGACCGGGTCAAGCGCAGAGTCATCGCCGAAGACGGTACTGAGGCCGAATATGATCGCCTGCTGGTCGCCACCGGTTCCACGCCGTTTATCCTGCCGATCCCCGGCAACACCCTGCAGGGCGTGATTGGCTACCGCGATATCGCCGATACCCAGGCCATGATCGACACCGCCAAGACCCACAAGCATGCGGTGGTGATCGGCGGCGGCCTGCTCGGCCTGGAAGCTGCCAATGGCCTGATGCTGCGTGGCATGCATGTAACCGTGGTGCACCTGGGCGAATGGTTGCTGGAACGCCAGCTGGACAAAACCAGCGGCCAACTGCTGCAGACCGAGCTGGAAAGCCGTGGGCTGGTGTTTCGCCTGTGCGAACAGACCCAGGCCCTGCACGACGCCGGCAATGGCCGGGTCGGCTCGGTGCAGTTCAAGAATGGCGACATCATCCCCGCCGACCTGGTGGTGATGGCCGCCGGTATCCGCCCCAATACCGAACTCGCGGAAAAGTCCGGCATCCCCTGCAACCGTGGGATCCTGGTCAATGACACGATGCAAACCTACGATCCGCGCATCTACGCCATCGGCGAATGCGCCAGCCATCGCGGCATCGCCTATGGCCTGGTGGCGCCCCTGTTCGAACAGGCCAAGGTCTGCGCCAACCATCTGGCCCAGCTGGGTTTTGCCACCTACAAGGGCTCGGTCACCTCGACCAAGTTGAAAGTCACCGGCATCGACCTGTTCTCCGCCGGCGACTTCATGGGCGCAGAAGGCACCGAGACCATCACCCTCTCCGACCCGATCGGCGGCGTGTACAAGAAGCTGGTGATCAAGGATGACATCCTGGTCGGTGCCTGCCTGTACGGCGACACCGCGGATGGTGGTTGGTATTTCCGTCAGATTCGCGAGAACCACGCCATTGGCGAAATTCGCGATCACCTGATGTTCGGTGAGAATGCGCTGGGCGACGTCGGCCACCAAGGGCAGGACAAGGCCATGAGCATGGCCGACAGCGCCGAAGTCTGCGGCTGCAACGGCGTGTGCAAAGGCACCATCGTCAAGGCGATCCAGGAACAAGGCTTGTTCAGCGTCGACGAGGTGAAAAAGCACACCAAGGCCGCCAGTTCCTGCGGCTCCTGTGCTGGTCTGGTGGAACAGATCCTGATCAACACCGTGGGCGGTGCCGCCGACGTTAAACCCAAAAGCGAAAAGGCCATCTGCGGCTGCAGCGATCTCAATCACGGGCAGATCCGCCAGGCCATCCGCGAGCAGCACCTGCTGACCATCGACAGCACCCTGCGTTACCTCAACTGGCGCACGCCCAATGGCTGCGCCACCTGCCGCCCGGCCCTCAACTATTACCTGATTTCCACCTGGCCCGGCGAAGCCAAGGACGACCCGCAATCGCGGCTGATCAACGAGCGCGCCCACGCCAATATTCAGAAAGACGGCACCTACTCGGTAGTCCCACGGATGTGGGGCGGTGTGACCAACCCCTCGGAACTGCGCCGAATTGCCGACGTAGCCGACAAGTACAACGTGCCGATGGTCAAGGTCACGGGCGGCCAGCGTATCGACCTGCTCGGCATCAAGAAGCAGGACTTGCCGGGCGTATGGAAGGACCTGGATATGCCGTCAGGCCACGCCTACGGCAAGTCCATCCGCACCGTGAAAACCTGCGTGGGCAGCGAGTTCTGCCGATTCGGCACGCAGAACTCCACGCAACTGGGCATCGAGCTGGAGCATGACCTGTTCAATATGTGGTCGCCCCACAAGGTCAAGCTGGCGGTCTCCGGCTGCCCACGCAATTGCTCGGAAGCGGGGATCAAGGATGTCGGAATCATCGGCGTCGACTCTGGCTGGGAGATGTACATCGGCGGCAATGGCGGGATCAAGACCGAAGTCGCGGAGTTCTTCGTCAAGCTGAAAACCGCTGAAGAGGTGCGCGAATACAACGGCGCGTTCCTGCAGCTGTACCGTGAAGAAGCTTTCTACCTGGAGCGCACGGTGCACTACCTGCAACGGGTTGGCATGGAGCATATCAAGAAGGCGGTGCTTGAGGACCCGGCCCGCCGCAAGGCCCTCAACGAGCGCCTGCAGTTCTCGCTGTCATTCGAGCAGGACCCGTGGAAAGAGCGTCTGGAACAGCCGCTGCTGAAAAAGGAATTCGACGTTATCGCTGTCAAACAGCTGGAGGTCTCGCTATGAACTGGCTGGATATCTGCGCCCTGGATGAAATCAACACCCTGGGCTCGCGCATCATCAGTGGGCCGAAAGGCGACATCGCGATTTTTCGCACCAGTGACGACGAAGTCTTCGCCCTCGACGACCGTTGCCCGCACAAGGGCGGCCCGCTGTCCCAAGGCTTGATCTACGGCAAGCGCGTTGCCTGCCCGCTGCACAACTGGCAGATTGACCTGGCGTCCGGCGAAGCCCAGGCCCCGGATATCGGCTGCGCCCACCATCACCAGGCCCGGGTGGAAAACGGTCGGGTGATGCTGGCCCTACGGGACGCTGGTTGATGAACCGCCAGACCACCGCGTCCACCTGCTGTTATTGCGGGGTGGGCTGCGGCGTGCTGATCGAGCACGACGGCGTGCAGATCCTCGGCGTGCAAGGCGACCCAAACCACCCGGCCAACTTCGGCAAGTTGTGCAGCAAAGGCGCGAGCCTGCACCTGACCGGCGACTTGAGCGCGCGCGCCCTGTACCCGCAATTGCGCCTGGGCAAGGACTTGGCACGCACGCGCACCGATTGGGGCACCGCCCTGGAACACGCGGCCACTGTGTTCGCCGACACCATCGCCGAACATGGGCCCGACAGCGTGGCGTTCTATATCTCGGGGCAGCTGCTGACCGAGGATTACTACAGCTTCAACAAATTGGCCCGGGCCTTGGTTGGCACCAACAATATCGACAGCAACTCACGGCTGTGCATGTCTTCGGCCGTGGTCGGCTACAAACGCAGCCTGGGCGCCGATGCACCGCCGTGCAGCTATGAAGACCTGGAAAACAGCGACTGCGTGATGATCGTCGGCAGCAATATGGACTACGCACACCCGGTACTGTTCCGACGCCTGGAGCAAGCCAAGGCGCAACGCCCGCAGATGAAAGTGGTGGTGATTGACCCTCGGCGTACAGACACCTGCGATTTGGCTGACCTGCACCTGGCAATCCTGCCGGGGACGGATGTGGCGTTGTTCCATGGGATCTTGCATCTGCTGCTGTGGGAAGGCTGGATCGACCACGCCTTTATCCAGGCCCACACCGAGGGCCTGGCCGAGCTGAAACGCCTGGTGCATGACTACACGCCGCAAATGGTCACGCAGCTGTGCGGCATCAGTGTCGAGCAGTTGCGCCTGTGCGCCCAGTGGATAGGCACTTCCAGTAGTTTTTTGTCGCTGTGGTGCATGGGGCTTAACCAATCCACTGCTGGCAGCGCGAAAAACAGCGCATTAATCAACCTGCACCTGGCCACGGGCACCATTGGCCGGCCGGGCTGCGGGCCGTTTTCCCTGACTGGACAACCGAATGCCATGGGTGGGCGCGAGACCGGCAGCCTATCCAACCTGCTGCCGGGCCATCGTGACGCAACCAACCCAGAACATCGCGCCGAGGTCGCGCGTTATTGGGGCGTGGATCAACTGCCGGCGCCCACCGGCCTCACTGCGATCGAACTGTTTGAACAGGTGCAGGCCGGCAAGATCAAGGCCCTGTGGATCGCCTGCACCAACCCTGCCCAATCCCTGCCAGACCAGAGTGCCGTGCGCGCAGCCTTGGCGGCGTGCCCGTTCGTGGTGCTACAGGAGGCGTTCCGCACCACCGAAACCGCCGCCTATGCCGACCTGCTGCTGCCGGCAGCCAGTTGGGGCGAAAAGGACGGCACCGTGACCAACTCCGAACGGCGCATTTCCCACGTACGCCATGCCATCGACCCACCGGGAGAGGCGCGGGCGGACTGGGCAATCACCGTGGATTTCGCACAGCGCCTGGAACAGCGCCTGCGGCCCGGCGCGCCCAGCCTGTTCACCTTTGAAGAGCCGGCGCAGTTGTTTGATGAATTCAAGCAACTGACTCAAGGCCGTGACCTGGACTTGTCGGGGATCAGTCATGCCCTGCTCGACCAGCTTGGCCCACAGCAATGGCCATTTCCCGAGGGCGCGCAGACGGGTACGCCGCGCCTGTACACCGACGGTATTTTCCCCACGGACGATGGCCGGGCGCGGTTTATCGCCGACCCTTACCGCGCCGCCAAGGAACAGCGTGACGCACGATTCCCCCTGACCCTGATCACCGGGCGCCTGCGCGACCAGTGGCATGGCATGAGCCGCACCGGCACGGCCGCGCAGTTGTTCGGGCATGTCAGCGAGGCATTGCTGGGTTTGCACCCGGACGAACTGCGTCGCCATCGTTTCAAAGAAGGTGACCTGGTCAACCTGAAAAGCCGTCGAGGCAATGTGATCGTCGCCGTCAGCAGCGATGACAGCGTGCGCCCCGGCCAGGCGTTCCTGCCTATGCATTGGGGTGACCGCTTTCTCAAGGGCGGTGTGAACGTCCTCACCCAGCCGGCGTTCGATCCACTGTCCAAGCAGCCGGAACTCAAGCACAGCGGCGTGCGCCTGGAAGCGGTGCAACTGCCGTGGCAGCTGTTTGCGCTGATCGAGGGCGATGTGCAGCAACACTTCGAAGCCCTGCGCCCGCTGTGTGAGGGCTTTGCCTACGTGAGCCTGAGCCTGGCCGGACGTGAGAGACCAGCGCTGCTGGTGCGGGCGGCACATACCGAGGCACCCGACCTGCAACAGCTGAACCGCATTGACCAACTGCTGGGACTGGACGACGGGCCGGTCATGGCCTACGACGACCCGCGCCGCTCAATCGGCAAGCGCGTGAAGATCGAGAAGGGACGCATCACCGCCCTGCGCCTGGCCGGCGAAACCCTGGCCCGTCACTGGCTGCAAAGCCTATGGCTGGAAGGTCGCGCCGACGAACAGCTGCGACGCTGGCTCCTGGCGCCATTAAGCGCGCCACCAGGCGGTGCGGCGGCCAGCAGCAAGATTTTGTGCAACTGCAAGAACGTCAGTGAAAACGCCGTATGCGCAGGTATTGCCCAGGGCCTGGACCTGGACGGCCTCAAGCAGGAACTGGGCTGCGGCACGCAATGCGGCTCCTGCGTACCGGAAATCAAACGTCTTTTGGCCAGCACCCCGCAGCCAATCGCAATCAGTGTGTGAGGGAACAACATGAGCGCAAAAGTGTGGCTGGTAGGCGCCGGGCCCGGTGATCCGGAATTGCTGACCCTCAAGGCGGTCAGGGCCCTGCATGAGGCGGATGTGGTGCTGATTGATGACTTGGTCAACCCGGCAGTACTGGAACACTGTAACGCTGCACGGGTGGTGACTGTCGGCAAGCGCGGTGGCTGCCGCTCCACGCCCCAGGAATTTATTCACCGCCTGATGCTGCGTTATGCACGCCAGGGTAAATGTGTGGTGAGGCTCAAGGGCGGCGACCCGTGCATCTTTGGTCGCGGTGGTGAAGAGGCGCTGTGGCTGCGCGAGCACGGCGTTGAAGTTGAATTGATCAATGGCATCACAGCAGGGCTGGCGGGTGCGACCAACTGCGATATTCCGCTAACGCTGCGCGGTGTCAGTCGCGGGGTGACATTGGTCACCGCCCATACCCAGGACGACAGCCAACTGAACTGGCGCGCACTGGCCGAAGGTGGGACCACCTTGGTGGTGTACATGGGAGTGGCGAAGCTGGAGGAAATTCGTCAACAACTGCTGGACGGTGGCATGGCGGCTGATATGCCCGTGGCGATGATCGAAAACGCATCGCTGCCCCGGCAGCGCGAATGCCGCAGCAATCTGGCGCGGATGCATGAGGACGCGCAGGCATTCGCCTTGAAAAGCCCGGCGATCCTGGTGATTGGCCACGTTGCTGCTGCCGCACAGACGGCTTGTGTCGCTGCAGCGGCCAGCGCCTGAGGCAAATTACAGGCGAAAAAAACCCGGCCTAAGCCGGGTTTTTTTATAAAGCCAGGCTAATTACTTAGCAGTGGCTTCAACAGCAGCTTCTACGCGACGGTTAACAGCGCGGCCAGCTTCAGTTGCGTTGTCAGCAACTGGGCGGGACTCACCGTAACCTACGGAAGTGATGCGGCTTGGAGCTACGCCATCTTTAACCAGGACTTGCTTAACAGCGTCAGCACGACGCTGGGACAGCTTCTGGTTGTAGGCGTCTGGACCGATGGAGTCAGTGTGACCAGCAACTTCTACGTTGGTGT
>Ga0160464_100922_pt1 | contig 14750 bp, 12 predicted proteins | sample HID1971I_E11MG_FD_108275 | JGI IMG/M metagenome (GOLD analysis project Ga0160464, IMG submission 108275) | Enriched millipede-associated microbial communities from UW Madison campus, WI, USA - HID1971I_E11 MG | ecosystem: Host-associated > Arthropoda: Insects > Digestive system > Unclassified ... | reverse complement strand
CGCCAGTGTAGCGGCGCGATGTCGCCGGATCAGATCAGCGAGAGCTCGCGCAGCTTCGACTCGACGTCGGCGTTCGACGGCTCGACGTGGTGCGAGGCGTCGGGGTACACGACCACGGGGATGTTGGTGCGCCCCGAGATCTCCTTCGCGACGTCTGCTGCGGCCGGCTCCGCGACGAGGTCGACGTACGTGTACTCGACCCCGAGGGCGTCGAGCTGCTTCTTGGTGCGGATGCAGTCGCGGCACCAGTCGGCGCCGAACATCGTGATGGTGTCGGAGGCAGGAGAAGTCATGCATCCAGCCTACGGCCGCACGGATGAGGTGGCGCTGAGTGCGGACTGAGTGCTCAGCGCCCGGTGTCCGCCTCCTCCGGCAGCTGCTCGACCGGGATGACGACGACGTCCTGCATCTTCCAGTCGATGTCGGCGATCCTCTCGGCGGCCGCGCTGAGGTCGGTCACCTTCACCTTGCCGCGGTGCGGCACGACGAACGCCTCGATGTGGAACACCTGCCCCTGGTCGCGCATTCGCACCGCAGCCTGCGCGACCCAGGGACGGCTCCGCAGATATGACACGATGTCGGCGGCCAAGGGGTGCGGCTCCTTGCTGTCGTAGGTGCGTGCGCGCTGATCCATGAGATCGACCACGGCCGTCCGGGTGTTGCGGAAGCCGTCCCAGATGATGCCCAGCGAGATGAAGAGAGCGGCCGCTCCGTCGAGCCACCACAGGCCGACACCCACGCCGAGCACGCCGACGATCGAGGCGACCGTCGTCTGCCAGTCGGCCTTCGCCATGTCGGCGTCGGCGTACAGCAGCTTGTTGTGCAGCACGGGCGCGAGCTTCGACTTCGCCGGTCCGTAGAAGAACACGGGTCCGACGATGACGACCGCCATCACGGCGACCATGAGCCAGCCGAGCCAGAGGGTCTGGCCGAACAGCTGCACGGTGCCGATCGTGGGATGCTCGGCGGCGATCAGCCCGGTGACGGCCTCGATGGCGAGGTTCAGACCGACGGCGAGTAGCGCGACACCCGCGACGAGATGCCCGATTCCCATCGCCCTGTGCAGACCGTACGGGTGCTTCCTGGTGGGGCGACGACGCACGAAGAGGAGCGCCGCGAGGAAGGCGAACTGCGGGATGAGGGAGAGCATGTCCTCGATCCACGCCGTCCGCATGGCCTGGGACTCACCGACCACCAGGGCGATCACGGCGATCGTGATCGACGTGTAGACGATCGTGAAGATCTCCCAGCGCACCGCGCTCCGGATCGCCCGCTGCTGCTCCGGGGGCAGGGTCGTGCGGCCGAACTGCCCGGTCTCGGTCATCCGCCGACCTCCTCGTCGAGGAAGCGTTCGAGAGAGGAGAGGAATGCGTTCTCGCCGAGAGGCACCAGCATCACGATCTCCCGGCCGTCGGCGCCTTCGATGCCACGGTAGCCGCGGGTGACGCCGGCCTTGTCCACCCAGGGGGTCTCGCTGGTGATGCCGCCGGCAACGAGGTCGAGGTCGCCGTCTTCGAGCATCGATACGAGAGTCTCCTCCGAGGCGACGGTCCAGTCGGTCTCGGCATGGATGCGGGAGGCGAACCCGTCGACGAGGTCGACGATGCTCCCGGTCGGCTCGCCGTCTTCGATCCGGACGAGGTCGCCGTCCGGTGCCGTGCCGACGCGGAGCTCGCCTCCGGAGACCGTTTCCAGAGTTCCGTCCGGGTCTGCGGGCACCGCGAGCCCGCAACCGCTCAAAGAGAGCACCAGGAGCAGCGCAGCGGTGATCGATGCCGTCCGGCGGCGGGGGCGGGCGCGGAGTGACGATGTCCTTCTCACCCCTGCAGGATGCTTCTTCGTCGTCGGCGCGGAACAGGCCGTTGACGTGGTGCGGGCGCGAGGGCTAGGGCCGTCGGAGCGGTCGGGCCGATGCCCGGAATCGATCCCATCTCTTGTAAGTAAGGGTGCCCTTACTTAGACTGGGGGCATGAGCGGCGCATGCGAGCACCTGGAAGATCCCGACTGGGACGACATCGAGGGTGCCGTGCTCATCGCCGGTGACGCGGCCGATGCCGGGTTCATCGCGAGCATCGCCGCGCGGCTTCCGTGGGACGCGCAAGGTGTCGTCATCCTCGAGGCTGCGGCGCGCATCCAGTTCCGACACATCGACGTTCCCGATGGGGTGTCGGTGCGCTGGCTGGTGCGCGGCGACGGCACCAGGGCGCACACACGTGGCGAACGGCTCGCGAACGCCGTGCATGCCTGGTGCGTCGAGTGGGCCTGCAGCGAACCGCCGTCGCAGTGGACGGTGTGGCTCGGGCCGCACACTCCTCCGCATGTGGCGCGCATGGCGCGCAGCCTCCTCGGCGTGGCCAACTGACCCGTGCGACGGCAGAAGGGGGAACCGCCCGCTCGACGGCGGGCTGCTCAGGCCCTCAGCGCACTGAGGCGACCGCGGGAGCGTTCGCGCCCGCGGTGATCGCGTCGAGTGCGCGGCGCAACGACGAGCTCGAGGTGTGCGCCGTGTACGGGAAGTACACGACCTCGACCCCGACCTCGGCGAACTCTCGCTCCAAGCGCAGACCCTTGTTGGTGCCACGCCAGTCGTCGCCCTTGAAGAAGTGCGTGAACTGCACGTCGCGCCACGAGTCCATCTTCGACGGCGTCGTCTCGACGTAGACGTCGTCGACGAACGAGATGTGCTTCACGATCTCCGCACGTTCCGCAGTCGGGATGACGGGCTCGATGCCCTTCACCTGACGCAGCATCTCGTCGCTGACGACGCCTGCGATCAGAATGTCGCAGTGCTGCTTGGCGTGACGAAGTAGATTCAGATGCCCGACGTGAAACAGGTCGAAAGCACCAACGGCATAGCCGATACGCGTCCCCATGATCTCCCCAGATCAGTAATTCCCCAGTAAGCGGATCCCCACCCGCTTCGCGACTCCCACAGCCGCGGTTCGAAAGTCTAGCAGGTCCGGGTTTCCCTCCGCATAGGATCCCGTGGAACGATGGAGGCCGCACGCGATGCGCGTGGGCGGACAGGGGGCGGACGTGGGGACACCGGTCACGGTCATCGTGCCGACGTTCAACGAGCGCGACAACGTCGCCGAGCTCGTCGCGCGCACCGCGGTGGCGCTCGAGGGCTGGGATGCGGAGATCCTGTTCGTCGACGACAGCTCCGACGACACCGCGGCCGAGGTCGAGCGTGTGGCCGGCGATGCCCCGATCCCCGTGCGCGTGATCCATCGCCCCGAGAACACCGGAGGGCTGGGCGGCGCCGTCGTCGTCGGGCTCGAGGCCGCGGCCGCCGACGTCTGCATCGTGATGGACGGCGATCTCCAGCATCCCCCCGAACTCCTCCCCGTCCTGCTCGCCCGGTACGCGCAGGGGGATGCCGACGTCGTCGCCGCGTCCCGCTACATCGGCGGGGGTGACACGAGTGGTCTCGGTACGGCGGTGCGCTTCGGCGTCTCCCGTGTCGCGACGTGGCTGACCAGGGCGATGTTCCCGATCCGTCTCGCTCGCAGCACCGACCCGATGACGGGCTTCTTCCTCGTCGACCGCGGTCGTCTCGACCTCTCGACGCTCCAACCTCGGGGCTTCAAGATCCTGCTCGAGATCCTCGCCCGCAACGACCTGCGCATCGCCGAGGTGCCGATGGAGTTCGCCGAGCGCCGCCACGGCACGTCGAAGGCGAGTCTGCGTCAGGGGGCGATGTTCCTCGAGCACCTCGCACGACTGCGTTTCGGCAAGATGTCGCTGTTCGCCCTGATCGGCGTGATCGGCGCCGCAGCCAACCTCGGGATCATGTGGGCGCTGACCTCCGCGGGAGTGCCGTACATCTGGGCGGCGATCATCGGTGCCGAGGTCACGATCATCGGCAACTTCGTGCTGCAGGAGCGCTTCGTGTTCGCCGACATGCGGACGGACGCCCGCGGCCTCGGCATCCGCTTCGCCAGTTCCTTCGCATTCAACAACGTCGAGGCGGCGCTGCGGATCCCGGTGATGGCTCTGATGGTGGAGTCGTGGCACATCTCGAGCGTCGTCGCGACGGGCCTCTCACTCATCGTGGCGTTCTTCGCCCGGTTCCTGTTCCACTCGCTCGTGGTGTACGCGCCCCAGCGGCGGCGCAAGGGTGAGACGGTGGGCGCCGAGCCGCCGACCGACACGGCGGCGCAGCGCGTGATCAGGGCCATCGACGTCGAGGTGATGAAGCCGGGCGAGCTCTAGGCGCGTGCCGGGGTTTCGCTTCCCCATGTCTCCCGGCGACTCTTCTCTTGCCAGGATGTACCGGCGAGGTCCATAGTGGCCTCGTGGAATCCGAGGGCGGTCCTTCCCTGTCTCTCACCTGGGCGCATCGTGCCGAACAGTCGGCGCGCACCTGGGAGCAGAGTCACGCCAGGGGAGAGGTGCCCAGCATCTGGCCGTACGGCCTCGACGCCCTGCGCGACCATGTCGCCGTCGAGCTGGTCGATCTCGCCCCGCCGGGCCGCGTCGCTCGGGCTCGCGCACGATTCTCCATGGGACCGCGACCTGTGGACGGACTCGCGCTCACCTGGGATGAGAACACGGCGTACCGGATGCAGACGACCCACCCGAGGGCCCGGTTCGCCACCGGAGTGATCTGGCTCACGGACATGGCCGAGACCGGGGCCGCACCGACGCGGATGGTCAGCATGCTGAAACGGGCAGAGGCTGCGTGGGTGCTCAGCGAGGCGCAGGACGAGCCCCTGCGTACGATGCTGGGGCGCGGATCGACGCGGGTCTTCGCCGTGCCGTTCGGCATCGACAGCGAGTTCTTCGCCTCACGGCCTTTCCCGACACAGCCGCGCATCGTCAGCGTGGGCAACGACAGGGATCGCGATCCGGCGACCCTCTTCGCGGCGCTCGCACGTGTGCTCGCCATCCGCCCGGAGACCGAGGTGGTGGTGCAGACGCGGTCGGACCTCGACCCGCCCGAGGGGGTGCAGGTCGTCCGGCACATCCCGCACGCCGAACTGCGCGACCTCTACGCGACGGCGACCGTGGTCGTCATACCGACCAGGCCGAACCTTCACGCCTCCGGGATGACCGTCGCGCTCGAGGCGCTTGCGACGGCGCGTCCGGTCGTCGTCACCGACACCCCGGGGATGCGTCAGTACGTGAGCGAGGGGCGCACCGGCCACCTCGTTCCTCCGGATGATCCCGCTGAGCTCGCCCTCGCGCTGCTCCGACTGCTCGACGACCCGGCATACGCCGCCGACCTCGGGCGGAACGGCCGGAACGAGGTGGAGCGGCACTTCACGACGCAGATCATGGTCGCGTCGCTGGTGCGCGGGCTGCTGCCCACGGCCTGACCGCGCGCTTCCGGCGGTCAGGGGCTCTAGCGCTTCTTCGTGCGGTGACGCTTGACCCGCACAGCGGCACGGAATGCGTCGGCGTGCGCTCGGCCGGCGTCGGCCCAGTCGCGTCGGGAGAGATCCGGCGCGCCTGTGAGCGTGGTCGCAGCACGCCAGGCCTCCACGACCGTCGGTGCGTCGAGGTCGCCGTCGTACATGAGCACCCACTCCTGGCCGACCTCGCGTCCGAGGGCCTCGTTCGCCTCGTTGCGGGGGACGAGCACCGGGCGGTCCATCGACAGGGCGGCGAGGACGCTGCCCGAGTTGTGCATGAAGCGGTAGGCCAGCACGATGAGGTCGGACGAGGTCGCGAGCTGGACGAGCTCGGCATCGCTGAGGAAGTCCAGGTGCAGTCCCACTCCGGGAAGGTCTGCCGTCCGAGCCCGGAGATCGTCCCCGAGCTCGGGGGTGGACGGGCGTCCGCCGATCCGCAGGCTCAGCGCCGGCTCGACCGTGACGGCCTCCGCATAGGCGTCGATGAATCCCTCCAGCCCCTTGTATCGACGGATCCCGCCGAACGATCCCAGCTGGCCGCGCACCCGCTCGGCGGAGGGGAATTTCGCGTACCAGCCGCGGTAGTCGCCGTGCAGGATCAGGCTGTGGGGCGTGCCGGGTGCGAGTGGAGTCGTCTCGTTGATGACGATCCGGTAGTCGGTGTGGCGATCGATGAAGCGCAGCAGCCACAGCCGCGGTGCGTTGTCGTCGGGGAGCTCGATGTTGTGCACCGTGCGCACCACGGCGATCCGACGGGACAGGCGGTGCCGGAACACGAGCGCCGCGGTGAGGAGGAACTTGCCCGTGGACTTCCACCAGGTCGAGCCGTGCAGCTTCGCCTCCGGCCAATGCCAGTGGAAGGCGTCGTACCGTCCGAAGAGCGCCGTCCCCCAGGAGAAGCGCAGGCGCGTGAGGCCCTCCGTGGAGCCCAGTGCCTCGTCGAGCATCTTGTTGTAGGGGTTCGTCGTCGGACGCGGAGCGCCCAGCGACTGCATCACGCGGATGGTCGATCCGGGATCGGTCATGGTGGTGTCATCCTCCGATGGGCGACGGTACTCGTCGTAGCGGCGGCCGAGGGCGGCGGCGATCGTGCCGCGGCCGCGGTGCACGAGGCGGGTCCCTCTGGCGTGGTGCGTGATGTTCGAGGACAGGGCTCCGAAGGCCCTCCGCAGGCCGCCGACGACGATCCGGGCGACGCCGCCCACCAGGGCCTGCACTCGCAGGATGCCGCGACGGATCTTCCCGTCGGTCAGCTGCAGCTGGATGCGGGTGCCGGCGTTCGCCGAGCTGAACGCACGCTGCGCCGCCCAGGACCGGCTCAGGCGCGAGGCCACGACGAGGTCTTCGGTCTCGGACTCGTTGCACCACACGATCAGGCCGCCCTGACGGGCGAGCTGCCGCGAGAAGAGCGTGTCTTCCCCGCCACCGAGCCCGAGGGACGGGTCGAAGCGCAGGCCGAGTCGGCGGATGGAACGGAGATCGAGCAGCAGGTTGCCTGCCGCGGCCACCTGCAGCACGGTGCCCGTCTGCCGGGGCGGTCGTCGGAACGTGCCCGAGGCGAGCAGCCAGGGGTCGACGTCTTCGTCGAAGACCGAGATCACGCGCCCCATCACGGCGTCGGCGCCGTGCGCGCGCCAGACCTCGATCAGGGAGGAGAGCCACGCCTCCCGGGGGATCTCGTCGTCGTCGATGAACGCGAGGAGATCACGATCGACGCACTCATCGAGGATGCGGTTGCGGGCGGCGACGATTCCCGGTGCGGGTTCGACGACGTAGCGGACCGGGAGATCCGCACCTTCGGCCACCTCTCGGGCCGAACCTGCAGGATCGTTGTCGACGACCAGCACGCCCACGGTGATGCCGAGGTCGGCGCACTCGGCGATGCGTGCCGGGAGGGTGCGGAGCAGGGCCTCCAGAAGCTCCGGCCTCCGGTACGTGGGTACGCCGATCGTCACGGTGATCATGTCGTTCGATTCCGGTCCCCTGGTCATCCGCCCCATCCCCATGGCAGTAGCGCGCCTCGACTCCGACGCCGGCTCATCGTATCGTGAACCCCTGATACCGGTCTCCGGAGCCTGCTCTCGCGTATAGTCGTTGTCCTGGGAGTCGACGTCGGTCGCGACTCTGGGGAATTCGACCGGCGACCCGAGGCGATCCGTGATCCGGATCCGGGGGGAGGATCGCGTGTCAATCGAGCACGGACGGCTTGCCGTGGTCGTGGTCAACTACGCCTCGGCCCGACTTCTGCAGCGCAACCTGGTGATGGTCGAGCGCGAGGCGCGAGCGATCGACCAGGACGCTTCCGTCGTCGTCGTCGACAACTGGTCGAACGCCGATGAACGGCGTGCCGCCAGAGAAGTCGCTGACGCGCACGAGTGGCTGCTGATCGAGCCGGAATCGAACTCGGGCTTCGGCGGAGGCGTCAACATCGGAGTCACGCGCGCGCTCGCCGAGGGGGCGACCGACGTGCTCGTCATCAACCCGGATGCGCACATCGATCGCGACTCGCTGCGCCGACTCGCCAGTGCCGCGGAAGCCTCGCGCACGACGCTCGCATCGCCGGTCATCACGGACTCCGACGGCAGAACCTGGTTCGCCGGTATCGACCTCCTGCTCGACGACGGCACGATGCGCGCTCGCCGCAAGCGCGTGGCCGGTGATGGGCAGCCGTTCGAACCGTGGCTGAGCGGGGCGTGCCTGTGGATCACGCGCGAGGTCTGGGAGCTCAGCGGCGGCTTCGACGACGACTACTTCCTGTACTGGGAAGACGTCGACTTCTCGCGTCGCGTCGTGTCTGCCGGGGGTTCCCTGGCTCTCGTCGAGGAAGCCAGGGCCGTGCACGACGAGGGGGGAACGCAGCGTGCGGAACCCGAGGCCTCCCGTGCCAAGTCCGAGGGCTACTACTACTACAACATCCGGAACCGGATGCTGTACGCCGTCCGGCATCTCGACGACGCGGCCGTGCAGCGCTGGCGTCGGTCCATCCCGCGCACGGCCAGGGAGGTCATCCTCCGAGGCGGTCGTCGACAGCTGATCCAGTCGGCCGCACCGATCCGGGCCTACCTCCGCGGTGTACGCGAGGCCCGTCGGATCGCGCGGAGCCACGCAACGGTCCAGAAGGGCAGGAAATGGTCGTAGACGCCTATCATCGTCTCGCGCGTGCGCAGAAGGGGCATGCTCGAGGGGCGCCCGCGTACTCCGTGTACGTCAACCGTCGCATCGGGCGGGTGCTCGCCGCCGTCGCGTATCGGATCGGACTCACCCCGAACCAGGTGTCGATCATCAGTGCGGTGCATTCCTTCGTCGCGATCGGACTCATCGCGTTCGGTCCGGTGAACGTGCCCATGGGCCTTCTGATCGCGCTCCTGCTGGTGCTCGGCTACGCCTGGGACTCCGCCGACGGTCAGGTCGCACGTCTGCGCGGCGGGGGAAGCCCCCAGGGGGAGTGGCTCGATCACTTCATCGACACGCTCAAGATCGCCTCGCTGCATCTGGCCGTCCTGATCGGGCTCTACCGGGTTCTTCCCGAGACGCCTCTGCTTCTGCTGATCCCGATCGTTTTCAGCATCGTCGCCACGACCACCTTCTCCGGCATGCTCCTCAACGACCTGCTCAAGGGCAAGCACGCGGTGGCATCGACGCACGAGCGCGGTGGGGGGACCCTGCTGCGCTCGCTCATCCTGCTCCCGACCGACTTCGGCCTCGTGTGTCTCGTGTTCGTCCTGTGGGGATGGACTCCGGCGTTCCTCGTCGGCTATGGCGCCCTGTGCGTCGCCGCCGTGCTGTTCCTCGCGCTCGCCGCGGTCAAGTGGTTCCGCGAGATCGGAAGGCTCGGTGCCGCCGCATGACCGACGAGAGGATCCTGGTCGTGTGCGCCGCCAACGTCTGCCGATCGCCGTTGGCCGAACTGGCGCTGAGGCGCGGGCTCGGGGCGGACTCCCCGCTCTCCGTCAGCAGCGCCGGAGTCCGGGCGAACGCAGGCGACCCGATCTGCTCCATGGTGGCCTCGCTGCATGATGACGAGGAATGGCAGTCCCAGGCGCGGGCGCACCAGGCGCGACCGGTGACGGTCGAGCAGATCGAGCAGGCGAGCATCGTGCTCACGGCGTCGCGCGACATCCGAGGCGAGCTGGTGCGACTGGCACCGCGTTCCCGAGACTGGATGTTCACGATCAAAGAGGCCGCCCACCTCGGCGAAGGCTTCTCCTCGTCCGCGCCCGACCGGGTGGCCGAATATGTCGCGCATCTCGACCGTGCACGCTCTCGTGCCATCCCACTGACCCCGCCCGGAGGAGTCGGCACCCGCCTGCGGCACCTCTTCGGAGCGCGCACGAGCGTCGACCCGACGAGCATCGCCGATCGCCACGGAAGTCGCGGGCACCTGGAGACGGTTGCGGAGGTCGAAGCCTCTGTCGCGACCATCCTCGCTCAGCTCGGAGGACATCGGCGCCATTCGTCCTGAGTGAACACTTGCGATATTCCGGTACTCGCACTACGATTAGCCGACGCCGCGTTCTGCGCGGTTGAAGGGGACCCGAAGCCGAGGGGGCTTTGGGAACGGGGAATCTGGGTTCTGGGGAGCTGCAGTGTTCAAAGTTTCATCATGCCGTTCTGGGGACGGCTCTTCGCGCTCACTACGCGCGATACTCGTCGCGCCGTTGGTGGCGCTCGCACTCGTGACGGCCGGCTGCACCGCTGCGCCTGGCGCGTCGGAGACACCGGCTCCTGAGGGCACCAGCACGACGGACTGGACGCCGCCCGCTGACACGGAGACCGAAGGCCCCACCGAGGGCCCGGCGCTCACCGAAGAGAGCGGGGCGCTCGACGCTCCGATCACCCTCTCCACCGACATGGTCGTCACGATCGACAAGATCTCGACCACCACGATCAAGCCCGAGACACCCGGCGAGTACGCCGGTTCCGCGGTCGTCGTCACGCTCTCCGTGGCCAATGACTCGAAGCGCGCGCAGAGTGTCGATTCCGCGGTCGTCAGCCTCGTCACGGACGACGGCGACATCGGAGTATCCACGACGGCCGGTCCGAACGAGCCCCTCCAGGGCGAGCTCGCCGCCGGCGCGAAGACAACGGGGACCTACGTCTTCATGCTCGACCCGACGCAGGGCCGCTCGGTGAAGATCAGCGTCAACTACGCCGCAGGAGAGCCGGTGGCGACGTTCGCCGGCCAGCTCTCCTGACGCGCACGTTCTCTCGCATCACTTTCGGTCTTTCATTGCACTAACTCATTTTCGAAGAAGAAAACTGGCGGCTGGGGAGTCACTATGGGGAACACATCGACCACGAGGCGGGCGCTGAGCGCGCTTGCGTCTGTCGTGACGGCGGCATTGCTCGTCGCCGGCATGACGACATTGGGTGCGCAGGCGGCGTCGGCAGACGTCCCGTCGACCCCACCGCCCCTGTTGCAGCGCGACGACAACGTCGTCACCTCGGATCCGATTCCGACGGTGCAGATCGACAACGGCTACGTCTGGGCGCAGGCGACCATCGGGTCGACCGTGTACGCGGTGGGCAAGTTCGACAACGCCCGTGCGCCCCTGGCCGTCCCCGGCACGAGCCTGACCGCGCGTTCCAACGTGCTCGCCTATGACATCAACACGGGCCAGCTGCTCTCGTTCGCCCCGCAGGTGAACGGCGTGATCAAGGCCGTCGCGGCGTCGCCCGATGGAAGCCGCATCTACATCGGCGGCTCGTTCAACTCGGTCAATGGTCAGGCGCGCTGGAACTTCGCGGCCCTCGACGCCGTGACCGGCCAGCTCGTCCCCGGGTTCTCCCCGTCGATCGGCGGCAGCGGCGTCTACGCCCTCGCCACTTCGGGATCGAGTGTCTACGTGGGTGGTCTGTTCACCCAGGGCAACGGCACCGCCCGCAAGAACCTCGCCGGCTTCAACGCCGCCAACGGTGCCCTGCTGAGCTGGGCGCCGCAGACCGACCTCCAGGTCGACGCGATGGTCATGGACCCCGCGGGTCAGAACGTCATCGCCGCCGGCCGCTTCTCGCAGGTGAACGGCGACCTGACCATGCGCGGCACCGTCGCGCTGGACAAGACGACCGGTGCCGTGGACTCGTCCTGGGCGCTGCCGCAGACCGTCAAGAACGGCTCGAACACGGGTGCCAACTCGGGCAAGGCCGGTATCTTCGGCCTCGCGGCCGACGCCACCGCCGTCTACGGCACCGGCTGGGTCTACGCCGACGCCGCCACGGGAAACCTCGAAGGCACATTCGCGGCGGAAGCCGGGAGCGGACAGGTCCGCTGGATCGCGGACTGCCTCGGCGACCACTACGGCGTGTATTCGACCGGCAAGGTCGTCTACACGACGAGTCACACGCACGCCTGCGGCACGATGAACCTGCACCCGGAGCAGAACCCGCGCACGCACCGCTACTCCGAGGCGTACACCGCCGATGCTCGCGGATCGCTCGGCAACCAGCCCGCGGCCGGCGGCACCTACAAGAACTGGGCGGGCACCCCCGCGCCGTCGCCTTATGCCTGGACACCCGACTGGGCCGTCGGCGTGACGACGGGCATGGGCCAGGCCGGACTCTCCATCACCGGCGCCGGCAACATGATCTCGATCGGCGGCGAGTTCCGATCCGTGAACAACGGTCGCTTCGAGGGACTCGTGCGGTTCTCGACGAACCCTCCCGGCGGAGCCAAGGACGGACCCCGTCTCTCCGCGGCCAACTGGACCGGGACGGCGCAGTCGTTCATTCCCGGCCGCGTCCGGGTCTCGATCCCGGCCAACTGGGACCGCGACGACCTGACGCTCACCTATGAGCTGCGTCGTACCGGCACGGCCACGCCGATCGCGACCACCGCGGCCAACGGAACCTGGTGGAACCGTCCGGCGGTCATCCTCGAAGACAAGACGGCGCCTCCGGGATCACAGCAGGAGTACACCGTCGTCGCGAAGGACGGCAACGGCAACACCGTCAGCAGCCAGGCGATGAGCGTGACCGTGACGGCAGGTGCCGTGTCGAGCTACGTCAACGCGGTCTCCGCCGACTCTCCGCAGCTCTACTACCCGCTGGGAACGGCGGCGCAGGACTGGGCGGGCGCGAACACTCCCGTGTTCGGCACGGGTGTGACGTCATCGGCGTCCGGCGTCGAGAACACCGCGACCGGAGCGTCGACCTTCACCGGAACCTCCACGGGACGTGTCTCGACGACCGACAAGGTCGCTGCCCCGGCGGAGTTCTCCACCGAGCTCTGGTTCAAGACGAACACCACGAGCGGTGGCAAGCTGATCGGATACGGATCTGCCGCCTCCGGTGACTCCACGAGCTACGACCGTCATCTCTACATGACGAACAACGGGCGCCTCGTCTTCGGTACCTACAACGGCGGCACCCAGACGATCCAGAACACCACCGCTCTCAACAACAACGCCTGGCATCACGCGGTGGCGACCCAGAGTGCAGACGGCATGAAGCTCTATGTCGACGGCGTGCTCGTCTCGTCTGCTGCCGGTGCGACGACCGCTGAGAACTACGTCGGGTACTGGCGCATCGGCGGCGACAACATCACCAGCTGGCCCTCGGCACCGAGTTCCAAGTACTTCAAGGGATCTCTCGACGAGGTCGCCGTCTACCCCTACGCGCTGAGCGCTGCTCAGGTGCAGACGCACTACGGCATCGGCAAGGGCTTCCAGCCGCCGACCGCCGCGTTCACCGCGACGCCGACCGATCTCGCTGTGGCGTTCGACGCCAGTGCGTCCGCGCCGACCGGCTCGGCCACGATCGCCGGCTACAAGTGGGACTTCGGCGACGACTCGGCGACCGCCTCGGGCAAGACCGTCTCGCACACGTACACGGCTGCCGGCACCTACACGGCCAAGCTCACGGTCACCGACAGCAACGGGCTGGCGACCACGACAGAGAACCCCGTCGTGGTCCAGGCGGCGAACGCGCTGCCGACGGCATCCTTCCAGGTGACCGGCACCGGGCTCTCGGTCTCGGCCGACGCCTCCGCCTCCACCGACTCCGACGGCACGATCGCGTCGTACGACTGGAACTGGGGCGACGGATCGACCTCGACAGGACAGGTCGCCAGTCACGTGTACGCCTCGGCGGGCACGCGCACGGTCACGCTGACCGTCACCGACAACCGCGGTGGCACGGCGACGACCACGCGAGAGGCCGTCACGACGCACACGAACCCGGTCGCGACCTTCACGTCGACGGCGTCAGGCATGAACGTCGAGGTCTCGGCTGCCGGGTCGAGCGCGTCCGACGGCGCGACCCTGGCCTACTCCTGGAACTGGGGAGATGGCACACCGGCGGGTACCGGTGCGACCGCTGGTCACACCTACACCCAGCCGGGCGCGCATGACATCACCCTCACGGTGACCGACAGCCTCGGCGGATCGGCGACGGTCACGAAGTCCGTGACCGTCCAGGCGCAGGTGTTCGCGGCGTCCGACTCGTTCGGCCGAGTCGTCTCGAGCGGCTGGGGCGCGGCTGATGTCGGCGGCACCTGGGCGCCCATGAGCGGTTCGGCCGCTGTCACCTCCGTTGCAGACGGAGTCGGCAAGGTGAACCTCACGCCGGGCGAGACCCGCGAGATGCTGCTGCAGGGCACATCGCTCCTCGACACGTCGGCACGGATCACGTATTCGCTGGCCTCGGGGCCGTCGACGGGCGTCGCCTACGAGGGACTGGGTGCACGTCGCTCCGGTTCCAACGGCTACCGCGCACTCGCATGGCACCGAGCGGACGGAACCACGTGGCTCGTGATCCACCGCAACGGAACGGCCATCGCCAGCACCGCCGTCGCCGGTCTCACGTGGACCGCGGGAAGCACGTTCAACCTGGCCATGGAGACCACCGGCTCCGGAACCACGACGATCCGCGCGAAGGTGTGGGCAGCCGGCGCCGCCGAGCCCGCCAACTGGCAGCTCTCCACGACGGATGCGACGCCGGCCCTCCAGGTCGCCGGAGCACCGACGGTGTTCTCGTACCGTGCAGGCAGCGCGACCGGAACCAACCTCGCGAGCTTCGACGACTACACGCTGAAGAACCTCGGTGTGGTGGCACCGCAGCCGGAGCCGCAGCCCGAGCCGCAGCCCACGAACGTCGCACCGACCGCAGCGTTCACGGCGACGGCCACGGGCCTGACCGTCAACGTCAACGGTGGCGCGTCGACCGACTCGGACGGCACCATCGCCTCCTACGCCTGGAACTTCGGAGACGGAACGACAGGCACCGGAGCGACGAGCTCTCGTGCATACACGGCGGCGGGCACCTACACGGTGACCCTCACCGTTACGGACGACAAGGGTGCGACCAACACCGCCACGCAGCAGGTCACGGTCACGGCCCCGCCGGTCGACCCGCAGCCTGAGCCCAACCCCGCCGCGCTTGCGAGCGACGAGTTCG
>Ga0160464_100917_pt1 | contig 14861 bp, 7 predicted proteins | sample HID1971I_E11MG_FD_108275 | JGI IMG/M metagenome (GOLD analysis project Ga0160464, IMG submission 108275) | Enriched millipede-associated microbial communities from UW Madison campus, WI, USA - HID1971I_E11 MG | ecosystem: Host-associated > Arthropoda: Insects > Digestive system > Unclassified ... | reverse complement strand
GCGGGCAGTGCCAATCAATGATCAGGGCAAGCTCGACCGTGAGGTGAAGCCTTACAACTCCATCGAGCTGGGCGATGCGGAGACGAGCGGACGACTGGACGGCACCTACGAATATGCGCCGATGCAGAAGGCAGTAGAGCTGTTCGCGGACAATGCCAACTATGTCGTGTCCGATCCGACGCTGACGCTGGACTCGCCGACCTTCACACAGCAAAAGGATCGTCTGGCCCAGATCATCAATGACGCCACGTACAACTATATGCTCGGCGAGCTGGATGAAGCAGGCTTCAACCAGGCGATCGAGCGGTGGAAGTCGGAGGGCGGCGCAGACGTGATCGCCGAGTTCAATGCGGCGAACCAGACGGCCGGTTAATCGGTGAATACCCGACAACAACGGGAGGAGCAGCCTGGATGCGGGATAGCGGCATCTGGGACTGCGTCCTGCCGATGGGAGGCGATACGATGCATAAGCGGGAGATAACCGGCCGGGCAGGTGTGCTGCGCAGTCTGCAACGCCACAAATGGATCTATCTGATGACCACGCCGGGACTACTGTATATTCTCATCTACAAGTATATTCCGATGTATGGATTGATCATTTCCTTCAAAAACTACAAGCCGTATCAGGGCATCATGGGGAGCGAGTGGGTGGGGCTGGCGCACTTCGAGCGGCTGTTCAGCTCGCCGGACTTTGCGATGATCCTGACGAACACGCTGGTGCTGTTCACCTTGCAGCTGGTCGTCTTTTTCCCGATCCCGATCATCCTGGCGCTCATGCTCAACGAGCTGCGCTCGAGCGGCCTCAAGCGGACGATTCAGACGCTCATCTACCTGCCGCACTTCATGTCCTGGGTCATCGTCGTCTCGATCAGCTTCGTCATCCTGACGGTGGACGGCGGCCTCGTGAATGGTCTACTGGAGAGCATGGGGCTGCAGAAGATCAACTTCTTGCTCAAGTCAGATTGGTTCCGCCCGATCTACATCCTGCAGATCATCTGGCGCGAGGCAGGCTGGGGCACGATCATCTTCCTGGCGGCGATCGCCTCCGTCGATCCGCAGCTGTACGAGGCGGCCAAGATGGACGGCGCCGGCAGGCTGCGCCAGATGTGGAGCATCACGCTGCCGTCGATCAAGTCGGTCATCGTCGTCCTGCTTATCCTGAAGATCGGCGATGTGCTGGAGCTGGGCTTCGAGCACGTGTATCTGCTGCTCAACTCGGCCAATCGGCAGGTCGCAGAGATCTTCGATACGTATGTGTATGTCGCAGGCTTGCAGCAGGGACAATTCAGTTACTCGACCGCGGTCGGCTTCTTCAAGGGGCTGGTCGGTCTCGTCCTGGTCGTCGGCGCCAACTGGCTCGCCAAACGCTACGGAGAGGAAGGCGTGTATTGATGATGCGGAGTATTAGCGGTAAAGGAGGGAGAAGCGATGGTCGGCGATAAAACGATTGGCAGCCGCGTTTTTGGTCTAATCAACGGACTGGCGCTGGTGGCATTCGCACTTATTACGGTGTTGCCGTTTATTCATGTGTTCAGCAGCTCGTTTGCCACCTCGGCGGAGATCGCGTCCAAGCGGTTCCTGCTGTTCCCGACGACCTTTACGCTTGATGCGTATCGGTACATCTTCTCGACGGATGCGGTGCCGCGAGCGATGGGGGTGTCGATCGGCATCACGGCAGCGGGCACTCTATGGAGTATGCTGATCTCGGTGCTTACCGCTTACGGGTTATCCCGCAAGCTGTTGCCCGGCCGTCAGACGATCATGTTCCTGTTCGTGTTCACGATGCTGTTCAACGGCGGCATGATCCCGACCTTCCTGGTCGTCAAAGAGACAGGGCTGCTGAATTCGCTGCTCGCGCTCATCATCCCTGCCTCGATTAATGTGTTTAATATGATTATTCTGAAGACGTTCTTCCAGGGGCTGCCGGACGGTCTCGAGGAATCCGCCAAGATCGACGGCTGCAACGATGTCGGCATTCTGTTCCGCATCGTCATCCCGTGCTCGATGCCAGCGATCGCCACGATCTCGCTGTTCTATGCGGTCACTTACTGGAACACGTACATGCATGCGATCATGTATCTCAATGACGCCTCCAAATGGCCGGTGCAGGTGCTGCTGCGGCAGATCATCGTGCTCGCCAGCGGGCTCAACTACGACAATGCCGTCTACACGGACGTGCCGCCTCCGGCCCAGTCGGTGAAGATGGCGGTCATCGTCGTCGCCACGATTCCGGTGTTGATGGTCTACCCGTTCCTGCAAAAGCACTTCGCCAAAGGGGCGTTGCTTGGTTCGATTAAATCCTAGGTCGCGGCGAGCCTGTCGCAGCGAATGCGGCTCGCAAGCGATCCAGACGCTAAAGCGATCCGTCGTTAAGGAGCTTTAGGCTCGCGTAATCGCGTGATGTTGCTGAGGCGCTATACGCCGACGCTGACTGGCGTCAGGACGTCATTGCGCTCGACGGAGACGACGTGCAGATCGATTTCCTCGACCTTTTTGAGCAGCTCGTTGACGATCGAGCCTTGCATAATTTCCTGCCACCGCGTCTGGCCGCATTGGCCGATGATCAGTTGGGTGATGCCGTGATCCTTTGCGGTCTTGGCGATCAAGTCGGATATCTTAAGATGGTCGGGCTGCTTCACCAGCAGTGTCGCCCCTTGCTCCGAGCACTTCGCCTGCCAGGAAGCGATGCGAGGCTGCAGCTCGATATCGGACTTGCCCGATGGGATGACCGCCAAGACGTAGAGCGGAGACTCCAGGACTTCTGCGAGTTGGCCGCCGCGTTCAATCAGCTTTTCCCCGTTCGGTCCGCAAGAGATGCATACCATCAGTTTTTCGTCGTTTGTCATTTTCATTGGCTCCTTTTAGATTGTCTGACCTTAAGTGAAGTACGAGATGATTTTCATTTGGTTTCATCAAAAAGAACCCTGGGAGCAGAGAATTCTGCTCCCAGGGTTCGTTAAAAACGCACAGGGAGTGCTTCTCTCTCAATAACGCTTACGAGGTTAGCTGTCGGATTCGAGTTTGAGAGTACTCGTCCTTTGTTCTTAAGGATTCACCCCTGAAGCCCGTACGCGGCTTCGTTTGGTTCCCCCGTTCCCTGAGTTCATCAGGGATTCAGCGTGCAAACTATGCAATTGGAAAACATCTTACTCTTGGCATCTTACTCCTGTTTGCACACATTGTAAAACTCATTTTTGGTGATTTAAAGTTAAAATTCGCTCATTCCAGCCGATGTAAGCGCATTAATCGATTCAAGCCGCAGGCGTAAGGCCAAAAATCTGCGCCAAGCTCACTATCTATAACATAGCCTTTTTGCGGGCAATGTAATCAGGCTGGAAACAAAAAAAACGGCTCAATTCGCGCTGATTTGCGCAAAATTGAGCCGTTATGACGCGTTTTCGCCATTTCTCCTTGCCAACTCAGGTCACAAATGTGCGCATGCTGTCAGCAAACCGGCCAAGCTCGACTATGGCTGGCGTGTCAGTATGACCTCATCGATATGGAGCGTCGTGTAGCCTGGCGAGTCGACGTAGAAGCCGACATCGACGCTGCCGCTGGTGACGTTGATGTTGTCGATGACGATCGTCTTCCAGACGCCGTCGTTGCTGATGTTGGCGTAGATCGGCGATCCGCCATAGCTTTGCACCTCGACGCGAGCCGTCGTTGGCGTCGCATTCTTCAGTCGCACTTTGGCCTCCAGTCGGTACGTCGCGTTGTTCACCGGCACATCGACGACCTGGTGGATGCTCTGCTGATAGGCGTTGTCGCTATGGAAGTACGCCCGCTGGTTGCGCCGGGCCGGACCTTCTGGCGGATGAAGGGCTGTGCCGTTATCGATGCCGAAGGCGGACGGCTGACCGCTCGGCTGCCATTGCGTCCAGTTGCTGTTGTAGGCCGTATCGCGCTCGAAGTCGCCGTTGTCGAGTAGATTGCGCTCGCTCGCCAGCGTCGTGATCGCGCTGGCCGAGACGGCGAGTCGGTCGAGATTGACGTTGCCGCTATTGCCGCTGTTGTAGCGGAAGCTGATCGTGTTGCGACCGGCAGCGAGCGTGGCGGTCATCGGTTGCTCGTTCCACAGGTTCCAGTTCATGCCGGGACTGGTCAACGTGACGGTCGATGTCGCGCCGCCGTTTACGATCGCGCTTAGCGTCTTCGTCGAGCCGGTGCCGTTGGCATAGCGGAGCGACAGATTGTACGTGCCGGCGCTCGGGGCATAGACGTCGAAGCTCGCCTCGGCGCCGACCCCAGTCATGTTGTCGACGAAGGCTGCGCCCTTGTAGAACCAATGGTCCTGGCTAGTGCCTGCGCCGCCTGACAGCTTGGCGCTCTCCGCCGCATACTCAGCCTGCGTTGGCACGAATGGCACGCGGATATAGTCGAGATTGACGCCGCCGGTGTCCCCGGCGTCGCTGTCGTACTTGTACGTGATGATGTTCTGTCCGGCAGTCAGCGGCAGCGTCGTCGTCTGCGTGCCCCATTGGCTCCACGCGCCGGTATCCGCGAGCGAGAGCTGCTGGACGCGGGCGGCGTTGACATAGACGCTGAGCGTCTTGGCCGAGCCGGAGCCGTTGGCGTAGCGGAGCTCGACCGGATAGTCGCCGCTGACCGGCGCATTGGCGTAGACGGTGACTGCTGCGCCCGGCACATCGAGCTTGTCGACGAAGCCGCTGCCGGAGTAGCCGGCGTGGTTGGTGTTGATGCCCGCCCGTGTCGTAGGCGTCGCGCCGGAGCGGGAGGCGTCCTCGGCCTCGTAGGTGGCGTGCGTCGCTGCCGATGGCGCCGAGCCGCTAACCTCGACGACGGTGGCGGAGCCGCTGGCGGCAGGTAGCTTGACATAAGTGACGTCGCCGTAGATATCGCGTCCGCTCGCCCAGCCGCTGCCGGATGCCGCCTGCAGCGCCTGCAGATCGCCGTAGCCGGTGAGCGCGCTGCCGCCAGCCGTGACCGTCGATCCTGCGCGGCCATGGATCTTCAGCACATAGTGCTGGACATCCGGCGTGTAGCTGCCGCTGCCTGCGCCGACCTCGACGCGGACGCTGCTGCCCAGATCCTGAGCGGAGAGCCGCTGCGCGAAGCTGCTGCCGCTCTCGTAGTCGTAGCTGCTGCCGTCGTCCTCGTAGTAGGTGAAGCTCGTCTCACTCGCGCTCGGGAAGATGTCGACGTTGACTGTCGTCACCGTCTGCTGATCGACATAGTCGAGCACCTGCTGATTCGGGATGATTGCGCCTTGCTTCACGAAGAGTGGGACATCTGTCCACGTATCGGCATTGACCGGATAGTGGATCGTCTGACCGCCGCTGTACACCTGGCCGCGATGGTAATCGATCCAGGTGCCGGCAGGCAGATAGATCTGCTTGCTGTGCTGCGCCTCGCCCAGGACAGGGGAGACGAGCAGCCAGTCGCCGAACATCCACGCCTCGGTATAGTCGGCGGCCTGCGGATCGTTCGGATAGTCGAAGAGCAGCGGCTTGATCAGGCCGAGACCTGTCTCGCTCGCCTGGCGCTCATAGGCGTACATGTACGGCAGCAGCGAGTAGCGGGTATGCATGACCGCCTTGGACGCTTCCTCCGCCGTCGCGCCGTACAGCCATGGCTGGCGCTGCTGGTTGTAGTTGCCGTGTACCCTGAACACCGGCGTAAAGGCGCCGAATTGCATCCAGCGCGTATACAGCTCCGGACTCGGATTCGGCCCGCTCGCGCCGCCGAGGCTGTTGAAGCCGCCAGTGTCCATGCCCCACTTGGGCTGGCCGAGATTGGCCGAGGAGAGCATGATGCGCGGCTGCTCCTGCATGCCTGGGGCCCAGTTGAACAGCTCGCCTTTGTAAAATTGGGTGCCGATGTCGCCCGACCATAGCGTCGTCGCATAACGCTGTGCGCCGGGGTAGTAGCTGCGCGCCGTCTGCCAGACGCGTACGCCGTCATTTGTATAGTCGCGCTGACCGTCGTACATCGCTTGCGAGGTGAAGCCGGTCGAGAAGTTGCCGAACCAGTATTGCGCCGATCCGGAGTCGACCTTGTCCGTCTCGTCGTTCCACCAGCCGACGATGCCCTTGTCAAAGGCGTCGATCGAATGCTGCCACCACCAGTCGCGCGAGGCCTGCTGGTACGGATCGAAGCTGCGGACGGTGACCGGGATGAAGTAGTCGGTGTATTCGTTATGCCCGGGGTAGAAGTAGCCGTTGCTGTTGGCATCGTAATATTGCTGCGTCCGCTGGTTGGCAAAGTCGCGCGTAATGATGCGCGGCTTGCGGATGCCGATCAGCCGGATGCCCTCTGCCTCCATATCTTCCTTGAGCTGCGTCGTGGCGGCATCCGGGAAGTTGTCCGTGTTCCAGCGGAACTCGCCATAGTTGTCTTCCCCGTAATCCATCCAGTCGTAATCGAGGGCAAAGGCGTCGATCGGGATGTTGCGGGCCCGATAGCCGTCGACATGAGCCTCCAGCTCATCCTGGTCGATGCCCCATTCGAAGTTCATGAAGCCAAGCGACCACTTCGGCAGCATCGGCGCCGTGCCGGTCACCTGCGCGTAGGAGCTCATGATCTCCTTCGGCTCGCCGACCATGATATAGTACTCCACATTGGTCTTCGTATAGCGGCGGCCCTCCGTCGGCGTGCCGCCGTAATAGAACTCCAGCTTGCCGGTCGTATCGGTGTACGGGTAGCCGCCGTCGCTGTCGACGAGCACGCCGTAGCCTGCCGTCGACCACATGAACGGCCCCCCGGCATCGCCCTGCTGCCCGGCATGGGCGGGATGATCCGAGCTGTTGCGGAGCAGGCCGCCGACATCCTCCTGGGCGTTAAAGCTGCGGATGCCGTAGATGTTGTCGGTGCTGCCGCGTTGGAAGCGGACGCCATCCTCGAAGACGCCGCCCGACGCAGGCTCCCAGAGCAGCGTCGTGCCGTCGGCCTTCTTGATGGTCATGCGCGCTGGCGTGCGGGCGATCTCGATCCGCATGCGCGGTGTCGTGACGAGGATCGGATCGCCGGACGTATCGATCGTCGCGCCGACGGCATCCCATGACGCATCGGGGTCGATCATCGGCGTGCTGGGCGAGGGGGCTGCGCCTGAGGGCCGATAGTCGACCCGCAACAGCTCCTCGCTCAGGACGTCCAGCTCGAGGACGTCGCTGGCGCTCGTGCCGTTGTCGAGCGTCAGGGTGAGGCTGTCGCCGCTGGCGACTGCGCTGGTGACATTGCCGAGCCCGGCGGCGGACGCCTCCTGCCAGGGCGGGACGATCGGCAGGATGAGCGCCAGCGCCAGCAGGATGGCGAGCATGCGCCGCAGCAGCGGCTGGTGGACAGGTATGGACATAGGTATACCTCCCATATTTGTGGTGGAAGCAAGAGCAATCGGGTCATAGCGTTACGCGCTTTGTCCTATCGGTAGTGGAACGTGGCGCGTCAGTATCATGCCAGGCGGTTCGTGGGTGGAATAGCTCTACCTAATCGATTGCAATCTCAAAGTCCGTGCCCTCCCAGCGGTCGACGCTCGGCTCGAGGATGCCGTTGTTGTTGTCGTCCCAGAGGAAGGTGAAGTCGACGGTGTCGCCGGTCGCGAACGGTCCGATGGAGATCTCGTAGTCGAGGTCGCCGGCGCTAGAGCCGTTGGCGGCGAGCGCGGTGTCAGTGACGCCCGTCCAGCCATTGGTGCCCCAGTGCACCCACCCCGGCAGACCGGCGCGCAAGGTGATGCGGTAGCCCTCCGGCACCGAGGCGATCTGGCGGTCGAACTGCCAGATGTACGTCTTGGCGAGCTGCATATGGTCGAGGTTGATCGCCCCGTAGCTGGCGTCGCCATGCCAGAGCACGATGCTGCGATAGCCCGGCGGCAGCGAGACGGTCAGCTCGGCGTAGTGCCACTGATCCCAGCCGCCGGTGCTCGGGAAGTGGACCGTCCCGGCATAGCGGCCGTCGACGAAGACGCGCTTGCTCGCGGCGGTGCCGCCATTGCTGTAGCGGAAGCGCAGCGCGTAGTCCTCGCCGTCCGAGGGGACGATGAACGAGACGCCGTCATTGAGCGAGCTGAACTGGTCGACGAAGCCGCTGCCGGTGTAGCCGCTATGATTGTTGTTAGCGGCGGTCGCCGACTTGATCGCCAGCTCGGCCTCGTAGATGTCGTCCGTCGGCGCATCGAACGAGCGCTTCATGTAGACCATGCTCCAGTACTCCAGCGACGGCAGCGTGAAGGCGACATAATCGCCATGGATGTCAGTGCCGGTCGTATAGGCGAGCGACTGCGTCCGGTTGTCGTCATGGTCCGGCGAGGCGAGATAGACGCCCGAGATCGTCTCGTCGGGGCTGACGTACACCTTGGTCGCGATATTGGTATGCAGCGTCGGCGGGTTGGCGCTGTTGCGCCATTGGTTGTCATTGTTAGCCAGGTTAATGAAGTGGACGATGTTATACTCCGGCGTCCGCTTCACCTGATGCCATACCGTGTTCGGCGAGGCGTCGCCGCTGGCCGAGACCATGTCGAGATTGACGAACTGGCTGCCGGAGTCGTTGTCCACGACATCGGGGTCGAACAGCAGATTCTCGTAGGCGGTGATGAAATTGTAATGCTGCTTCAGCGCGTCCTTGAGCTCGCTGCGCATGCTCTTGCTGCGGTTCGGATAATACTCGTGCGCCAGCATCTGGCTGTCCTCGCCGAGCTCGATATGGGTCGCGCCGCTGGCCGCCATCATCGCGTTGGCGAGTCGGATCGAGTGCGGGTCGAAGGTGCCGAGCGTAAGACTGTCGAGGTTGATCGCGCCGACATTGCCCGCATCGTAGGCGAGCTTGATCGTATGCGTGCCCGGCGTCAGATACACCTGATGCCACGTCTCATGCGACCAGGCGCTCCAGCTCGGCTGATTTTGGAACGGCAACTCGATCTCGAATGCGCTGTCGACATACAGATTGCGGGTAGCGGTCAATCCGGAGTTGTTCGCGAAGCGGAAGACAAGCGAGTAGTAGCCCTCCTCCGGCACGGTGATGGAGAAGGTCACAGCGTCGCCCGGATCGGCGAACTGATCGACGAAGCCGGAGCCGGTGTAGCCGCTATGGTTGTTGTTGGTGGCCGTGTTCGTGAGCGCGGCGCTTTCGGCCTCGTAGCGGTCGCCGATATTTTCGCGATAGTTCATGTAGGCGGCGAGCACGACGGCTTTGTTGCCGCTGTTCGCCTTGAGGCTGTCGATGTAATCCTTGAGCTGGATGTAGCTGTCCGAGAGATGCCAGATCTCGCTGTAGAGGAAGTCGACGTCGGCGCCTCCGCTCACCTCGTTCGCCGCCCAGCCGTTAACCGTGCCGTCGACGATGTTGTAGGTGATGCGGTCCTTGTCGCTGTTGTTGGCGGTGAGCGTCGACTTGGCTTCGTTGATGAAGGGGGTGAAGGTCGCCGGGAAGTCGAGCGGGTTGCCCCAGTAGTCGTAGACATTGTTGCGCTGGCCCATCTGATCGACGTGGATGCCGTCGAAGCCGGCGGTGTTGATCGCGTCGAGGTACTGGGCGTGGATGAAGCTCTGCCAGTCCGGGTTGGCGGGATTGAAGAGGTACATGTAGGTTGAGTTGTTGCCGAAGTCGACGTCGAGCTGCTGCAGATGGTTCGGGTCCTGGTAGATGCCCCACTCGGGATCGACGCCGTAGCTCTCATAGTCCTCGCGGGCGGCGTAGATCATCGCATAGGCCATCGCTGCGCCGTTCTGGTCATGGACCGCATCGATCTGATTCTGTATCGTCTGCCAAGAGATCTCGCGGTTGAACAGGTCGATCCAGGTCGGATCGATGGCGCTGCCGGTCCGCTTGATCATCGTCTCGTGCCGCCACATCCAGTCGTAGAACTGCCAGGCGTTGATCTTGTAATCCTGGGCCAGCTCGTCAATCTTGGCGGCGCTCTCGGCGGCCGTCTCGTCCGGGTGGAACTCGCTCACATAGCCGTAGCGCGGATAACGGGCAAAGTCGCTGGAGACGTCGATCGCAGTCGTGCCGCTTCCGAGCGCGCCGGCGTCGACGTCGGCCAGATAGCCCTTGAAGTCTGTCGCCGGACTGGTCCATGTGAACTGGACGTCCTCGGTCTGTCCGCCGCCGATCGTCACCGTCTGCGAGGCGGTGTGGACCTGGTCCTCCAGATGCGCGATGCGCAGCTGCACCGTACCCGTCCAGGCGACGCTGTCCGTGTTGCGGACCTGGGCGGTGATCGTCACCGGATCGCCGGGGTCGTAGCGGGATTTGTCGGTATAGACGCGTTCGACGTCCCCGCTCGCGGCATGCGCCGTCTGCTCCAGCGCCGCCGGCTGCCAGGGCGGCAGGACGAGCAGCAGCGCCAGGACGAGGAGGAGCCAGCCTTTGTTTCGGATTGCCATAACTGTCACCTGCTTTCTCATGATATACTTAACGTAACCGCTTACAATTTTAACTTCCGCTGCCTCTCCTTTCCCTTTGATATGAAGCGGGGCGCTCCCTATCTGCTCATGTTAGGGCTGAAGCTTGTCCCATGTGTGGGAGCTTATTCCATTATAGCGCGGCGGGGGAGCGGCCGAGGAGGCAGTTTATTCCGATTTGGTATGCTATTTTCGTCATTTTGGATGAACCCTTTGCTTTTGCTTTACTTGCGGCGGCGCCATGCAGGACAATAGGTGGAGAAGCATCCTGAGCGTACGGAATGTCGCGACATGTGGAGGGGGAGCGTATGCTGCGCAACTGGTTAAGCCGACGTCTGTCAACCAAGCTGGTCACGACGATGCTGCTCATGCTGGGCGTGTCGATCACCTTCACCAGCCTGCTCTATTACCGCGACTCCACCGGCGTCATCGCCGATCAGGTGCGCGAGTCGAGCCGCCAATCGGCGAAGCAATCGGCCGATTATATGTCGCTCATCCTGACGGTGGCCAGCGATATGAGCCTGCAGATCTCCCGGGACGCGACGATCCAGCGCGTGCTCCAGGAGGAGGCGCGCGGCTCGCTGACGGTCGATGAGCGGTTCCGGATCAAGGAGACGGTCGATCAGCTGCTGAACAACCTCGTCTACACCAACTCCTTTATTCGCAGCATCTACCTGCTGCAGGAGGAGGGCAGCAACTGGGGCAGCGGCCTCTTCAACATCTCCAAGGTGCGGCGCTACACGCTGAGCGATCATGACTGGTTCACCGATGTCGCGCAAGGCCGGGCCGACGATCGCTGGCTGCCCTTGCAGTACGATCCGTTCAGCGGCGGCTCCAACACCGAGCTGGTGCTCACCTACGTGAAGCCGCTGCGCAATCTGCAGACCCGCCAAGCGATCGGCGCGATCGTCATCAACCTAGACGGCCATGTCGTGCTGCAGGCGATCGACCGGATCCGGCTCGGCAAGACGGGCAAGTTCTTCATCGTCGATCCCGAGGGGCGGCTCATGATCGATCCCGATGAGCAGAGCTGGAGCGGCGAGCTGCTGGCGAGCGAGGCGTGGCAGTCGATGCGGCAGCGCAGCAGCCTGCCTCAGGAGTTCGAGCTGGAGCTGGGCGGCATCCGCTACTATGCCGTCACCTCGCCGATGGCGAGCGGCTGGGCGGTCATCGGCGGCGTGCCGATCGGCGAGATCGTCGGCGACATTCAGAATATCCAGTACAAAATCTGGCTCTACTCGGGCATCCTGCTGCTGCTCGGCTCGCTCGTCAGCTGGCTGCTCTCCCGCCGCATCACCTCGCCGCTCAAGCAGCTGATGCGCCAGATGGCGCAGTTGGAGCGCAGCAACTTCCGGGCGATGACGGAGGTGACGTCGCAGGACGAGGTCGGCCAGCTGAGCCGGCAGTTCAACCGGATGCTGAGCCAGATCGAGCAGCTGATCACCCAGGTCAACGAGGTGGAGTCCAAAAAGCGCGAGGCCGAGATGCGGGCGCTGCGCCATCAGATCAACCCGCATTTCCTGTACAATACGCTCTCGACGATCCGCTGGATGGTCAAGTTCAAGCGCTATGACGGCGTCTATGACGGCATCTCGGCGCTCGTGCAGCTGATGGAGGCGAGCATGGAGAAGCGCGGTCCGTTCCTGACGATCCGCGACGAGCTTAGTCTGATCGACCGTTATATGGTCATCCAGCGCTTCCGCTACGACGCCCGGCTCGAGCTGACTGTCGATTGCGATCCAGCGCTGCTGGACGTCTCGATCCCGCGGATGCTGCTGCAGCCGATCGTCGAGAATGCGATCTTCCACGGCATCGCGCCCAAGGAGACTGGCGGCGTCATCGCCCTCTCGATCCGCGAGGAGGCCGCAGGGAGCAGACGCCAGCTCGTGCTGCGGATCGCCGACGATGGCGTCGGCATCGCGCCGGAGCGACTCGGCGAGCTGCTGCAGCCTGGCGAGCGCTCGCGGGCAGGGATGCTCGGCATCGGGCTGAGCCATGTGCATGAGACGATCCAGCTCTACTACGGCGAGCAGAGCGGGCTGCGCATCCGCAGCGAGCCGGGAGCGGGGACCGAGGTCGAGCTGCGGCTGCTGAGGAAGGAGGAGATGGACGATGCCGTATAACGTATTGATCGCCGATGACGAGCCGATGATCCGCTATGGCCTCGTCTCCTGCATCGATTGGGAGCAGGAGGGGCTGCGCCTGCTCGGGGAGGCGGCTAACGGAGCGGCGGCGCTCCGGAAGCTGCAGGAGGAGCCGGCGGACATCCTGATCACCGACATCAAGATGCCGATCATGGACGGTCTCGAGCTGGTGCGCCACGCCAAGGCGCTCAACCCCCGGGTGCAGGCGATCTTGGTGTCGAGCTACAACGACTTTGACTATGCTCGCGAGGCCGTCAAGCTCGGGGTCGTCGTCGACTATCTGCTGAAGCCGACGATGGAGCCGGAGGATCTGCTGAAGATCGTCCGCGTCTGCAAGGCCAAGCTCGATGAGGAGGCGGAGCGTCGCCGCGACGAGGAGCGGGCGGCCGAGGTCGAGCAGGGCAGTCGGCTGCGGACGCTCGAGGGCGAGCTGCGCGGACTGCTGGCCGGGCATCGAACGACGCCGGGATGGATGCCGGAGTGGATGAAGGGGCCGCTGGTCGCCTCGATCTGGCGGCATGTGCCGCAGGCGGGGGAAGCGGAGGGCGCGATCGACCATCTGCTGACGCTGGAGACGGCGACGGCCCGTCTGTCGCGGCTGCTGCCGCGCAGCGCCAGTCTTATAATCGGCGAGCAGGAGTTCCTGGCGCTGCTCCCGGATCGCGAGAGCGACGGCTTCCCGGCGGTCGAGGGCGCGCAGCGACGGCTGCAGCAGGAGACCGGGCTGCTATTCACCGTCGGCGTCTCGCCGGTTTTCCACCACTGGCGTACGCTGACGGAGGCGTGCCGCTGGGCACGAGCGGCGAGCGATGAGGCATTTTTTGGCGGGGAGGGGCGCTGCTATGCAGGCAAGATCACGCCGGTCCAGCCGCCCGAGCCTGCCGTGCCGCAGGACGACTGGCATGGCCCGTTCCACGCGCTGCGCGAGCAGTTCTCCCGCGCTTGCGCCGATGCCGACCAGTCGGCGGGGCGCGCGGCGCTGGCGGCCGTCTGCGGCGTCTGGTCGGGGCGCGAGTATACGCGCCAGGAGGTGATGGCGCAGGCGCAGAGCCTGCTCACGATCCTCTGGTCGCGCGGTCACAAGGTCAAGTCCGAGCAGATGATGCTGCAGATCCTGGAGCGGCTGCAGCATATCCGCTCGATCCGCACGCTGCGGGAGCTGACGACGCGCGTCGAGCGGGAGTACGACCGTCACTGGACGCAGGACAGCGTGGAGCTGCTGGCCGGAGGCGACAGCTCCAGCGCCCATATGATCCAGCTCGCGCTGGCGTATATCCAGGAGCATTACCGCCGCGAGCTGTCGCTGCAGAAGGTGGCGGATCATGTACACATGAGCAAAAACTACTTTAGCGAGCAGTTCAAGCGCCGCACCGGGCTCAACTATATCGACTTCGTCATCCGGCTACGCGTCCACTATGCCAAGCAGCTGCTGACGGATACGAGCCTCAAGATCCACGATATCGGCCTGATGTCGGGCTTCAACTCGCCCAAGCACTTCCTGAAGCTGTTCAAGCGCGAGGTCGGCTGCACGCCGGCCGAGTACCGCGGGCAAGCGGCCGGCCGTACGGAGACGGCTGCGGATGAGCGGCTGGAGGGCGAGAGCAAAGGAGAGACAGGCGATGACTAAGGCACAGCTCTCTTACGCGCGACACAATTGGATTCGTCGTATCTGGTTCCCTCGTAACGGGCTCCGTCGTATCTGGAGCAGTCCGCTCGAGCTGACGGCACTGCTCGTATGCGTCCTGCTGCTCGCGGCCTGCGCGCCGCGTTCTCTCGTGCCCGAGAGCGGCCCGGTCGAGGAGCGCGAGCCTGCCGCCGAGACCCCTCGGACGACGCTGATGTTCTGGCATACGTACAGCGAGCTGGAGGAGCGCGTATTCCGCGAGGAGGTGCTGCCGCTGTTCGAGGCGGAGCATCCGGATATCCGCATCGAGGCGGTGCGAAAGGACTATACCGAGCAGTTGAAGGCCAATGTGATGGCCGCCGCCGCCGACAGTCAGCAGCCGGATGTGATGCGGATGGACATCATCTGGGTGCCGGAGTTCGCCCGGCAGGGGCTGCTGACGGAGCTGTCGACGCTGGAGGGCTTCGAGGCGATGCAAGGCCAGTTCATCGGCGCGCTGCTGGAGACCAACCGCTACGGCGACGGCTACTACGGCCTGCCGGTCAATGCCAATACGAAGGCCGCAATCTTCAACATGCGGAAGCTGAGAGAGGCGGGGCTTAGCGAGCCGCCGGCGACCTTCGGCGAGCTGATCGCCGCGCAGCAGCGTCTGAGCGCGAGCGATCCGGCGCTCTCGAGCGTCGGCATCTGCTGCGCGGCGTCATGGGGGACGCTGCCGTACTTCTGGACGTTCGG
>Ga0160464_100914_pt1 | contig 14933 bp, 17 predicted proteins | sample HID1971I_E11MG_FD_108275 | JGI IMG/M metagenome (GOLD analysis project Ga0160464, IMG submission 108275) | Enriched millipede-associated microbial communities from UW Madison campus, WI, USA - HID1971I_E11 MG | ecosystem: Host-associated > Arthropoda: Insects > Digestive system > Unclassified ... | reverse complement strand
GACCTCTTCGGTGATGACCTGACCACCGGTGAGGATCGCGATGTCCTGCAGCTGCGCCTTGCGGCGGTCGCCGAAGCCGGGAGCCTTGACGGCGACCGACTTGAAGATGCCCTTGAGCTTGTTCAGCACGAGCGTCGCGAGAGCCTCGCCCTCGACGTCCTCGGCGATGATGACGAGCTCCTTGCCGTCCTGGATCACCTTGTCGACGATGGGCAGGAGGTCCTTGATGTTGGAGACCTTCTGGTTCGCGATGAGGATGTACGGGTCCTCGAAGACCGCTTCCTGGCGCTCCGGGTCCGTGACGAAGTAGGGGTTCAGGTAACCCTTGTCGAAGCGCATGCCCTCGGTGAGCTCGAGCTCGGTGCCGAACGTCTGCGATTCCTCGACGGTGACGACGCCCTCCTTGCCGACCTTGTCGATCGCCTCGGCGATGAGCTCGCCGATGGCGGGGTCAGCGGCGGAGATCGAAGCCGTGGCGGCGATCTGCTCCTTCGAGTCGATCTCCTTGGCGCTGGCGAGCAGCTCCTCGGTGATCGCGGCGACGGCCTTCTCGATACCGCGCTTGAGCGAGATCGGGTCGGCGCCGGCTGCGACGTTGCGCAGACCCTCGCGGACCAGAGCCTGAGCGAGCACCGTGGCGGTCGTGGTGCCGTCACCTGCGACGTCGTCGGTCTTCTTGGCGACCTCCTTGACGAGCTCCGCGCCGATCTTCTCGTACGGGTCGTCCAGCTCGATCTCCTTGGCGATGGAGACACCGTCGTTCGTGATGGTGGGGGCGCCCCACTTCTTCTCGAGAACGACGTTGCGGCCGCGCGGGCCGAGGGTGACCTTGACCGCGTCGGCGAGGATGTTCAGGCCGCGCTCGAGGCCGCGGCGGGCCTCCTCATCGAAAGCAATGATCTTTGCCATGAGTTTTTTCGTCCCTCCTGGACGTAGACGTTGGGTTTAGCACTCAGAGTAAGAGAGTGCTAACGCCATTCTGGCACTCGACACCTTCGAGTGCAAGCCGCCGGAGGCGCGGCGTTCCCGAGGTCAGGGGGCCGGAGTCTCTCCGGGCGTCTCGGGCGGCGAGCTCGATCGATCGAGGCCGATCACCACCGTGAACTGCTTCTGCCCGTCCTCCGTCTGACCGGAGTAGTAGTCGCTCTGCTGCACGGCTGCACCGCCGAGGAGGTTCGCCAATCCGATCGCAGCGAGCTCGTCCTCGTCATTGACGTAGAAGACCGTCGTGGTCGCGAAGTCCTGACTGGAGCTGTCGCCGGCGAAGACGGTGCCCGCTGCCCATCCGTTGTTGATGAGCACTTCCCGCATCTGGGTGTCGAGCCCCTCATCGGGCGTGCCGTTGAGGATCATCACGGAGATCGAGGTGTCCACCACGCCGGTCTCGACCGGGGTGGGGACGGAGGTGGGTGCGGCTTCGGGGAAGAGGGAGATTCGCCCCATCACCACCAGGGAGCCGAAGATCCCCGCGATGATGAGCACGAGGGCGGCGACGAAGGACCACAGCAGCACGACCCAGCCGTTCATCCCCGGAGCTTCGGCGCGGTGCGCTCCTACCCGTCCGGAGGAACGGGGAACGTCATCGAAGCGATCGCGGGAGGGCTTGGACACCCCTCGATGCTAGCGGCACCTTCCTGGCAATCCGTTCTGCGGCACGGAACACCAGACACCGAAGGCCGTCGACGGATCCCCTCAGCCGACGAAACCCGGCGTTCGGGCCGAGCGCTGTCTGGCACGTGAATCCCGGATCCGACGCAGTCTCCGCACCAGCATCGGGTCGTATTCCAGGGCGGCCTCCGACTCGATCAGTCGCCCGAGAAGCTGGTAGTAACGAGCCGAGCTCATGCCCAGCTGGGCGCGGATGACCTCTTCCTTGGCCGAGCCATGGCGGGGCCAGGCCACCTCCATGGCGAGGATCGCGCGGTCGCGCTCCGTGAGGTCTCCGAGCATGAGTCCAGGTTAGGACGCAACCGTCGGGAGGTCCGTGCGCCACTCCCACCAGCCCCCGAGCGGATCCGCGGCCGCGCGCACTCTCCCGTCGAGTGCGACGACGAACCCCCTCCAGGTGTCCGCATCCACCGTCGGATTCCAGACATCGAGCAGACCGGGAGGATCGATCGTGATCCAGCGCGCGTCCAGAGCGGAGATGCGCTCGACCAGCGTGTTCCTCCGCTCGCGCGGGATGTGCGCCAGCACACCGGGAGTGGTGATGACGAGCGTCGCATCCGGCGGTGCCGTGGCCGCGAGCGCCTCGAGCTCCTCGACGGCATCGCCGGCGACGAGCAGGGCAGGATCGGATGCAGCGATGTCCAGCGCGGCGTCGATCCGCTCCTCCCGCCCCGTCTCCCCCGGCCACACGAGTCCGCGCATCCATCGCCGGTCCCGTTCGTCCCCGGGGTCGAGCGGCGCCAGATCGATTCCCGCCCGCCAGACGACCTCGGGTATCCGCAACGGCGGCAGCGGGCCGGTCACTCTGCTCTCGAGCACGACCGTCGACGGGCCGCCTGCAGGGTCGAGCGCGACCCGGAGCCCTCCGTCCTCCTCGACGAACCGATACGAGTAGCGGTCGGGATAGAGGCAGAGGCCTGCTGACGCTCCGACCTCCAGCAACGCGATCGGACCGCTCACCTCGGACAGCACGGGGAGCAGCGCAGCGAGGCGGAGCGGCTCGTTGGTCTGCAGACTGCGGCTCGCGCACTCCTCGACCACCTCTTCGGCATTGCGGAGCACGAAGTCCCGCCATCGCGCATAGCCCGAGAGCCCGGCCCCGAGCATTCGCGTCACGGCGAACACGAGGGGCGGCTGCCTCCGCGTCTCCGGAATCCGCAGCAGGACGCGCCGCACCTCGTCGTCGGCCGCAACGCCGGCGGCCCACTCCGCGTAGAGGTCGCTGCGTCCGGGGGCCTCGTCACGGGCGAATCGTGCGTAGCGCTCCTGCACAGCATCCGTCATCCGTCCATTGTGACCCGGAGCACCCGAGACCTCTTCACACGGGGGAGAATGGAGGCGACTCAGGAGGACACATGTCGTACAGCGTGGACAAGACCGAAGACGAATGGCGCGAGGAGCTCGGCGATGAGCAGTACGCCGTGCTGCGTCAGGCCGCAACCGAGCGGGCCTGGACCGGCGAACTGCTCGACGAGGAGCGCGCGGGCCTCTACACGTGCGGCGCATGCAACGCCGAACTCTTCAAGAGCGGCACGAAGTTCGATTCCGGATGCGGGTGGCCGAGCTTCTACGAGTCGATCCGTCCCGACGCGGTCGAGCTCATCGAAGACGACAGCCTCGGAATGGTACGCACCGAGGTGCGCTGCGCCAACTGCGGATCTCACCTCGGCCACGTCTTCCCCGACGGGTTCGGGACACCGACGGGCGACCGCTACTGCATGAACTCGATCGCCCTGAACTTCACCCCCGACGCGTCGTGAGCGCCCTCGACGCCGTCCGCGCGCGGCAGTCCTGGTCGAAGGTCGAAGACTCGGCGCCGACTCGCGACGAGCTGCTCACATTCGTCGCCGCGGCCGGTCGCGTCGCCGATCATTCGTCCCTGCGCCCATGGCGGCTGATCGAGCTGCGTGGCACCGATCGCGAGGTGCTGGGTGCGGCGATCGCCAAGGCCCAGGGCGACTCCTCCCCCTCGTCGAAGCCGCTTCGTGCTCCGCTCCTCATCGCCGTCGTCGCGAGCTATCAGAAAAGCGAGAAGGTACCGCGGTGGGAGCAGGAGGCCGTCGCCTCCGGGGTCGCGCACACGCTGAGCCTGCTCCTCGACGAGGCCGGCTGGGGCGTCATCTGGCGCACGGGCCACTACACGCGCGCCAAGGCGGTCGCGAAGGCACACGGCCTCGGCAAGAACGAGGAGCTGCTCGGCTGGTTGTACGTGGGGCGCAAACCCGAGGGCAGGAAGCCGGGCCGACGCAAGACCGTCGATGCCCGCAAGCTCGTCACCCGCATGCCGAAGTCGAGCGCGAAGAAGTCGAAGAAGAAGTAGCGCGTCAGCGCCGACGCCGCCACGGCACGGCGACGACGACCGACGCCACGGCGACGACGACCATCGCGAGGACCTGCCAGAGCGCGGGGCCGGCTGCCGTCGGCCACAGGAGGTCGATCACGACCGACGTGACCAGCTGCCCGAGCACGGACGCCAGACCCATCAGCAGCACACCCGTCTGGGCCACGATGAACGTGCCGAGGAGGATGTATCCGGCTCCGAGGAAGCCTCCGAGGTAGAGCCAGGGCTCGGCGGGCAGTGCCGCGGGGGCACCACGGAAAGCGATGCTCACACCCGACGCCAGCGCGAGGACCACGGTGCCGGCGATGAAGCTCATCAGCGTCGCGGCCAGCGGCGAGCTCGCGCGCTGAGCCAGCCGCCCGTTGGTCGCCGCCTGCCATGCGATGCCGACGCCCGCTGCGAAGGGCAGCAGGAGCATCCAGAGCGGCGCGGACGCCAACACATCGCCGGAGAGCGAGATGCCGACCGCGGCGAGCGCGAGCAGACCACCGAGCACCCGACCGGGCGTGACCGCGACGACTCCGGCCGGTCCGAAGCCGATCCGATCGAGCACGAGACCGTGCAGGGTCTGCCCCGCCACCACTCCGACGGAGAACAGCGAGACACCGAGAACACCGGCGGTGAGGCCCTGAGTGGAGACGGTGAGCGCACCGCAGACGCCCCCCAGCAGCATCCAGAACGGGATCGTCTGCTGGCGGATGCCGGCCCGGAGTCTCCCCACACCCCGTCGAGCGGACGGGAGACAGGAGATGACGACCGCGAGCGCAAGAAGCCCCACGGAGAAGGAGAGGAACCCGGCGACGATCCCGTCGTCGACGCGCACCCCCAGCACACCGTTGATCCGCGCCTGGATCGCTGTCATCACGCCGATCGCGACCGCACCGCCGAGCGCCACCGGGGCGGGAAGTCGACGGGGCTCTGGCACCTGTCGACCCTACCCGAGCCGGTGGCCGCTCCCTTCCCCGCGAATGTCGGAGCCCGGCGCTACGCTGGCGGCATGTGCGCGAGCTACGGTCTCGATCCCCGGTTCACCGATGCGGAACTCCTCGCTGCCGCCGATGACGCGGTGCTCGAGGGCCTGCGTGTGTGGGCGCAGGAGAACGCGGGCGAGACCGTCCGCCCGACGGGCAAGAACATGCGCAACCTCAACCCGCTGATCGTGCAGCCGGATGCCGCACCGGTCCTGGAGCCCGCGTGGTGGGGGTTCCTCGTGAACGGAGAGCCGGCGAAGTTCCCGTCGATCAATACCCGCTCCGAGCGCCTGCAGGAGCGTCCCGGTGGCGCCAAGTCGAGAGCGATCGTCCCCGCGACGAGCTGGTACGAGATGCAGAAACCGTCTCGGCAGTGGAACGAGTTCATCATCGACGACGGGACCCTGTTCGGCATGGCCGCGGTCACACAGCGTGGCCGCACCGCCGACGGCGAGTGGTTCACGTGCTATTCGATCGTGATGCGCCCCGCTCCCGCGCACCTCGTCGATCTGCATGATCGGATGCCGCTCCTCATCCCCGCGTCCTTGAGCCACGACTGGCTGACCGCACCAGTGTCGAGAGAGATCATCGACGAGGCGATCATCGCCTCCGATGAGATGGCCGCGCGGGTGCAGGCGCGTCCTCGTCCCTGAGCCGCGAGCATCAGACGGGGGTCGGACGCTGCGCCGCCAGATGGGTACCTGAGGAGGACGCGCGATCCTGGGTCTCTCCGTAACGTTGTCCTCATGATCACAGCAGAAGGCCTCACCAAGCGGTTCGGAGACAAGACCGCCGTCGACGACGTGTCGTTCACTGTCCAGCCGGGCAGCGTCACCGGCTTCCTGGGCCCGAACGGTGCGGGGAAGTCGACCACCATGCGGATGATCGTCGGTCTCGACCGTCCCACGTCCGGGCGCGCTGCCGTCGCCGGACGCGAATACCGCAAGCTTCGTGCACCGCTCACCGAAGTCGGCGTGCTTCTCGACGCGAAGGCGGTGCACACCGGCCGGTCGGCCCGCAACCACCTCCGCGCGATGGCGGCTACCCACGGCATCCCTTCCTCCCGCGTCGACGAGGTCATCGACCTCGCCGGCATCGGATCCGTCGCTCGCAAGCGTGCAGGAGGGTTCTCGCTCGGCATGGGTCAGCGCCTCGGCATCGCCTCGGCGCTGCTGGGCGACCCGCACACGCTGATCCTCGACGAGCCGGTCAACGGCCTCGACCCCGAGGGAGTGCGCTGGGTCCGCCAGTTCGTCCGTCACGCCGCATCGGAGGGACGCACTGTGCTCCTCTCGAGCCACCTGATGAGCGAGATGGCGCAGACCGCCGACCACGTCATCGTGATGGGTCGCGGCCGGGTTCTCGCAGATGCTCCTCTCGCCGAACTCGTGCGGGCCTGGACACGGAACACCGTGCGCGTGCGCACACCGCGACCGGCCGATCTGGCTGCGGCCGTCGGCGGACCGGACGTGGAGATCGTGAGCTCGGCTCCCGACCTGCTCGACATCGTCGGGCTGCCCGCCGCGCGTATCGGCGACCTCGCCGCCGGTCGCGGAATTCCGCTGCACGAACTCACCCCGACGACCGGTTCGCTCGAAGACGCCTACCTCGCCCTCACCGGCGATTCCGTCGAGTACCGCACCAAGGAGATCTCATGACCACGACACAGGCCCCCGCCGCCACGCGGCCGCGCGTCGACACCGGTCGAAAGCTGACGTTCGTGCGCGCGCTGCGCGGTGAATGGATCAAGCTCGCCACCCTGCGCTCGACCTGGTGGTCCATCGGGATCGCAGCCGCTCTGACCGTCGGGATCGCTGTACTCATCGCTCAGGCCGTCGACATGCCGGACTTCGAACCGATTCAGGCCGTCATCATGCCCATCCAGTTCACGATGCTGCTCGCCGGCATCATCGGGGCGATCTCGGTCACCGGCGAGTACTCGACGGGCATGATCCGCTCGACGCTCACGGCGAATCCTGTTCGCGGTTCGGTTCTGGCGGCGAAGTCGACCGTGCTGGCCGTCTTCATGTTCCTGTCGTCTTTGGCGACCTTCGCCATCGCCGCCCTCGCGGTGACGCTGATCGTCGCGCCGCGGGATCAGAGCATCGACTGGTCCGACCCGTCGGCCTCGGTTCTTCCGATCATCGTGGCCTCCCTCGCCATGGCCGTCTTCGCACTGATCGGTGTCTCGTTCGGCTTCATCCTGCGCTCCGGTGCCGGTGCCATCGCCGCGACCGTCGGCGTACTCTTCGTGCTGCCGATCGTGGCGAGCTTCTTCTCCTTCGCCGGGGAATCGTGGGCGTGGGTCCTGGAAGCTTCGGCCTACCTTCCGGTCGCGGCTGCGCAGGCGGCGATCATGCCCAGTGAGACGGCGGCGCTCGACGCTCCGGCCGCGTTCCTGACGCTGGGCTGCTGGGTCGCCGGTGGGGCCCTGGTCGCATGGGGCGTGCTGCGCACGCGCGACGCGTAAAGTCGGCCTGTGAGCAGAACGCGCAGCCGCAGCGACTCGATCCGTGAGGACGAGGAGCTGCGGCTTCCGCGTGCCCCTGGCCTGTTCCGGCGTTTCTGGGCGCGCCACCCGCTCGTCGCCGACATCCTGCTCACGCTGATCTGCCTGTTCCTTTCACTCGCTCCGGCCGCGCCCTACCCCCGCACGTCGCTCCCGGAGGGCGCATACGTCGCCCTCAACGTCGCCACCCTGGTGATGGTCGTCCTCGGATGCAGCACACTGCTCTGGCGTCGTCGCGCACCGCTCGGCCCCTTCTTCGCCGCCGTCATCCTGGGAACGGTCGGCCTGTTCACCGGCATGTCAGGCGGTATCGTCCTTCTGCTCGTCGCCTGCTACGGCGTCGCGGTCTACAGGTCGGCGCGCCTCGCCTGGATCTGCTACGGGTTCGGCGCCGCGTGGTTCCTCGGACTCACCACGTTGCTGATGCTGACCGGCACGACCGTGCTGCAGGTGGGGCTCGACACCGCACTCGGCTATGTCGCGCTCGGTCTCATCGGCACCCTCGTCGGGGTCAACGTCGGCGGCCGCAAACGCTACCTCCTCGCCATCATCGACCGGTCCCGTCAACTGCTGATCGAGCGGGACCAGCAGGCGCAGCTCGCCGCCGCGTCGGAACGCGCCCGCATCGCCCGCGAGATGCACGACATCGTCTCCCACTCGCTCACCGTGATCGTCGCTCTGTCCGAGGGGGCGGCCGCGACGCCGGACCGCGAGCAGGCACGGAAGGCCGCGGCGTCTGTCGCGGACACCGCCCGAGGCGCCCTCACCGAGATGCGCTCGATGCTCGGGGTGCTGCGCGATGACGAGTCGCCGCTGCCGCTGGCCCCGATGCAGCCCGTGCCCGCACGCGACACCGTGGAAGCCGCTCAGCGGGCCGGTTACCCGGCGACGCTCACGGTCGTGGGGCAGGCCGAGGTCTCCCCCGCCGTCGCACATGCGATCGGAAGGATCGTCCAGGAGGGCGTGACGAACGCCATGCGCCACGCGCCGACGGCGAAGGCCATCACCGTGCGCCTGGAGTACTCGACCGACGCGGTGACGATCGAAATCGTGAACGACGGTGTCTCCGGCGAGATCGGATCGGACGGATTCGGCGTCCGAGGGCTGTCCGAGCGCGCAGCCCATGTGCACGGAACCGTGCAGTCGGCACCTGCGGACGGGGGACGATGGGTTCTGCGGGCTGTGCTCCCCGCCTCGGGAAGCACACCCGCCGCACGACGAGAGACGATGGAGGACGACGGATGACGAACGCGATCAGAGTGCTGCTGGTGGATGACCAGGAGCTCATCCGTATCGGTTTCCGGATGGTCCTCGAGGCCGAGGACGACATCATCGTGGTCGGTGAGGCCGGCGACGGAAGGGCGGCCATCGCGCAGAGCGCAGTGCTCGCCCCCGACCTGGTGCTGATGGACATCCGGATGCCCGAGCTGGACGGCATCGCCGCGACCGAGGCGATCGTCCGCAACCACCCGCAGACCAAGGTGCTCGTTCTGACGACGTTCGACCTCGACGAGTATGCATTCGGCGCCATCCGCGCGGGCGCGAGCGGGTTCCTGTTGAAGGATGCGCAGCGCCACGAGATGATCTCCGCGGTCCGCGCCGTCCACCGCGGCGACGCGGCGTTGTCCCCCCGGATCACGAGGACGCTGCTGGAGCATGTGACGCCACAGCTCGGTACAGCGTCAGCCACTCCGGCCCCGGAGGAGAGCGCTGCTCTCGAATCGCTCACCGAGCGGGAGCGCGACGTGTTCCTCGCGATCGGCCGTGGACTCACCAACGCAGAGATCGCTCAGACTCTCTACGTCGGCGAGTCCACGGTGAAGACCCACGTCGGTCGCGTGCTCGCGAAGCTCGGTGCCCGTGACAGGATCCACGCGGTCATCCTGGCGCACCGGCTCGGGCTCGTCGGCGACTAGCGCGAGCTGATCAGGCGCGCGCCGGCGTCCACTCCGAGACCTGGTTGAGCCGCTGAACCTCATCGCTCGAGAGCTCGAGGCGCGCGCCGGCGAGGAGGTCGGGAACCTGCTCAACGGTCCGCGCGCTCGCGATGGGCGCGACCACGGTCGGCTGCGCGCGAAGCCAGGCGAGTGAGGTCGCCGCGATCGAGGCGCCGTGCGCATCGCCGATCTCCTCGAGCGCATCGATGATCCGCAGCCCGGCTCCCGTCGCGTACTTGGCGGCTCCCTGGGCCCGCGGCGAGTCCTGCCCCTCGGCGTCCGTCGACCGGTACTTGCCCGTGAGGAAGCCGCTTGCGAGCGAGTAGTACGGGATGAGCCCGAGCTCGAACTCCTCGGCGACCGGGATGATCGAGTCCTCGACCTCGTTGCGGTGCACGAGGTTGTAGTGGGGCTGCACGGCGACGGGCAGCGCGACCCCTGTGCGACGTGCGATCTCGATCCATTCACGGATGCGATCGGCGGAGTAGTTGGACACGGCGACGTGCCGCACCAGACCGTCCTCGACGAGCTGTCCGAACGCGGCGACCGTCTCCTCCAGCGGCACGGTCTCGTCGTCGAAGTGCGCGTAGTACAGATCGATCTCGTCGACGCCCAGACGCGCCAGCGAGGCCTCGGCGGCCTTGCGGACGTTCGACGCGGCGAGACCGCGGAACTTCGGGTGCTGACTCACCTTGGTCGCGACGACCACACCTGCAGGCTTGCGAGAGGCCAGCCACTCACCGATGATCGTCTCGCTCTCCCCGCCCTCGTTTCCGGGTACCCAGGAGCTGTACGAGTCGGCGGTGTCGATGAAGTCGCCGCCCCCGTCCACGAAGGCGTCGAGCACGGCGAAGGAGGCGTCGCGGTCGGACGTCCAGCCGAACACATTGCCGCCGAGCGAGAGCGGGAGGACATCAAGATCACTGGTACCGATGCGAGTCATGACGAAGACAACCGCCGAGCCTGCCTCTCGCATTCCCGGATGACGCCGTGTTGCACCCCACCGACGTCACGGTGTCGGTGTCTCCCCGTCGTCGTCGATCTGCGACGGACGACCGACGAGGCGCGGATCGGGGGCATGGGCGATGAGCGGATCCTTGCCGGGGTAGTCGAAGCGCGCGAGAACGCACCTCATCGCCTCCAGCCGCGCGCGTCTCTTGTCATTCGACTTGATGACGATCCAGGGAAGCGCGGGAGTGTCCGTGTGGAAGAACATCGCCTCCTTCGCCGCGGTGTAGTCGTCCCACCGGTCGACGCTGGCGAGGTCGGTCGGGCTGAGCTTCCACTGCTTGACCGGATCCTCGCCGCGGCGCGTGAAGCGCCGGCGCTGCTCCGCCTCACCCACCGAGAACCACAGCTTGATCAGCCGGATCCCGGAGCCGACGAGCATGCGCTCGAACTCCGGTGCCGTCTGGATGAACTCCTCGTACTCGGCGGACGAGCAGTACCCCATGACCCGCTCGACGCCCGCACGGTTATACCAGGAGCGATCCATCAGCACGATCTCCCCACCGGATGGCAGGTGGGCGACGTAGCGCTGGAAGTACCACTGAGTGCGTTCGACATCGGTGGGTTTGTCGAGCGCGACGACACGCGCACCCCGGGGGTTCAGGTGCTCCATGAAGCGAGTGATCGTGCCACCCTTGCCCGCAGCGTCTCGCCCCTCGAACAGGATGAGCACCCGCTCCGAGGAGCGCTTGATGTGGGCTTGGAGTTTGAGGAGCTCGATCTGCAGCAGGCGCTTCTCACGCTCGTACGACATCCGCGTGAGCTTGTTCACGTACGGGTAGCCGTGCCGCCATTCCGGCGTCGTCGTCTCCGACGGCGTCGTCTCCGGCTGGGCGGGGCTCCTCATGACATGCCCTCCGGGGCGCTCTATGGATCCCGCTCCTCACGAGGCAAGCGCAGGTGGCCGCGGCGGGGAGTCGGCCACCTGCGCAGTCATCTACCTGGTGTGAATGCGTCAGCCCCACCAGGAAAACTCAACGCTAAGTAACATATCACCAGCTAGAGCGATACTCCGGAATGGTCTCGCCCCACGCAGGCAGCCCCCGCCGTCGGTGTCATCACAGCGCAGGGGAAGGCGCATCGGCGGATAGGGTTCACACATGGGAACGATCCAGTACGGCAACGGCGACGAGATCCACATCGAGGACCGCGCGCTCGCACATCTGAAGGTGGTCATCGCCACGAAGCTCAGGCGCAATGAGAGCTTCACCCTGTCGTGGCGCCACCCCGACGGAGACGTCGCAGGCCGCTCGACGATCTGGCTGCACCCGTCGATTCCACTCCGGTTCACGTTCGACGAACCGGAGGCCCCTCAGCTCAATCCGAAATGGATCCAGGACCTCATGCAGTCGGCGAGTTCGACGGGCGGAATCAGCCTCATCGACGAGGTCGTCGAAGCACCGCAGACCGACGACGCGGACTGAGTTCCCCGCGAGAGTCCGTCAGCGTCACCGCGACCGGAGACCCCCACCCAGCATTCCCGGGTGGGGGTCCCTGCACGCTTCCCCGGGAGGAGCTAGACGGCGTAGATCGTCGGATAGTTGCCGCCGAGGTTGACGGCGTCGATGTTCCCACTCGTGGCGACACCCATCGCCTGCCGCACCCAACCTCCGTTGCTCACAGACGTCACGGTGATGTTCCATCCTTCGTTGGCGATGATCGTCGGATACCCGCCGCCCATGTCGACGGCAGTCAGACTGCCGCTGGCAGGCAACCCCGTGGATTGCAGTTGCCAGCCGGCTCCGGGCCAGATCAGGTGGATGATTCCGTTCAGAACCGTGACGATCTGTAGTTGACCACCGATGTTCACCGCCTTGAACTCGCTACCGATCGGAATGCCGCTGTTACCGATCTCCCAACCGCTGTGCGTCGTGATGTGATGCATGATTCCACCGACGTTGGCGACCAGCTGAACGTTGTTCCCCGGCAGGACGACGCCAGAGATCTTCCCGGGGACGGAAACCCCGGTCGATTGCTTCTGCCATCCGGCGCTGTTCACGCTGATGTGCTGGAGGACCCCGTTCTCGACGGCGAAGACGTGGGGGAAGGACTGTCCGACGTTCAACGCGCTCAGGCTCGTCGCGCTCAGAGCAAGTCCAGAATCCATTCGCGTCCAGGCCCCGCCGCTGACTCCGACGAGCTGCATGTGGCCTCCCAGCGACCCGTAGATGTCTCCCCACCCCGACCCCATGTTCACAGCCGAGAACACGTTGGACATGATCTGGCCGACCGGAATCGCCGACCAGGCGGATCCATGTACGGCGATCTCCTTCACTCCGCCCGTCACCTCTGTGGGCGGCGGGGTATAGCTGCCCGTGTACTCCCAGTGCCAGTTCTCGACCTGACTGAAGTGTCGCCCGGCCCACCACCATCCGTACTCCGCCGCATGGGCCTGGAGCCATCTGTGTCCCTGGCTGGTCGAGCTCGAGTAGACCTCACCGCCGAAGTCGACGGCGGTCGCCCATCCGTGGTTCGAGGTCCCGGGGTAGGCCGCGAGATTGCCTCCGTTCTGGTAGTTGTTCCAGGCGACCCACTGATTGGCGAGATCCCGGTAGCCGTCGTTGATCGTCAGCGTCCTGCCCACGGCGGCGGCGTATGCCGCGCGTAGTGCGTTCATCGAGGCAGCGGCGTCACTTCGGAAGTAGCGCCCCGACACGGACGTCAACTGGTTGAGAGGAATCTGACCGTTCGAGTACCCGCCCCACGCCGCCTCGGCGGAAGCCCCGTGGGCGAGATCGGAGCCGACGAACGCTGCCGCAAGGGTGGCGCCGGCACCGACGAGAAGGGTGCGTCGAGAGACGACACGCGGAGGTTTCGGGACAAGAGCACCGGACGTGCCCGGAGAATGCGTATTCATAGCCCACAAACTACGAGCAACCCGAACCGCGTTTCTGTCCCCTCTTCGGCCTACAGACGCCGCTCTGAGCCACTCGGTAGGTTGAAACGGAGTGGGCTCGGCCGCATGACCGCGCGGGTCAGCTCGTCTTCCACACGGAGAGCAACTGCCACCCCTCCGGCATCTGCGACTCGAGCGCGGCCATGTCGTCCCCCTCGATCTCACGGATACCGTCTCGACGCAGGAACTTGCCCTCGACGGAGCGCATGGATCCGGCCTTCTCCATCGTCGCCATGGCCGACACCAGATCCCATCCGGCCGGCGCCTGGGCGGTGAGTTGCGCACGAACCTCGGCGAGGTCCTCGCCCTTGAGGGTGACGCTGTGGGCCTCGACAGGGCGAATCAATCCGTGGAGCATCAGACCAGCCTAAGACGAGGGAGAGGCGGATGTTTCGCGCACTCCCTGCGGCCCTGCTTCTCGCCAGAAAGTGAAGAGCTCTACTACGGGACTCGAACCCGTAACCCCCGTTTGAAAGATGGCCTGCTCGTAGGTGTACTTGCATGCACCGTCCGCGGGTTTTCGCGGGATCGGTACAACCATGTACACGCATGTACAGATCCAAAACCACGACTAAACCATGGATCCGCCGCCTCTCCGACGTCGGAGGTTGCGACGTAGAATCGAACCTCTCGGCCGGAGGAAGGATCACCGGCAATGGGGAACCCTGGGGCGACGCTCTCCGCGTACCGCGACATGCAATCGCAGGCGCGATTGATCATCGACGCCGCGAAGCACGGCCCGTTGCAATCTCTCACCGATCGCGAGATGGACGTGCGTGAGCAACCGATGACGATCTGCCCACGACCGAAGCGCGTCCGCGTGTGGGTGAGGTTCGACCCCGAGGCAGTGCGGGTCGACGCGAAACTCATTCGCTCCACACCCCTCGCGGCTGGGATCGAGTTCCGTGCTGGCGAGCAGACGTTCCGATGCTGGGTCTGGGGCAACGCTGTGGAGCTCGACGCCGTTGAGAGCCAGGCGTAGGGCTCTAGCGTTCGCAACCACTAGCGGCCCCCTGCGGCACCCCTTCGCGCCGCAGTGACGGCGCCCACCCACGCAACGGCGGCGAAAGCCAGGTGGGGGTCTCTCAACGTATCGAGGTCTTCGCTCGCGTGTCTGTAGGCCGAAGAGGGGACAGCGCTTCCGCCGTGAGGTTCAATACGTTGGACCCGTGAGTCCACCACTGATACGTGATTTCAAGGATCCTTCGGAACTAGAGGGAGGCGGTCGAACGATTAGTCGACGCTCGCTTCTCCTCGCAGCTGGCGGCATCGCCGCGACAGCTTTCGTCGGGGCGTCTGTCCTCGACCCCGAGCCCGCCTCCGCGTGGGGAGGGTACGCCAACGGCCAGATCCCTTTAGACCAGCTGACCTCGGTCGACGGTCATCGCTTCCGAAACGATGCTGCTGTCGCAATGGTTGCCCTTCGCGCAGCGTATTGGGGGGCATTGGGAAGAACGCTGATCCTCAACGACGGCTACCGCGATCTCGCCGGTCAATGGCGGGCATGGAATGACTACCAGAATGGCGGCAACTTCGCCGCATACCCCGGCCAGTCGAACCATGGTTGGGCGATCGCAGTCGACTTCGGAGGCGAGGTGTACAG
>Ga0160464_100913_pt1 | contig 14961 bp, 14 predicted proteins | sample HID1971I_E11MG_FD_108275 | JGI IMG/M metagenome (GOLD analysis project Ga0160464, IMG submission 108275) | Enriched millipede-associated microbial communities from UW Madison campus, WI, USA - HID1971I_E11 MG | ecosystem: Host-associated > Arthropoda: Insects > Digestive system > Unclassified ... | reverse complement strand
GAGTCGAGCGCCCCGGCGAGGAGCGCGGCGAGTGCGTGCGGTGTGAGGTAGAGCCCGGTCGAGATCGACACGGCGCCCAGCATGTGCATCTCCCGACGAAAGGTATCGCGGACCGCGCGCTCGCTCTCGGGAGCGCTGAGAGCGAGGAGGTGCCAGTTGCCGTCCCACGGTGCCTGACCCGCATCCTGGGCGAATGCGAGGCGGAGTCCGATCCGCTCGCGTTCGAGGCGTGCTCTCCCGGCGTCGGTGAGTTCGATCGAGCCGTTGCGTCCGCGGCCGTGCTGGGTGATGTCCCCGGCCGAGATGAGGCGTCGCAGCGCCAGGCGCACGGGCTGGTCCTCGACCTGCAGCCGATTCGCGGTGTCGTAGATGATGCCCAGACTGGCTGCGCCCTCGAACGGCAGGAGCGCTTCGATGATGGTCCGGGGCGAGATCTGCGTGCTCAACGGGACACCTCCTTCTCCATCACGCTATATCGGTCGAACCTGTACACGTAGCCGAGCAGCCCGAGGGACCCGCCGCCGACCGTCGTGAATCCGCGGCGGCGATAGAGCGCCTCGGCGCGCGGGTTGCTGTCGACCACCGACAGCTGTACCGCATGGAGCCCGCGTTCGCGCGCATGTTGTTCGGCAGCGCCGAGGAGCGCTGTACCGATTCCGCCTCCGCGATGCGCCCGGTCGACGCAGATGCCGTCGAGTACCAACCGATCGCGGGCCTCGCCGCGGGCCAGCACACTTGTCGCCAGGGCGGCACGCGCGGCCTGATGAAGGGGAAGTGCAGACTTCAGAGTCGCCCAAGGGAGGTGCATCGCACCGATGCCCTGGTCCAGGAAACCGCATACCCCGACCACGACGTCCTCCACGCGCGCGACGAGCATCCGTTCTGCGCGCAGAGCGGCCCGAACGACCCGAAGGCCTGTCTCCTCGTCGGCGAACGCGGGCTGGAGCTTGCGGCGGAACGCCTCCCCGTAGAGCGAACCGACACGCATGCGTTCCGAATCGACGAATCCGATGGCGATAGCTGGAGCACCCATGCATCGAAACTATCACATAGACTACGAACGTGAAGATACTGAAAGTTAATCGTGGGATTCGTGTATGGGTCGGCTCCGTCGTGGTGCTGGTGCTGATCGCTGCCGGCGTTATCGTCGTGGGCAACGACTACAGGTTCGACCAGACGGCGGTCCGGATCCCGACCGCCAGCGGCCGGCTCGATGGTGTTCTCACGACGCCGCGCGGTACCGATGCGCGTGGCGTCGTCATCATGGTGCATGGGGACGCTGCCGTCGACGCGACGCAGGGCGGGCTGTACTCGCCGTGGTTCGAGGGCGCGGCGGATGCGGGGTTCGCGACGTTGTCATGGAACAAGCCGGGAGTGGGTGGCTCCACGGGTGATTGGCTGGACCAGACCATGGACGATCGCGCTGATGAAGTGTCCGCAGCTGTGGATTGGGCTCTCGAGCAGTCCGGGCTCCCGACCGATCGCGTCGTGTTGTGGGGGGCCAGCCAGGCAGGCTGGGTGCTTCCGAAGGTGGTCGCGCAGCGCGAGGACATCGATGCCGTCGTCGCGGTGGGGACGGCGATCACCTGGCTCTCGCAAGGTCGTTACAACCTGCTGGCTGAGCTCGACCACGACGGAGCAACCGATTCCGAGCGGTCGCAGGCCCTCGCCGAAAGTGACGAGATACGCGGACTTCTGGAGCGCAGCGCGGACTACGAGGACTATCTCGCCGTCACGACCGAGGAGTCGCCGATGACCAGGGAACGCTGGACGTTCGTCGCTCGGAACTTCCATGCCGACGCCACCCTCGATCTGCGTGATGCGGCCGACGCGAACATCCCCGTCCTCCTGATGGCCGGCGAACGCGATCGCAACGTCGACATGCATGAGACGGAGATCGTCTACGACCGGGTTTTCGGCGAGAACCTCACGGTCGAGCATTTCGACGCCGTTCACTCCCTCGCGCGGCCCGTCGTCGATGACAACGAATTCATCGGCGCCTCGGTCGGCATCTTCTGGCCACGAGCGCTTCTCGCCGCCGGCGTCGTCGATGCATATGGCGCATTCTTGCACCGCGTGGATTAGGCGAGCTTCCGAAGCGACACGTGCGGGTCCGATCGCCTACGGGTTCCTGGGCGCGTACGCTGAGGCGGAGTACTACTCGACGACCGAGAAGGGGACGCCCTCCGATGGCAGGACGCATCGTCATCAGCGGAGCATCGGGTCTCATCGGATCCGCCCTCGCCGGATCCCTCCGCGCCGATGGCGTCGAGGTCACCACGCTCGTCCGCCGCGCACCGCGGTCGGAGGACGAGGCGCAGTGGGAGCCGGGGGAGAGCGCGCTCGATCCGGAGGTGCTGGCCGGAGCCGATGCAGTCGTCGCGCTGGGCGGTGCCAGCGTCGGACGGCTGCCGTGGACTCGCGGCTATCGACGAGAGCTGGTCGATTCGCGTCTGCAGGCGACGCGGACCCTGACGACGGCCCTGCGCGCGCTGCGCTCCGATGCGCCGGCCCTCGTCTCCGCCTCCGCCGTCGGCTACTACGGCTCCGCGCCGGGCGAGGTCCTGACGGAGGACTCCGCCGCCGGGCAGACGTTCCTGGCGGATCTGAGCGTCCGGTGGGAGGCCGAGGCGCGCCGAGCTGAAGACCACACCCGCGTCGCTCTGCTGCGCACCGCGCCGGTCATCCACCGACGAGGAGTACTCAAACCGCTGATACAGCTGACCCGTTTCGGTGTCTCCGGACCGCTCGGACGCGGGACGCAGATCTGGCCGTGGATCTCGCTCGACGACGAGGTGCGGGCGATCCGCCACGTCCTGGACACGAAGATCGCCGGGGCCGTCAACCTCACCGGGCCCACGCCCGCCTCGGCGAACGACATCGGCCGAGCTCTCGCCGCTCGGATGCACCGGCCGTTCTGGCTCCCCGCTCCGGCCTGGGCACTGCGGTTCGCTCTCGGCGACGCGGCGGACTCGCTTCTGCTCCCCGATGCCGACGTGCGACCGCAGGTGTTGGAGCGGTCGGGGTTCCGGTTCACGCACGGGACTGCGACGGAGGCGGTCGCCGCGGCGCTGTGAGACCTTCGCAGCGAGCGGCTTTTCTTCCGGTGAGGCTCTTGCCGGATCGGCGCCATCCACTGCGAGACTGAGCTCATGGAGATCATCGAGAACTCGAAGCTCACGGTCGTCGGCGCAGGAAGTGTGGGATCGAGCGTCGCCTATGCGGCGCTGATCCGAGGCTCTGCCCGCCACGTCGCGCTGTACGACATCGCCACGGAGAAGGTCGAGGCCGAGGTGCTCGACCTCGCCCACGGCACGCAGTTCACGGGTTCCAGCGACATCATCGGCGGCAGTGACATCTCGGTCGCCGCCGGCTCGCACGTCGTGGTGATCACGGCCGGCGCGAAGCAGAAGCCCGGTCAGACCCGCATCGAACTCGCCGAGGTCAACGCGGGCATCATCCGCCGCATGATGCCCGACCTGCTCGAGGTCGCCCCGAACGCGATCTACGTGATCGTGACGAACCCGTGCGATGTGCTGACGGTCATCGCGCAGGAGGAGACCGGGCTTCCTCCCGAGCGGATCTTCGCCTCGGGCACCGTGCTCGACACTTCCCGGCTGCGGTGGAAGCTCGGCCAGCGCGCCGGAGTCTCGACCGCCAGCGTCCATGCGCACATCATCGGCGAGCACGGCGACACCGAGTTCCCGCTCTGGTCCCGCGCGACGATCGGCACCGTGCCGATCCTGGATTGGGAGACGCCCGGCCATCCCCGCTTCACGCTCGACGAGCTGCAGGAGATCGCGGTCGAGGTGCGCGACGCCGCCTACAAGGTGATCCTGGGCAAGGGCGCGACCAACTACGCGATCGGACTGTCGAGTGCGCGCATCGTCGAGGCGATCCTGAGTGACGAGCATGCCGTGATGCCGGTGAGCACCGTGTTGCGCGACTTCCACGGGGTCGACGGCGTCGCGCTATCGGTGCCGTCGATCGTGAGCGCTACGGGCGCCGTGCCGATCCGGAACACCTCGTTCTCAGACGACGAGCTGGCGCTGCTGCGACAGTCGGCCGACGCGCTCACAGCGGCGGCGGCATCACTGCGTCCCTGAGTGGGGTGCCGGTGCGGATCCGACACCCGCCCCGGATCAGCGCCCGTGCGGGTCCGGGGCGTTCAGCGTGGCGACGACCTGTTCGTAGTCGCCGCGGACCTCGGCGTAGCGGAGGAACTTCACGCGCTCGACCTGGATCTCCGTGGCGTCCGGCTGCGACTCGATCAGTGCCACGACCTCGTCGATGAACTCATCGAGCGGCATGGCGGACTCGTTGTCCTCGTGTCCGGGCATGAGCGGTGTGCGCACCGCCGGCGGTTCGAGCTCGAGCACCGAGACGCTCGTGTCGGCGAACTGCAACCGCAGCGACTCGCTCAGCATGTGGATCGCAGCCTTGCTGGCGTTGTAGGTGGGAGTCACCCGCAGCGGAGCGAAGGCGAGCCCGGACGAGACCGTCATGATCGTCGCGTCGGGCTGTGCACGCAGGTGCTCGATGAAGGCCGCGATCAGCCGGATCGGCCCGAGGATGTTCGTGGTGACGGTCTCCTCCGCATCGGACAGGAAGCCCGAGGGCGTGCTCCAGTCCTCAGCACGCATGACGCCGGCCATGGTGATGAGCACATTCAGTTCAGGGTGCTTTGAGATGACAGTTCTGGAAGCCTCGTCGATGCTGTCCGCATCCGTCGTGTCGATCCGCACCGTGTGGATCCCGGGGTGCTCGGCCGCGATCGCTGCGAGGCGCTCCTGTCGGCGCCCGCCCACGATCACCGTGTTGCCGCGGTCGTGCAGGCGAAGGGCGAGGGCGAGACCGATTCCGCTCGTCGCGCCGGGAATGAAGATGGTGTTTCCGCTGATGTTCATCACCCCAGCCTCGGCGTCGCCGGAGAGGCGCTCCAGAGAGCGTCCATCCAGGGATCGGGCGTCCCTGGATCGAAGGACGGCACCGGGGGATACTTCAGGGGTGGATCGCGATGCATTGGCCGAATTCCTCCTCCGTCGGCGTGAGGCACTGACGCCCGCCGACGTCGGGCTCTCGACAGGACCTCGGCGTCGCACCACGGGGCTGCGTCGAGAAGAAGTGGCGCAGCTGGCGACCATGTCGACGGACTACTACACGCGTCTGGAGCAGCGGCGGGGTCCGCAGCCGAGCGTGCAGATCCTCGCCTCGCTCGCGCGAGCGCTGCGCCTGACCGAGGACGAGCGTGACTACCTCTTCCGGCTCTGCGGTCACAGCGCCCCAGACCGCGCACACATCACGGAGTACGTGCGCCCCGGCATCCTCCGCGTGCTCGACCGGTTGCACGACACCCCCGCCTTCGTGGTCTCGGTCCTCGACGAGGTGCTCGTGCAGAACGACGCCTCCCGCGCGCTCGTGGGCGACTCGAGCGCGCTCACCGGGCTCGACCGCAGTGGTATCTACCGCTGGTTCGCGTACCCCGACATCGAGCGTCTGCGGTATCGAGAGGCCGATCATCCGCGACAGGCCCGTGCCCTCGTCGGGTCGCTCCGCGCCGCGCACGGCGTGATGGGAGCTCGATCCAGAGCGGGGGAGATCGTCGCAGAGCTGACCGCCCGGAGCCCGGAGTTCGTGGAGCTGTGGGACGCGCACGTGGTGAGTCGCCGGTTCGAGCAGCACAAGGTGATGGTGCACCCGGAACTGGGCGAGATCGAGGTCGACTGTCAGGCGCTCTTCACCGAGGACGAGTCGCACGCGCTGATCGTCCTCACCGCCGCACCGGGAAGCGAATCGGCGAGCAAGCTCGAGTTCCTGCGGGTGCTGGGCACGCAGAAGGTCTGACGCGCGTCGGCCTCAGGACTCCTCGTGGGTTCGCGGGTCGGCGTCGAAGAGCCGTCCGTCCGGACGCCCGAGCGCGGTGATCGCCGCGACCTCGGCGTCCTCCAGCACGATCTCCGCCGCCGCGAGGTTGGCCACCTGGTGTTCGAGCGACGACGCCTTCGGGATCGACACCGTGCCGCGGGCGACGTGCCACGCGAGGACCGTCTGCGCGGTCGTGATGCCACGTGCCTCGGCGATGTCGTGGATCACCTGTTCGTCGAAGAGCTCCTTCGCGCGACCCAGCGGGCTCCATGCCTCGGTGAGGATGCCGTGCTCCCGGTGGTACGCGAGCTGCTCGTCCTGCGGGAAGTACGGATGCACCTCGATCTGATTGACGACGGGCCGCACCCCGGTCTCCTGCTCGATGCGCTCCAGGTGCTCCGGGAGGAAGTTCGAGACGCCGATCTGCCGGACGACACCACGGGCCTGAGCGTCGACGAGCGCGGCCCAGGCCTGGACGTACTCGTCCTGGATGGGGTTCGGCCAGTGGATGAGGTGCAGATCCGTGACGTCGAGACCGAGGCGTGAGCGACTCTCCTCGATGCTGGTGCGTGCCTTCGCGGACGGGTGATGACGACCGGGGAGCTTGGTGGTGACGATGATCTCGGAGCGCGCGACGTCGGAGGCGGCGATCCCGCGGCCGACGGAGCCCTCGTTCTCGTAGTTGAACGCGGTGTCGACGAGACGGTAGCCCGCGCCGAGGCCCCCGCTGACGGCTTCCGCCCCCGCATCGCCGTTGAGTCCGTAGGTGCCGAGGCCGATGGCCGGGAGGGCGAACCCGTTGTGGGCGGTGAACGAGGGGACGACGGGCTGAGTGGTCACGGTGCTCCTTCTTGGCCTTTTCCTCGAGCGTACGCTGAGGGGATGACAACGGAGGCGGAGATGGCGGCGGATGACGTCGTGATCGAGGACGAGGCGCGCTGCCCGTGTTCGTCCGGAGACGTGTTCGGCGGATGCTGCCGCCCGATTCTCGATGGTGCACCCGCTCCGACGGCGGAGCGTCTGATGCGCTCGCGGTACACGGCATTCGTCGTGCAGGACGCGACGCATCTCCTGCGCACCTGGCACTCGACCACCAGGCCGGAGTCGATCGACTTCGAGACCGACGTCGAGTGGCGGCGCCTGCTCGTGCTCGATCGCGTGGCCGGAGGCCCCTTCGACCGCGACGGCGTGGTGGAGTTCGAGGCGTTCTGGCGGCAGGGAGCCGCGAAGGGCTCGCTGCACGAGCGCAGTCGCTTCGTGCGGGAGGACCGGCACTGGTACTACGTCGACGGCGACATGCGCTGATGGGCGGATGTCGCGACAGCGACTAGATTTGGAAGCGTGAACGCCAGCCCCGAGAACCAGCGCACCCTGCTCGACATCGCCGACCTCGACCGGCGCATCGCGCAGGCCGAGCGTGCCCGAACGAAGCCGAGCCAGGCGGGGCGGATCACCGAGCTCGTGGCGATCCGCCAGGAGCAGCTCCGTGAACTGACCACGCTCGCCGGCACTCGTGACGATGTGCGCACCGAGCTGAAGCGTCTGGAGTCCGACGTCGCGGTCGTGGAGGCGCGTCGGAACCGCGACGCCGAGCGCCTCGCCGCGTCGACGAACTCGAAGGACGCGCAGGCGCTCGAGCATGAACTGGCGAGCCTCGCCCGTCGGCAGAGCGACCTGGAAGACGCCGAGCTCGACGTGATGGGCCGACTCGAAGAGGCAGAGGCCGCTCTCGCCGCGCAGCAGGCGCTCCTCGACACGACGACGGCCGAGGGTTCCGCCCTCACCGCACAGGCCAAGGCCGACGTCGCCGCAGCCACCGAGCTCGGCGCACAGCTCGGCCGCGATCGTGCGGCCGTCGCCGAGGGAGTGTCACCGGAACTGCTGGCCGAGTACGCCCGTCGTGCGACGAACAGTGCCGGAGCCGCGCTGCTCACCCGAGGTACCTGCGAAGGCTGCCGCATCCTGCTTCCCAGTACTGATCTGAACGACATCCGTCGCGCGGCCGACGACCTGGTGGTCTCCTGCCCCGAATGCGGCTGCATCCTCGTGCGCACCGAGGAGTCCGGGCTCGCATGAGCGGCGCCTGCGCGCGCCGGCGATGACGACGCGGGCGTCGAGCGTCGAAAGACGCATCGCGCTGATCGCCGTCGGCCCGCAGGAATACGTCGCGATCGAGCTCGACGGGAACGGCGTAGAGCAGGACCGCACGTCTCTGCGTGCCGATGACCTCGCCGGATGGGTCCGCTCCGCCGAGGCCTCCGATGCGCCGCGATGGATCATGCGCTCCGCCGCGGAGACGTACGCCCTGCTCCTCGCCGACGGCGTGCGGATCACGCGCAGTCACGATCTGGTGCTGTGTCACGCCATCTTGCGCGACACCTCGTCGGTACCGATCCCGCTTCCGGCGTCGCAGGAGTGGGAGCGTCGGGAGCCGACCGTGGCGGCGCCGTCGCTGTTCGACGTGTTCGACGACGTCAGCGGAGACGACGCGGTCGCGACGACTCTCGATCAGTACCGGGCGCAGCGCGAGGTGATCGCTGGGGCGCCGGACGGGCGTCTCACACTGCTGTGCGCGGCGGAGTCGGCGGGGGGACTCATCGCCGAAGAGATGCGGGTCGCGGGATTGCCCTGGGACGAGGGCGTGCACGATGCGATCCTGACCGAGACCCTGGGCACCCGGCCGGTCGCCGGCGGAGTGCCCAGCCGTATGGTCGAACTCGGTGCTCGCGTACGGGAGCTCCTCGGCGACGCATCGCTCCACCTCGACAGCCAGCAGAAGCTGCTCAGGGCGCTGCATCGCGTCGGGGTGCAGGTGGAGTCCACGAGCCGGTGGGAGCTCGCCCAGCATGACCACCCCGTCGTCGAACCGCTGCTCGCGTACAAGAAGCTCTCCCGACTGCTCAGCGCCAACGGCTGGGCCTGGCTCGCAGAGTGGGTGCACGACGGGCGATTCCGTCCGGTCTACATCCCCGGCGGTGTCGTCACCGGGCGCTGGGCCTCCGCGGGCGGAGGTGCGCTTCAGCTCCCGCGGAGTCTACGACCCGCGGTGCGCGCGGACCCCGGATGGACCCTGGTCGTGGCGGACGTCGCCCAGCTCGAACCCCGGATGCTCGCGGCGATGGCAGCCGACGAGGGGATGGCCCGGGCGGCGCGGGGGAGCGACCTCTACGCGGGCGTCGTCGCTTCCGGGGCGGTCGCTACACGGGACGAAGCGAAGTACGCGGTCCTCGGCGCGATGTACGGAGCCACGACGGGCGACAGTGGACGACTAGTTCCGCGGCTGCGGAAGGTGTATCCCCGCGCCATGGCGCTCGTCGACGCAGCAGCACGCACCGGGGAGGACGGCGGCATCGTGTCGACGTGGCTCGGCCGTTCCTCACCTCGGCCCGCGGTGGAATGGATGCGACTGCAGTCCGAGGCGACCGACGCGGATGCCGACCCCGCGGTGGTCGCTCTCGCTCGGCGCAGAGCACGCGACTGGGGCCGGTTCACCCGGAACTTCGTGGTGCAGGGCACAGCGGCGGAGTGGTCATTGATCTGGCTGGCCGAGATCCGTCACCGTCTGCAGCAGATCCCCGAGGTGTTCGCCGAGGCTGCGGCGTCCGGTCCGTTCTCTCGCTCTCCGCACCTGGCATTCTTCCTCCACGACGAGGTGATCCTGCACGTTCCGCTCGAACATGCGGACGCGGCGGCTGAGGCCGTGCGAGAGGCGGCGGCCACCGCGACGACGAGACTGTTCGGCTCGTTCCCGATCGACGTGCCCCTCGACCTGCGCATCGCGGAGTCGGCGGAGAAGTAGCCGCGGGCTGCGGCCTCCGGAGAACGTAGACTGGAGAAGCGAATGGGTCGACTGGACGGCCGCGTTGCGGGAGACCGCACCGAGGAACGTCCGGGCTCCTCAGGGCAGGACGGTGGGTAACGCCCACCCGGAGCAATCCGCGAGAAAGTGCCACAGAGAGTAGACCGCCCCGCAAGGGGTAAGGGTGAAAGGGTGGTGTAAGAGACCACCGGGGGCCATGGTGACATGGCCCGCCAGGTAAACCTCGTCCGGAGCAAGGTCAGACAGAGGATGTTGACGCGGCTCGCCGAGTCCTCGGGTAGACCGCTAGAGTGCCACGGCAACGTGTCGCCGAGAGAGATGGCCGTCGAAGGGGCGAAGAACCCCGGAACAGAACCCGGCGTACAGGTCGGCCCATTCGCCTCACACGTGAGAAGGCCCCGATGACTGCAGAGTCATCGGGGCCTTCGTGTCTGGGGGGCTGATCAGTCGCCGGCGAGCGATGCCGCGCCGATGATGCCCGAGTTGTTCCGGTGGATCGCCGGGACGATCGGGGTCTTGAGCTCGAGCAGCGGGAGGAAATCGCCCGCGTTCTTCGACACGCCGCCGCCGACCACGAACAGGTCGGGGCTGAAGAGGAACTCGATGTGCGAGTAGAACGCCTGCAGGCGCTCAGCCCACGCGCTCCAGCTGAGGTTCTCGCGCTCGCGCGCCGAGGTCGCCGCCCACTGCTCGACGGACTCGTAGGTGCCGAAGTTGAGGTGGCCGAGCTCGGTGTTGGGGATCAGCACGCCGTCGTAGAGGAAGGCCGAGCCGATTCCGGTGCCGAGCGTCGTGAGCAGCGTGAGGCCGCGGACGTCTCTGGCAGCGCCGTGACGGGCCTCGGCGACGCCGGCGGCATCCGCGTCGTTCACGAAGACGATGTTGCGACCCAGGCCGTCACGGAAGAATCGCTCGGCGTCGAAGTCGACCCATTCCTTCGAGACGTTCGCTGCCGACAGCGTCTTGCCGCGCTTGACGATGGCCGGGAAGGCCACGCCGAGGGGCAGTGTCGAGTCGTGCACGTCGAGCGTCTTCAGGACCGTCTGCACCGCGTTGAGGACGTCCTGCGGCGACGCGCCGTTCGGAGTGGGAACGCGTACGCGATCCGAGTCCATCGTCCCGTGCGTGAGGTCGACGATTCCAGCCTTGATTCCCGTGCCGCCGATGTCGACGCCGATCGCTTTTGCCATGGGGGATAGCTTAGCGACCATGGCGTACGCCAGTAGGATCGGAGTCACCACGTGAAGGAGGGACAGATCATGTCTGACGGTGACAGCAAGTACTGGTACAACCTGGAAACGAAGCAGGTCGAGTTCGGCATGATCTCGCCCTCGGCCGACCGGGTCGGTCCCTTCGACACCGAGGCGGAGGCCACCCGTGCTCCCGAGGTGCTGAAGGAGCGCTCGCGTGCGTGGGCCGAGGAGGAAGCAGCCGAGTCTGGCTGGGACTCCAAGAGCCAGAGCGCCGAGTAGTGTCCATGGACAAGCAGAGGGATTTCGTCCTGCGGACGATCGAAGAGCGCGGCGTCAAGTTCGTCCGTCTCTGGTTCACCGATGTGATCGGCACGCTGAAGTCCGTCGCGATCGCTCCGGCCGAGGTCGAGGGAGCATTCGCCGAGGGAATCGGGTTCGACGGCTCCGCGATCGAGGGCCTCACCCGCACCTACGAGTCGGATCTGCTCGCGCAGCCCGACCCGACCACCTTCCAGACGCTTCCGTGGCGCGGCGAGATCGACCCGACCGCCCGCATGTTCTGCGATCTGACGACGCCTGACGGACAGCCGGCGGTCGCCGACCCCCGTCACGTGCTCAAGCGCACGCTCGCGAAGGCTGCGGACGCCGGGTTCACGTTCTATACGCACCCGGAGATCGAGTTCTACCTGCTGAAGTCGTCGTCGTTCGGGCCTGAGGGCCCGGTTCCGGTGGATTCCGCCGGCTACTTCGACAACGTTCCCGGGGGCACGGCGCACGACTTCCGTCGTCGCTCGGTGCGGATGCTGGAAGATCTCGGCATCTCCGTCGAGTTCAGCCACCACGAGGGTGGACCCGGCCAGAACGAGATCGACCTCCGTTACGCCGATGCGCTCACCACGGCCGACAACGTCATGACGTTCCGCACTGTGATCAAGGAGGTCGCGATCGAGCAGGGCGTCTACGCGACGTTCATGCCGAAGCCCCTCAGCGGTCACCCCGGCAGCGGCATGCACACGCACATGTCGCTGTTCGAGGGCGACCAGAACGCCTTCTACGAGGAGGGCGCGAAGTACCAGCTCTCCAAGACCGGTCGCCACTTCATCGCCGGGCTTCTGCGGCACGCCAATGAGATCTCTGCCGTCACGAATCAGTTCGTGAACTCGTACAAGCGGCTCTGGGGCGGCGACGAGGCACCGAGCTTCGTCACCTGGGGCCACAACAACCGGTCCGCACTCGTGCGCGTGCCGATGTACAAGCCGAACAAGGGGCAGTCCTCGCGGGTCGAGTACCGTGCGCTGGACTCCGCCGCGAACCCGTACCTGGCGTACGCGCTCATGCTCGCCGCCGGGCTCAAGGGCATCGAGGAGGGCTACGAGCTCCCCCCGGAGGCAGAGGACAACGTCTGGTCGCTGAGCGACGCCGAGCGCCGTGCGCTCGGCTACTCCTCGCTGCCGGCGAGCCTCGACCACGCCCTCGAGTACATGGAGGACTCGGAGCTGGTCGCCGAGACGCTGGGGGAGCAGGTGTTCAACTACGTGCTGCTCAACAAGCGCAAGGAGTGGGAGGCCTACCGCGGTCAGGTCACGCCTCTGGAGCTGAAGAACAACCTCGAGCTGCTCTGACCTGCGCATGGCCCGCCCGGACGACTCCGTCTCGCTCTCTGCCCTGGCACGGCTCGGTTTCGCCGAGCTGAGCGAGGCCGCGGCTGCCCTGTCGGAGCTGGCTGACATCCTCGATTCCCCGCGCGCTGAGATCCTCGACGCCGCGGGGGTCGCGGATCCCGATGCCGCTGTGCGCGGACTGCTCAGGGTCGCTCGGCGGGATGCCGCTCCGGTGAAGGCGCTCCTCGACGACCCGGTCACGCGCCACCGCGCCTGGCGGGTGTTCGGAGCATCCGAGGGGCTCGCCGACTTCTTCCTCCGGCATCCGGACGAGCTCACTGCGCTCGCGGAGCCGATGGAGCAGCTGCCGAGCTCGATCGACCTCCGCGCACGGCTGCTGTCGTCGGTCGATTCGATCGCCGGCTTCGCCGCCTCGGGGGAGGATGCCGCTGTCGTGGCGCTGCGTGTCGCATACCGCTCCAGCCTCGCGGTGATCGCGGCCTACGACCTCACGCACGTCGATCCGGTCACGGTGGTCGGTGACGTCTCGGCGGCGCTCGCGGATGCCGCCGGTGCCGCGCTGGAGGCCGCGCTGGCCGTCGCCCGCACACGCGTCAGCGAGGCGTATCCGCGGGATGAGGTCGCCGCGACCCGCCTCGCGATCATCGGCATGGGCAAGTCCGGGGCGCGCGAGCTCAACTACGTGAGCGACGTCGACGTGATCTTCGTCGGTGGCACGGTCGACGAGGAGGTCGTGACCGAGGCACGGTCCATCGACATCGCGACCAGACTCGCCCGCGAGACCATGCGCGGCCTCAGCGGCATCGAGATCGAGCCGCCGCTCTGGGAGGTCGACGCCGCGCTCCGCCCGGAGGGCAAGCAGGGCGCGCTCGTGCGCTCGCTCGGCTCGCACCTCGCGTACTACGACCGTTGGGCGAAGAGCTGGGAGTTCCAGGCGCTGCTGAAGGCGCGGCCGCTCGCCGGGGACGACGAGCTCGGCGCCGAGTACATCGCGGCGGTGCAGCCGAAGATCTGGTCGAGCGCGGCTCGACAGGATTTCGTCGACAGCGTGCAGCGCATGCGCCGACGCGTGATGGAGCACATCGATCCGGAGGACGCGCCGTACCAGCTCAAGCTCGGCTCCGGCGGGCTGCGCGACATCGAGTTCACCGTGCAGCTGCTGCAGCTCGTGCACGGGCTGACCGATGAGACCCTGCGTACCCGCGGGACGCTGGAGAGCCTCGACGCGCTCGTCGAGGGCGGGTACATCGGCCGTGCAGAGGCCGCCGCGTTCGCGCAGGACTACTGCGTGCTGCGCGTCATGGAGCACCGCCTCCAGCTGCGCGAGCTCAGCCGCACGCACCTGATGCCGCGCACACCGGCCGGCCTGCGTGTGCTGGCACGTGCGACGGGTCTCGCCGAGACGGGCGACGGCATCTGGGCACGCTGGGAGAGCGTCCGGCGCGAGGTGCGCGACATCCACACCCGGCTGTTCTACCGTCCGCTGCTGAGCGCGGTCGCCGCACTGCCGGAGGAGGAGCGCACGCTGTCGGCGGCGCAGGCGCATGATCGACTCGCGGCGATCGGGTTCCGGGACCCGGCCGGCGCACTGCGCCACATCGGTGCGCTGACCACGGGGCTGAGCCGCAAGGCGACGATCCAACGGCACCTGATGCCGATCATGGTGCGGTGGTTCGCCGACGGCAGCGACCCCGACTACGGTCTCATCGCCTTCCGTCGCATCAGCGAACGGCTGGGGGACACCCCGTGGTTCCTCCGGATGCTGCGCGACTCCTCCGGTGCGGCCGAGAGCCTCACCCGCATCCTGTCGTCATCGCGGTACATCGGCGAGCTGATGGAGTGGATCCCCGAGTCCGTCGCCTGGCTCGACAAGCGCGAGCTGCTGCGTCCGCGCGGTGCGAACGCACTCGACGAAGAGGCGCGAGCCATCCAGACGCGTCACGAGTCCGTCGGCGACGCGCTGCGAGCGGTGCGGGCCAACCGTCGGCGAGAGCTGCTGCGAACGGCCATGGGCGCGGTGCTCGACGTGCTGACGATCGAGGAGATCGCGACCGCGCTGACCGAGATCACCGAGACCACGATCCAGGCGGCCCTTCGCGCGGTCTTCCGCGAGGTCGTGCCGGCGGAAGACGCAGCGCTGGACTTCGCGGTGATCGGCATGGGACGGTTCGGCGGCGCCGAGCTTGGCTTCGGCTCCGACGCAGACATCCTGTACGTGTACGACGCGAACGGCGTCGAGCCCCAGCGCGCGCAGGAGCTCGCCACGCAGATCGTGACCAGGCTGCGCGAGCACCTCACCGACCACCGTGTGCCGCTCGACCTCGACGCCGATCTGCGGCCGGAGGGACGCAGCGGACCGCTCGTGCGCTCGATCGAGGCGTACGCGGCCTACTACCGGCGCTGGTCGCTGTCCTGGGAGGCGCAGGCCCTGCTCCGAGGCCGTGGGGTCGCCGGCAGCGCG
>Ga0160464_100910_pt1 | contig 14977 bp, 10 predicted proteins | sample HID1971I_E11MG_FD_108275 | JGI IMG/M metagenome (GOLD analysis project Ga0160464, IMG submission 108275) | Enriched millipede-associated microbial communities from UW Madison campus, WI, USA - HID1971I_E11 MG | ecosystem: Host-associated > Arthropoda: Insects > Digestive system > Unclassified ... | reverse complement strand
CTACAAGGTCTTTTGTATTTGACTTATTTTCCCTTTTTAAGCTTGCTAAGGGATTATCCCATGTCCCATTTTCCCAATTTAGATTTCCTGAGGCATCATATAAGGCAGGTGCATTTGGAGAGAGGGTTTGGGCCGTTGGGGTCAGGTCAAATGCAGGCTGATTGTTATTTTGTATACTATATCCAACTGAAAACACTAAACGAAAATTACCATTTTTTGACTGATTGTTCAAATTTAGTTGAGAACTGCCCTTCTGGTATAAAAAATCCCCGGGAAATACCGTGGATTGTGTATTATAATTTCCACTAATTAGAAACTGTGTATATTGTGAACCTCCTGTTATACTTCCACGTAAATCCGTGGTAGTAGAAGTTCCTCCTAGCAATTCCTCTTGCCAATCGGTATAACGGTTCTGATCCCATGTCCCGTTAATATCATAATCTCCTGCTGGATAAGTAGTAATTCCATCATTTTTAAAAGCCTGTCGCCGCATGTCTAAATATTGCTGGGTATTCATGAATTTCATGAATCGCGCTACTTTCCCCCCGCCGGATGAAGCATTTAAATTAATCATGGTTTTTCCCTCTTTCCCCTTTTTTGTAGTGATAAGGACGACGCCATTGGCGCCCCTTGAGCCATAGATTGCAGTTGCATCAGCATCTTTTAAGACCTCTATACTTTCAATGGCATCAGGACTGATGCTATTCAATGGGCTGGCAACAGTTGGAAATATCGTAGAAGTCTGGGTATAGCCGATTGGATCTGAGGCATAGGGTACGCCGTCAACAATATATAGGGGCGCGTTGGCATCACTTCTGATGCTATTTCTTCCTCGTATCTGGATTTCAAATCCTCCGCCAGGCACACCGGTAGTCTGTGTCACATTTACCCCGGCCATTCTTCCTTGCATCGTAGCTAAGACATTTGTTACGGGTTGGTTCTCTATATCTTTTGACGTGATCCTTGATATATTTCCGGTGCGTTCACTGTCTTTTACTGTATAATAGCCTGCATTGATTTCTACTTCTTCCAGCTTTGAATTATCCACCGTCATCTTAATCTGCCCCATTTGTTCAGAAGCCTTGACCTCTAGCTGTATATAGCCAATAAAACTGATCTCCACTTTCGCATTTTCCTCCACGCCCTGCAGGAAAAACTCACCCTGCACATTGGTCTTAGTGGTTCTATTTGAGCCTTTCACTTTGATCGTTGCGCCTGTAAGTGGCAGGCCATTTTCATCTACTACCTTTCCACGGATATCCATGTTTTGGAAAAGATCTTTTGCTTTGCCCTGGATCACGCCTAGGGCTTTATCCCAGATGTCAGGTTCTTTTTTACTCACGACGACCATCTTCTCTTGAAGTTCAAAAGTAAGGGGCTGATTTTCAAAGATCTTCTCCAGGGCATCCCTGAGCTTGGTGTCCTTGATCTGTATATTTACGGGCTTCGAGTTTTTAAGCATATCTCCGCTAACCAGAAAATCATATCCGCTTTGTGCCCTGATCTTGTCGAAAATTTCCCTGATCGGGGTGTTTTTTTCGGACAGGGAGATGCGCTGTGCAAGGCTACTGGCGCTGACCTGTAGGAGGGATGCTATTAATATCACGGTGGTGAGTCGCATAATGAGCAATATTTTGTGGTATAGCCGTTTGGGCACACCAAGTTTGTTGGTATAATTTTTATACATTCGTGTCTAGTTTGGTTGTTGCAGTTAGCCTTTACTTTGGACGGCAGAGGCAGCTGCGGTTAAACAGTTGATAATCTATTATTGGCTGATGCCAACTATATACCAGGCTCCCTTCATCGGGACCTGGTTGTTTTTCTGATTCTTATTGCCTCACAATCACCTTCCTTCCTTCTATTTTAAACTGAACTAATTTTGTGGATTCCAATGCCTTTAAGACCTGACTGATGTTCTTGCTGCGCGATACTTTACCATACAGATCGTCGTCCGTGATGTCACCGGAGTATTCTACATCTATATTATACCACCTGGATATTTTTTTCATGATGCTCTGAATCTTTTCCCCATTGAATACAAAGTCTCCATTTTTCCAGGCCATGTCTTCTTCTACATCGGCCTGATGTACTTTCAGCGCATTGCTGCTTAGGATAGATTGCTGGCCGGGTTTTAATAGGACTGTTTCGCCTGACGATACTTTAACCGAGCCTTCGAGAAGAGTGGTTTTGGTGTCGCCTTCATCCGTGTAAGCGTTTACATTGAAGTGGGTACCCAATACCCTGATCTCCTGTCCGGTGCTTTCTACGATAAAAGGTCTTGATTTATCAGGTGATACCTCAAAATAGGCCTCCCCGGCTAAGGAAATTCTACGTTCAATTCCATTGAACAGGGAAGGGAAGGAGATTTTTGATGCTGCATTGAGCCAGACTTTGGAGCCGTCTGGTAAGGTCACCTGATATGTACCGCCCCGTGGGGTCGCTGCTGTCAGCATAGTCATCATCTTTATACTGTCTGCAACAATAACATTTGTCTTATTGGTGTCCAGTGTGATGACTTTACCGTTAGCAAGGGTGAGTGTTGCCAGGTTTCTGCCAGGGGCGATGTCGTTTTTGACCAGCTCATCATTGCGGGAAGCTCCTGGCGGCGAAGCAATCTTATCGAGGTATAGCCAGGTACCCAACGTAATCATTGCTATCGCAGCGGCTGCGGACGCAAGCCTCGGCCATAATTTAGAAATTTTGTTGGCGGTCTTTTGCTTCCTCTGATCAATTCCTGACTTGATTTGCACAAGCATCAGTTGATCATAGGCCTCCTGGTCACTGATGTACTCTGTATAGCCTGTTCTGCCTTCAAAAGAATTGTAAAAGTCGTCTAATGCCTGCAGTTCAAACGCTGTCGCGGTTTGGTTCTCCGCTTTTTCTAGTAATGACATGAGGGTTTGATGGTCCATTTTCTTCTGCATTTAATGACAAGTCACTTCAGAAACAGAAAACCCCTATTTTTTTGAATTTTTTTTTTTAAGTGTGGTAAAGTATCAATAAAAGAAGGACGAGCCCCTGGTCGTAATGATCGAAATCGGTCTTTAAAAGCTTAATGGCTTTGGTGATGTGCTGTTCGACGGTACTTACTGAAATTCCCAGTTTCTCTGCTATGGATTTATTAGACAGGTGTTCCACCTTGCTTAGTAGGAATACTTCCCTGCATTTTTTGGGAAGTTTAAGGGTCGCTTGCTGGATTTTTCTGGCCAGTTCTTTGGCCTCCAGCTGTTTTAGGGGGTCTGAAAGCTCTATATTGTTTTCATTTTGGACCAAAGCGGCATAACGCTCCCTTGTTATTTTGCTGCGGTACACGTTAAACACACGATATTTTAAAGCGGTTCGGAAGAATGCCTCCAGGTTTGAGGTAATTTCAATAGTTTCTTTACGGATATAAAGGTCGATGAATAAGTCCTGGATGATTTCTTCGGCTTCTTCGACTGATCCAAGCCGCTTATAGGCTGCATCCAGTAGCATTTTGGAATAGCGCTTATAGATCCGGTTAAAAGCAGCGTGATTGCCCTGCTTTAGTAAAGCCAGTAGTTCCTGATCGGTAAGGTTCGTGTAGGCCTCCATTCAATAATCCCCAATACGAAGTTAGCTAATAATCGAGGCAATGTAAACATTTTCCTTCATGAATTAAATGGAGCACTGGCAACATTCATCGCCAGTGCTTGCTATTGTTAACCTAAATTCTTCTTTATTGGGTGCCCTTGACAATCCAGTCGGGAGGTTTTACATCTTTCAGGTAATAATCAAACCAATCCGCCATTCGTTTGCTTAAATCGATTTGATTAACTGGTGCCCTGAGACTATGATCTTCGTTAGGATAAGCAAGTAAGACAGTTTTTTTCTCCAAACGGCGCATTGCTAAATACATCGATATACTTTGCACAAAGGGGACTACTCTATCACTTTTACCTGACCAGAGCAAGAGCGGAGTCTTTATCTTGTCGACTTGCATAATTGGCGAGTTCCTCAAATACCCATCCTTATGATCATAAAGGGATTTGCCCATCCGGTATTGCTGGTCTTCGTATCGCCACATATCGGGTTTAAAAAACCAAATTTCATCCAGATTAAAATAGTGCCCAACAAGGTCACTGATTCCTGCTCCCGAAACAGCTGCCGCAAAAAGATTTGTTTGACTGATGATGAAATTTGTTTCATATCCACCAAATGAATGTCCAATCAACCCAATTTTATCTGGTAAAACTATACCCATATCTATCACTGTCTTCACGGCAGCGACAACAGATTTTTTAGCAGATAGCCCTGGATCGCCAAGTCTATACCTGATGTCTGGCATTAACACAATATATCCGTTTAGCGTACAGCTACTATTATTAAAGCCTTCATAATTCAATAATGATGGATTATTATAAGAATTAACATAACCAGATGTAGTTTCATATATATTCACGATCATTGGGTATTTCTTAGAAGTATCATAGTTGGCTGGATAAAAAATTGCTGCTTTTAGCGAATCACCGTCTTCATTTTTATAGCGGATCAGTTCGGATTTTCCATATTGAAAGTCTTGTTGATGCCGATTGGATTGATATAAAAGAGCAGATTGAACATCATATTCCCCTTGGAAAGCCAATTGCGGTGGCAAATCAAAGTTCTCACTCGTATAAATAAAGCCTGAATTAACCCTCTTAATTCCATCATATTTATTTTTACCAAAAACAATTGAGCGCACTCCATGGGCTGTACTATATAATGCAAAGCCACTAGACCAATCATCCTGACTTCTAACATTCAATAGCATACCTTTTGAAAGATTCAAACCCACATTTTTAGAACCTAAGTAACTGCCATTTCTATCTTGAAATTCGGAATTTGCTATCCTGTAAACTAATTGTTTTTCCCGACCTTCTGTTAATCTAATAAATATAGATCCATCAAACGCGACCAACCACAAATCAAATTCATCATATAAAAGCATATTCTTCTGATCATTAACCCAACCGGCTATACCATATACTTTAAATGAGGTAGGGACGCCTTCATACGCGGAACTATCGTTGTCCCATGAAGCTTCTTTCCCTTTAGTGAGATTTAATCGTTTCCCCTGTGATACGTCATATACCCACCAGTTCTTTTGCTGATAATACACGATCATATTGCCCTCTGGATTAAAAACCACTCGTTGAGGGTCACTGGACTGTCGTTCTAAGAGAAGCTGTTCTTTGCCCGACTGAATAGACTTAATGTAGTAGTCTGTTTTAGGATGATAAAAAGGTATGTTACTATACTGATTAACATTTGAGATTAGCGCATAAGACATATTTTTATTGATCATAGCATTCGGCAAACTATCTGAAGATATTTGCTTAAATCCTCCGCTTTCAGGATTCCATCGGATTAGCGTGATGGCACCACCAACGTAATTCAAAGATTGAACCCCAGAAAAAAGTTTTTGATCGTTACCGTTCCATATCTCTACAGCATTCTTGTTAAGTACAGTTGGCCTATTAGTCATTCCAATTACTACAAATCTTCCATCATCTGAAATAACCATTGGTGTTCGGCTTGTAATTACTTTAGTCCCATTTCCAAATTTTTCCAGTTTATAAAGAGCCTGTTTTTCAATGTTATAGTAGTTAGCTACTTGAGTTTTTGCGACAGAGTCAATTTCGGTTAAATAAACAAAGGACTTTCCATTTTTTTGCCAAACCAGTTGATGAAACTTTGTCAAGCTGTTTTGCGGCAGGAGCTGTTTTTTGTATTTACTGAAATTAACCGTCCCCATTTCATAGCGACCGTTGCTTTTAGCGACATACACCATTTCATTGGTTTGATCATTTAACTTATACTCTGTTACACCTGCAATACTGTCTATCAATTTGGCATTCTGATTATAGATTTTTAAATCAGACTGCTGTCCATACCATTCATCTGAGACAATTATGAATTTTCCATAAGTGGTAAGCTCGTAACGCATTACATTGGGAATAACGGTGATGGCACCTGATGACAGATTCAACAGCTGTAATTTGGCTCCTGGTATCATGCAAGCGAAGTAAGAATCTTCAATAAAATTTCCTAAAGTGCCTGCTGGTATAATATATTTTTTAAGGCCACTGGTACTTTGAACAAAAAGCGTATCCTGCTTACTTTTATAGTCCATTTCATAGCTAACCCATTTACCAGTAGCTGATGTACTTTTGGTATAAAGGGAGCCCCATTTGTCATAGTCTGTCTCGCTGATCTGTTTTTTTGATAAGTTCTGTGCCTTTATTGGAAAATAACCTGAGAATGAAAGAATGATTATAACGAAAAGAAAGGTTGCCCATTGGGGCAACACTTTATTTAAATAAACCAACAATTTCATTAGTAGCCTGGATTTTGAGGATTTAAATTTGGATTAGCTAAAAGCTCTTTCAAAGGTATGGGCCAAAACTTATCGTTACTATCCCACCCTTGTTTTTTAGGCTTAAGTTCTGAATCTAGTTTTCCTGTTCGTTTAAGATCGAAAAAGCGCTGACCAAACTCAGTAAAAAGTTCAAACCTGCGTTGTTTGATAATTTCATTTAACAGTTCTTCTGTTGTTGCTGCAGCGGTGTTGTTAAGCCCTGCTGAACGTCTAATAACATTGATGTCATCTTTAGCACCTTCCAGATCTCCAGACATTAACTTTGCTTCAGCGCGAATCAGGTATTGCTCAGCAAGGCGCAAAACAATTGGGTATTCCGTCGTGTTACCTGCAACTACACTTTGCTTGTACTTATAGGCATGATACCAGGTTTCTGTTCCTGTGGTCACCGACTTCACCCAACTCACTTTTCTTTTATCTCCAGCTTCAAATGCTCCCACAAATTCTGGTGTCAAAGCAATAAGGGAAGGACGGGTCAAAAAGATATATAGACCTGCTTCACTGGTTGTAGACGTACTCAAATTTGGTATAAACTGCCAGATGGTGGAGGTACTACCTTTCAAGAAAGTTTTATTGAGATCGTTTTCCCAAACATAAAGCGGATTGCTAATCACTGCAGAGGCCGAATTGAGCGCATTTGTATATTGTTTATGGTATAAATACGTCCTTGCCAATATTGCTAAAGCAGCCGAGCGATTTGGCCTGACACGTTCGGCCGTCACGTAGGTTTCTGGCAATAGATCAGCTGCCTCTTCAAGATCATTTATAACAGCATCATACACCTTACTTTCTGACATCCTTTTAATTTTGGTATTTTCTAAATGATCCGTTGTAATAACATATGGGATATCTCCGTAAAGGCTCAATAAGTTTAAATGCAACAAACCGCGCACAAACAAGCTCTCCCCACGTAATTGTCGCCTTCCTGTTTCTGGTAAATTTGCTGAATTTAAAACCCCTTCGATAATGGAATTAGCTGCGTAAATTTGGTTATAAGTTTGGTTCCATATGTCTGCTACACCTGTTTCAGAGGCCACAAGTGTGTTGGTGTAAAATTGATCTATCGGGGATTGTTGGTAATAGTCGAATTCATCCGTATAAAGACCTAATCTAGAAGATATTCCAGTAAAGCTCCCAAAGAACATACCAGTGCTTCTAAGCTTGGTATATAATCCAGCCATAGCAGCATTTGCAGTGGTCATGTTGTCAAAAACAGCCCTATTGTTAAGCTGCGAGTCTGGCAATTCTACTTCAACAAATTTGTCGCATGAGGCGACCAACAACATAGAAACGGCTATCGATAAATATTTTGAAGTTCTATATATAGTTTTCATTTTAATAATTCTAGGTTAAAAAGTTAATTGAACACTGGCATTGTAAACGCGAAGTGGGGGCAAGTAATTCGTATACCTAAATTCTGGATCTCCACCTCTGTACTTGGTGAAGGTCAGTACATTCTGCCCCTGTAAAGCGATCCTGCAATGCCCACCCTTTAGCAGTGGTAACGGCAGATCATAACTTAAAGAAATGTTTTTTAAACGCATATAGGAGCCATCCACAAAACTGGCATCACTGTCAAAAAATTGGAAGAATGAATTCACTGCTTGGCTATTCTGACCAGAGGTATTCTTCTGGAATTTTACATCATCCCCTTTTGCTCGCCATGCATTCGCAAGTTCAGCTCTTTGGTTAGAAGATGCTCCCGCATAGGTAGAGCTCGACCAATCCTCTATTCTTTGCTTTACAAATTGGAATAGAAAGTCTAGATGCCACTTCTTATATGTAAATTCGTTTTGCAAGCCACCAAAATAAGCAGGATTAAAGTCAACTACCGTTTTCATATCATCGGTTGCGGTAATCGTACCATCGTTGTTTCTATCGGCAAATTCGTATAAACCTGTTTCCCTATTTAAGCCATTAAATTGATAAACCTTTCTGATATTGATCGGTTCTCCGACAACATAGCGATTGGAATAGGTAGAAGCTGCTAAGCCAGGAAAGGAAACCAACTTGTTTCGCGATTTGGACAAATTGAAATTACTAGTCCAATTAAAATGCCGGTTATTGAAATTAATAGTTCTCAAGGTAAATTCCATCCCCATATTCTGAACCGTAGCATTTAAATTGGCATTGATCACACTGAAACCAGTCGTACCAGGTAAGGGAATACCTACCAATTGATTTGAGGAACGGTTCCTATACCAGGCTGCCGTTAAAAGGATCTTATTTTTTAAAAAACCAGTTTCTATTGCTGCCTCTAATTTTTTATTTGATTCCCATCTAAAATTTGGATTGAACAGCCTTGTTGGATCTAGGCCAACAATGCCTTGATAGTTCAATCCAGAAGAAGTGTAGGTATTTAGGAACTCATAATCTCCAATTTGATCATTTCCTGTAATCCCGTAGCTCATCCTTATTTTTCCAATGCTCAAGACATCGTTTTCCTTTAGAAAATCCTCACCAGAGAATAACCAAGCCGCTCCTGCAGCACCAAAAAGTGCAAACTGTTTTCCCGGGCCAAATCGGCTACTTCCATCTCGCCTTGCAGTCAGGTTTAGGATATACTTGTCATTCAATTTATAATTCAGTCTTCCGAAAAATGCTTGATACTTGTAGATTGAATTTGAACTACTCGATATTTCCTTCGTCGTTGCAGCGGAAAGGTTCGTGATCAAACTATTACTTGCAAAACCTGAACCAAATAAAGACAAGTTCGATGATTCTTGCTGTTGAAATGTTGTTCCCAATAATGCTTCTATCTTACCAAATTCAAAATCTTGTGACCAGGTGAGTTGTGGTTCTATAATCCATGATTGTCTAGAAATAGCATATGAATACACGCTTGATCGCTCCGGCCCACGATTAAGTGCCGGGTTCAAAGCTGTTGACGGCAAAAATCGATTTTCGTTATTTTGCAAATTGGTATAGCCTAAATTCACTTTTAGTTCCAGTCCGGGAATGATTTGATAACCTAATACCGTATTCGCAACCAGATCATTTACTTTAGCTCTCACCGTATTGTGAAGTGATGCTAAAGGGTTTTGCCAAGAACTACTTTGCCAATTCAGGCTTCCATCTGTATTGTAAAGCGATGGTGCATTGGGCGCAAGAATACGTGCTATACGGGTCAAATCAGAAGCTGCCCTTAGATTATCCTGAACGTTATATCCCCCAGAAAAGGTAAGCTTAAACTTCTTATCTTGGCTACTGTGGTTCAAATTTAAATTAACAGCGCCTTTGTCGTACCTAAAGTCCGCAGGAAAAACAGTTGTTTCTGTTCTATACATCCCACTGATCAAATATTGTGTTTGTTCAGAACCTCCAGAAACAGATCCTTGAAAATTATTGATTCTGGCTGTTCCACCCAATAATACATCTTGCCAGTCTGTATATCTGTTTTGGTCCCAGGTACCATTCACATCGTAAGCGTTAGCAGGATAATTCACTACCCCATCGTTTGCAAAACCTTGTTTTCTCATTGCCAAATACTGCTCGGTATTCATCATTTTCACCATCTTGGTTACCTTCCCAAATGCAGTAGAAGAATTGATGTTGAATGTAGTTTTTCCAGCCTTCCCCTTTTTGGTTGTAATCAATACCACCCCGTTTGCTCCACGTGAACCATAAATTGCTGTGGCGTCCGCATCTTTAAGCACCTCAATACTTTCAATATCTGTCGGATTAATGCTATTTAATGGACTAAGCGTTGATGGTACACCTGAAGAAATATTGGAACTGCCAATTGTTTCTGAAGAATAAGGTACACCATTAATGATATATAAGGGCTCATTGCCGTTAGCTCTTAAACTATTCAATCCCCTGATCCTGATCTGAAAGCCTCCTCCAGCTACTCCACCATCCTGAACGATCTCCACTCCAGCCATACGTCCTTGCATGGTAGCTAAAACATTCGTCACAGGTTGACTTTCAATGTCTTTATTACTAATCCTTGAAATACTGCCTGTAAGTTCACGTTCTTTTACTTTATAATACCCAGCATTAACCGTGACCTCTTCCAATTTGGCGTCGGCTAGTGTCATTGTGATGGTCCCGATATTGGTTGCAGCTTTGACGTCCTTGACCGTGTAGCCAATAAAACTGATCTCGAGCACTGCATTTTCATCCACACCCTGCATTAAAAACTCACCCTTTCCATCGGTCTTGGTGGTTTTATTTGAGCCCTGTATTTTTATGGTTGCACCCGCGAGCGGCTGCCTCGTTTCATCTACTACTTTTCCCCTAATGTCAATGGCAACAAGGCGAGATATGACCCTGTCTAAAAGAGATGGCTCTTTTGCTTTGACGATGACCGCATTATCCTTGATAGAAAATGACAGGTTTTTAGGGCCGAGGAGTTTGGTGAGTACCTCTTTTAGTTCTTCGTTATTTGCCTGGATGCTGATGTTTTTCAGGCTTTTCAGGTTTACACTTTCAAAGAAGAAATCGTATCCGGTCTGCGTACTGATGCGATCCAGCACGGTAATCAGCGAGGCATTGCGTTCAGACAAAGTGATCTTCTGCGCATAGCTGGATGCGCTGACCTGCATAATGGCTGTAATTAATATTAAGGTGGTAAGCCTCATAATCAGCAGTAGTTTGGATATGGCATGCGGAGGCAGCCATAGTTTTTGTGGTAAAACTTTGTACATTTGTTTAGTTGGTTATTGTTAGTGCTTAAATATTTAATGATCAGCCAGCTTTTTGGCCATTCGGGCGCCCACCCTTATGGCCTTTTTATATTTCGGCAGATCCTTCCGTACAATAGGGGATAGGGTTATTTTTCTACAGCCAGAATCCTCCTTCCTTCTATGGTAAACCTGATGCTATTGGTTTCTTCCATCATGCTGAGTACGCGGCTGATGTTCCTGGTCCGTGCAATCTTGCCGGAGAATTGTTTGTTGCCGATCTTGTCGTCCAGGATGATGGTCACGTCGTACCAGCGCTCCAGCGTCTTCATAATGCCGGATAGTTTTTCTTCGTTGAATCGGAAGTAGCCTTCTTTCCAGGCCAATTCTTCAGCGGTATTTGCTTTGGTTATTTTTATTTGATTGTTACTGAGGATGGATTGTTGACCGGGTTTGAGGATCGCATTGTTTACTTTTACACTTCCTTCAAGTAGCGTAGTTTTGGTGGCTCCTTCATCGCCGTAAGCATTGATGTTGAAATGGGTGCCGAGGACTTCGACTTGCTGTCCTTTGCTTTCTGCGATAAAAGGGCGTGTTTTGTCCTTATGGACTTCCAGGTATACCTCTCCTGTGATTTCTACCCGGCGCTGATTCATACCTGCGAATGAGGAAGGAAATTTGATGGAAGAAGCCGCATTCAGCCAGGCTTTAGTGCCGTCGGGAAGTACAACCTGGTAGGTGCCCCCGCGGGGCGCAGAGGCGGTCAGCATTGTTAATGTTTTTACGCTGTCTATGACCACTACGCTGGTCTTATTGGTGTCTAAATTGATGATATGGCCGTTAGCGAGGGTCAGGGTTGCGGTATTGTGGCCGGGAGCAATGTCATTGTTTACTACCCCTTGATTGCCAGAAGCACTTTCGTTTGTATAATATAGCCATGTCCCTAAAGTCACCGCGGCTATTGCAGCGGCAGCGGCCAGGCCGTTACGCAATCGAGACCAGCCAACATGCCAAAGCGGGGCCTGTTTTTGTGGCAGTGGGGCGATATCGATCAGCGGCAACTCCTTTCTCATAGCAGACAGGTATTGCTCAATCTGTTCCTCCTGAAGATCATTTCTGTCGTTCGGCCTGAACTGCATATACCAATCTTCCACCAAAGCGATTTCTTCTTTGCTGCAGGTCCCACCGGCATACCTTAGTAAAAGTTGTTCTATCTCTTTTTTGTCCATAACCATTATGCGGAATCAGATCTCATTTATGTATTCCTTACAGCGCGATAACCAGCATATGTATATGTTGGGTTGGTGTTTGCGTCTGTCAGTTAATAAGGTAGACAGGCAACTTTGATTTTGGGGGTAGATTTATTTTTAAATAATTAAGAGAACAGATTGTACAGCATGATGAGCATAGTGATCTTAGGTTTAATGATCTTCAATGCATTCTGTACCTGCTTTTTCACCGTGGCTTCAGACAATCCGGTGCGCTCGGCGATTTCCTTGTGGCTCATTTGTTCCATCCGGCTCATTTCAAAAACCATGCGCATCTTTTTTGGCAGTCTGGCAATTTCCCGGTCGATCAACGCCAGGAGTTCGTTGTACCGCACCATTTCATCTGTTGCCGCATAGGCCTTTTGACTGGTAAAGGACTGGATCGCATGCACGTATTCACTCTCGATCCCTTTGTGGGCCATCATGTTGATGATCCTGTTTCTCAGCGAAGTATACAAATAGCCCGAGAGACTCGTGCTGGGTACAAGTGTTTCGTGTTTGTTCCAGAGATGGACAAACAGTCCCTGCACGACATCCTTGGCTTCATCCGGATCGTTTAGTTTTTTATTGGCATGCAGGAAAAGCAGGCGTTCATAGCGATGGTAAATTACAGTAAAAGCCATCTGGTCACCTTTCTGCAGAAGTGCAGCCAATTCAGGATCGGTATAGGTACTGTAAGTAGACATAGCTTAAGTAAACGGTCTGTAAACTTACCAAAAATTTATTTTAATACCGATGATGATCGATATAATGGTTTATGTAGGTGTTTGATAATAAGCAAAGCCGAACATCCATCCGGCATTTGTTTTATTTTAACGTAAATTCTTAATTTGGGGTTCCCTTTTTAACTAATAATTTTGCTTTGCTCCATCCGGGAATCTTTCAAATAATAACTGAACCATTGCATTACGTTCAATCCTAAATTTTCTTGATTATATGGACTAAAGAAGATATGGTCATCTTTTGGGTAACAAAGTATGGCTGTTGATTTGCCCTAATGCCTCAGTTGCTAAAAAATACTGATGCTTTGCTGAGGATCAACAATCTCATACTATCCCCAGTCCACAGCAATAGCAATTTATTAATGTTATCTGCTTTGAGTCCTGGCGAGTTATCCTGGAACCTTCTACCCTTTAAAATTTTGCATTCTGCGTCGCTACATGACTCATTCGGCGGGGAAAAGTTTTGCCACAACGGTGCCTTTATCTGCGCCTAAATGCCTATTAATGCCACATTGCCACTTTATCTGACGTGGCTTTGTTGATTACCACACCTCGGTATCGTCGGCTTTGTATACGTCTTTCACGTATTGTATAAGATGGTCATCTTCTTTCGCTTCGGCAAGTCGATTGGTTAAGTGCATGTCCCAGTCAACAATGGCCAGTAGCGGTGTATCACCAGAACCCAAAATGCCCTGGGTTTTGTCGGGACCGAGAAGACAACTGAAACTGTTGATCTCTTTCCAGACCAGTGGCTGCAGTTTTTGTGCACTTTTTGGCAATACCTCATCAGTAAAGTCTATCTCTATTTTCGCTGACTCTTCAACGTTCATCTGTTCCATAGCTAATTGTTATATTCTAATAACAATGGACAGAGCTTCCAGTTTGCCAAAAATGAGGTTGCGTTTGCATACATTTAAGATGAAGTGAAAAGGCGTATAACCTTGAACGTTCCAAGCCAGAAGAGCAACTGGTAAAAGTAACAACCAGAGTTTTGATATTTGCAATGAAGGGCAAAAAAATCGCGTTCCTGTTTAGTAAATTAGCAGTAACAATAGCTGATATGAAAAGAATAATCAATGAACAAGTAGCAGACCGGGTGAGAGAAATGCTGGTCAATGAAACTGATGTGGAAGAGAAGACCATGTTCAGTGGTCGCTGCTTCCTGGTCAATGGTAAGATGTGTGTTTGTGTAAATCAGGAAGACTTGCTTTGCAGGATCGGCTATGAGCGGGTGGTGGAAGAGTTGGAAAAAGGCAATGCCAGGCAAATGGTGATGAACGGGCGTGTGAGCAGAGATTTCGTGTATGTAGCATTAACTGATATCAAGGGCGGCAGGGAACTGGCCTATTGGATTGACTTATGTCTGCAGTTTAATCCATTGGCGAAAGCCGCTAAGAAAAAGAAAGGATAATTTATGGGTATCGCTGTTGGTTCTATTGTGATTCGCTGTTTTTTGTTTTCAGAAACATTAGCGTTTTGGACGCAGGCGCTCGGTTATGTGTTGCGCAAAGAGCCGGATGATGAAGGCTGGGCGGTGTTGGTTGATCCTAATGGTATAGGGCTGAATTTATCTTTTCAGCGGGTAGGGGAGCCGAGAACTGGAAACAGGGGGCCCCTTCATATGGATCTGTATGCGGAAGATCAGCTGGCTGAAGTTGAGCGTCTGGTTACGCTGGGGGCATCCCGCTATCCTTGGAAGTACGGGGAGGATGCGGATTACATGGTATTGGCTGATCCTGACGATAACTTGTTTTGCGTGGTCAGGAAAACCAAAATTGCCTGGCGGTGCTGCTGATACGGAAGTTTTCTGACAGCCGGGCTTTCTGGGTAGATTGGAAATTGGTGGCTTAAATATTTATGTGCCTGGGTATTTGGCCTGCGCTGCCTTGCGGCTATCTTTGCCCCGAGATGAAAAAACAGCACATTCAGGACACTTTCGGAAATATTGACATTTACTTATTTGACCAGATATTGAAAGGCAGG
>Ga0160464_100908_pt1 | contig 15001 bp, 16 predicted proteins | sample HID1971I_E11MG_FD_108275 | JGI IMG/M metagenome (GOLD analysis project Ga0160464, IMG submission 108275) | Enriched millipede-associated microbial communities from UW Madison campus, WI, USA - HID1971I_E11 MG | ecosystem: Host-associated > Arthropoda: Insects > Digestive system > Unclassified ... | reverse complement strand
TAAAGAGCACATCGCAAGACATTCACTACCTCAACTTCTGTCTTGCGTCGCTGCATCAGCAGCAGAGAAACGAGATTATGAACAACATTTCGGTTCGTGTCAACAAGATTCGAAGCGTTTTCTCTTCTTGCCAACCGCGCTCAGAACCTTCTACAACCCACCCCGAGCACACCACCGATACCGCCTACTCCCGCTTCCTTCGCGTTCATCGAATCGCGAAGGAACGGAATTTTAGTGAGCGAGATCGAGAAGTGCAAGCGCTTTCTCGAAAAAGATCACCGATGCTTGAAGACCGGCTTTCGCTTTTCGACAAACGCCGCCATGCCTTCCTTCTGATCTTCGGTGGCGAACAGCGAATGGAACAAGCGCCTTTCGAAATGCACACCTTCGGCAAGCGTGGTCTCGTAGGCGCGGTTGACTGCCTCCTTGGCCATCATCACGGCGGGAAGCGAGAATCCGGCGATGATCGTCGCGGCTTCGACGACCTCATCGAGAAGGCGATCGGCCCCGACGACACGCGACACCAGCCCCGCACGCTCAGCCTCGCTCGCATCCATCATGCGAGCGGTCAGGCAGAGATCCATCGCCTTGGCCTTGGAGACCGCGCGCGGTAAGCGCTGAGTACCTCCCGCGCCGGGAATCACACCAAGCTTGATCTCGGGCTGACCGAACCTGGCCGTATCGGCGGCGATGACGATGTCGCACATCATCGCAAGTTCACAGCCGCCGCCGAGCGCGAAGCCGGCAACCGCCGCGATGATCGGCTTGCGAATCGTGCGGATCGTTTCCCAATTGCGCGTGATGTAGTCGCCCTTGTAGACATCCATATAGGAATAGCTGGCCATCATGCCGATGTCGGCTCCGGCAGCGAACGCCTTCTCGCTGCCCGTCAAGACGATCGCGCCGATGTCCTCGTCGGCGTCGAAGGCCTTGAGGGCGGTGCCCAGTTCGTCCATCAGCGCGTCGTTCAACGCATTGAGCGCTTTCGGACGGTTCAGCGTGATCAGCCCAACCCGACCGCGCGTTTCGACCAGCAGATTCTCGTATGCCATTCGCTCCCTCCTTGGGATCCTCAGGTAAGCCCTAATGAAAAGACGTCGTCACATCATCTCGATAATGCTACCATTACCAACCAACCGGTCGGTTAATTATTCGGCCCGGCAACTTCCCCTCGTTCTCTTCTCGCGACCATGACACATCCGCTATTCACGAAGCACGAAGCGACGCTCGACAAAGCGCTCGCAGCCATCGAAACGCGCGGCTACTGGAGCCCGTTTGCCGAGATGCCGAGCCCCAAAGTGTACGGGGAAACGGCCAACGCCGATGGAGAGGCCGCGTTCAAAGCCCACTTCGGCAAGACCTTCGAACTCGATCAGCCTTCGACTGGCGAGACAATCGGCAAAGAGCGCTCGCCGTTCGGCCTTTCGCTCGACATCAGTTATCAAAAAGCCGACCCTGACACGCTTATTCGCGCCGCGGCCGACGCGCAAGCGAAATGGCGCGCCGCCGGCCCGCAAGCATGGGTCGGCGTGAGCCTCGAAATCCTGTCGCGTCTGAACCGCGCCAGCTTCGAAATTGCCTATAGCGTGATGCACACGACCGGCCAGGCGTTCATGATGGCTTTCCAGGCAGGCGGCCCGCACGCGCAAGACCGCGCGCTCGAAGCAGTCGTCTACGCGTGGGACCAGCTGCGCCGCATTCCTTCCGAAGCGCATTGGGAAAAGCCGCAAGGCAAGAATCCGCCGCTCGCGATGCAAAAGCGCTTCTCCATCGTCCCGCGCGGCACGGGTCTCGTGCTCGGCTGCTGCACCTTCCCGACCTGGAACGGCTATCCCGGCATGTTCGCCGATCTCGCGACTGGCAACACCGTCATTGTCAAGCCGCACCCCGGCGCGATCCTGCCGCTCGCAATCACCGTGCGAATCGCGCGTGAAGTGCTTCGCGAGGCGGGATTCGATCCGAACGTCGTCACCCTGCTCGCCACCGAACCCAACGACGGCGCCCTGGTTCAGGAACTGGCCGTGCGTCCCGAAATCAAGCTGATCGATTTCACGGGCAGCACGCAAAACGGCACCTGGCTCGAACGCAACGCGCATCAGGCGCAGGTGTACACGGAGAAGGCGGGCGTGAATCAGATCGTCATCGACTCCGTGGACGACATGAAGGCCGCCGCCCGCAACATCGCCTTCTCGCTCGCCCTCTATTCCGGCCAGATGTGCACGGCGCCGCAGAACATCTATGTTCCTCGCGATGGCATCCGTACTGCCGACGGCCAACTGAGCTTCGATGACGTCGCGAAAGCACTCGCGAGCGCCGTCGAAAAGCTGGTATCCGATCCGGCACGCGCGGTCGAATTCATGGGCGCAATCCAGAACGAAGGCGTCGTGGAGCGCGTCGCCGAAGCGCGCAAACTTGGCGACGTTCTGCTCGATAGCCAATCACTCGCGCACCCGGCGTTTCCCGACGCGCGCGTGCACACCCCACTCGTGCTCAAGCTCGACGCGCGCTCGGACGAAGCCAAGTTCACGAAGGAATGGTTCGGTCCGATCTCGTTCATCGTCGCCACCGACTCGACCGCGCAGTCGCTCGAACTCGCCGGCTCGATCGCGCGCACGCACGGCGCGCTCACGTTGTCGGTCTACAGCACGGATGACAAGGTGATCGAAGCCGCGCACGAAGCAGCCATCGAAGGCGGCGTCGCGCTCTCGATCAACCTCACGGGCGGCGTGTTCGTCAATCAGACGGCTGCGTTCTCGGACTTCCACGGAACGGGCGCGAATCCGGCAGCCAACGCTGTGCTCTCCGACGCCGCTTTCGTCGCCAACCGCTTCCGCGTGGTGCAGAGCCGAGTTCATGTTGCCCCGAAGGCTGCGCAAGCGGAAGTCGGCCAAACGGCATAAGCCAAATTACCGACGCGTAAAGGCCGAATCGCCGTGCAAACGGCTTATGCCATTCGGCCTAATGGAAAGCAGCGAGCCGCGCGGCTAGTATCGGCATGTAAGGAAACCGGTCAGCACGGCCGCCGCGGCCAGATTCGGCGACAGAGGAGAAGCAATGACAGAGAAGTCCGTGTTGTTCCACGTCGATGTCGAAACGCGCGTTGCGACGTTGACGCTCAATCGACCCGACAAGCTGAACAGCTTCACGCGCGAGATGCATCGCGAACTGAATCAGGCGCTCACTGAAATCGAGGCGGGCAACGCGCGCGCGCTGGTCATTACCGGCGCCGGCCGCGGATTTTGCGCGGGCCAGGATCTCGCGGATCTGGATTTCACGCCCGGCTCGATGTCGGATCTCGGCGATCTGATCGACGAGTACTTCAATCCGCTGGTGCGAAGACTGCAAGCCATCCCGCTGCCTGTCATCGCCGCTGTGAACGGCACGGCCGCGGGCGCGGGCGCGAATCTCGCGATGGCGTGCGACCTCGTCGTCGCGGCGCGATCGGCGAGCTTCATTCAGGCATTCGTGAAGATCGGCCTCGTGCCGGATTCGGGCGGAACATGGCTTTTGCCCCGCCGCGTAGGCGAAGCGCGGGCGCTCGGTCTCGCACTGACCGGCGAAAAGCTCAGCGCGGAAAAAGCGGAGGCCTGGGGCATCGTGTGGCGCGTCGTCGAAGACGCCGAGTTGCAGCAAGCGGCAGCGCATCTGGCCGCACAACTCGCGCAACAGCCGGCGCATGCCGTCGTCGCAATCAAACAGGCAATCCGCGCGAGCGCGAACAAGACTTTCGACCAGCAGCTCGACCTCGAACGCGATCTCCAGCGCGAGCTGGGTGCTTCGCCCGATTACATCGAGGGTGTCGCCGCGTTCAAGGAAAAACGCGCGCCGCGCTTCGAAGGTCTGTGAGATTCGAATCAATCTGGAGACACCTGTGACGCCACAACAACTCGCGGAAGCCACGGCCAACGCCATGTACGAAGCGGACGCATGCACGCGCGCACTCGGCATCGAGCTGGTCGAAGTGCGGCCCGGCTATGCGCGACTGCAAATGGACGTGCGCCCCGATTTTCTCAACGGTCATGCGATTTGCCACGGCGGCCTGATGTTCACGCTGGCGGACTCCGCGTTCGCCTTCGCCTGCAATTCGTACAACATCAGCACGGTCGCCGCAGGTTGCTCGATCGAGTTTCTACGTCCCGTGCGCGGCGGTGATCGGTTGACTGCCGAGGCAATCGAGCAGACCTTGAGCGGCCGGACCGGAATCTACGATATCCGTGTCACGAATCGGGAAGGCGAAGCGGTCGCGATGTTTCGCGGCAAGTCGGCGCAGATCAAAGGCACCGTGATCCCCGCGTGACGGGACTCGTCCATATAACGGACGTGGCATGAAAAGCCGCGCCGCACAGTAAGCATCAAGGAGACAGCAATGACCACACCGCTGCCGCTCGAGCCCATCGAGAAGGCGAGCCGCGACGAACTCGCGGCGCTGCAACTCGAGCGCCTCAAATGGTCGCTCAAACACGCCTACGAGAATTCGCCGGTCTATCGGCGCAAGTTCGACAAAGCCGGCGTGCATCCGGATGACGTCACTTCGCTTTCGGACCTCGCGCGATTCCCCTTCACGACCAAGAAGGACTTGCGCGACAACTATCCATTCGGCATGTTCGCCGTGCCTCAGGAACGCGTTTCGCGCATTCACGCGTCCTCCGGCACGACGGGCAAGCCGACAGTCGTAGGCTATACGGCGCAGGATCTCGACAACTGGGCGAACCTCGTCGCACGCTCGATTCGCGCGGCCGGCGCGCGCCGTGGCGACAAGGTTCACGTGAGCTACGGTTATGGACTTTTCACGGGCGGTCTCGGCGCACATTACGGTGCGGAACGCGCGGGCCTCACGGTGATCCCGTTCGGCGGCGGCCAGACCGAAAAGCAGGTGCAACTGATTCAGGACTTCCGTCCTGACATCATCATGGTCACGCCGAGCTACATGCTCTCGATCGCCGATGAACTCGAACGCCAGGGCATCGACCCGGCGACTTGCTCGCTGCGTATCGGCATCTTCGGCGCTGAGCCGTGGACGAACGACATGCGTCGCGCGATCGAGACGCGCATGGGCATCGACGCCGTCGACATCTACGGGCTCTCGGAAGTGATGGGGCCGGGCGTGGCGTCCGAATGCGCTGAGACCAAGGACGGTCCGACGATCTGGGAAGATCACTTTTATCCCGAAATCATCGATCCGGAAACCGGCGAAGTGTTGCCCGACGGCGAATTCGGTGAACTCGTGTTCACGTCGCTCACCAAAGAAGCGCTGCCGATCATTCGCTATCGCACGCGCGATCTGACGCGCCTCTTGCCCGGCACCGCTCGCACGATGCGTCGCATGGAGAAAATCACCGGTCGTTCCGACGACATGATGATCGTGCGCGGCGTGAACGTCTTTCCGACGCAGATTGAGGAGTTGCTGCTCAAGCGTCCAGTGCTCGCGCCGCACTATCAGATCGTGCTCACCAAGGAAGGCCCGCTCGACGTTTTCACGCTGAACGTGGAGCCTTGTCCGGAATCGGCGCCGGATGCCGTGGCGCTCGACAGCGCGAGGGCCGCGCTCGCCTACGACATCAAGGCGCTGATCGGCGTGAGTGCAGTGGTGAACGTGCTCGCGGTGAACGGTATCGAACGTTCGGTTGGAAAGGCGCGGCGCGTGATCGATCGCCGCAACATGACGTCATGACGCAAAAAAGCTCGCGAGCCATAAAAGCCGCGAGCTTTTTTATCGCCCGAAAGGGACGCGGGAATCAGGAGTTCGGCAATAGCAGCCACATCCTGCCGCCCTGCTTCATGCGTCCGGCGAGATCGCCGGCATCGTCGCCGAGACCCCAGAAGTAATCCGCGCGCACGCCGCCCTTGATTGCCGTGCCGGTGTCCTGCGCGAACACGAGACGGTTCATCGGCTGGTTGCTGAGCGGACGCGTCGTCTGAAGAAAGACGGGCGTGCCGAGCGGGATGGCGGAGGGATCGACCGCGATCGAGCGCTCCGGCGTCAAAGGCACGCCGAGCGCGCCGACGGGTCCATCGCCCAGACTCGCGGGCATCGTTTCGTTCGCGGGCATTTCGCGGAAGAACACGAAGCGCGGATTCACGTCCAGCAGCGCGTCGACACGCGCCGGGTTCGCTTTCGCCCAGGCCTTGATGCCTTGCATCGTCGCCTGTGCGGGCGTGAGCTCGCCGCGATCGAGCAATTCCTTGCCGATCGATCGGTACGGCTGATTGTTCGTGCCACCGAAGCCGACGCGCATTACGCTGCCGTCTTCCATCGTGACGCGTCCCGAACCCTGCACCTGCAGAAAGAACACTTCGATCGGATCGTCGACCCACACCAGTTCGTTGCCGTTCAATACACCCGAACGTTCGAGTTGCGCACGCGCAGGCAACGCGGAACCGGGCTTGTAGCGATACGGCCAGCGGTACAGCGGGTACTGATACGGCCCGTGACGCGTGCGCGAGCCGCGCAGCAGCGGCTCGTAGTAGCCGGTCACGAGACCATCGAGTGTGCCGTCGGTGTTGGCAAGCTGGAAGGGCGTGAAATAGGTTTCGAAGAAGCTGCGCGCCGCCGACATATCGAGGTCGTCGAGCCGAAGCGCCGCCGAGCACGCCTTCTGCCAGTTGGCCTGCCGCGAGAGCCGGCTGCAATTCTGACGGAGCGCGGCTGTCGCGCCGATCAGCGAATCGTCCTGCCAGCCCGGCACCTGCTGCCAGCTCACCGCCGTGAGCCGCGATGCGGCGCGCTGTCCGGGGACGGTCGGCGTGCCGGTCGCCGTGCCCGGACCCGGCTTCACGTAGTTTCCGCCGCCGCACGAGGCGAGCAGGACAGCGGTTGCAATCGATGCGGCCCAGGCCGCTGCTCGCGCGGTCGGCCGCACGAAACGCATACAATGCTCGTTCTTGATGGGAACCGCCATGTCTGATCTGTTCGACGAATATCCAATGCTTATTTTTGCGCTCGAGTCGCTCGTGGCGCTCGCCTTGCTGATCTTCATCGTCGTGTGGACGGCTTCGGGCAAGAAGAAGAACCAGAACCGCTCGAACGATCCGGCGAAACGGCGCTGATACGCGCCGCGTGCCGCCGGTTTCTCAATGGAGCGTGCGCGGCATATGCAATGCAAATTCCGCTACAGGCGCCTCGAAACGCTCGCCATCTTCGGCCACGCAGAAATACTCGCCGCGCATCGTGCCGACCGGCGTCGCGATCACTGCCCAGCTCGTGTACTCGAACTGCTCGCCCGGAGGCAGAAGCGGCTGATGTCCGACGACGCCGAGCCCCTTCACTTCCTGCACGTGATCGTTGCTGTCGGTGATGATCCAGTGTCGCGAAATCAATTGCGCCGCGACCTGGCCGGTGTTGCGGATCGTCAGCGTGTAGGCGAATGCGTACTGCCGGCTATCCGGGTCGGACTGCTCGGGCAAATACCGCGTCTCCACGGAAACGCTGAATTCGTACTGGCTCATCGTCGCTCCAATTCCAGTTCAACTGCTCGCTGCGTCGCCGGACGAAAGCGCGGATAAAAAGCGCGCGGACGCGCCGCCATTGGTCTGGCATTCTGCTTGATGCGAGCGGCGCCCGCAACACGATTGGCGCCCGAGCCCAGGTTCGCACGCCATCCGTTGGCCATTCGGACGAGGGACTTGAACGAAAACGCGGGTTAAAATCACCGCTTTAGGCCGCTACCCGCATACGTCCATGGCGCAATTCCACATCGCTCCCAGCATCCTTTCCGCCGACTTCTCCCGCCTGGGCGAGGAAGTCCGCAACGTCGTCGCCGCCGGCGCCGACTGGATCCACTTCGACGTCATGGACAACCACTATGTGCCGAATCTGACGATCGGCCCGCTGGTGTGCGAAGCCATCCGGCCACACGTGGACGTGCCCATCGACGTGCATCTGATGGTGCGCCCGGTCGACCGCATCGTGCCCGATTTCGCGAAAGCCGGCGCCAATGTGATCAGTTTTCATCCGGAAGGTTCGGATCACATCGACCGCACGCTGTCGTTGATCCGCGATCAAGGCTGCAAGGCGGGCCTCGTGTTCAATCCCGCGACGCCGCTCAATTATCTCGACCACGTGATGGACAAGGTCGATCTCGTGCTGATCATGTCGGTGAATCCGGGATTCGGCGGCCAATCGTTCATTCCCGAGGCGCTCAACAAGGTGCGCGAGGCGCGTGCGCGCATCAATGCGTATCGCGATCGCACCGGCCGCGAGATCCATCTGGAAGTCGACGGCGGCGTGAAGATCGACAACATCGGGGAAATCGCCACGGCCGGCGCTGATTCATTCGTCGCGGGCTCGGCCATTTTCGGCAAACCCGACTACAAGCAGGTCATCGACGCGATGCGCGCCGAACTGGCCAAGGTCGAATCGGGAGCGAAGGCATGAGTGAAATCGCGGCGGCGCAGTCGCCTTTCGTGAACCGCCCGATCCGGGCGGCCATCATCGACCTCGACGGCACGATGGTCGACACAGCGGACGATTTCGTCGCCGCACTGAACGCGATGCTCGCGCGCATCGGCGTCGAACAGCCGGTCACGCGCGATGAAGTCACGGGCTACGTCGGCAAGGGCTCGGAGAATCTGATTCGCAGCGTGCTCGCGGTGCGCCTGTCGCCGTCGCAAGCGGTCGCGCAATTCGATGACGCGCTCGCGATCTATCAAAGCGAATACGCGAAGGTCAACGGCAAGCATTCGGCGCTCTTCCCGGAAGTGAAGGAAGGCCTCGAAGCGATGCGCGAAAGCGGCATCGTGCTCGCGTGCGTGACCAACAAGCCGCATCGGTTCGCGGTGGAGTTGCTCGCGCACTTCGGCATCGCGGATTTCTTCAAGGTGATTCTCGGCGGCGATTCGCTGCCCGCGAAGAAGCCCGATCCGCTGCCGATGCTCACCGCATGCGAACGCCTGGACGTACTGCCGCGCGAAACCGTGGCGGTCGGCGATTCGGAGAACGATGCGCTCGCAGGCCGTGCCGCCGGCCTCGCAACCCTTACCGTTCCGTACGGCTACAACCACGGGAAACCTGTGCAATCGGTGAAATCCGATGGTATAGTTTCCTCGCTGCGCACCGCAGCACTGGCGATTGCTGCCACCTTGGCGCCGCCAGATGCCACACTCACTGAATAAGTCCATCCATTCATGTTTCTCAACAGAAAACGGAGTCTGAGCAGCATCGACCGGGGAGCCTGGCCCTGGCGTCGCTGGTCGCGCTAACCTCGCCCGAGGTTCGCTGAAGCCATGTCGCGATTCGCTTCATCCGCTTCAGCATCCGTTTTTTGTTTCGCTGCGCATTCTCGCGCCGTCCCGTTGATTCGTCGTATATCGAGCCTCGCTCAGGCACGTCTGGTGTCGTGCTGCGCGAGTCGCCTTTTCCGCTTCGACAATTCGAAGCGGCGGGGTCGCCGTATGCGATCATCACGGGATTCGACCGACCGCAGCGCCCTGCACTCCCCGATGCCGCGCCACCCTGAAAGCGCGCGTCGCTCAAGGATCGCAACATGACCGAACTCGAATTCCAATCGCTGGCGAACGAAGGCTACAACCGCATTCCGCTCATCGCCGAAGCCCTCGCCGACCTCGAAACGCCGCTCTCGCTCTACCTCAAGCTCGCGCAGACCGAACGCAACGGCGCGAACTCGTTCCTGCTGGAATCCGTCGTGGGCGGCGAGCGCTTCGGGCGCTACTCGTTCATCGGGCTGCCGGCCCGCACGACCGTGAGCGTGCAGAACGGCAAGACGCAAGTCGTCACGGACGGCAACGTCGTCGAGACGGATGAAGGCGATCCGCTCGCGTTCATCGAGCAATATCAGAAGCGCTTCAAAGTCGCGACGCGTCCGGGCCTGCCGCGTTTCTGCGGCGGTCTCGCCGGCTACTTCGGTTATGACGCGGTGCGCTACATCGAGAAGAAGCTCGCGCACACCGCGCCGCCCGACGATCTCAACCTGCCCGACATTCAACTGCTGCTGACCGAAGAAGTCGCGGTCATCGACAACCTCGCGGGCAAGCTCTATCTGATCGTCTACGCCGATCCGACCCGGCCCGAAGCGTATGCCAAAGCGAAGCATCGTCTGCGCGAACTGCGCGCGCGTCTGCGTACGACGGTTCAACCGCCGGTGACGTCCGCGAGCGTGCGCACTGAGACCTTCCGCGAGTTCAAGAAGGACGACTATCTGAACGCCGTGCGCCGCGCGAAGGAATACATCGCGGCCGGCGAACTGATGCAGGTGCAGGTCGGCCAGCGCCTCATCAAGCCGTTCCGCGACAACCCGCTTTCGCTGTATCGCGCGCTGCGTTCGCTGAATCCGTCGCCGTACATGTACTACTACAACTTCGGCGGCGAAATGCACGTGGTCGGCGCGTCGCCGGAAATTCTGGTGCGTCAGGAAAAACGCGCGGACGATCGCATCGTGACGATTCGGCCGCTCGCTGGCACGCGTCCGCGCGGCAACACGCCCGAACGCGATGCCGAACTCGCCACCGAACTGCTGAACGATCCGAAGGAAGTCGCCGAGCACGTGATGCTGATCGACCTCGCGCGCAACGACGTCGGCCGCATTGCGCAGACGGGCTCAGTGTCCGTGACGGACAAGATGATCATCGAGAAGTATTCGCACGTGCAGCACATCGTGAGCTCGGTCGAAGGCAAGCTCAAGGACGGCATGAACAACTACGACGTGCTGCGCGCGACCTTCCCCGCCGGCACGCTGTCCGGCGCGCCGAAGGTCCGCGCGATGGAACTCATCGACGAACTGGAGCCGGTCAAGCGCGGTCTGTACGGCGGCGCAGTCGGCTATCTGTCGTTCAGCGGGGAAATGGATCTCGCGATCGCGATTCGCACCGGCCTGATCCACAAGGGCAATCTCTACGTTCAGGCGGCAGCGGGCGTCGTCGCCGATTCGGTGCCCGAATCCGAATGGCAGGAAACGGAGAACAAGGCGCGCGCCGTGCTGCGCGCCGCCGAGCAAGTGCAAGACGGCCTCGACAGCGACTTCTGAGGAGACAAGACCATGCTGCTGATGATCGACAACTACGATTCCTTCACCTACAACCTGGTCCAGTACTTCGGCGAACTCGGCGAGGACGTGCACACGTATCGGAACGACGAAATCACGCTCGACGAAATCGCGAAGCTCAGCCCGGAGCGCATCTGCCTTTCGCCGGGTCCGAGCAATCCGCAACACGCGGGCATCACGCTCGACGTGCTGCGCGAATTCTCCGGCAAGCTGCCGATTCTCGGCGTGTGCCTCGGCCATCAGGCGATCGGCGAGGCGTTCGGCGGGCGCGTCGTGCGCGCGCAGACCATCATGCACGGCAAGGTGAGCCAGATCGAGACGGACTGTAAAGGCGTGTTCGCCGATCTGCCCAAACACTTCAACGTGACGCGCTATCACTCGCTGGCAATCGAGCGCGAGTCTTTGCCCGACTGTCTGGAAGTGTCCGCATGGACGCCGGACGGCGAAATCATGGGCGTGCGCCACAGGGAACTCGAAGTGGAAGGCGTGCAGTTCCATCCGGAATCGATTCTTTCCGAGCACGGCCACGCGCTGCTGGAAAACTTCGTGAAGCACTCTTCGTCCGGGAAGCGGGCCTAAACATATGACCATCACCGCACAGGAAGCGCTGCAACGCACGATCGAGCATCGCGAGATCTTTCACGACGAGATGCTGCACCTCATGCGCCAGATCATGCGCGGCGAGATGTCGCCCGTCATGGCGGCCGCGATCATCACCGGCTTGCGCGTGAAGAAGGAAACCATCGGCGAGATCGCCGCCGCCGCGACCGTGATGCGCGAGTTCGCGAATCACGTCGAAGTCGAGGACAACTCGAATTTCGTCGATATCGTCGGCACGGGCGGCGACGGCTCGCACACGTTCAACATCTCCACCGCGTCGATGTTCGTGGCCGCCGCGGCGGGCGCGAAGGTCGCGAAGCACGGCAACCGCGGCGTGTCGAGCAAATCGGGCAGCGCGGACGTGCTCGAAGCGCTCGGCGTGAACATCGATCTGACACCGGAACAAGTGGCCGCGTCAATTGCCGAAACCGGCATGGGCTTCATGTTCGCGCCGAACCATCATCCGGCGATGAAGAACATCGCGCCCGTGCGCCGCGAACTCGGCGTGCGGACCATCTTCAATATTCTCGGGCCGCTGACGAATCCGGCCGGCGCGCCGAACCAGCTTCAGGGCGTGTTTCACGAAGATCTTGTCGGCATTCAGGTGCGCGTGATGCAGCGTCTCGGCGCGAAACACGTGCTGGTGGTGTACGGCAAGGACGGCATGGACGAAGTGTCGCTCGGCGCCGCGACGAAAGTCGGCGAACTGAAGAACGGTGAAGTGACCGAGTACGAGATTCATCCGGAGGATTTCGGCCTGCAGATGGTGTCGAATCGCTCGTTGAAGGTGCAGGACGCGCAGGAATCGAAGGCCATGCTGCTCGGCGCGCTGAACAACAAGGCGGGCGTCGCGCGCGAGATCGTCACATTGAATGCCGGCACGGCGCTCTATGCTGCGGATATCGTCGATTCCATCGCCGTTGGCATGGCGGCCGCGCGCGAAGCGATCGAAAGCGGCGCGGCGCGCGAGAAAATCGAAACGCTCGCGAAGTTCACGCAGCAGTTCGCGAAAAAATAACGGAAGCCAATATGAGTGACATTCTGGAACGCATCATCGCGGTCAAGCGCGAGGAAATTCGCGCCGCCGAACAGAGCGCGCCGCTCGAAGAGCTCAAGCTCGAAGCCAGTGCGCGCGACCTGCGCGATTTCGTCGGCGCGTTGCGGGCGAAGCATGCGGCGAATCAGGCGGCGGTCATTGCCGAAGTCAAGAAAGCGAGTCCGTCGAAAGGCGTGCTGCGCGAGAACTTCGTGCCCGCCGACATCGCGCGCTCATACGAGCAAGGCGGCGCCGCGTGCCTTTCCGTGCTCACCGACGTGCAGTTCTTCAAGGGCAGCGTCGCGTATCTGCAGGAAGCGCGCGCCGCGTGCAGCCTGCCGGTGCTGCGCAAGGACTTCATCGTCGATCCGTATCAGATCATGGAAGCGCGCGCGATGGGCGCGGACTGCATCCTGCTGATCGCCGCCGCGCTCGAACTCTCGCACATGCAGGATCTCGAAGCCTACGCGCATTCGCTCGGGCTCGCGGTGCTGGTCGAAGTGCACGACGCCGACGAACTGCGCGACGCGCTCACGCTGAAGACGCCGCTCATCGGCATCAACAACCGCAATCTGCGCACGTTCGAGACGACGATCGACACGACCATCGGCATGCTGGAATCGGTGCCGGATGACCGCATCGTCGTGACGGAATCGGGCATTCTGTCGCGCCTCGATGTCGAACGGTTGCGCGCGATGCGCGTGCATACGTTCCTCGTCGGCGAAGCGTTCATGCGCGCCGACGACCCCGGCGCGGAACTCGCGCGCATGTTCTTCTGATTTCATCGACAGGAACCGCATGGGCATCGAACGGGAACTCAAACTCGCGCTCGCGCCGTCGCAACACGACGACGTCGCGCGCTTCTTCGACGAACGCACCGGCGCAGGCAAGCCGATCGAGCTTGCCAACGTCTATTTCGACACGCCGGACTGCGCGCTCGCGAAGGCGAAGTCCGCGCTGCGCCTGCGCCGCACGCCGGAACAATGGCTGCAGACGTTCAAGACGCTCGGCAAATCGGTCGCGGGTTTGAGCAACCGTCACGAGTGGGAACTGCCCGTGAAAGGCGAAGCGCTCGAAATCGACGCCCTGATCGCCGCCTGCGACAACGACGCGGCACGCCAGGCGCTGGAACGCGCCGCGCCCGATCTGATCGCGCTTTTCAAGACCGACTTCAGGCGCATCGTGTGGGACATCGAGCGCGAGGGTTCGCAGATCGAAGTCGCGCTGGATCTCGGCCAGATCACCGCCGAAGTCGACGGCGAGACGCGTCGCGCGGACATCAGCGAGCTGGAACTGGAACTGAAATCCGGCGAAGAAAGCGCGCTTTCGATGCTCGCCGCGGAATTGCGCGGCGCGTTTCCCGAGATCGTCCCCGAGGATCTCAGCAAGGCCCAGCGCGGATATCTCCTGCGCGAGCCCGAAAAAAGCCGCAACGCCCGAGCATGAGCCGACAGCCTTCCCTCTTCGCGGATAACGAATCCGCGGCTGCGTCGACTTTCACGACGCTCGAAAGCCAGTTCGAGGCGCTGCCCGCCGACTGGCGCCGCCATCTGAAGCCTTTCATCGACGGCAAGCATTACGCGGCGTTGTGCGCATTCGTCGATGCCGAGCGCGCCGCCGGCAAGACGGTTTATCCCGCCGATGTCTTCCGCGCGCTGCGTCTCACGAGTCCCGGAAATGTGAAGGTCGTGATTCTCGGGCAAGACCCGTATCACGGCGAGGACAAGGGCGCGCCGCAAGCGCACGGCCTGGCGTTCTCGGTGCCCGCGCCGGTGCGTCCGCCGCCGTCGTTGCGCAACATCTTCAAGGAGATTCACGCGAGTCTCGGTTTTCCCGCGCCCACGCACGGCTGTCTCGATTCATGGGCGAAGCAAGGCGTGCTGTTGCTCAACACGTCGCTGACCGTCGAGCGCGATAAGGCCGGCAGTCATGCGAAACGCGGCTGGGAGCAATGCACGGATACGCTGATCCACGAAATGGCGCAGCGTCACGACGGGCTCGTGTTCATGCTTTGGGGCGCGCACGCGCAGGCGAAGCGCGGTTTGATCGAAGGCACGGGGAAATCGCATTGCGTGCTGGAGTCGGCGCATCCTTCGCCGCTGTCGGCGTATCGCGGATTTTTCGGCTGCGGGCATTTCGCGCTCGCGAACGAATACCTGACGAAGCATGGACGCGAAGCGATCGACTGGCGATTGCCCGCCGAGCCGGAATTGCTCGCCTGAAAACGAAAAACCCCGCATCAGCGGTAATGCCGTTCAGTTAAGACTGGACGGCGTTTTTGTTTGTGCAGCGAGAATGGGTTGTAAACGAAGCGCCGGGCTGTTAACTTCTCGGTGCGATGCTTGCCAACCACCTCACGTACCTGATC
>Ga0160464_100906_pt1 | contig 15041 bp, 17 predicted proteins | sample HID1971I_E11MG_FD_108275 | JGI IMG/M metagenome (GOLD analysis project Ga0160464, IMG submission 108275) | Enriched millipede-associated microbial communities from UW Madison campus, WI, USA - HID1971I_E11 MG | ecosystem: Host-associated > Arthropoda: Insects > Digestive system > Unclassified ... | reverse complement strand
GTGGCCGTCATGATCTTCTACGCCGTCCTGTGGGCTGCCGTGTCGTCCGACCTCATCCCGACGCGCTTCATGCTCACGATGGTAGGTGTCATCCACACGCTGCAGGCGCTGCTGCTGCTCGGTCCCATCGGCGGGTACTTCATCACCAAGCGCATCTGCATCGCGCTGCAGAAGAAGGACCGCGAGATCGTGCTGCACGGCTTCGAGTCGGGCCGCATCGTGCGTCTGCCGGGCGGCGAGTTCGTGGAGGTGCACCAGCCCGTCGACGAGTACGACCGGTGGAAGCTCATCGATATCGAGGGGTATGCGCCGCTCGTGGTGCGGCCGAACGCGAAGGGCCGCATTCCGTGGACGGAGAACGTGCGCTCGGCGGTGTCGCGCTGGTTCTTCGAGGACCGCCTGGTGCCGCTCACACAGGCCGACCTCGACGCGGTCGACGCCCATGGTGCGCACGCGGCGGATGAGGTCGAGACCGGGACGATGGCCGATGCGGTGGACAGCGGGAATGCCGACCGCCGAGAGGACTGACCGCTGGCGTCCGAGTGCGACGTTCGGGCTGTGCGTGTCCGGCGTCGCGCTCGGGTTCTTCCTCGGCGGATTCCAGGGTGCGTTCGGGGCCTTCATCGTGGCCGTCGGAGTCGTGGCCGTTCGTCGAGCACGCAGGAAGCAGGCTTCCATTCCGATAGCGGCATGTAGCTTTCTGGTGCTGAATCGGGTCGGGGTTCCGCTCGCGACGATGCTCTTCCGGTTGCCCGACGGAAGTGCGGAGGGGGTGGCGGTTCACTTGCGTGAGAGCGGCTGGCGCATTCTCGAGCCGCCCCTCGATGGGCCGCTCGCCCCTGTCGGCCGAGTCGGTGTCGCATTCCAGGGGGATCGGATCCTGACGGTGCACGACCTCGGCGGCAGCGGCGCGCGACCGCTCCTCATCGCCGATCGGGTGACCGATCTCCCCCCGGACTGGGGCCGGGCGGCGCAGCAGTCGGGGTACGTGCTCCTCCTCATCGAGGACGGTGCGGACGCCCCTGGCGCGGCGCCGGCGCTGGGGGCCTACGCGCTTTTGCAGGGCGTGGACCACGTCCGACGTTGCTGATCATTTTTCCCGGTCAGAAGGAAATTTGACTTCCTCTGGTTCCGGGCTATGGTCAGAGGTTACGCCAGCCACCGAAGGGGAAGCGAGTAACCATGTCCGGAAAGTCCATCCAGGGTCGCGACAGCAAGAAGGCACCGCAACTCTCGCTCAAGGAGAAGCGAGCGGCGAAGCGGGAGAAGAACGCGCCGGCCGAGTTCATCAAGCCCCGCAAGGGCGCGAAGGGCTGAGCGGGCTCGGCCGCGGGCGGGCGCATCCGCGCTGTGCGATGCGCCCGCCCGCGGACCTCACCGGAAGGCGCGGGTGACGCCGCTCGCGATCTGCGTGAGCTGGATGTAGACGAGGAACCGCAGGAGCGGTCGGAACAGCGGACGGAGCACCCGACGACTGCGGCGGCGAAGAGTGAACTCCCACGTGAGTGTTGCTCGGAGCTGCATTCCGCCTGCGGCATGTTCGAGGTCGAACGTGATTTGTCGAGCGTTCGACCTCGCGGCATCAGGGTAGGAGAAGCGCCACCGGACGTGTGTCGGTCGTTCGCTCTCCATCAGCTCGACGCGCATTCGGCGGAAGCCGTCCTTCACGGTGATCAGTCGGCCATCGGGGGCGGATGTGGTCGCCTCGGCCTCCCAGGGTCCGGTCGCCGCGGTCGCATCGATGGTGCCCATGGCCGGATCCCACTCGGGGATGCGACCTGCCGACGACAGCAGTGCCCACACCTCGTCGATCGGTGCCGGGACGAAGATCGAGCGCGTGCCGGACAGTTCGTTCCGACCGGTCGTCGACTCGCGTGCGAGGGCGAGCCGCTGCATCTCGTCCACACGGATGATCAGGGCTTCCCGATCGACGTCGAGTCGCGTCAGGATCTCGGCGATGAGACCGCTCGGCTCGTCGAGGAGCGCACGCAGCACGGCCGCGGAGTCGCCGCGGCGACCTCCGCTCGATGCCGCGTCCCACACTGCGAGCGCCCGAGCGGTCCATTCGTACCCCGAGGTCTCGTGGAAGACGATGCGGCCGGGGCTGGTGTCCGCATCTGCGGCGATCCCCACCAGCCCGAGCTGAGCAGAGTGCTGGGCGGCGACCGCGGCTCGTGCCGCGTCGAGGCTGACGCCCATGCCGCGCAGGATCTGGCCGCCGGTGTCCGGGTCGAAGGTCAAGGCGAGCAGAAGGTGATCGATGTCGGTGTCGCGCACCCCGAACCGCGAGGCCTCCTCCATCGACGCCAGCGACAGGGTGTGCATGGTGGAGGCGGCCTGGATGAACCGGCTCATGCGTTCCTCCGGGGGACGACGATGGTCGGGTCGATCCGCCTCGCGTGCTTCTTGTGCACGGCCTGACGTGACACACCCAGGGCATCGGCGATGGCCTGCCAGCTCATGCCCGATCGCAGCCCGGCTTCCACCTGGCGCAGTTCGAGGGTGTCGGCGAGCGTGCGCAGTGATGCCACCGCGCGCAGTCCGGCGCGTGGGTCGGTCGTGTCCGCGGCGACCTGCGCCACATCGAGGGATTCCATGTCCGTCAACCTACGTTGCTCAAGACCCGGTGTCAACCTGGGTTGCTATCGTGCCGCGGTCGACCGACCTCCATGCTCACACCGTCGACGGGTGCAGCACCACCTTGATGCAGCCGTCCTCCTTCTGCTGGAACGTGCGGTACAGGTCGGGCGCATCATCGAGAGGTGCGTGATGCGTGGTCAGGTCCATCACGCCGAGCGGGTCGGACGGGTCTTCCACGAGGGGCACCAGGTCATCGACCCAGTTCTTCACGTTGCACTGACCCATGCGCAGGCTGATCTGCTTGTCGAACAGGGTCTTCATCGGCATGATGTCGGCGTCTCCCGCATACACGCCGCTCAACGACACGGTCCCTCCGCGGCGGACGACATCGATCGACGCGTAGACGGCAGCGAGCCGGTCGATGCCCGCCTTGTCGAGAAGCCGACGTGCCGCAGCGTCCGGCAGCAGACCCACGGCCTTCTGCACGAACTCCACGCCCGCGTTGCCGTGCGCTTCCAGACCGACGGCGTCCACCACCCCGTCCGCTCCACGGCCGTCTGTCAGATCCCGCAGCTCGTCGACGACCGTGTCGTTCAGGTCGAACGTCTCGATGCCGTGGCGCTCCGCCATCGCCCGCCGCTCGGGCACGGGGTCGACCGCGAGAACCCGGTATCCGCGGTGCCGTCCCACCCGCGTCACGAACTGCCCCACGGGTCCGAGGCCCATCACGGCCAGCGTTCCGCCTTCCGGAACCTGCGCGTACTCGACGCCCTGCCATGCCGTGGGAAGGATGTCGCTGAGGAAGAGGTACCGCTCATCGGGGAGGTCGGGGCCGACGGGGATGTGGTTGTAGTCGGCGAGCGGCACGCGGAGGTACTCGGCCTGTCCGCCCGGAACCTGGCCGTAGAGCTTCGTGTAGCCGAAGAGCGCCGCGCCGCTGCCGTACTCTCGCACCTGCGTCGTCTCGCACTGGGACTGCAGACCCCTTCGGCAGAGGAAGCACTCGCCGCACGAGATGTTGAACGGGATCACCACACGGTCGCCGACCGCGAGGGTCGTCACCGCGGAACCGACCTCGACGACGACGCCCATCGGCTCATGCCCGAGGATGTCTCCGCGGTCGAGGAACGGCCCGAACAGCTCGTACAGATGAAGGTCGGACCCGCAGATCGCCGACGACGTCACACGGATGATCGCGTCCTCCGGCTGCTGGATGACCGGGTCGGGGACCTCCTCGACCGTCACGCTGCGCGTGCCCTGCCAGGTCAATGCCTTCATGTCTTCTCCGCTCATCGTGGGTGATCGGTCCACGCTCGTCGCTCGCGGGCGTCTCGACCAGCCGGTTGACAGCGGCTTGTCAAGCACCTCGCTCGCACGGGTGGCGCCATGCAGGATCGTCACGAACGGAGGCATCATGGCGACCAACACCCGAGATCTGACCTGCACCACCGAAGACGTGTTCCGTGTGCTCGCGAACGGCTGGCTGTATCCCGCATGGGTGGTCGGCGCCTCCCGGATGCGAGACGTCGAGGCCTCCTGGCCCGAGGTCGGGGCGCAGCTGCATCATTCCTTCGGCGTCTGGCCGGCTCTGCTCGACGACACCACCGAGGTGCTCGCGTGGGAGCCGCCTCGTCGCGTCGTGCTCCGAGCACGTGGTTGGCCGATGGGAGAGGCCGAGGTCACCCTGCGGGCCCGGACGACCCCGTCGGGGTGCCAGGTGCGCATCGACGAGGAGCCGGTGAAAGGCCCCGCCGTGCTGATCCCCCGCCTGATCACGACCCCGATGCTTCGGTGGCGCAACGCCGAGACGCTTCACCGACTGGCCTATCTCGCGGAGGGGCGGGCGCGCTGACGCGCACGGGAGCGGATCACTCCCCGGAATTCTCCGTGAACTGCCGCTCCCAGTCGCGCAGCTCGGATCGCCCGATGAGCGAGTCCAGCGACACCTGGAACAGCAGACCCTTGCGGGCGTTGACCTGCTTGATGTTGTCGACGATCTGGGTGGTGACGGCCGCCAGAGCCTCGCGGACCTCGGCGACCCGTTGGTCCGGTGCATCCCACAGATCGGGGCGGGTGAGCAGGTCGAGCAGGTAGTCGGGCTCCAACGCCGCGACGAGTCGGGCGAGCTTGTCGGAGTACTCCGCCTCGGCGAGCACGACCTGATCCTCCCCCGCCTTGGCGTCGAGGCGCACGAACAGTTGCTCGACGTGCGAGGCGAGCGCATCGATGCCCGCAGCCGTCTCCGCGGCCTCGGGGTTGTTCGGGACATTCGCGTAGGCGACCCGCAGCTCCCGCAGGCGGTCGACCCGCAGGCGGATGCCGGCAGGCACGGGATCGCTCGATGTCACGGCCTTCGGTGCGCGGCGCCGGCGGGCGAGCAGACCGATCGCCGTGCCGCCCGCCGCGAGCAGCACGGCACCGCCGATGATCACGGGCAGCAGCCAGTCCGCTCCCCCACCGCTGTCGCTCCCGCCCGGGGAGGAGGGCGTCTCCTCGACGATCTGCTGCACGGTCTCGACGAGAGCGATCTGAGTGTCGCCGCCTGCGGCGGCCTCGTTCGTGTTCGCGATGAAGAGGGCGTTGTCGCTGTCGATGGCGGTCGAAGCGGCTTGGAGGTCGTCGCCGACGGCGAGCACCACGGTCTCCTGCGGGACCTTCTGGGTGATCCGGTTGAGCAGTTCGAGGTCGAACGCCGAACCCAGGTCGGCATCCGCCGGCAGGACCACCACCGCGATCGAACCGTCCGTGGGGATGACGTCGGTCAGCGCGGCGGTCAGAGCCTCTCCGCCCTTCACGCCGGGGGCGATGTAGATGTTCGCCGACTGCAGAGCGCCGGCGACCGCGTCGGTGACCCCGCTCAGGTCGGATGCCGCGACGATGATCATGCCCACCTCAGAAGTTGTTGATCACGGAGGCGAACACGAGGTCGATGCGCTCGGCGTCGGAGGCGTCGAACATCTGACCCCCGGTGGCGTCCGCGATGCGCTGCAGGGCCGAGGTGTCGGCACCCGAGCCGTACGCGATCGGGAAGATCCGCACCGGAGCGTCGGTGCCGCCCTCCTTCGTGCTCTTGCCGATCTTCGCGATCAGCGAGTCGAGCGACGTGGTGGAGTCGGTGTCCTCCCCGTCGGAGAGCACGACGATCGCGTTGATGCGTCCGGGTTCCGCGCGCGCGCTCATGGCCTCGTAGGCCGTGAGGATCGCGTCGTACAGGGGTGTGCCGTTGCGCTGCGCGTAACGCAGGTCATCGAGGGAGGAATCGAGCTTCTCACCGTCGGCGCCCAGCGCCGTGACATCGCGCAGCACCTGGATGCCCTCGCCCTCGTCGGACGAGACGCCGGTCGTGAACGCCCAGACGCCGATCTCGTCGGTCGAGCGGAAGTGATCGAGGGTGGTCTGCGCTCCCTCGATGGCGCCGTCGAGCCGCGAGCGACCGTCGCCGATCGGGTCATCCATCGAGCCGGAGATGTCGATGAGCTCGAGCACCGACGAGGGCTTGCGCACCTGCGTCCACTGGTCGATCGCGGTGGAGATCACGTCGACCTCTGGCTTGGGGAGCGTCACCGTGGGCTGCGCGGGATCGACGCCGAAGTTCGCGGTGAACAGGTCGCCGAGGGGGACGGACTCGTCGAGCGGACGGAATCCGTATTCGGGGAGGATCTCCTGGGCGGGCGTGGTCTGCAGGAACTTCGCGAAGGCCTCACCCGCCGTTCGCTGTTCCGGCGTGACCCAGTCCGCGCCGAGAACGGTGACCGGGTTGTCGGACCACATCGAGCCGCCCGCCGGGTACACCGCGACGAGCTTGGTCTTCGGCGGGGTCAGGGTCTCCCCCGGCTGCACCGTGTGCGAGTCGGGGTTGCCCTTGTTGTAGTTGAGCAGCGAGGTCTCCTCGAGCGCGACGGCCGACACGTACGCCGAGCCGTTCGCCCCGTTCTGCGTCTCGTCGTACAGGGTCGACAGCACGTTGCCGGTGGTGTCGCCGTAGTGGATCACGCACTCCTCGAACACGCGCGAGAAGTCGGCGGCGGCGTCCACGTCGGCCGAGGTGAGTCCTTCGGCCTTGCCGGATGCCTCGTACGACTGCATCAGGATGGTCGAGAGCCCGGTGGTCGAGGTGTTCGGGTTGGTCTTCGAGATCTTGAACGCGCCCCAGATGTCCTTGCCGACGCTCCCCCAGCCGTCAGGGTTCTGGCACAGGCCCTCGAGCGCGGTGATGCTGATGGGCTCGTCGGGCCAGCCGAGTGCCTTCGCCATCGGCTCCGGCATGCCGAACACGACGGGCGTGCGGGTGAACGAGGCGGGCGTGCCGACCAGGTTCGGCGAGGCGGCTGCGGCGACGCGGTCGGTCCAGACGGTCGAGGCCGGCGACCACAGCGTCGGCCACAGGGCGCGGTCGTCGCTCGGCCAGTCCTCGCCCGAGGTGAGGTAGCGCGCGGCGTTCCCCGATGACACGTTCGTGGGGCGCACGGTGACGCACGTGTCGAGGGCGTCGTGCTCCGGAGACTCCTTGAACGCGGTCGCCAGCTCGTCGAGCATGTTGACCTTCTCCGATGAGGTCGCGATCGTGATGTGCGTGCACCCGTCGTCCGGGAAGCTCTCGCTGCCGTCGGGCGCGGGCTCTTCTCCCCCGCCCGTGCAGGCTGCGAGCACCAGCGCGGCGATCACTGCCGTCGCCAGGGCGGCAGGTGTTCGTCGGAAGATGGTCCGTCGTGCGGTGCGAGGCGCGCTCATGCGCCTAGGCTACTCAGGTATCGGGCTCCCGATCACGCGTTTCCGGTGCGCATGAACTCCTCGGCCTCGTGCACCTGCTCCGCAGTCGGCCGGATGCCCGTGTACAGCACGAACTGCTCCAGCGCCTGCAGCGTCGCGACCTCGGCTCCTGTGATCACGGTCGTGTCCGCGGCTCGCGCTGCCGCGATCAGCGGTGTCTCTGCGGGAAGAGCCACGACGTCGAACACCACGGATGCCGCGGCGATCGCCTCTTCCGAGAACGCGAGCGCGTGCTCCTCCGCGCCCCCGGCCATGCCGATCGGCGTGACGTTGACCAGGATGTCCGCCGTGGCGTCGCCGACCTCTGCCGCCCAGGTGAAGTCGTACAGGTCGGCCAGGGCGCGTCCGTTCTCCTCGTTCCTGGCGACGATCGTCACCCGCGCGAACCCCGCGTCTCGGAACGCGGCGGCGGTCGCCTTCGCCATGCCGCCCGACCCGCGCAGCAGCACCGATGCCGCCGGATCCAGCGCATTGCTCTCGATGAGCTGCGCGATGGCGGAGTAGTCGGTGTTGTGGGCGGTGAGCACCCCGTCATCGTTGACGATCGTGTTCACGGAGTCGATCGCGCTCGCCGAGGGATCCATCCGGTCGACGAGGGCGATGACCTCCTCCTTGTAGGGCATGGAGACGGCGCAGCCGCGGATGCCGAGTCCGCGGACGCCCGCGATCGCCTGAGCGAGGTCCGTGGGCGCGAACGCCTTGTAGATCCAGTTCAGCCCGAGTGCCTCATAGAGGTGGTTGTGGAAGCGCGTCCCGTTGTTGCTCGGGCGTGCCGACAGCGAGATGCACAGGGTCATGTCCTTGTTGAGCAGAGTCACCGGATCAGGCTACTCGCGGGCCTCGAAGGAAGAGGAACGGAGGACGAAAGTCCGTGGCGGGAACTCGCGTCCTCCCCTATCGTGAAAGTGCGTGCACACGGGGATTGATCGTCTACGTCTCTCCCCACGAGATGGCGGCCCACCCCAGGGGCAGACGATCCGTGCACGCGATTGGGCCCTCTCGAGTAGTTCAGTCCCCAATGGGCTACTCGAGGGGGCCGCTATCGCGCGGTCCCGCGACGAAGTTGAAATTTGTCCCCCAAAAGGGGGACAAGAGGGTCAAAAAGGAGCTAGGCTGTTCCTGACGCACCCTCCGGTCGTCTTCGGCCCTCATCGCTCCCCCCGCGGTGAGGGCCACACCATTTTCCGGGCGCCTCGTGCGCCAGGCGCCTCGCCACGCGCGGGATGACGGTCGGATTCCGCTCGTGCAACATTTGGATTACCTTCTCGCAACGGCTATTCCGCTCGGGGCCTCCTCCACTAGCGTTAGCGATGTCGGGGCATCCCTGCGTCGGCTTCTTCATCAGCAGAACAGGCAGTACATGAGCACCCAGGGCACGGTTAAGTGGTTCAACTCGGAGAAGGGCTTCGGCTTCATCTCCCCCGACGACGGAGGCGCTGACGTCTTCGCGCACTACTCCGCCATCCAGTCATCCGGCTACCGGTCTCTCGAAGAGAACCAGCGAGTCGAGTTCGATGTGGCGCAGGGTCCGAAGGGCCTGCAGGCAGAGAACATTCGCCCCGTCTGAGACGGGCGAGACACAGAACTCCCCACCGGATCACGCTCCCGATGCGTCATCCGGCGGGGAGTTCTGTGCTTCAGGGCGTCAGCCGAGCAGGAGCCCGCGCAGTTCTTCGACCGAGGCCGCGCGGAATGCGGCGTCGTCGCCCTCGTGCGAGTCGCTGAAACCCCACTCGACGAAGATCACCGGAACGCCGTTGGCGTTGCCGCCCTCGACGTCATGGTGCCGGTCTCCGACCAGGATGGGACGAGAGGTGTCGGCGCCGAGCTCCCGAAGTCGACGAAGGGCCTCGGCGACGATGTCGGTCTTCGAGGCGAGAGTCGACTCGTCGGGCGTCGCGCCGACCGTCGTCAGGAACGCGGGACGGAGACCGAAGTGGTCGACCAGTGCATCGACCTGGTTCTCGGGCTTCGAGCTGGCCGTAGCCTGCGGCACGCCCGCCGCGTGCAACTCGTTGATGAGATCGACGACGCCCGGGTACGTCGCGACGTCGGTCGTGTAGCCATCGGCCTTGCCGAGGGTGCGGTAGAAGGCGACCGCCTCGGCGGACTGCTCCGGCGTCATGCCCGCCTGGTCCTGGAACGACTGGAACATGGGCGGGCCGATCCAGTGCACCAGCTGTTCGCGCGTCGGTGCCGGATGGCCGAAGTGCGTGAGTGCGATGTCGAGCCGACGGAGGATGCCGACGGATGCGTCGACGATGGTGCCGTCGACGTCCCACAGCACGCAGGAGTAGGGGGAGTGGGCCATCTCTCCAGCCTATGGGCCCGAGAGAGGACGACCGCTCTCCCTGCACAGGTGTGCAACCCAAAAGGTTCTACACACCTCATGTGAGCGCCTCGTGTCTACATATAAGGTCGTGACAACGGCGGATGCGCGGGCGAGAATGGGGGCATGTACGTGTCGGTGGAAGTCATCACGATGCTGGCGACAGCAGCGACGCTGCTAGTGGCGATCATCAGCGGATTCGGTTGGATGATCAACCGGATGGACGCGCGATTCGCGGCGCAGGACGTGAAGTATGAAGCGCGCTTCGATCGGATCGATGCCCGGTTCGAGCGGATCGATGCCCGGTTCGAGCGGATCGATGAACGGTTCGAGCGGATCGATGAACGGTTCGATCGGATCGATGAACGATTCCGCGAAGTCCAGCTCGAGATCACCGAGGTGAAGATCGCGGTCGCGCGCCTCGAAGGACCGACTCCACGGCTGCTGTCGGCACGCTGAACACGCTGACGTTTCGGCAGGCGCGGTTCAGAACAGGCGGGGGATGCCCGACTCGATGCCCTTCATGTCGTCGTAGTCGAGCACCAGGCAGCGGATGCCGCGGTCTTCGGCGAGCACACGCGCCTGGGGCTTGATCTCCTGCGCGGCGAAGACACCCTGCACGGGGGAGAGGTGCGGGTCACGGCCGAGCAGTTCGAGGTAGCGGGTGAGCTGTTCCACGCCGTCGATGTCGCCGCGGCGCTTGATCTCGACTGCGATGGCGGCACCTTCGGCGTCTCGCACCAGCAGGTCGACCGGGCCGATGGCTGTCGGGTACTCGCGGCGCACGAGAGTCGCACCCTCGGAGATGCGGTCCACCTGTTCGGCGAGCAGTCGCTGCAGGTCGGCCTCGACGCCGTCTTTCTGCAGCCCGGGGTCGATGCCCAGCTCGTGGGAGGTGTCGTGGATGATCTCGTAGATCTGCACCCGCAACGCATCGCCGGTCTTCTTGTGCGTGACGCGCCAGACCTCGACGACGCCTGCGCTCGCTTCTTCCTCGCCCGGGTCTTCGCTCGACAGCGAACACGGTGGGCTCATCCAGTTCAACGGCTTGTAGCTGCCGCCATCGGAGTGCACGAGCAGACTCCCGTCCCCCTTGTGCACGAGCAGACGCGTGGCGAGGGGGAGATGGGCATTGAGCCGACCGGTGTAGTCGACCGAGCAGCGGGCGATGACGAGACGCACCCGTCGAGCCTACTTCGTCGGGGGTGCTGCGCGGTCGCACTCGACGGGCGCGGCGGTCATCGGTCGAGGAAGGAGCCGATCGCCTGGAAGAGGCCGAGCTCGGTGGCCGCCGAGCGGGCGATGAGGAACCCGATGATGCCGATGATCCAGGCGGTGTTCTCGGCGCCGGTGCGCTCCATCCAGGCAGCGAAGCGTTCGAGCGGTCGCTGCACCAGGGGAGCGGCGACCAGGCGGAGGATGAGCAGCACGACCGCGGGCAGGATCATCAGCGCGCAGTAGCCGACGAGCGACAGCACACGCAGCGGAGTGTCGATCCCGGCATCGGCGAGCATGGTCATCGCGACGATATAGGGGAGCATGGTGGCGATCTCGACCAGCCCGGCGGCGATCGCGACGGCCATCACGGCAGTCCCGCGGGTGCGCGGATCGAGCAGCTTCTCCCGCCATCGGGTGATGCGACCAGGACGAGGAGCGGGATCCGCCATCGCCGCCGGCACCGGATCGGGCGGTGTCATCAACGAGGAACTCCGCGCATCGTGCACCGTCGGCGCCCCTGTCCACGACGAGACCGAAGGGACGGAGGAGGGGTGCGATGCGGGTGCGTTCTGCGGGGCCTTGTCGCCGGTGGGCATGACGAATGCCGTGATGAGGAGCGCTCCTCCCACGAGGAGGCGGATGACCAGCCCCGCGGGCGACGCGAGGAAGTCGGATGCCACGTCGACGAGGTTCACCAACCCCCAGAGGAACAGGAGCCCGACGAGCAGATAGAACGCGGCGATCGTCACCAGGTACACCAGGATGCGCCCGGCACGTACCCGCCCAGGATGCAGGAGCAGGAAGACGGGTATGAGGAGTGTGCCGACGCTCAACCCGTCGATCAGCGCAAGGAGCGCGAGGGAGAGGGGGAGCGGAAGTCCGCCGAAGAGTTCCATGTCTCCACGCTGACGGAGCGGCGCCGGCCGCGGATCGGGCGAAAGTATCGTCTCCGCCGAGCTCCTCATCCCTTCGTCGGATGCGCGGCAGCGCGCGCCGTGATTGCATGAGGGCATGCACGAGCTGGCGGAAGGCGGATTCGGCGCCTGGTACCGCCGGCACCGCTGGTGGGCGGACCCGCTGGGGATGGCGCTGCTCGCTGTCGTGATGGCCGCGCTCGGATTCCGCGGCATCTGGGGTCCATTCTCGATACTCGAGCACCCCGTGTCGCCGTGGTGGGGGCTGGCCCTCGCACTGCCCGCCTGTGTGCTCGCGCTCGCCAAGCGGCGCATCCCTGTGACGGTCCTCGTGCTGGTCACGATCCTGTTCGCGGTCGACCTGCTCACCGTCGGCGGTATCGGTACGCTCGTCGTGCTGCTCGATGTGCTGTGGACGGCGGCGTTCCTTGCGGGTGAGCGCGGGCGACGGGTGCTCCTCGTCGTGTTGGGAGCGGCGACGATCGTCCTGTTCCTCGCCGCCTGGCTCTTCACCGACGTCTCCTTCGCCGTGGCGTTCCTCATCGGAGTGCAGTTCGGCGCGATCTTCGGCACCGACTACTGGTGGGCCGTGGCCGTCTCCCAGGCGCATGAGCTCGCGGAGCTGCACCGCCAGCGTGCGGAGGATGCCGCTGCCGTCGCCGAGCGTGACCGTGCCGAGGCGGTGCAGCGCGAGCGCGAGACGATGGCGAGAGAGCTGCACGATGTGGTCGCCGGCCACGTGATGGCGATGGCGATCCGCGCGGAGGCGGCACTGTCGACCCCGCCCGATCGCTCGAAGGACCGAGAAGCCCTGCAGGCGGTGCGCGATGCGGGCCTCGACGCCCACGGCGCGCTGAGAACGATGATCTCGGTGCTCCGGCGCGGTGACGGGAACCTGGCGCCCACACCGCGCTGGGCGGATCTCGGCGGCATCGTGCAGGAGGCGGAACGCGCGGGGCTCGTCGTGCATCTCGTTGCCGATCACGTCGATGATCTCGGTGCGGCACGCGAGCAGGCCGTCATCCGCATCGTGCGGGAGTCCCTGAACAACTGCATCCGGCATGCGAGCGGCGCCGAGGTCGATGTCTTGATCCGCGAGAGCGATACCGAGATCGGAGTGGAGGTTCGCTCGCGCGGCGGCATGGCCGGCCCCGCGGCCGCGCACGGCGACGAGGGTTGGGGGCTGCAGATGCTGCGGGAGCGCGTCGGCGCATTGGGCGGCGTCTTCACCGCGGGTCCTGTCGCCGGCGGATGGTCGGTCGAAGGCCGGATCCCGAGGGAGGGGCGGGCATGACGGCTCCGACGGTGCTGCTGGCCGACGATCATGGCGCGATCAGGGCGGGTCTGCGCCTCATGCTCGAGGCGCAGGACATCACGGTGGTCGGCGAGGCCGCAGACGGTGATGTCGCGGTGCGCAATGCCGCAGCGTTGCGCCCCGACGTCGTGCTCATGGACCTGCGCATGCCGGGGCGCGACGGGATCTCCGCGACCAGGGAGATCGTCGAGCGCGGTCTCGGCGACGTCCTGGTCCTGACGAGCTTCGACGAGGACGACCTCGTCTTCGGCGCGATCCACGCGGGCGCTGTCGGCTTCCTCCTCAAGACGGTCGACGCGCCCACCCTCGGGCAGGCCGTGCGTGCGGTCGCCGCGGGTGAAGGTGCGCTGGATCCGCGGGTGACCCGACGTGCGCTCGCCGCCGTCGCCGAGGGTGCGATGGCGTCGGTGCCCGTGTCACGTCACGAGGGGCTCCCGGAGCTGACGGCTCGGGAGCAGGAAGTGCTCGACGGGATCCTGCAGGGCTGGTCGAACGCACAGCTCGCCGCGCGACTGCGCATCTCGGTTCCCACGGTCAAGACGCATGTCTCGAACGTGCTCACCAAGCTCGGCGCACGCACCCGCTCGCATGCGGCCGCCCTCGTGCGCGGTCGCGAGGGCTGAACTCAGTCCTGCGCCGCCGTCGCGACCGGGGTCTTCTCGTCGTCGCGCAGCGGGCGCGCGGCCCCGGAGAACAGTCCCGACATCACGACCAGTGCCACCAGGATGAACAGCGTGTTCAGCAGGCCGATGTGCTCGCTGATGATTCCGAGTACGGGCGGGCCGCCGAGGAACGCGATGTAGCCGATCGTGGCCGCAGCGCTCACCCGCGCTGCGGCCTTGGCGGGATCGTCTGCCGCGGCCGACATCCCGAGCGGGAAGCCGAGCGACGCGCCGATGCCCCAGAGTGCCGCTCCGACGAGCACGAGCGGGAACGTGGGGGCGAGGATGAACAGCAGGATGCCCGACGCCGCCGTCACCGCGAGGATGCGCAGCACCAGGACGCGACCGAAGCGGTCGACGAGCGGTCCGCCGAACAGACGCACGACGGTCATGCCGACCGAGAACACGGCGAGTGACACGGCCCCGGTGCCCTCGGCGAAACCGTGACCCTGCTCCGTGCCCAGGGCGATCCAGTCGTTCGCGCCGCCCTCGGCGAACGACATCCCGAGCATGACGACGCCGATCAGGTAGGTGCGCGGCTCGCGCCAGGCCTCGAGCGCGGTGTGCATGCGCGCGCGGAAGGCCGGCTTCTCGTGCGCTGCCGGATCGAGGGCGGCCTCGCGCACGGGCACCTGGAAGAAGCAGACGATGGCGATCAGGGCGATCAGTCCGCCCATGATCGCAGCGTGGGTGGCGACGTTGATGGAGAGCTGCGCCGCGAGGGCGCCGATTCCCGCGCCGATGACCGTGCCGAAGCTGAAGAAGGCGTGGAAGACGGGCAGGATCGTGCGGCCCATCTGCTGTTCGATCGCCGTCGCCTCGACGTTCATCATCACGTCGACCGATCCGTTGCCGAAGCCGAACAGCACCATGCCGACGATCACCACGGGGACGGAGCCGAACACGTTGGCTCCCAGGCCCACGAGCACGATGCCGGATGCGAACGTCAGCATCGTGAGGAGCATCCCGCGTCGGGCGCCGAGGCGCGCCATCACCGCGGGGCCCGTCGAGATGCCGATGATCGAGGAGACGCCCATGCCGAGCAGGATGAGGCCGACCTGCGCGTTGTCGAGACCCAGCGCCTCTTTGATCCCCGGCACGCGCGATGCCCAGGTCGCGATCGAGAGGCCGCTCGCGAGGAAGATGGCGAAGATCGCCGCGCGCCAGCGCACGAACTGCGAACGGGAGAGGGCTGTTTCCATGCCGGACAGCCTATCGAATCGATTCGACCCAGGGGAAGCGAAGGGAGCTAT
>Ga0160464_100905_pt1 | contig 15079 bp, 16 predicted proteins | sample HID1971I_E11MG_FD_108275 | JGI IMG/M metagenome (GOLD analysis project Ga0160464, IMG submission 108275) | Enriched millipede-associated microbial communities from UW Madison campus, WI, USA - HID1971I_E11 MG | ecosystem: Host-associated > Arthropoda: Insects > Digestive system > Unclassified ... | reverse complement strand
TGCACCTGCTGCTGGACAAGCAGGCGCAGTCGGTCACCTCTTACCTCAACGGCCAGATCATGGCCGGCGCTCAAGCGGTGCAGATCTTCGATACCTGGGGTGGCAACCTGTCGGCGGCGGCGTACCAGGAGTTCTCCCTGGCCTACATGCGCAAGATCGTCAGCGGGCTGATCCGCGAACATGAAGGTCGCAAGGTTCCGGTGATCATGTTCACAAAGGGCGGCGGCCTGTGGCTGGAAAGCATCGCCGATGCTGGCGCTGATGCATTGGGCCTGGACTGGACCTGCGATATCGGCGAAGCCCGCCGTCGCGTTGGCAACCAGGTTGCGCTGCAAGGCAACATGGACCCCACTGTGCTGTACGCCAAGCCGGAAGCGATCCGCACGGAAGTCGGGCGCATCCTGGCCAGCTATGGCAAGGGCACCGGCCATGTGTTCAACCTCGGCCATGGCATCACGCCGGAAGTGAATCCGGAACATGCGGGTGCATTCCTGCGTGCGGTGCATGAACTGTCGGCGCAGTACCACGAGTGACGGTTGCCTGATAAAGAACGCCCGGCCTAGGCCGGGCGTTCTTGTTTGTGGTCAGCAGACGTATGGTGCTTGTAGTGTCCGTCATTGCGGACATAATGAGCTTCCTATGCTTATAAGTCCGTTATAGGTGACATTATGTTGCTGACCACTCCACCTGATCTGGGCGAAAGGATACGACAACTGCGTCGGGCCAGGGGCTTTAGCCAGGCGCAACTGGCGGACCGGGCCAAGTGCAACCGCAAGACCATCATTGATCTGGAAGCGGGTGAAAATGTCGCGATGTACACGGTGTTCCGGGTGATTTCTGCACTGGGTATGGCCCTGGAAGTCGTGGATAAACGCATCGATCTCAAATCCTTGGCCGATCTGGTGGAGCACGATGAGTAGAATCAAGTTGCTCAATGTTGTGACACCCCAGGGGCATGCAGGCGATTTGTCTAAAGGCTCGCAATTCTCGTTTTCTTATTCATCTGCTGATGCCGGATGCGAGGTATCCCTGGTCATGCCCTACGACCCGACACCTGCGGTCAGTAACGTACTGCATCCGATTTTCGATATGAACGTACCGGAAGGTTTTCTGGCCGATCAGATCAAACGACGGATGGCCAAGCACATGCAGATAGACGAGATGCGCCTGTTATCGGTGATCGGCGGTAACCAGATTGGGCGGCTTACCTACCAGAACCCTGTCGAGGCATCAGTACCCGTGAAGGCTCAGGTGGGCCTCCAGCAAATACTGTCAGCCGATACCTCCCAGGGTGTATTCGAGTTTCTTGTGGAGACGTATTTCGAGTCGGGTATTTCCGGCGTGCAACCCAAGGTACTGGTGCCTGACCTGGACAAGCTGACTGGCAGTCGCAAAACCATGCTCAGTTCTGACCTGATCGTGAAGTCGGGTGCCGATGAATACGTTCACCTGGCACAGAACGAGTTCCTCTGTATGGAGGCTGCGCGCATAGCAGGCATGGAAACACCACCTTTCTGGTTGTCCGGAGGGGGTGACCTGTTTGTGATGGAGCGCTTCGATTTGAACTCGACCGGGCGGCTGGGTTTTGAGGACATGGCCGTTCTGTTGGGACTCAACAAAGATCCCCACGACAATTACAAGTACTCGCAGAGCTACGAGACTCTCGCTGCGGTGATCAATCACGTCTGTGCGCAGGGTGATCCGTTACGCGAGCTTGAGCGGTTCTTTTCTTCGGTTTGCTTGTCGGTCATGGTGCGTAATGGTGACGCGCACCTGAAAAACTTCGGTGTGATCTACACCCATCCTGGAGCCCGAGAAACAGTGCAATTAGCGCCTGTCTTCGATGTCACCACCACTACTGTGTATGAGAACTACAATCCCAAGTCCGGTCGTTCATTGGTTGATCGCACCTTGGCGATAAAAATGAACAAGGTCAAAACCTATCCGGACCGTCAGCAACTGATGGAGTTTGGTCGTAAGCATTGTGGGGTGGAGAAGCCTTGGGTGATCATTGAGCGAATCGCCGAGGCAATGTCCGAGGCGCTCGTTGCCCATCAAGCGCGTATCGATATCGAGCTGTTTTCGGCAATGCAGGCGGAGTGGGATGGAGGACGTGCCATGGCACTTCATGATTCGATCGGCACTGGAATGAAGCGAAAGCCCATTGCGAAAAAACCGCTGTGAAGCGGTTTTCTCGTTAAACAGTGCCTCAAGCTGCTGTGCGTCCCAGCGGCGACAACTTCGCCAGCTTCAACGCCACCAGCAGCGCGCCAATCAGCAGCGCCACGATAAACCCGCCAATCCCGTTCCATCCGGCAAAGTGCCAGAAGAACCCGCCCGCCGTCCCGGCAATACTCGATCCCACGTAATAGCAGAACAGGTAAAGCGACGACGCCTGCCCCTTGGCTTTCACCGCACGGCGGCCGATCCAGCTGCTGGCCACCGAGTGGGCGCCGAAGAAGCCGAAAGTGAAGATCAACATGCCCGGCACCACCAGCCACAGCGGCGTGAACAGCGTCAGCAACATCCCTGAAAGCATCAACACGATGGTGCCCCACAGCACGCGGCGGCGGCCAAGGCGGTCGGCCAGAGAGCCGATCTTGGCCGAACTGTAGATGCCCGAGAGGTACACCAGCGACAGCAGGCCCACTACGGCCTGGCTCAGTTCATAGGGTGAGGCCAGCAGGCGATAACCGATGTAGTTGAACATCGTTACGAACGCGCCCATCAACAGGAAGGCTTCGAGGAACAGCCACGGTAGGCCCGCATCCTTGAAATGCATGACGAAGCCATCCACCAGGCTGCGCGGCTTGAGGCTGCTGGCGCGGAAGTTGCGCGATGGTGGGAGGATCTTCCAGAACACCGTGGCCGCGATCAGGGCCAGGGCGCCGATGATCAGCATTGCGGTGTGCCAACTGACGAAGTCGATCAATACGCCGATGATCAGTCGGCCGCTCATGCCGCCAATCGCATTGCCGCCGATGTACAGGCCCATGGCCAGGCCGATGTGCTGCGGGTGGATCTCTTCGCTGAGGTAGGTCATCGCCACGGCAGCCAGGCCGCTCAGGGACAGGCCCACCAGCGCCCGCATCAGCAGAATCCCCTCCCAGGTCGGCATCAGACCGCTGGCGATGGTGGCCAGCGCCGCACAGAACAACGCGGCGACCATCACCGGCTTGCGCCCCAGCCGGTCGGAAATCGGCCCGGTGATTAGCAGGCCGCAGGCAAGCATCGCGGTCGCGACCGAAAGAATCAGGCTGCTTTGCGCCGCATTGATGGAAAATTCATGGGACAGCGCCGGCATCATCGGTTGTACGCAATACAACAGGGCAAAGGTGGCAAACCCGCCGGAAAATAGCGCCAACACCGTGCGCATGAACATCGGCGTGCCTTTTTCGATGTACTCGTCATTAAGCTGCGCCACCACCTCATCGAGGGCTGAGGGCGGGGTGTATTGGGCAAGTGGAGCAACAGCAGGATTCACGGGGGACCTCGGGGAGGAAAGTCTGCCAGGACTGACAATACGAAAAAGAATATAGCTGGCTAATGATTCTTTCCAATATATTGTTCGACCTGTTTGATAGGTTCTACGACCTAATGAGGTGTGCATGGAATTACGTCACCTGCGGTACTTCATCGCCGTCGCTGAAGAACTGCACTTTGGCCGCGCCGCGCAGGTGCTGGGCATATCGCAACCGCCCTTGAGCCAGCAGATCCAGGCACTGGAGCAAGAGGTGGGGGCGCGGTTATTTGAGCGTACCAATCGTCGGGTCGAGCTGAGTGAGGCCGGGCGCCTGTTCCTGCAAGAGGCGCGGCTGGTGTTGGCCCAGGTCGACAAGGCGGCGGATGTGGCGCGCAGGGCTCAATTGGGAGAGCTCGGGGAGTTGAAGATCGGCTTCACGTCTTCCGCACCGTTCAACTCCAGCATTCCCCAGGCGATCTTCGCGTTTCGCCAGGCTTTCCCGGCGGTGCACCTCAATCTGCAGGAGATGAGCAGCACGGAGGTGGCCGAGTCATTGGTGGATGAGTCGATTCAGGTCGGGCTGATGCGGCCTTTGCCATTGCCCGATTCGCTGAGCGTGGTCGAGTTGATGCGCGAGCCCCTGGTCGCGGTCTTGAATGCTGGCCATCCCTTGGTGGAAGGCAGCGAGCGCGGCTTGCACCTGGCGCAATTGGCGCAGGAGCCCTTTGTGTTTTTCCCACGCACCTACGGCAGCGGCCTGTATGCCCAACTGCTCAACCTGGCCCGCGACGCCGGGTTCAGCCCGCATTTTGCCCAGGAAGCGGGGGAGGCGATGACCATCATCGGCCTGGTGGCGGCGGGGTTGGGCGTGTCGGTGTTGCCGGCGTCTTACCAGCGTATCCGCATTGATGGCGTGGTCTACCGCACGCTGCTCGACCCGGAGGCGATGACGGCGGTGTGGCTGGTGCAGCGCAAGGGCGTGCAAACGCCGATGGCGAAGGGGTTTGTGGAGTTGTTGACGCGTCAGGTATTGGTGTAGGCGGGGTCACATATCAGGTAACGCAACCGGCTTAGTTATTCGCCAGAAACTTGCGCAAAATCATTCTTTTTCAGGCGAGTGGATATGGATGGCACTTCTCTATCAGCCCAAGGAGGGCAGCGTGTTGATTTGTGATTTTCGTGGCTATGAGGTTCCGGAAATCATCAAGATTCGACCTGTTATTGTGATACGCAAACACCGGACGAATAAGCTGCTCGTAACGGTGGTACCTCTGAGTACTACCGCTCCACAGCAGGTGTTGGAACACCATTTGCGGCTTAATAGCCACCTTCAGGGAGCGAGCCCGGTCTGCTGGGCTAAATGCGACATCGTCGCGACAGTCAGCTTGGGTCGACTGGACCGAATCAAAAGTAAAGATCGTCATGGCAAACGAACTTACAAAATAGCCGAACTCACCAATGACCAATTTTTGGCGATAAAAGCGGCGGTGCGCAGTGCGCTTGGGTTGCGATAAAGTGGGATGTAGATGGACGGCGTTTTGCCACCGATTGCAGGTAACCTGCTTTCAGGCATACTGGCCGAGTTCCCGAAAAGGGGCTTGTGAGACTCTGAGGGTCCTGGGCAACCAGCCACCGCAGAGCCAGGCAGGAAGCGGCGATGACAAGCCAACCTGTTTGTGAAGAGGGCGCCTAAAGGCGCCCTTTGTCGTTTCTGGCCTTACTGCATCCCGGTCGAGCGCAACCCTGCCAGGATGTCCCTATCCAGCATGCTTATCCAACGGTTGTAGTTGCGATGGATCTTGCCGTCCTTGTAGCCCAGGTCGCGGCTGTCGCGGTAGGTGATGGCGTAGCTGTTACGGGTGTAGCGGATATCGATGGCGGCATAGAACTGGCCGCGCACGGTGATCTCGGCCTGCACCAGTTGCGGGCTCAGGCGTTGCACCGTCCATTCGCGTTTCTGCAGGGCGGCGACGATGGCCTGTTTCATCTTTTCTTCACTGACCTGGCTGGTAGCCGGCAATTCATGCTGGGTGTTGAGTACCGGTTTGCTGGTGCACCCGGCGGTGGTCAGCAGGGCCAGGGTGATCAGGGTAGCGCGTAGCAGGGAAGACATTCCGTTTTCTCCAATCGATTAAAAAGTCAGGGCCAGCGGCGGAAGATCAACGAGGTGTTGACGCCGCCGAAGGCGAAGTTGTTGTTCATCACGTAGTCGTTGAGCATCTGCCGAAAGCCACCTTGCAGGTAGTCCAGTTCGCCGCATTGCGGGTCGACCGAATCCAGGTTGAAGGTGTGCACGTACTCGTCGCGGTTCATCATTTCGATGCTGAACCACGACTCCAGCGCGCCGCAGGCACCCAGGGTGTGGCCCAGGAAGCTCTTCTGCGAGCTGATCGGCATGCGACTGCCGAACAGGCTGCTGGTGGCCAGGGTTTCGGCGATGTCGCCTTGGTCGGTGGCGGTGCCATGGCCGTTGACGTAGCCAATGGCGGACGGTTCAAGCCCGGCATCTTCCAGCGCTAGTTCCATGGCGCGGCGCATGGTTTTCTGCTCCGGGCGGGTGGTGTGCTGGCCGTCGGCGTTGCTGCCAAAACCAACCAGCTCGGCGTGGATGTGCGCACCCCGCGCCAGGGCATGTTCCAGCTCCTCGAGCACCAGCATGCCGCCGCCTTCGCCGATCACCAGGCCATCGCGGCCGCTGTCGTATGGGCGTGGGCTGGTTTGCGGTGCGTCGTTCTTCAGGCTGGTGGCGTAGAGCGCATCGAACACCATGGCTTCGGTGGGGCAGAGCTCTTCGGCGCCACCGGCGAGCATCAAGGGCAGCCGCCCGAACTTGATCGCCTCGTAGGCGTAGCCGATGCCCTGGCTGCCGCTGGTGCAGGCGCTGGACGTGGGGATCAAACGTCCGGTGAGGCCAAAGAAGATGCTGATATTCGCCGCCGTGGTGTGGGGCATCATGCGCACATAGGAGTTGGCGTTGAGCCCTTCGGCCACCGAGTTGAGCAGCATATTGCCGAAGGCCTTGATCTCATCGGTGCTGCCGGTGGACGAGCCACAGGCCACGCCCATGCGCCCGTCCTTGATCGACTCGTCACCGAGCAGACCGGCGTCGTGCAACGCCTGTTCCGCCGCCCACACTGCCAGGCGCGAGACGCGGCCCATGCTGCGCAGCTGCTTGCGGGTCCAGTGGGCGGGCACGACGAAATCATCGATGGGCCCGGCCAAGCGCGTGTTCAATTCGGTAAAGCGGTCCCACTCATCCATGCGTCGGATGCCGCTGCGGTTGGCGCGAAAGTTGGCGGCAATGGTCTCCCAGTCGCTGCCCAGGGAGGTCATGCCGGCCATGCCGGTGACGACGACGCGCTTCATCAGCACAGGCCTCCGTTCACGGCCAGCACCTGGCGCGTGATATAGCCAGCTTCGGCCGACATCAGGAAATTCACCGCGCCGGCGACTTCTTCCGGGGTGCCCATGCGTTGCGCGGGGATCATTTTCATCAGTTCTTCGACGGGGACGTTTTCATCCAGCATCGCCGTGTCGATCAACCCGGGTGCCACGCAGTTGACGGTGATCTTGCGCTTGCCCAACTCGATGGCCAATGCTTTGGCCGCGCCGATCAGCCCGGCTTTTGAAGCGCTGTAGTTGACCTGGCCGCGGTTGCCGATCAACCCGGAGACCGACGTGATACACACGATGCGCCCGGCGGCGCGGCGGCGGATCATCGGCATCATTACCGGGTGCAGCACGTTGTAGAAACCATCAAGGTTGGTGCGCATCACCACGTCCCAGTCGTCTTCCGACAGCGCCGGGAACGCGCCGTCGCGGGTCAGGCCGGCATTGAGCACCACGCCGTAGTAGGCGCCATGTTGCTCCACATCGGCTTCAAGGATGGCCTTGCAACTGGCACGGTCGGACACGTCGAATTGCAGCACCCGCGCCTTGCGCCCCAGGGTCTCGATCTCGACCTGCACGGCGTCGGCTTCGGCGCGACCACTGCGGCAATGCAGCACGATGTCATGGCCGGCCTGGGCCAGGCGCAGGGCAATGGCGCGGCCGATGCCACGGCTGGAGCCGGTGACCAGTACGGGTTCAGTCATGGCGTTTGGTCCTTCGATTCATCTAGATAGTTGGCCGCCTGGGGCGGTCGAAATACGTTCAAGCGTGCGCTGGCCTGGATGCCGTCGCCGATGAGGTGGCATTCGAACACACCCATGCCGTTGTCGTCTTCCAGGGAGCGCAAGCCATGGATATTCAGCTCGGCGCCGGCGGGAAAGTGCTCCACGTTGCACTCGAATTTACGCGTGCCCAACAGGAAGCCCAGCTCTACCGCCTGGCCTTGCTGGCGCGCACGGCAGCCGGCATAGGCGGCGACGCTTTGCGCCATCAACTCCAGGCCGACCCAGGCCGGCAGGCTGCCGTCAGGGCGGTTGAACAGGCCGCCGGGCTTGACGGTGACGCGGGTGCGCACCTGCTCTTCATCGAACGACAGCACCTGGTCGATCAGGATCATGTCGCCGGCATGGGGTAGTAGTTCGGCAAGTGGCCAATCGATCATGGGGCCTCTGCAATTATCAGGCTGACGTTGTTGCCGCCGAAGGCAAACGAGTTGCTCATCAGGCAGGGTTTTTTCAAGGTGTCGCCGCTGCGTGTCCATTGCAAGGCGGGCAGCGCCGGATCCGCTTGGCCATCCCATACGTGGGGCGGCAGCAAGCCGTGGCCCAGGCTAAGCCAACAGAACGCCGCTTCCAGCGCTCCGGCAGCGCCGAGGGTGTGACCGGTCATGGGTTTGGTCGACGAGCAGGCTACGCCATCGGGGAACAGGCTGGCGACCGCCAGGCTTTCCATGGCGTCGTTGTGTTGGGTGGCGGTGCCGTGCAGGTTCAGGTAGCCGATCTGCTCGGGAGCCAGTTTTGCCTTGGCCAGGGCCTTGCGCATCGCTTGCAACGCGCCCTTGCCGCTGGGCTCCGGCGCGGAGATATGATGGGCATCGCAACTGGCGCCGCTGCCCAGCAAGGCGATCGGGGCTGGCTCGCGGCTCATCAGGAACAGCACCGCCGCTTCACCGATATTAATGCCGTTGCGGTTCACCGAGAACGGATTGCAGCGCTCGCTGGAGACGGCCTCCAGTGCGGTGAAACCGTTCAGCGTCAGCTTGCACAGGCTGTCCACGCCGCCGCAGATCACTGCATCGCAGATGCCAAGATCCAGCAGGCGCTGGGCACTCATCAGTGCTCGGGCGCTGGAGGTGCAGGCGGTAGAAATCACATAGGCCGGGCCGCTCACTTGCAGCCAGTCGGCGAGGAAATTCGCCGGGGCGCTGAGTTCCTGTTGCTGGTAGTCGTAGTCGGCGGGGAATTGCTGGTCGCGCAGGTAGTGGGCAATGCCACGGCTGGCTTCGTCGATGCCTGAGGTGCTGGTGCCGAGCACAATGCCGACCCGCGAAGGCCCATAGGTTTGGATTGCCTGGCGCAGCTGAGCTTCGATCTGCAACGCCGCTTCCAACAGCAACTGGTTATTGCGGCTGCTCTGTTGGCCCAGCGTCACCGGCAGGGGCGCCAGCTCGCCGTGCACGGCCGCCACCGGTACCACGCGCTCTGGCACCCAGCCGCTTTCGGCGCGCATGCCCGAGCAGTCGCCGGCAAACAGCTTGCGGCTGACTTCGGCCTGGCCGCGGCCAAGGGCGCAGATCACGCCAAGGGCGTTGAGGTAAGCGGTCATCGTTTGAGGCCCAGCGGAGTAATGCGATAACGCAACGGCTGGCCCGCCATGTTCACGCTGAACACCTCGGAGGACTGATAGACGATCTGCCAATGGCCCGGCAGCGTACGCGTCAGGTCCATGGCCTGGGCGTGCGGATACAGCGCCGGCACTTCATCGGCCGAGGTCAGGGCAAACAGCAGCGCGGCAAACAGCTCCCGGGCCTGGGGGTTGGGTGGCAGCAAGCCGTCGGCCTGCCACTGCCCATCCACCAGTTTTTGCCGGGCCAGCGGAATGCCCAATGGGTCCATCATCGACCAGCGAATCGCGCTGCCTTCACTCTGGATCACCAGCAGCCAATCCTGGCTCTGGCCGTCCGCCAGGCGTTGCACGTGCAGTTGCATCGGCAAGGCCAGGGTTGGGGTTCTTTGCGGCAGCGGTGCCTGGCTGGCACAGGCGCTCAGCAGCAACACGCAACCGAACAACAGCAGGCGCATCATGGGGCAGCATTCTCCAAAGGTTTACGCGCTACGCAGTTGACCAGGGTTTCCTCGCGCTGGCCTGCCGGCGGCGCCTTGCGCAGGCCCCAGCGCTCCAGCAGGCCGAAGTCGCTGGAGCGGCTCCACCACAGGTAGGGGTACGAGACATTCTGCGAGTCAAATTCAAAACCCTGCTCGCGAAGCATCTCCAGGTATTGCTCGGCGCTTTTCTGCACATGCATCGGGTGGCGGAACAGCCAGCGAATCACCCAGGTGTCGATATAGGCTTCGGTGGATTCGGCAAACAGCAGATAACCGCCCGGCTTGAGTACCCGATAAAACTCCTTGAGTGCGCGATGTTGTTCCACCAGGTGATGGAAGGTCTGGTGGCAGAACAGGATGTCGACGCTGGCGTCCGGTACTTTCAGGGTGGCGCAGTCGCTGCCGATCAACTCGACAGCCATGCCCTGGCGCTCGGCTTCTTCGCGGCTCAGTTCGAGGCTGTGGGGGTCAGCATCCAGGCCGATCAGGCGTGAGGGCGCAAACACCTCCTGCAGCAACCGGAAGGATTTACCCTGGCCGCAACCGGCGTCGAGCAATACCGGCGCCAACGGCAGCGGCTCGCTGAACAGGCTGCGCAGATCGTTGATCGCCACCCGCAACACGTGATGCTGCCAGGTATGGCTGCGCAGGAACCAGAAGCCGAACCTGGTTTCTTCGACGTAATTCTTGCTCAGGTAGTTTTTTCCAACGGCAGGACTGCTCATACCGCTTCACTCGCACAGATATCCGACAACATCCGCAACCGCCGCTTCGGCTCGCTGACAAACGGGTTGCGCTCATCCCACGCGTAGCCAGCCAGGATCGAGCTGATCATGCGGCGAATCTCCGGCGAGCTGCCGGGATGGAAAATCACGTCTTGGAACGTGCCGGCATACCAGCCTTCGACGTAGCAACGGAAAGTGTCGACCCCTCGTTTCAAGGGCTCGGCGAATTCGCGTTGCCAGTCGACGGTCTCGCCGTTGAGCTGACGGTGCAGCACCCCTGCGGCCATGCTCGCCGAACGCATGGCGATGGTCACGCCGGAAGAAAACACCGGGTCGAGGAATTCCGCCGCATTGCCCAGCAGCGCAAAGCCCGGCCCGTGCAGGGTTTTGACGTTGGCCGAGTAACCGCCGATGCTGCGCGCCGGGGTGTCCCATACGGCATTGTTGAGCACGCCGGATAAGCTTGGCGTTTCGTCGATGAAGCTGCGCAGGCAGGCGTCAAGGTCGCTGTCGCGGCCATCGAAATGCTCTTTGGCCGCTACCACGCCCACCGAGCAACGGCCGTTGCTGAAGGGGATGGTCCAGAACCAGATGTCGCGCTGGGTCGGGTGGGTGGTGACCAGAATTTTGCTGCGATCAAAGCCTGGGTGTGCGATACGGTCTTCGACGTGGGTGAACACGGCCTGGCGCAGCGGAAAGTTCGAAGGTGCTTCAAGGTCCAGCAGACGCGGCAGCACGCGGCCATAGCCGCTGGCGTCGAGCACGAACTTGGCCTTGATGTGGTACTCGCTGCCGTTCTGTCGGCGCACATGCAGGTAGCGGCACTCGCCGGAGAAATCCACGCCGACAATGGTTTGGCCATAGCGGATGTCCACGCCCTGCAACGCCGCCTGATCGGCCAGCAATTTGTCGAACTCGCCGCGTTGCACTTGGTAAGTGGTGGGCTTGCCGTTGCTGAACGTGTCACCAAAATCAAATGCACTGTAGCGCTCGCCCCAGGCGAAGGCAGCGCCGGTTTTTACCTGGAAGCCCGCCGCTTGCACGGCGTCGAGCATGCCCGCTTCTTCGATAAAATCGATGCAATGCGAGAGCAGGCTTTCGCCAATCGAGAAACGTGGGAAGTGCTCGCGCTCGATGATCAACACATCATGCCCTTTGCGCTTTAGCAGCGCGGCCGCGATGGCCCCGGATGGTCCGGCACCGATCACCACCACCTGGCGACGTTCCATTTCAACTATGGGCACGAGGGCTCCTTGCCGCATGGGCGATAATCGCATTCATAAGGTGTGTTTCTGCTGCCCGGCCCAGGGCGCCAGCATAAAGCTGAACGCCAGGCCGAGGCTGACCGACAGGCCGAAATTACTCACCGCCGGTGTACTAGAGACTGCCAGCAGGCCGAACGACAACCAAGTCGTCAGTGCTGCCAGCAGCGTCCCCAACAGGCTGACGGCCGGGCCGCCGATCTGCTCGCGCATCAAAATCGCATAGTCAACGCTGATGGCCGTCACCAGCAACAGGCCGAACAGGCTGAAAAGGGTCAGTGGCTGGCCCAGCCAGCCGAGGCTGGCCAGGCTGCACAGCGCGGCCAGCAGCGGCAGGGCGACGATACGCAAGGCACCGCCAAAACCAAAGGGCGCAATCAGCAACAGCACGATCAGCACGCAAGACATCAACTTTAACTCGGCGGCGCTGATTTGCGTGTCGACAAACACCCGGTTCAAGTCGCCCAGGCGATCGACCAATTGCACACCGGGCAAGTCCAGCGCCTGCACCCGCAGTAGCGCCGGGTTGTTCAAGCCTTGCAGGCTGACCATGGCCGCGACGCCGCCGTCTACCGGGCCGAGCCACAGCGTGCGCCAGGGTTCGGCCAGCGGCCCTTGCAATGCTGCGTCGATGTCGGTGATGGGCAGCGCCTGCAACTGCGCGATTTCAGCTTGCAGGGCGCTGGCGGGCACACCCAGGTCCAGCAGCGGCTGCCAGTGTTGCGGCAGTTTGTTCAGCGCGTCCCGCAGTTGTTGCTGTTCGTCCGCCAGGCTCACCAGCTGATTGAGCGCCAGGTAACCCTCGAGCTTGTCCATATTCACTAACTGATCCAGGCGTTTGCCCAGGGCGGCTTGGCGTTCCAGCAACTGTTGCTGATTGTCGGCCCGCACCAGGAAAAACTGGCTGGTGGGCTGGAACCCGGTGATGCGCGCTACGGCCTGGGCTTCCTGGAGCAATTGCGGCGGCGCGCCGATCCATTGGCGGATATCGTTCTTGCTGTTCAGTTGCCACAGGCCCGCGGCGCAGAACAACAGCACCCACACCAGCAGCACCGAACTGGGGACGTGCTTGATCAGTGCAGCCCGCATTTGCCACAGCGTCTGGGCGATATGCAGCGGCCATTGGGCCGGGCGCAGTTCCACGCCCTTGAGCAGCGCCGGCAACAGGCACACGGCGCACAAATAAGCACCCACCAACCCGGCGGCGGAGAACACGGCGATTTGTGTCAGCGCCGGGAACGGCGTCCAGGCCAGTGCCAGGTAGCCGATGCAACTGGTGGCCAGGCTCAGGCTCAGCCCCGGCAGGGTCAGGCGCAAGGCCGGCCAACTGCGCCAGGGTTGCAGGCTCCAGCTTTTCGACAGGTAGTGCAGTGGGTAATCCACCGCCACGCCGATCAGGCTGGAGCCCAACACCAGGGTCATCACATGCATATGCCCGAACAGCGCCACGCAGGCCACCGCGCCAAACAGCATGCCCACCAGTACCGGCACAAACGCCAGCAATACGCGCCAGCGTCGGAATGCCAGCAGCAGCAATAGCAGGATGCCGACGGTCGCACCGCCGCCGACCCAGGTGATTTCCCGGGTGGCCTGCCGTTGCCCGTTGGCGGCATAGAGCAAGCCGCTGGCGGCGAGCAGTTGCGCGCCTTGCTCGCCAGCTTGTGCGCGACAGGCCTGGAGCAAATCCGCCACGAGCAGCGGCAATTTCATATCGAAGGCATTGCCGGTAGTGCGCGCCCGCAGCAGTACCCAGCTTTTACCGTCGGCTTCGGCGATCAAGGCGCCGCTGCCGATATCCAGTTGCACCGAGCCGTGTTGCGGCTGGCTGTTCTGGATACGCCCGGTCAGGCCCAGCCAGTCGTCCTGGCTCGGCACCAGGCTGAAGCCGGTGAACGGGTCGAACAGCGCTTGCACCCGTTGCTGGATGAAGGCGTCGGGTTGCTCAATCAGTTGCTCGCGGTCCTTGGCCGAGAGCATCGACAAGCGCCCGCGCAGCAGTTGCTCGCGCAGTGCTGGCAGGTCGGCTTGCAGGTTCCACTGCACTTTTTCAAACAAGCCGCTGGCCTGCCAGCGCTCGCCCAATTGTTGTGCCATGGCCAGCGCTTGCTGGCGGTCGGCATGCCCCACCAGCACCAGCATTTCGCGGTTGAGCGGCTCCTGCATGCGCTGTTCGGCTTGCTGTTCAAGGGCGTCCGGCGTGCTGCCGGGCACCAGCTCCATCAGGTTGGCCGACAACGGCGCGCCATGGCGCCACTGCCAGCCGGCCAGGGCCAGTACGGCCATCAGCAGGATTAGGAACAGGCGCGGCAGCAGGCGCTCACTGGGCAAAGTCGTGTTGCTCCGCATCGCTCAGGGGCTGGCTGGCCGTGCTGTTCTGCATGCGCAGCACGGTGCTGTCGCCCTGGGTTTCCAGCAGTTCGATGGTGTGCACCAGCTCGCCGCCGTCGATATTGATCCGGGTGAACACTTGCTTGAGCAGCAGCGAGCGCGGGATCAGGGTGAGCTTCCATTGCTGGGCCTGGCCTTGCAGTTGCAGTTCGAAGTCACGCTGCAAGCCACTGCTGTCGCCCTGCAGCACGGCGAGGAACAGGCGATTCTGCTCGTCGCCGGCGCTCTTGTTCGGCAGCGGTTGCCAGCCGTTGGCGTCACGCCTGGCAATGCCTTGGCCTGTGATGCGGTAGTCCTGTTGCAGTGGGGTCTTGAGCAGCCATAACAGGCCGTGGTCCTTGGCGAGCACGAAGGTGCCTTTGCTGACCAGCGGCTGGGGCAGGGCACGCAGGTGTTTTTCCTGGAGGAAGTTGCCGTGGATGACGGCGGGTTTTGCAAGCTGATCGCTCAACTGCTGTAAGTCGAAAGCCTGGGCATTGAAGCTCAGCAACAACGCGACCCCTGTAGGAGCGAGCTTGCTCGCGAAAAACCTGAGGGCGCTGCGCAGTGTCAGTTGGCGCGAGTTATCGTTAACGTCCATCGCGGGCAAGCCCACTCCCACAGGGGATCTCATTTCAAGGCTCTCTCTACGGCGTCGGTGAATACTCTGGGCGAGGCAAGTTGCATCTCGCGGTTGGCGATTTGCACCGCCACCTGCACGGTGCTGGCGCGGGTCAAACGCTCGCCGCTGGCCAGGTCAGTGATCAGGTAATTGACCTTCAAACGGTTCTCCCACTCCACCAGGCTGGCGCGCACATTGAGGGTTTGGCCGAAAGTGGCGCCACGTACATAGCGTAGCTGCATGTCGATCACCGGCCAGGCGTAGCCGGACTCCAGCATGGCCGTGTAGTTATGGCCGATCTTGTCCAGCAACGCACAGCGCGCCACTTCCAGGTACTTCACGTAATGCCCGTGCCACACCACGTTCATGGTGTGGCACGGGCATTACGTGAAGTACCTGGAAGTGGCGCGCTGTGCGTTGCTGGA
>Ga0160464_100903_pt1 | contig 15091 bp, 13 predicted proteins | sample HID1971I_E11MG_FD_108275 | JGI IMG/M metagenome (GOLD analysis project Ga0160464, IMG submission 108275) | Enriched millipede-associated microbial communities from UW Madison campus, WI, USA - HID1971I_E11 MG | ecosystem: Host-associated > Arthropoda: Insects > Digestive system > Unclassified ... | reverse complement strand
GTAACTGCTGCGTGCGTTAGGTCTGTTGGTTCGTAAAGAATGCCTCGGGGGTGTTGTGTTCGAGGATGCGGCCGGCCTCCATGAACACCACGCGGTCGGCGACGGCGCGGGCGAAGGCCATTTCATGGGTGACGATCAGCAGGGTCATGCCATCGCGGGCCAGGCCCTGGATGACTTCCAGCACCTCCTTGACCATCTCCGGGTCAAGGGCGGCGGTGACTTCGTCAAACAGCATGACCTGGGGGTTCATGCACAACGAGCGGACAATGGCGATGCGTTGCTGCTGGCCGCCGGAGAGCTGGCGCGGGAAGGCGTCGCGCTTGTCGGCCAGGCCTACGCGCTCGAGAAGTTTTTCAGCCTGCGCACGGGCCTCGCGGGGGTCGCGCTTTTGCACCTTCAGCGGGCCGAGCAGGATGTTGTCGAGCACGCTCATGTGCGGGAACAGGTGGTAGCTCTGGAATACCATGCCGATGTCCTGGCGGACCTGGCGCCAGTCGGTGCTTTTGTGCAAAAGCTCGTTGCCGGCGAAACGCAGGCTGCCGCTGTGTGCGACTTCCAGCCCGTTGAGGCAACGCAGCAAGGTGCTTTTGCCACAGCCGCTGGGGCCGAGGATCACCACCACTTCGCCGCTTTGCACACTCAGGTCGATGCCCTTGAGCACCTGTTGGTCACCGAAGAATTTATTGAAACCCTGGAACTCGATCAATGCGCTCATGCTTGGGCCCAGCGCCGTTCCAGCACCTTGGAGGCGGCCGACAACGGGTAGCAGATAAAGAAGAAAAACAGGAACAGCGCGCCGTAGATCAGTACCGATTCGTAGGTGCGCTCGATGATTTGCTGGCCGACCTTGATCACATCCACCACGCCGATCAGCACCGCCAGGGAGCTGGTCTTGATGAGGCGCGTGTAGACGTTGATGGTCGGCGGTGTCATGCGCTTAAGCGCTTGGGGCAGCAGCACATAGCCGTACAACTGCGGGTCGGACAGGCCAATCGACAAGCCCGCTTCGCGCTGGCCGCGGGGCAGCGAATACAACGCGCCGCGTACCACTTCACCCACCTCGCTGGCGCCCCACAACGACAGCACCAGCACCGCACACCAGAAGCTGGGGATGCTCAGGCCAAAGAAAATCGGCAGGCCGAAAAACAGCAGGTACAACCACACCAATACCGGAATCGCACGGAACAGCTCCAGGTAAACCCGCAGCACCAGGTTGACCAAGCGGTTACCCAAGGTGCGCAGCACGCCGTACAACACGCCGCCCAGCGTACTGAACGCGATGCTCAGCAACGAAATCGACAGGGTTTGTGCCGCGCCCTTGCCCAGTTGCGGCAACGACACCCACAACAACTCAAGACCCGAACTGGCCATGCTGGAGCCTCCTTTCCAGGCGGCTGAGCAGCAGCGACAGCGGCAAAAACAGCAGCACGCAGATCAACGTCAGCACGGCGAGCATTTCGTAGGTCTTGTAGTAAAGGGCGATATAGCTCTTGGTGGTGTAGAGAATTTCCGGCACCGCCACGGCGGAAACTACAGTGGTCTCCTTGAGCAGGAAGATGAAGTTGGCGAACAACGCCGGCAGGCTGAGAATGCCGGCCTGGGGCAGGATCACGTGGCGCAGCAGCTGCCAATCGGACAGGCCAATGGACTTGCCCGACTCGATCTGCGCCAGCGGCACCGCTTCCACCCCGGCGCGCAGCACTTCGGTGAGGTAGGCACCGCCAAGAAAGGTCATGGTGATGATCGCCGCCCAGAACCCGGAGATATTCACGCCCAGGGCCGGCAGCGCGAAGTACACGAAGAACAGCTGGATCAGCAGCGGCGTATTACGCGCCAGCTCCACATACAACGCCACCAGGCGCGACAGGTATGGCGTGCGAAACACCAGCAGCGCCGCGTTGATCAGCGCTACCAGCAACGAGGTGCCAATGGCGATCAGGCCCACTTGCAGCGTCACGCCCACGGCTTGCAGGAAGGCAGGCAGGGTGCTGAGGATAAAAGCGAAATCGAAGGTCATTGTGAGTCCATGACGCCGCGGGGTAATGCGGCGAGCGCAGTCCGTTCCGACAGGGATAACGTCGGGTAGCGCGAACTTTAAAGCTATAAAAAGTAAAATTTAAATACCTAAATAGCATATTGATATCACCCAAAAAGATAACCCCGGAGTTCGGGTGCGAACTATGGTTGCAGGGGTCTGTGTTTCGAGGGAATGAACGATGAACGAAGCAAAACCGATTGATCCGCAGGAGCTGGTGAAATGGTTGGTGGCGTTGCGCCGGGCGATTGAGAGCCGCACGCTCTGACACACTGAAGATCAAATATGAGATGGAGATCAAATGTGGGAGGGGCTTGCTCCCGATAGCGGTCAGTCACAGATGTACTGACTGAACCACTGTTATCGGGAGCCCCCTCCCACCTTTAATCGCATTCCAAGGTTCAGACATAAAAAAACGCCGACGCTGTAGTAGCCGTCGGCGTTCAAACCTTGAAGGGGGTTTTGAGTTACATCAGAACGCCGGCACTACCGCGCCGTTGTACTTCTTCTCGATGAAGGCTTTGACTTCCGGGCTGGTCAGGGCCTTGGACAGTTTCTGAATCGCGTCGCTGTCCTTGTTGTCCGGGCGAGCGACCAGGAAGTTTACGTAGGGCGACTTGGCGTCTTCGATGATCAACGCGTCCTTGGCCGGGTTCAGGCCCGCTTCCAGGGCGTAGTTGGTGTTGATCACATCCAGGTCAACCTGGTCGAGCACCCGAGGGAGCAAGGCCGATTCCAGCTCCTTGAATTTCAGGTGCTTGGGGTTTTCCTTGATGTCTTTTGGCGTGGACAAGGCGTTGGTCGGGTCTTTGAGCGTAATCAGGCCGTTCTTTTGCAGCAGCAGCAGGGCACGACCACTGTTGGAGCCTTCGTTCGGGATGGCAACGGTAGCGCCGTCTTTGAGATCTTCAATTTTCTTGATCTTCTTCGAGTAACCACCGATGGGTTCAACGTGCACACCGACTACGGTGACCAGGTTGGTGCCTTTGCCCTTGTTGAAGTTTTCCAGGTACGGCAGGGTCTGGAAGTAGTTGGCATCCAGGCGTTTTTCGGCAACCTGCGTATTGGGTTGTACGTAGTCGGTAAAGACTTTGATTTCCAGGTCCACGCCTTCTTTGGCCAGGGTCGGCTTGATCAGCTCGAGGATCTCCGCATGGGGGATCGGCGTGGCTGCCACCACCAATTTCTCGTTGGCCTGCGCGAAGCCGGCAGTCAGGGCAGCCGCCAGTGCGGTAAACAACAGAACCTTTTTCATGCAGTGTCCTTTTATAACGACCGTTTTTATGTGAGGTGCCAGCGAAGTGCTATCGCGGCGTGGGAGGGACAATACCTAGATTTTTTATTCCCGAACAATATCTTTTATTCACGTTGATATTCCATTTTGTTCATGTAGGAATTTACGCAGTGATGCCTGCTCGGCTGGGCTGGCACTGGCGTAGATCCGCCGCACCTGCTCCAGCGGTGAACCCGTCACTGGCAAGTTCAAATGCTCGGGCAGGATTTCTTCACCGCTGCTCACCAGCAAGGCAAAGTGAATGACGTTTTCCAGTTCACGGGTATTGCCCGGCCATGCGTGGTGTTCCAGCACACGTTGGGCGGCGTCGCTGATCAGTGGCACCGGCAGATCCAGGCGCTGGCTATAGATACCGAGGAAATATTCGGCCAGGGACAATATATCCCCCACCCGCTCACGCAACGCTGGCAGCTCCAACTGGCCTTCGCTCAAGTAATGAAACAGGCGCTCATGAAATTTACCCACCGCCACCGCCTGGGCCAGGTCAATGCTGGTGGCAGCCACCAGGCGTACATCCACCGGGCTTGGCTGATGGGCGCCGACGCGGGTGACTTCGTGGTTTTCCAAGGCCGCGAGCAACTTGACCTGAATCGGCAGCGGCAAGTCACCAATCTCATCCAGGTATAAGGTGCCGCCATTGGCCGAGCCGAACCAGCCGGCGCGGCTGCTGGCGACACCACTGTAGCTACCGGCGGTGTAGCCGAACAATTCGGCGTCGGCGTAAGTCGGGCTGATCGCGCCGCAATTGACCGAGACAAACAAGCCGGTGCGATCACTGCCACGGTGGATGTGTCGCGCCAGCAGCTCCTTACCGCTACCGGTTTCACCGCGAATCAACACTGGCAAGGCACGCGGGGCTAGGTTTTCCAGCTCTTCACGCAGTTGGCGTGAGCGGGGGTCGACAAATACCAGCGCCTTGGCGCGGATGCTCAGCGGGCTTTTTTCGGCGTCGGGAAAGGTCAGCAGCGGCTGGCCGAAGATTTCTTGACTCATGGCAGGCTCCCGCCCCCAATCCACTCAGGGACGGGGCGTTGAAAAAATATCAGGCACTGCGCCGAGCATGATGCTCGAGGCGGTTTTGCAGGCGATAGAGATAAGCGAAACCCTGCTCCCAACGACGGTGACCGGACTTCACATTGATATGCCCGGCACCGGACAGAATGCCGGCTTCGGCGCCCCACTGACGCGCCAGCTCCAGGGCCCGCGGGGCGCTGACGGCGCTGTCGTTGTCGGAGCTGACCACCTGGCTGGGGAACGGCAGCAGGTCGGTAGGAATTGGCGCAAAGTTACGCAGGGCGGGCGCGCAGGCCGGGCGTTCGACATCCGCCGGCGCCACCAGCAACGCGCCGCGTACCTGACGCAAGCAATGCACCGGTGCAGTAGCTGCCCAGTGCGCGACGGTGATGCAACCCAGGCTATGGGCGATCAGGATCACCGGCGTGCTGTCGGCGGCAATCGCCTCGGCCAGTGCGGCTACCCAGTCCTCGCGGCGCGGGGTCAGCCAGTCAGCCTGCTCCACGCGGGCGCTATTGGGCAGGCTGTGCTGCCAATGGGTTTGCCAATGATCTTCTGGCGATCCTTGCCAGCCCGGCACGATCAGGTAACGAATCGACTCGCTGTGCATGGGTGTGCCCTCCTGCAGCGTTTAACGTTGCTAAGCAGTATAGGGTCGACCCAGCCACATAATAAGGAATAAAAAAGAATTTATTAATAACCAAAATGACTTTTCAGCCATCCTTCGTTTTGCGCCAGGCGTGCATCAAGAATTGCCCAACGCGGCCCCGACTGAAGATAACGGGGGCGCATAAGCGGATGATTAATGACTGCCACTTTTTGCCTGCAGAGGCTCCTCGGCATCAGCGCGAATGAGCCATGGAGTGCTCTCCCCCGATCTCGACGTCAAGCTTGTGACGCATCGCCATGTAATGCCCCTGCGATTCGCTCAAGCGTGCTGCATAGTTTCTCGGCAGCACCACGTTCGTATTTACCGCTTCTACCAAGTCATTCACAGTAGGGAAAAAGCCGTACCCTGCTTCACCCAGCACATCAGCAAAGAGTTTAGGCCCGGTAATCTCGAAAATTTTCTTTTCGTAGTTTTTATAAGCTTGCCGCTCGGCAGTGGTTGAATGAGCGTCAAGCATTGGACGATGCGTATCCAACCAAGGTTTATTTTCCTTGAAGCGCTTATAAGACTGCTCCAGGATTTCCTCAAGCAATGGGTTATCCGCATGGCTGGAAAAGTTACTGGTATTGAAGCCTTGAAAATCCGCAGGCTCGTAATTAACAGGCGCATTCATCAAAATATCAGTGGGTGAGGCATTGAGTTCGACATTACCCACATTGACAGTGAGCGAATCATCCGTATCCAGGTAGATGCCACCGTGCTTTTTTATCAAGACGACGCGCATCACATCCGATGACGCTGCAAGGTTCTGCCCTTGGCCTGAGCGAAAATACTGATACATTTCTGCATACTGGCTCGCATTAAACGCCTGAAAAGCTTCATCTTGTTTCAAGTCGTGGACTTCCAGCCCGCCCACCTTATGATTCAGAGCAGACGTGATGCTCTCAAGCACCCGTGCATTATTAGCATCTACATGAACGATGGATTTATACCCAGGACTCTTTCTCGAGTTTTCGAGAATATTTTGGATTAAATGCTCCGGCATTTCATTTCCAGCCCAAAAGTAGTGAATCACTTTCGGTAGCGGCGCAACGTTCGATGGTAACGGCGGCAAGCTTGGGAACCTGACGGTCTTGTTTTCGGTGGCGGCGGGCGCGTTTTGTCTGCCTGCAAGCGCTTCGCTTCTAGTACCAGAGGCCCATCGGCCTTCACCCTCGCGCCAATAGAAAATGTCATTGACCGTGCCGTCATGATTGACGCCGCGCCACAGGCCTGCGGCTACGTCATACCTGACCTCATTTGAGTAGCCATTTACGAATACACGATAATGTTCCGAGGAGCCCATCTTAAAAACGTCGTCCATGGGCATGGTGAACTCATCAAGCAGCGAGGGCGGCGACAGCGGGCTCATCGGATACCCGATCTGGCCATTGATACGCTGAGGAGGATTCAGGAACGCAGGCCGCTGGTCAGCTAACCGAATGGGCGCCTGGCGTCCGGCATCAATGCCCGCCGCCACAAATTGGCTGGCTTCGTTGCGCCCGGCCTTTGCCGTTGCCAGCGCCTTGGCAAGCGGTGCCCCTGCATGGCCGGCCAGTGGCGGCACTGCGTTCAAGACACCAAAGACAATACGGTCAGTGCCCGAAGCCTTGCCCTTGGCAACGTCATCGATGCCAATACCCACTTGGGTCGCACCGGCAGCCAGGTAGAATGCATCCAATGCAATCGCGACTTCCGGCATCACCAGCGCCAGGGGCGTCATGAACATTGCCGCTTTTACGGCTTCTTCCACGCCCTGGGCTATTTTGTTCTTCGTGTAGTCACTGTCGCTGACGATTGCGTTATCGGCATCCGAGTAAGAACGCGCTTTCTGCCGGACCATGACTTGTTGGAAAGGATCGCCACTCAACGGGTCGAGCGCAATAAAGCGTTCCGGCACCCAACCATTAAGCTCAGACAGGAAGGCATTTCCCGACGCCTGGGCATCGGACCAGTTGCCCAAGCCCTCCAGGGTTTGCCGTACACCATCCGAAAACGCTTTGCGGGCCTGATCCTTCAGGGAAAAGTGCGTCAACAGCGACTCGCGTTTTACCGGGTCAGACGCCTGCATGGCGAGCCAGGTTCGCATTTGCCCGGGATTATCGAAACGGTGTATCGGCGACGAATTACCCGGGATGTACAGCAACGTCAGCTGCGTGTGCCGATCTGTCACAAACATCAGGTCCGTGGACTGCAAACCGTTGATGCTCAGCAAACCCATGTCCAGATTCGGATCCTTGACCGCAGGATGGGCAAAATCCCCGAGCGTCAGCTCAGACCACGCCTTCCGCGCGACAGGCCCCAAGGCTCGCTGGGCCAGATCTGCCTCGACAGGATCGAGCGTACCCTCCAAACGCTGTAGATTGATCGCCTTGACGAAGGCGATTTTGCTCAAGGATGCATAAGAACCCGTGTGCTTTTCCCAGAACCCATCAAGCGTGCCTTTGTAGAGCTGGGTCCTTTCGGTATCCCATACCAGCGCCTTGAAGCCACTGACAGGGATCGAAACCTTGGTAGCCGCAGTATAAAGCGCAGTTTCGGGAGGCTGCGGTTCGCGATAGATGGCTTGTCGGCTGCTCGCAGACCGTATGAGTTCGTCTACTTTGTTGTAGCCATATACCAAGGGCGAAAAGTACTGGGCAAACTTTCGAAACCAGCCTTTGTCATCTTCAATCGGTGTATCTTGCCTATTCTTTAATGCTGCCTGTGTCAGGGTTATTTTTTCTACGACATCTTTTTCATCTTCACTGTCGCTCTTGAAGGTCACAAGGTAGGTTTTGTCCGGATCGACCTCTACCCCCCAACTCTGTTTGATTTTAGCCGCGAGAATAGTTGAAATTTCTTTCTCGGGTGAAACAAAGTCGTCTGCATGTTGTTTTATGTACGTCTCTATTTCAACATTCTGCCTCGGCGTTGAACGGCCAGCGTCCGCCCCACGGGAGAGACCGGCCGATTGCGCTATTTGCGCAGAGATTTCACGTTTTATAGAACCAGAACGGCGGGTCCAGGCGTTGGCCAAAGGATGTGCCGCACCTGACGCCATGGGTGAAGTGACAGTTTGTATTGGTTGCGATTGTGATACTTGCGCGCTCGAATCAAAACGCGTGTTCACGTGATGAGCAGGAAAACCAATAGTCATACTTTTCTCCATAAATATAATAACTCCCTGTACAGCAGAGCATAATTACATCACGGAAAATTGCACTCTCTGAAAAACTAAAAAACATGTACAGTTTTTACCGAAACAACATCAAGAAACAACACATCAGCTCACATAATCCAGTTAAAAAAAAGGCCGCACCCTGCCAAGGAAACGGCCCAAAAAACTTATTGCGGCTTGTTAAACTAACGAGCGGTAATCACCGACAACTTGGTAATCCCTGCGCGCTCAATCGAAGCCATGGCTCGCGCCACTTCGCCATAGTTCACCCCATCGTCAGCCTGCAGTTGCACCCGCACATCGGGGTCCTTGGCCTTGGCCGCCTGCAGGTTGAATTCCAGCAGGTCCGGCTGGATTTCGTCCTTGTTGATAAACAGTTTGCCACCGCCGTCGATGCTCACCACCAACGGGTCTTTCTGCTCGACCGGCGCCACGGCCTGGGTCTTGGGCAGGTTGATCGGGATCGAATTGGTCAACAGTGGCGCGGTGACGATAAACACCACCAGCAACACCAGCATCACGTCCACCAGCGGCGTGACGTTGATCTCGCTCAGCACCTCATCACTGTCTTGCGTGGAGAAGGCCATCTCAGGACGCCTCCTTGACTTTCTGCGGGCTGGCGGCGCTGGCTTTGGTCAATGCCGGATGCAGCAGCACGCGGAACGAATGCTTCTGCGCCAGGCTGTAGAAGTCGTGGGCAAAGTCATCCAGGTCTGCGGCCGTCAGCTTCAGGCGGCGCAGGAAATAGTTGTAGACCAGCACCGCAGGCACGGCCACAGCGATCCCCACGCCGGTCGCCACCAGCGCCGCGCCAATCGGCCCCGCCACGGTTTCCAGGCTGGCGGACCCGGCAGCGCTGATGCCCTTCAGGGCTTCCATGATCCCCCATACGGTGCCGAACAGGCCGATAAACGGCGAGGTACTGCCGATACTGGCGACTACCGCCAGGCCGGTTTCCAGGGAGCGACGCTCACGCACAATCTGCTGGCGCAGCGCGCGTTCAAGGCGGTCCTGATGGTTGATCGCCTGGCTCAAATCCGCAGCGTGGGTGGAATCACCCACCTGAATCGCCGCATAACCGGCCTGGGCTACGCGAGCGGCCGCACCAGGTTGGGTCTCGGCCAGTTCAGCGGCCGAGTCGAGGCTCGACGCCGCCCAGAACTGTTTGTGGAACTTGCGATCCTGGGCCTTCAGACGACCGAACTGCACACCCTTCAATAAGGCCAAACCCCAGGTGGCAACTGAAAAGGCCACCAGCAGCCAGATCACCGCGCTTTCGATGGATTCAAGTGGAGATGCTAATGCCATGATGTTTTCCCTCTGTGCAGGTCGCGGCGTAAGCACACCGCAACCGAATAATTAATGAATCTTGAAATCGATCGGTACGCTGACCCAGCCGTCCTGGGCCACATCGCCCTGCTTGGCCGGCACGAAACTCCAGCGCTTCACGGCCGCCAATGCGGCATCATCCAGTTGCTGGCGACCACTGCTTTTCTGCACCTGGATCTCACCCGGCTTGCCACTGGCCAACACATGCACCCGCAACAACACCGTGCCTTCCCAGCCGCGACGCTGAGCCAGTGACGGGTACTCCGGCGCCGGGTTCTTCAGGTACGCGGCGTTGGCCGACGCGGGCGTTACCGGGGCTGGTGCCGCTGGTACGGGCGCAGCAGGTGGCGCTGGCGATGGCGGTGCAGGTGGCTGTTCGACGGCCTTGGGTAACGGCTTGGGCTCTGGTTTAGGCACCGGCTTGGGCTTGGGTTTTTGAACCGGTTTGGGCGGCGCCGGCTTGGCCGCCAATTCATCCACAACCGGCGGCGGTGGCTCGACCAAGGGCGGTGGCGGGGGTGGCGGTACGGGCGGTGGCGGCTCAACCACCGGCGGCGCCGGCTGGGAAAACTCGATGGTCATCGGCGGTATTTCCGGCGGCACAATCGGCAGCACCGGGGTGGGTTTCTGGCTCACCCAATAAATCACTGCGCCGTGCAACGCCAATACCAGTAACCCGAGCAGGAGCCCTTCACGACGGCTCGAGAAACGCTTCGGCGTCTTTTGTAAGCGCAATTGCCCCAATGGCGCGCGGTGCGGTCGGCCAAGGTCGACCAACTCACCACTCGGTGCCTGGCGCCATGGCGCCTCATGTGCACTGGCAGCGGTCTGGACATTGCCCATTGATTCACTCCCTACGGCTTTAAAAAACCAACGGGCCTGCAGGAGCGGCCGTCGAGGGCTGAATCATCGGGGCCTGACACTTATCTCTTAAAGTAATCTTTAAAGTTATAGATAGATCAAAAACACATAAAGAAAATCGCTGGCAACCTCAAAGCCACGTCGTGCGTGGCCTAGCGCCAAGCCGCTGTTTTTCAATGCTTTCCAGGCATACAAAATATTCAACAAAGGTATGGCTCAGTGCGGGTTCCCTCCACACATTGCCAGCAATTCGTCCAACAGCGTCTGCCCCGCCGCGCCTAAGCCATTGCGGCCATACAACGCCAATCGCACACCGTGAACCGCGGGCAAGCCACTCTCGGCGCCGAGGATGCGATGGCCCGGTTGCAGCACCCGCTCCGGCAACAGGCTGATGCCCAGGCCTGCCGCCACCGCCGAACACACGCTGGCCAGACTGGCGCTGGAGTAGCCGATACGCCAGCGCCAACCGCAGCGTTCGAGATGATGGAGCATGTCATTGCGGTACAGGCCGCCCACTGGAAAGGCCACCAGCGGCAGTGGGTCGCGGCCCAGCGCCGGGGTGCTCAGGCTGTCGACCCAATACAAGGGTTCCGGCCACGACGCCACGCAGTCGTCGCTGTCGCCCATCTGCTTGACTAACAACACATCGAACTCCCCACCCCGGTACTGGCGCTGCAATTCCGGGCCGAGGCCACTGGTGACCTCCAATCGCACCCGTGGATAGGCCACGACAAACGCCGAGAGCAGCGGCATCAGGCGCTCGGCGGCGAAATCCTCCGGCACACCGAGGCGCAGCACACCGTCGCTCTGCTGGTTGATCAACACGTCGGCAGCTTCTTCGTGCAGTGCCAGGATACGGCGCGCATACGCTAGCAAGCGCTCGCCCTCGGCGGTGGCCACCACGTGGCGCTGGTCGCGGTCCAGCAACTGGCACGCCACCGCGTCTTCCAGGCGGCGGATCTGCTGGCTGACGGTGGACTGGGTCAAATGCAGGCGCTCGGCGGCGCGGGTGAAATTGCCGCAGTCCACCACGGCGACAAAGCTGCGCAACAACACGGGATCGAACAAAGGCGTCACCATTACGTTTGCCACTGATTGGCATGTTTATATTTAATTTCAGCATACCCCCGGTGGCTGACCATACTTCACCTTTCATCGCACCTGGGGGCTTGCATGACCAACGATCAATCACACCTGCAACGCGCAATCGCCCTGGCCCGCGCCAACGTTGCCCAAGGCGGCCGGCCCTTCGGCGCGGTGCTCACGCGCCACGGTAAGGTGCTGGTAGAAGCCGTGAATGAGATCCACCTGACCCAGGACCCCACCGCCCACGCCGAGCTGCTGGCGATCCGCACCGCCAGCCAGCAACTCGGCGCACGCCTGGACGGCTGCGTGATCTACGCCAGCGGCCAGCCTTGCCCGATGTGCCTGAGCGCCATGTACCTGTGTGGCGTGGAGCGCGTGGTGTTTGCCGCCAGCAACGCCATGGCCGAACCGTTCGGCCTGTCCACTGCGGCGATCAGCCAACAGGTCGGCCTGCCCATTGAGGCGCAACGCCTGCCCATCCAGCACCTGCCCGACGCCAGCATGACCGCGCTGTATCACCAGTGGAAAACCCTGCATGACCCTGAATAAATCCCTCGCTGGCTGGGGCCTGCTGGTGGTGCTCGGCTTGAACCTGCGCCCCATCCTCAGTTCCATCAGCCCTTTGCTTGGCGAGATTCGCCAGGCCACCGGCCTGAGTTTCCAGAGCAGTGCCTTGCTCACCAGCCTGCCGGTGATATGCATGGGCCTGGTGGCATTGGTGGGCGTGCGCGTGGAAGCCCGCTTGGGCGAACGTCGCGGCATCGCCCTGGGCTTGATGATGATTCTGCTGGCGTGCCTGGCGCGCTGGCTGATGGGCCAGGCGTCGGCGCTGCTGGTCACCGCCTTGCTCGGCGGCGCGGGGGTGGCACTGATCCAGGCGTTGGTGCCGGCGATGATCAAGCGCGAATTCCATCACCGCGTGCCGGTGGCAATGGGCGTGTATTCGGCCTCACTGATGGCCGGCGGTGGGCTGGCGGCGCTGCTCAGCCCGGTGGTGGCCACGCATTTCCAGCAATGGCAGGCAGGCTTGGGGGTGTGGTTATTGCCGGCGCTGGGGGCGTTGCTGTTGTGGGCCTGGTTGCCGCTGGGCGCCGCCAGAAATCTGCAGCAGGCCCCCGCGTTCGAGGGCTTGCGCAACCGTCGCGCCTGGCTGCTGGCGCTGTATTTCGGCCTGGTGAACTGCGGCTACATGAGCATGGTGGCGTGGCTGCCCGCCTACTATCAGCAACTGGGCTGGGGTGTGCTGCCAAGCGGTTCGTTGCTGGCCTTCATGACCATCTTCCAGGTGATCGCCGCACTGCTGATGCCGGTGCTGGCGCAACGCGGCATCGACCGGCGCCCACTGCTGGGCATCAGCCTGCTGGCGCAAACTGTCGGCTACCTCGGCCTGCTGATGGCGCCGCAGCAATTCCCGCATTTGTGGGTGGCGCTGATCGGCTTTGGCCTGGGTGCGTGTTTCGCCCTGAGCCTGCTGCTGACCCTGGACCACCATCGCGACCCTCGCCAAGCCGGGCAACTGGCGGCGTTCGTGCAAGGCGTGGGCTTTTTGATCAATGCGATTTCGCCATGGCTGACCGGTTGGCTGCGCGAACTCACCGGCACGTTTATCAGCGCCTGGGTGGTGTTGACCGTGACGGTGGTGGCGATGCTGCTGGTGACACGGGTGTTCAGCCCGGCCACCTATCGCACCGACCTAGAAGTCGTAGCGCCCAGTCACGCCTAGGGTGCGCGGCGTGCCCAGCAAACCTTCATAGCCGCCGTTACCGCCGGTCCACAGTGTGGTGTAGTAGGTCTTGTCGAAGGCGTTTTTCAGCCACAGCGACACATCCCACTGCCCTTGGTCATAGTTGCCGCGCAGGCCGGTAGATAAGTTGACCACTGCATAGGCCGGGATCTGCCCGTAATCGGAATCTTCCACCGTACCCACCGCTTTGGAGCGGAACGCATAGCTGGCGGTGACGTAGGGTTCGAAGCCGTTGGCCAGGTTCCACTTGTACTCGCCGTTGGCATTGGCGATCCACTTTGACGCACCCACCACCTGATGGCCGCTCAAGTCGCAGGACGCCGGCGCACCCGGGCGCAGGCTGACTTCCGGCGGGCATGGCGCATCCTTGTATGACAGGTAACTCACGTCATTGAACGAGCCGTTGATATTCAGGGTCAGGCCCTTGATCGGCACCAGGGTGCTTTCCACTTCCACGCCCCGCGAGCGTACAGAGCCGGCGTTGGTCAGGTACTGCACGCGGTTGTCCTGATCGTAGGCGTTGGTCTGGTAGCCGTTGACCTGGGTCCAGAACAGGTTGGCATTGAGCTGCAGGCGGCGGTCCCACAAGGTGCTCTTGAAACCCAGCTCGGCATTGTTGGCGCGCTCGGTGCCGATCAGCAGCGAGTCGGCCCCGGCCGTCGGCGCAGATCCCACCGCCAGGTTGACCCCGCCGGACTTCTCGCCGTGGGACAGCGTTGCGTAGCCCAGCAAGCTTTCATTGAAGTGATAACTGAGGTTCAGCAGCCCCGACGGGGTGGTGCTGTACTGAGTCAGGTCGCCGGAGTCATATGCCCCGGTACGCCCACGCCGCGCCGTGGCAGCACCGCCGGTCACGGCGGCGCCGCCCACCGGGGCATTGCGCGTGACCCAGGCGCTTTTTTCCTCATAGGTGCCGCGCAGGCCGGCGGTGAAATCCAGCTGCTCGGTCAGGTGCCAGGTACCTTGGGCGAACAGCGCAAAACTGTCGGTGCGGATATGCCCGTTGCCGATGCTGCTGACATTGTTCAACGCGCCAGTTGGCGTGCCATTCCAGATGTCGGCCTTGGGCCCGTAATAGGCGAAGGACTTGTTATCCAGGTCGGAACCGAAGTAGTAGGCGCCGAGCACGTAATCAAAGAAGCCCCCCGTAGGCGATGCCAGGCGAAATTCCTGGGACCATTGTTTATCTTCCACCGACACCCCGGCGTTGTACGACGCCGGTACGTTGAGGCCGTCATCATTTCGCGGGGTGAAATTCCACCAACGGTAGGCACTCACCGAGGTCAGGGTGAAGTCACTCGGCAGCGTCCAGTTGGCTTCCAGCGAGGTGCCGCCCTGGAACACGGTGACGTGCTGGTCGTTGTCCAGGTTGACCTTGCGATGGGTACCATCCACCAGGGTCGCCCCCGCCGCGTTGGCGCGCGATTGATACAGGTTGGTGCCGTTGATGGTCGGCCCGGTGCTGTACAGCACGCGGGTGCCGGCGCTCGAGTCCTCTTCGTTGTAGTCACCGATCCAGCGCAGGTTGAACGCCTCGTTGGGCTTGTACAGCAATTGCCCGCGAAAGCCCTGGCGAGAGCCACCGTTCAGGTCATGGCCGTCGTGTTCGTTTTTGATATCGCCGTCGCTGCGCGTGCGATAGGCCGAGAAACGCCCCGCCAGTTCATCGCTGAGTGGGCCTGAAATCGTGCCCTTGGTCTGGAAGTAACCGTCCTCGCCCAGGGAAGTTTCAATGCTGCGTTCGGGGGTAAAGCTCGGTGCGCGGGTGCTGATATTGATCACCCCGGCGGTGGTGTTCTTGCCGAACAAGGTGCCCTGGGGGCCGCGCAGGACTTCAAGTTGCTCGATGTCCATCAGGTCGAACACCGCCATGCCCGGGCGTCCGAGGTAGACGTTGTCGATATACAGCCCCACGCTGC
>Ga0160464_100901_pt1 | contig 15099 bp, 15 predicted proteins | sample HID1971I_E11MG_FD_108275 | JGI IMG/M metagenome (GOLD analysis project Ga0160464, IMG submission 108275) | Enriched millipede-associated microbial communities from UW Madison campus, WI, USA - HID1971I_E11 MG | ecosystem: Host-associated > Arthropoda: Insects > Digestive system > Unclassified ... | reverse complement strand
GATGAGCTGCCATCCCCCCGGGCTCTCGCGCGGGTAGACGCCGGTGAACTGTCCGGCGAGGGCGACCGCGCCGGCGGGCACGCGTGTGCGCGGCGACGAACGGCGTGGCACGTCGAACAGGGGATCGCTGCTCACCACGTATCCGAAGCCGGGGGCGAACCCCGAGAACGCGACCCGCCAATCCGCGGCGAGGTGGCGATTGACAAGCTCCTCCGCCGAGATGCCCAACAGCGATGCCGCCTCGTCGAGGTCTTCGCCGTCGTACCGCACGGGCACGATGACCTCGCCGGTGCCCGGCAGATGCGCGGTGTCGATCTCGGTCGCAGCGAGCGCGATCGCAAGGTCGGACGCGGACACTCGAAGGGGGTCGAAACGCACGAGCACGGTGCGGGCCCCGGGAATGCGCTCGAGAACGCCGGGCACACCCTCCCACGCGAGGTTCAGACGCATCGCCTCGTCGAGGTCGTCCGCCTCGATCAGGAGCGCATGATCGGATGCCGTGAGGATGCGCATCAGACGAGGTACTCCGCATCCGGAACGTCGGTGATGAACATGTACCCGGGGGCGTGCGTGATCGCGAACGGCGGCTTCGAGGACATGATCGCGGCCTGAGGCGTGACGCCGCAGGCCCAGAACACCGGCACCTCGCCGTCGCGCACCTCGGGAGCATCTCCGAAGTCGGGATGCGCCAGGTCGTCGATGCCGAGCGCTCCCGGGTCACCGATGTGCACCGGGGCGCCGTGCACCGCGGGAGTGCGGCCGGAGATCTGCACGGCATCCGCGACGCGAGCCGCGGGGATCGGGCGCATCGACACGACCATCTCACCGCGCAGGCGCCCGGCAGGCACGCAGGCCACCGCCGTGCGATACATCGGCACGTTGCGGCCGAGCTCCTGATGGCGGATGGGGATTCCCGCCTGCACGAGCCCGGATTCGAAGGTGAAGCTGCATCCGATGAGGAACGAGACGAGGTCCGGGTGCTCCGCCCAGGCTGCGGTCGCGTCGGTGACCTCTTCGACCAGTTCGCCGTCGCGCCAGATGCGATACCGGCCGATGTCGGTACGGATATCGCTTCCGGATGCCAGTCGTGACTCCACTGCGCCCTGCTCGATGACCTCGAGCACCGGGCACGGCTTCGGGTTCCGCTGCGCGAAGAGCAGCGTCTCGAAGGCCCAGTCGGCCGGCACCGCGATGAGGTTCGCCTGTGTCAGTCCGACCGCGACTCCGCTGGTCGGCTCGGAGTGCCCCGCCCGAATGGCGGAACGAGCCGCCCGGGCGTCGGCGAGCTGCTCGGCGGTGGCGAGAACGGCCATGTCAGGCGCTCACGAACGGCGCGATCGCGATGCCCGCATCCTGCAGCATCCGCTTGGTCGCCGCCGCCATCGCCACCGAGCCGGGGCTGTCGCCGTGCACACAGATCGACTGGGCGACCACGGGCACATCGGTGCCGTCGATCGCACGGATCACACCGTCGGCGGCCAGGCGCACCATGCGCTCGGCGACCGCGGCAGGATCGTGCAGAACGGCTCCCTCCTCGGTGCGCGACACGAGCTGTCCGTCCGGCTGATAGGCCCGGTCCGCGAACGCCTCGGCCGCGACCTCGAGGCCTGCGCGGTCGGCGACATCGAGCACGACGCCGCCGGAGAGTCCGAGCAGCACCAGGCTCGGGTCGATCGCGCGGATCGCCGCCACGACGTCTTTCGACTGCCGTTCGTCGCGCGCGATCGTGTTGTACAGCGCCCCGTGCGGCTTGACGTACGAGACCCGGCCGCCGACGGCGGCAGCGAGTCCCATGAGCGCACCGAGCTGGTACTCGACGTGCGCCTGCAGGGTGGCCGAGTCGATGTCGACCTTCGTGCGGCCGAAGTTCTCGTAGTCGCGGTAGCCGGGGTGCGCGCCGATCACGACGCCGCCCCGCACGGCGGCCGCGAGCGTCTCGCGGATGCCCTCGGGGCTGCCGGCGTGGAACCCGCACGACACGTTCGCGCTGGTGACGAGGCGGAGCATGCTCTCGTCGTCGCTGACGATGCGGTCGGCGACGTTCTCGCCGAGATCCGAGTTCAGGTCGATGGATGTCATGCGATCACGCTCCGATTCCGAGGAAGGCGAAGATGGGGCCGACCGAGACGATACCCATGTACCAGGTGAGCAGGGTCACGAGCGTACCCGCGACGAGCAGCCACATCGGGTACTTCTTCGAGCCGAGCAGGTCGCGGCGGAACCAGCCGATGTACATGAAGACCGTGAGCCCGATCGGCAGGATGAGGCCGTTGAAACCGCCGACGAAGACGAGGATCGCCGCCGGGGCCGTGCCGATCGACAGGTACACCGCGAGCGACACCACGATGAAGGCGACGGTCGCGAGCTGCAGCGGCCACCCGCCCTTGAGCTTCTTGGTGAACGTGGAGAGGAAGGTCGCCGAGGTGTAGGCCGCGCCGATGACCGAGCTGATCGCGGCAGCCCAGAAGATCGCGCCGAAGATACGGAGACCTGCGTCACCGAGCACCGCGCCGAAGGCCTGGCCGGCCGGGTTCGCGCCCTGACCGGAGAGGTCGAGCGTGACGCCGGAAGCGACCACACCGAGGATCGCGAGGAACAGCACGTAGCGCATGACACCGGTGACGAGGATGCCGTTGGTCGCCGCACGCATCACGGGGCCGGCGTGCTCCGGCCCTGTGTGACCGGAGTCGAGGTAGCGGTGCGCGCCGGAGTAGGTGATGTATCCGCCGACGGTTCCGCCGACGATCGTCGTGATCGTGGCGAAGTTCAGCTCGTCGGGAACGAAGGTCTGGCGCAGGGCCTCGCCGATCGGCGGCTGGGCGATGACGGCCACGATCACGGTCATCACGATCATGCCGATGCCGAGCACGACCAGCACGATGTCCATCACGGGTCCCGCCTTCTTCACGAGGAAGATGATGATGGCGAGGGCCGCGGTGACGATGCCGCCGAGCTTGGTGTCGATGCCGAGCAGCGCGTTCAGACCCAGTCCGCCACCGGCGATGTTTCCGATGTTGAAGGCCAGCCCTCCGATGACGACGAGCACGGCGATCAGGTGCCCGGAGAACGGGATGGCGCTGTTCGCGAGTTCGCCCGCACGCTTGCCGGAGGACGTGATCATGCGCCAGACGTTCAGCTGCACCGCGATGTCGACCAGGATCGAGATGAGGATCGCGAACGCGAAAGCCGCGCCCATCGTCGCCGTGAACGTGGCGGTCTGCGTGATGAAGCCGGGTCCGATGGCGCTGGTGGCCATGAGGAAGATCGCGCCGATGACGGCACTGCGGCCGGCGCGCTTCTTGGCGGATGAGAGGCGGGCTTCGTCTTTCGGGGAGAGGGAGGCTGTGGTCTGCTCTGACATGCGGGGGATTCCCATCGTCGTTGGTGGGTGTCGGGTGACCCCCAGTGTAGAACGGATAGAACCCGATTGTTCAACAATCATGTTACGACGGTGCTACAGCGCGGTTGCCTTCGTGTGAGGGTTTCCGGTCGGCTGCGGAGGATCCTGCCGCCCCGACGCCTACGATGAGGGTCATGAACCAGCAGGGCGTGCTCGCCGACGTGCTCCGTCAGCGCATCATCGACGGCGACTTCGCACCGGGGTCTCGGCTGTCGGAGTCGGCCCTCGCCGAGCAGTTCGACGTGTCGCGCAACACCCTCCGCGAAGCCTTCCGGGTGCTCGCGGAGCAGGGCCTCGTCGAGCACATCCCCCACCGCGGGGTGTCGGTGGCCTCCCCCACCATCGCCGACGTGATCGACATCTACCGCGCTCGCCGCGTGATCGAGTGCACGGCGCTGCGCCAGTCCGAGCCGGAGCACCCCGCCGTGCAGCTCATGCGCGACGCCCTGGCCGAGGCCGAGGAGCAGCTGCCACATGAGGACTGGCGGCGCATCGGCAGCGCCAACATGGCCTTCCACGACGCGATCGTCGCCCTCGCCGACAGTGCACGCCTCGCCCGCACCTACCGCGATGTCGCCGCCGAGCTGCGTCTCGTCTTCCTCGAGATCGACGAGCCACGATCCCTGCACGAGCCGTACGTCCGCCGCAACCGCGCGGTGCTCACGGCACTGCTGGAACAGGGCCCGGAGGCCGCCGCCGAAGAGCTCGAGCGCTACCTCACCGCCTCCGAACGCAGCGTGCTGGGCGCCTTCGCCCGCATGGGTCACCCCTGACCCCTGACGTCTCGCGAAGGGGAAGGCCACTTTCGACCAGACCGGCGTTCGGTATTTCTGACCTGAGTGCAGAAATCTGTGAACGTGCCGGGAAATGCCTTGCCATCTCGTGAAAGGCATGGTTACCGTGAGCGGACTTCGGCACGATCGGCGGCGCAGAGTTGCTCCCCTTTCACGCCGGGGGCCGCGTGCCGAGGGGGCGCGCGGATCGTTCAGATCGAAAAGGACTACTACTTTGCGACTCACGAGAAAACTGGCGTTCGCCGCTACCGCGGCTGCTGCGCTCTGCCTCGGCACGGTCATCCCCGCTGCCGCCAATTCCGCACCCGACGCCGACGACATCCCCACCTTCCAGGAATTCGAGGCGTCGACCTACCGAGACGTCGACGGCGCGTACGTCGTCAACGGAGACGAGGTGATCTCCAACCAGGGCGAGCTGCGGTCGTTCTACGAACAGCTCCTCGGCGCCGACCCCGTGACCAACGGTCTCATCGTCAACACGGTCAACAGCATCGACGACAAGTGGTCCGACGCGCAGGTGGCGAACCTCACCTACTGCGTCAGCACCGCGTTCGGTGCGCGTCACGCCGACGTCGTGAGCGCGATGGAGAGCGGTGCCGCACTCTGGGAGGCGGCATCCTCGAAGATCGACTTCATCTACGACGCCAGCGCCGATGCCAACTGCACGACGCGCAACAACGCGGTCCTCTTCTCGGTGGAGCCGGTGCAGACGACGCAGTACATCGCCCGGGCCTTTTTCCCGAGCACGGCACCGCGTCTGCAGAACGTTCTCATCGACGACTCGATCTGGACCCCCGGCTCGTCGTGGACCCCGACGAACGTGCTCGGCCATGAGCTCGGCCACGTGCTCGGCTTCCGCCACGAGCACACCCGCCCCGAGGCCGGCACCTGCTTCGAGGACAACAACTGGCGTCCGCTGACGCCGTATGACTCGTCGTCGATCATGCACTACCCGCAGTGCAACGGGTCGTCCGACGACTTGTCGATGACGAGCGTCGACACCGCCGGAGTCGTCTCGCTCTACGGGAGCTGACGCCCTCCGGCGCTGACGGAATCAGCGGGGCCCGGTCGTTCTCGACCGGGCCCCGCGTTCATTCGACTCGTCAGGAGGCGCCACCCGGGTCCTGTTCACCCGACCGCAGCGCCGCCGTCGCCCTCGGCCGCGGTTCGCCGTCGCGGAGCGGCGCCGGCGGCGCGATGGGCTTCACCGGTTCCGGCAGCCCGTAGCGCCGGAACATCCAGCGCCGAGCCTCCTCGAGCGGATAGGTGTCGCCGAAGAGGGCCGACTTCACGAAGACGCCCTCGATCGTGCTGCGGAGCATCACCTCTTCGAGCGCCGGGTCATCCGCCCCGCGCGCGCGGAACAGGTCGCGAACCGCATCTTCCGCCGCGGTGGCCCCGGCTTCATGCCGCGCCTCCGATTCCGCGAAGAGCCGGTGCGTGGCCGGCTGCTGCTGCATCGCCAGCACGGCCCGCTGCAGGGGTATGGCATAGGCGGTCGCGGTGAGGGCACCATCGATCACGGCGGCGAGCATCTCGTCGGGCGTGCCCTCAACGCGGGCGAAGCCGAGCACGGTCTCGAACCAGCGATCGATCACGGCGGCGACGAGCTGTTCCTTACCGCCGAAGTGGTAGTTCACGAGCCCCTGGGCGACTCCGGCGCGCTTCGTGATCTCGGCGATGCTCGCCCCTGCGACACCGCGTTCGCTGAAGGCCTCGATCGCCGCCTGCAGGATGTTCTCCCTGGCACGTTCTCGGGCCAGCCGGTTCTGCTCGTCGGAGCGCGCCACGCGGCATCCACCTCCTGAGTCCCGCCGGTCTGTCTTTCGAAATCGCCCCCCTGCCGTATAGATTACTCACTGAATGTTCGTTCAATCTATGAACCGACACGGATTCACCCCTCCCAGGAGCACCACCATGCACTCTCTCGCGAGCGTCGACTTCAACAGCATCACCTCGATCTTCGAGTGGCTCGTCAGCCAGTGGTGGGCATGGGCGATCGTCGGCGTCGTGGTGCTGTTCTTCCTCGTGATCTGGATCCTGCCCGCGGCGAAGGTCAAGGCTTCGCCGGATCATCCCACGACCGGCGTCGAGGCCGATGAGATCGCCCTCGGCTTCCTGCAGATCGTGAACCTCCCCTCCGGGTACTGGAACGATCCGACCGCCTCGCTCCTCGGCGACCGCGAGAAGAAGGTCCTCGTCGACCAGTGGGGCGTGCACACGCGCGACGAGTGGCTCGCCCACGTCGAACGCCTCAGCACCGTGCGTCGCCGCCGCGAGGTGTGGATGCTCTACCTCGCCGTCCGCACCGAGCTCGCCGAGCGTCTCGGCCGGGCGCCGAAGGCCAAGGAGTGGCTCGCCGCGATCGTGCAGGAGGGCGGGGACAAGCGCGACGCGCGCACCTTCGTCACCTCGATCGAGTACTCCGAGTCCGAGGTGCGCAAGCGCGTGGGGAAGGACATCGTCACCCCCGGCCTCTTCGTGAAGACCCTCGACGGCTACGGGATCGGTCAGGCCGTGGCCATGACGACCTGGGGCGTCGCGCTGGGACACGGTGACGTCGCCGAAGCACGGGCGATCATCCACCGCATCAACGTCGAGGGGCGCCCGGCGTTCGAGTCGTGGGCCGACTTCGGTCTGAGCTACATCGTGGGTCGCGTCATGCACTGGTCGGACGGCAACGTCGACGAGAAAGCGTTCGAGAAGTTCGGAGACGGCTGGTCCGACTTCCAGGCCGCTGCGACCGAGAAGCGCAACGGCCCGTGGGCGACGCTGACATGGAGCCTGTAGCCGTCGACCTCGAACCGCTGCGACGAAGCGCGGGCCTCCGAGACATCCTCATCTACGAGCGCATCTGCGGGATACCTCCGCATCGCCGGTTCCTGGTGATCCTGGTGGCCGTGCTGCTGTTCGCCGCCGCGATGCTGACGGGGCTGTGGTTCCTCGGACGCAGCGACATCCTCACGGTCGCGCCGGTCCTCGGGGTGTTCGTGATCGGATACACCGTGCTCGCCGCCGTCGGCTTCGTCTGGTGGGCTGTGGGACTGAGCCGGCGGGTGAAGATCGCTGCCTTCGCCTGGCAGAACGGATGGTCATACGCCGACGCGCTCGATCACACCCGCCGCCCCGGCGCCGCGTTCGCGCGGGTCGTGCACGGACGCGAGCGTGCGGTCATCGCCTGCGACGACGAGCGGATGCCGTTCGAGCTGGGCATGCACCATTCGGTCGCCCACGGGCAGGAGCGCGCCACGATCCAGCGGCCGTTCGCCTTCATCGAACTGCCGCTGCCGGCATCCGTGCCGCACATCGTGCTCGCGAACCGCACGCGCAGCATCATTCCGACGCTCGGGCTCGGCCGCGGCGCCGCGCGGATGGACCTGGAGGGAGATTTCGCGAAGACGTTCCGTCTCATCGTGCCGGAGGGCTACCAGCAGGACGCGCTGTACATCTTCACCCCGGATCTCATGGCCCGCGTTCTGGACCTCGGATCGGGTACCGAGATCGAGCTCGTCTCCGACCGGCTCTACGTGTACCTCCCCGCACGCACCCGATTCGACCGCGCCGAGACCATGGCAGCCGCTCTCGTGCTGGCCGAGGAGTTCCACCGCCGCTTCGCCGCACGTACCGAGCTGTACGGCGACGACAACGCCGGCGACATCGCCGCCAGAGCGGGTGTGGCGGTCGGGCTACGCGGTCAGCGGCTGGGCGGCCGCGGCATCTCGGTCTTCGCAGTCGCGGGCACGACCGCGGTGCTCCTGCTGTCGGCAGGGCTTACCGCCTTCTCGCTGTTCGGCGGTGATCTGCTCAGCTCTTTGGTCGGCTGAGCCTCAAGACCCACGGCTGTGGGCCTGGCCCGGAGGGGGCGCCAGGGCCACAGCCGTGTTCATCCCGTCGAAGACTCCGCTCAGGCGGAGGCCCGGATCACCAGCTCCGTCGGCAGGATCGTCGTGGTCGGCGGCTCTTCGCCCGCGAGACGCGAGAGCAGAACCCGCGCCATGGCCTCGCCCTGGGCGTACATCGGCTGGCGCATCGTGGTCAGCTGCGGATCGGTCGTGACGGCGACGGACGAGTCGTCGAAGCCGACCAGGGCGATGTCCTCCGGGACGCGCACGCCCGCCGAACGCAGGGCGGTCAGCGCGCCACGGGCCATCAGGTCGCTCGCGACGAAGATCGCATCCGGCCGTCCGCCGTCGAGCAGGCGCCTGGCGGCCTCCGCTCCGCTGGCCTCGCTGTAGTCGCCCTCCTCCTCCGCATACGGGGTGAGTCCGGCATCCGCGAGAGCGGACCGGAACCCCTGCACGCGGTCTTCCGAGGCGACCATCGTGAGCGGACCCGAGATCGTGGCGATCTGCGTGCGGCCGATGTCGATCAGACGACGTGTGGCGTTCTTGGCCCCTGCCACGTTGTCGACGTCGACGACATAGTCGCCCTCGCGCCGGCGCACGGGGCGACCGCCGAAGACGACCGGCACGGCATCGGCTATCCGGTCGACGAAGGCGTCACTCGTGTGATGCGACACGATCAGCGCGCCGTCGACGCCGCCGTTGCGCACGAAGCTGGTCATCTTGTCGCCGGGATCATCGCTCGCGATGAGCAGGTTGAGCAGGTAGTCCGAACCGCCGAGCGCCCCCGTGATGCCCGCGACGATGGCTGCGAAGAAGGGGTCGCCGAAGAAGCGGGTGGTGTCCTCGGGCACGATCAGGGCGATCGCGTGCGTCTGCCGTGAGGCCAGGGAGCGTGCCGCACGGTTGGGCACGTAGTTGAGCTCGTCGATCGCGGCGCGCACCGCAGCGAGTGCCTCCGGGCTCACGGCCGTCGACCCGTTCACGACCCGCGAGACGGTCGATCGGGAGACCCCGGCGGCGGAGGCCACCTCTTCGATGGTCGCTCGGGGCGACATCAACGTACGCACTCTTCCATCGCCCTATTCTCACCGGTCCGCTCACTCTGCGCCGACGCTCGCGCTCCGAGTCGCGCAAATGGTCGCATCTCGGCCCCGGATACGACCATTCACGCGATTCGAGCGGGCGGCTGTCGGTTCAGAGCGCGCGGCCGGCGATGATGCGGGCGTACTCCCGGCCGGAGTCCTTGAGCGTGCGCTCCTGGGTGTCGTAGTCGACGCGCACGATGCCGAAGCGCTTGTCGTAGCCCCACGCCCATTCGAAGTTGTCGAACAGCGACCAGTAGAAGTAGCCGCGCACATCGACGCCCGCTTCCGCCGCATCGAGCACGGCGCCCAGGTGCAACCGCAGGAACTCGGTGCGGTCGAGGTCGTGCACGCGCGTCTCGCCGCCTTCGACCACCACGACGTCGTCGTAGGCCGCACCGTTCTCGGTCATGTAGAGCACGGTGCCTGCAGGTTCGGCGTACTCGGTCCAGATCCGCTGCAGCACGCGGGTGAGCCCCTCTGGTTGCACCTCCCAGTTCTGCGCGGTGCGGGGCAGCCCCCGCTCGACCGCGTGGATGCCGTCACTCGACGGATACGGGCTGCGCCGCACGCGCTCGGTCTCGGGCTCCGCGGAGACCGGCTGGTCGACCGGGGCCGTGCCGGAGACGAGGTCGCCGTGGTAGTAGTTCACGCCCTGCGTGTCGATGTGCTGCGCGATGGTCTCGAGGTCGCCGGGGTAGACGGCCGCCTCGAATCGCGCGACGCCATCGGCGTCCACCGCGCGGATGTCTTCGACGATGTCGGCCGGGTAGCTGCCCCGGTAGATCGGATCGAGGAACCAGCGGTTGAACTGCCCGTCCACGCGACGAGCGGCATCGACGTCGGCTGGATTCTGCGGGTCGGCGGGGTCGGCGACCGTGTGATTCAGGGTGATGCCGAGGTTGAGCGACGCATCACGTCGGCGGAACTCCTGCACCGTCTTGCCGTGCGCGAGCAGCAGATGGTGCGAGGCGAGCAGGCCTTCGGCGATGCTCGTGTGCCCCGGCGCGTGCTCACCCGCCGTATAGGAGAGGAACGACGAGCACCACGGCTCATTCAGCGTGGTCCACACGTTCACGCGGTCGCCGAGCGCGTCGTGCATGGTGCCCGCGTACTCGAGGAAGCGGTCGACCGTGTCGCGGTTCGTCCAGCCACCGGCATCCTGCAGCGCCTGGGGCATGTCCCAGTGGTACAGCGTCAGCCACGGCAGGATGTCGGCGGCGAGCAGCTCGTCGACCAGGCGCTCGTAGAAGTCGACTCCCGCCGCGTTGACGGCTCCGCCGTCCGGACGCACCCGCGACCACGACGTCGAGAACCGATACGTCTGCAGGCCGAGCTGCTTCATGAGAGCGACGTCCTGCGGGTAGCGATGGTAGTGATCGCACGCGACGTCGCCGTTCTCGGCTCCGATCACGGCACCCGGCTCACGCGAGAACGCGTCCCAGATGGATGCGGTGCGCCCATCCTCGAACGCGGCCCCCTCGATCTGGTACGCGGCGGTCGCGGCGCCGAACAGGAAGTTCTCGGGGAAGGAGCGGGTCATAGGGGTCATCCTTTCACCGCGCCCGCCATGATGCCACTGACCAGCTGGCGCCCGGCGACCACGAAGAGCACGAGCAGCGGAAGGGTCGCGAGCACCGCGCCGGCGAGCACGATCGAGTAGTCGATGTAATAGCCCGACTGGAGCTGGCTGAGCGCCGTCTGCAGGGTCGGGTTCTGCGGGGAGAGCACGATGAGCGGCCAGAGGTAGTCGGTCCACGCGGTCATGAAGGTGAAGAGTCCGAGGATCGCCATGGCCGGCCGTGCTGCGGGGAGCCCGACGGTCAGGAAGGTGCGGAACTGGTTCGCGCCGTCCATGCGCGCGGCCTCGATCAGCTCGTCGGGGATCACATCGACCAGGTACTGCCGCATGAAGAAGACGCCGAACGCGGTGACGAGAGTCGGCACGATGACGGCGCCGATCGAGCCCGTCCAGCCGAGCTCGCGCATCAGCATGAACAGCGGGATGATGCCCAACTGCGTCGGGATCGCCATGGTCGCGATGACGAAGATCATGAGCCCGTCGCGGCCCTTGAAGCGCAGCTTCGCGAAGGCGTATCCGGCGAGCGTCGAGAACGTGACCACCGAGAGGGTGATGATGCCCGAGATGAGGAACGAGTTGCCGAGAGCGAGCCAGAACGGGATCGCATCGAACACCTGGGCCGCGTTCGCGAAGAAGTTGCCGCCCGGGATCAGCGGGAGCGTCTCACCGCGCGTCGCGTTCGTGCCGCTCGCGACCACGACCGACCACCACAGCGGATACACGCTGCCGATGATGAACGCGGCCAGGAGCCCGTAGGTGAGGAAGCCGGGACGGCTGCCGATTCCGGCCGTGCCGGACGACGTGCTCCGGCGACGGCGGATCTTCTCGGGGACGCTCAGCGCCTGGGTGGCGGTCATCGCGCGTTCTCCTCGGTCGTGGTGGCGATCGTCGCTCCGGCGGCGGCTGCGGTCGCCGCCGTGGCGGCGGTGCTCGCCCGGCGACGGGCGGCGCGGTTCTTCGGTGCCTCTCCGGTGGAGATCCGCCGGGAGATCAGGAAGTTGATCACGCCGATGCCGACGATCAGCAGGAACAGCAGGATGGCGACGGCGGACGCTTCACCGAGGTTGCGGCGGAAGAACGCGAGCTCCCACAGGAACAGCACCGTCGTCTGGAACTGCCGGTCGCTGCCGCCGATCCCGCCGGCCGTCGACACGTCGAACAGGCGCGGCTCGGCGAAGATCTGCAGTCCGCCGATCGTCGCGGTGATGATGACGAAGATCAGGGTGGGGCGGATCGTGGGGATCGTGATCGAGAAGAAGCGGCGTGCAGCCCCTGCCCCGTCGAGCGCGGCGGACTCGTACAGGTCGCGCGGCACGGCCTGCATCGCCGCCAGCAGGATGAGGGCGTTGTAACCGGTCCAGCGGAAGTTCACCATGACCGCGATCGCGATGTGCGACAGCGCGGTGTTGTGCTTCCATTCCTGGTCGGCGATGCCGACCAGGTTGAGCAGGTTGTTGGCCAGGCCATCGGCCTCGTTGAAGATGCTCGAGAAGATGATGGCGACGGCGACCGGGGTGACCACGAACGGGATGAGCACGCTCATGCGCCAGAAGGTCGGAGCCCGCAGTCCGCGGTCGAGGAGGTACGCGATCACGAGGGCCACGGCCAGCTGCGGGATCGCGGAGAGCAGGAAGATGCTCAGGGTGTTGCCGATCGAGTTCCAGAACATCGCATCGCCGAGGATCTCGACGAAGTTGCCGACACCGACGAACTCGCCCTCGCCCTTGAGCAGGTCCCACTCGTGCACGGCCACCCACACCGTGTAGAGCAGTGGGAACAAGCCGACCAGTCCGAACAGTAGGAAGAACGGCGAGATGTAGAAGTACGGCGAGGCGTTCTGGTCGAACCGTGAGACGCGGTGGCGCCAGGAGCGCTTCGGCGGAGCATCCGAAATAGTGGAGGCGGCGCGCTGCTGCTCCGCCGGCGGGGCGGTGAGAGTCATGGGGTGTCCTTGTCCCGGTGTTCCGAGGGTTTCCGGTCGCAGTTCCTGCCGCCGCCGTGGAGTGGAGGCGACAGGAACTGCGACCGGAAGGGATGTCAGCCGACGAGGTCGTTCAGCAGACCGATGGCCTGGTCCCAGGCGCCCTGCGTGTCGGTCTCGCGACGGTCGAGACTGCTGAGCGCCGGACCGAAGACGTTCTCCTGGATGACCGAGTCATCGGCACCCTTGAACTGGGCGACGACGCCCTTGGCGCGCTCGGCGAGGATCGCACCGGTCGGAGCGTCGTTGAAGAAGGCGTTCGGCGTCGCGTCGGAGGCGAGCGTCTCCTGTGCCTTGATCGTGGAGGGGAAGTTGCCGGCAGCTGCGGACTGCTTCACCTGCTGCTCGGGCTGCGTCAGCCAGTCGGCGAGCTCGGCGGCCGCCTTCTTGTGCTGCGACGACTCCGGGATCGACAGGAATGCTCCACCCCAGTTGGCCGCGCCTCCGGGGAACACGTCGGCGAAGTCCCATCCGGTCGATGCGTCACCGCCACCGGCCTCGACCTGACCCTGCACGACGCCGAGCATCCAGCCCGGGCACACGAAGGTCGCGAATGTGCCGTCGACGAACGACTTGCCGCCGTTCCAGTCCCACGCCGTCTGCGCGGCAGACTGGCCGCCTTCGGTCGCGGCGCCCAACAGCTCGAAGCGCTCCTTGAGCTCGGCGTTGTCCTCGACGTTCAGCTCGCCGTCGGTCGTGTAGTACCCCTCGTCGAGCTGGTTGACCATGGCGTTCCAGACGAAGCCGGAGTGGTCGTACCAGGCCTTGCCCGTCTTCGCGGTGTAGTCGGCACCCACCTGGAAGTAGTTCTCCCAGTCGCCGTTCAGCAGCTCGGCGACGGACTCGCGGTCGCTCGGGAGACCGGCAGCCTCGAATGCGGCCCCGTTGTAGCAGATACCGCTCGGGCCGATGTCGGTGCCGTAGCCGATGACGCGGCCTTCGGCATCGGTCGCCTGGCCGTACTTCCAGTCGACCCAGTCGTCCTTGCGGTCCTCGATGCCGTAGTCGCGCAGGTCGACGAAGGTGTCGGAGACATCCATGATCGCGCCGAGCCACCCTTCCTCGATCGCGACGACGTCGCTGAGGCCGGAGCCGGCGGCGATCTTGGTGAAGGCATCGGTGCGGGCGTTGCCGCCGGTGTCGATGTTGGTCGCCTCGATCTTGACGTTCGGATGCGCCTTCTCATACTCCTTGTAGAGATCTTCGTAGCCGAAGGTGCCGAAGGTGGTGACGGTCAGCGTGACCTCCTCGTCGGCGCTTCCTTCCGCAGCATCGCCGGTGCTGCCGGAGCAGCCGGCGAGGGCGAGGGCGGAGACGGATGCCACGGCGGCAGTCACGAGGATCCGGTTGCGGGCACGTGTGTTCACGGTTCACTCCTTTGTGGTGGTCGTGCGGTGTGTGGTGCGGCAGAGACGGCGTGGGAGCGCTCCCACGCACTGAGCAGCCACTCTATGGGAGCGCTCCCACGGTGTCAACCCGGCCGCCGCGGGGTACCCTTGGGCAGTGCCCGAAGCCACGCTCTCCCCTGCCCTCGTCCGTGCTGAAGCCCTGATCCGCAACGTGCCGGACTACCCGCAGCCCGGCATCATCTTCCGCGACATCACGCCGCTCCTTGCCGACGCTGAAGCCCTCCGCGTGACGACCGAGGCGATCATCGAGCCTTTCGCCGGCCAGTTCGACGTGATCGCGGGCATCGAGGCGCGCGGGTTCATCCTCGCCAGCGCCGCCGCCATCGCCGCAGGTGTCGGCCTCATCCCGATCCGCAAGGCCGGCAAGCTGCCGCGCCCCGCGGCATCCGTCGACTACGCCCTGGAGTACGGCACCGCCACGATCGAGATGCACGACGACCTGCCCGCCTGCTCCCGCGTGCTGCTCATCGACGACGTCCTCGCCACCGGAGGAACCCTCGCGGCAGGGCGCGAACTCGTCGAGCGCCTCGGCAGCCACGTCGTCGGCATCTCGGTGCTGTTCGAGATCGACGGCCTCGGCGGCCGCGAAGCGGTCGGCGACCTCCACACCGTCTTCCACTCCGCCTAGCTCCGCATCCTCACGTGGACACACCCGTCCACTCGCGAACAAGCCGTGCACTCGGCGGGATGAATAGTGGGCGAGGCGGGGCAGTAGACTGGGTCCGCCCCTCCGCCCGCGACTCTTGGAGCCGTCATGCCCACCATCGTCGTCGACGTCATGCCCAAGCCCGAACTGCTCGACCCGCAGGGGAAGGCCGTCTCCGGCGCCTTCGCCCGCCTCGGCATCGAAGGCTTCACCGACGTCCGCATCGGCAAGCGCTTCGAGCTCACCGTCGAGGGTGAGGTCACCGACGAGGTTCTCGCCGAGGCCAAGCGCATCGCCGACGAGGTGCTCTCCAACTCCGTGATCGAAGACGTCGTCGGCATCGAGGTCGCGGAGTGACCG
>Ga0160464_100896_pt1 | contig 15159 bp, 15 predicted proteins | sample HID1971I_E11MG_FD_108275 | JGI IMG/M metagenome (GOLD analysis project Ga0160464, IMG submission 108275) | Enriched millipede-associated microbial communities from UW Madison campus, WI, USA - HID1971I_E11 MG | ecosystem: Host-associated > Arthropoda: Insects > Digestive system > Unclassified ... | reverse complement strand
GGCGTGTTCGCGGCCGCCCCTTCTTCCGTTCCTTCCCCGGGCCCCCTGGCGGCGGACGGCCTCCCCGCGGACTGGCCCGGCTGGTGGGCGGCAAGGTTCCGTTGCCGGGAGAGTCGCCTGATCAGTGGTGGGCGAACTCGGGATATGTCGTCGCGTCTGCCGACCAGTCCGCGCGCGACGACGGTCTCACGGGCAACGACGACCCCTACGTCAGCTTCTACAACGGTGTCCCGCAGAAGTTGGCGCAGGAGGCGCTGCGGCGGGAGCGCGCGCACCCGTCGCAGGCCGCGATGGAGACGCCGTGGCCGCTCGCCGCGTGGCCTGAGGTGTCGACGAGGTTCGTGGTGTTCATCGATGATCGATTCTTCCCCGCCGCGTTTCTGCGCGATCTCGCCGCGACGCGTCTGGGGGTGACCGCGGATGAGCTCCCCGGCGGTCACTGCGCGATGTTGAGCCACCCGGCCGAGGTCGCACAACTGCTGTCCGGTTACGTCGGCTGAGCATGCCAGGGACTCGCCCGTGGCAAGACTCAGCGCCCGGTGCTGCGGCGATGCCTGCGAGTCTCCCGGGCGCTGAGTTGATCTGTAAACAGGGTGCACCCGGCCCCGCGTGAGTGTCAAGAGCCTCTTGGTGAGCGTGCGGGATGAGGCTCCGGGGCGAAGCCCGGGCGGAGACGTCGTGGGGGTTCGCTGTGAGGTGTTCGCTGTGAGCAGGTGCGTGCGCGTTGACCCCGTCCGTCGACCTCGGGTTTGATGGAAGCATGACTGAACGCACAAAGCCTGAGTTCGACGCCCCCAGCATCCCCGCTCCGGTCGACCTCGTCGTCCGCGACATCATCGAGGGCGACGGCGCCGAGGCGAAGCCCGGCGACACGGTGACGGTCCACTACGCCGGCGTCGAGTTCGACTCCGGCGAGGAGTTCGACTCCTCCTGGGGTCGCGGCGAGACCATCCAGTTTCCGCTGCGCGGCCTGATCCAGGGCTGGCAGGACGGCATCCCCGGCATGAAGGTCGGCGGGCGTCGTGAGCTGATCATCCCCCCGCACCTTGCCTACGGTCCGGTCGGCGGAGGCCACTTCCTCTCCGGCAAGACGCTGATCTTCATCATCGATCTGGTCGCCGTCGGCTGACTTCGGTCTCGCTTCCCTGAGGCGCCTCTCTCCTTCGGGAGAGGGGCGCCTCGTGCTGTCCGGGAAAAGATCTTTCATTCAGGGGAATACATGCGAATGAATGTAAGTTGTCACAGTGGTCGTGGTAACGCGGCCCCTGTCCCTTGCCGCAGCAGCGGCTGAAGTCTCCAGAGGAGAAGCAATGACCACTATCGAAATCCCCGGTTACCGTCCTGGCACCTGGGTTCTGGACCCTTCGCACAGCGAGGTCACCTTCAGTGTGCGTCACATGATGATCTCGAAGGTGCGCGGCACCTTCGGTGTCAAGAACGCGACCCTGATCGCTCCCGAGAACCCGCTCGAGGCGAAGGTCGAAGCAACCGTCGACGTGACCTCGGTCGACACCAATGACGAGGGCCGCGACGCGCACCTGCGCTCGGCCGACTTCTTCGACACCGAGAACTTCCCGACCATGGAGTTCGTGTCCACCGGCGCGCGCGTCAAGGGCGACGAGCTGTTCGTCGACGGAGATCTCACCATCCGCGGCGTCACCAAGCCGGTCAGTTTCGAGCTCGACTTCGGTGGTTTCGGCACCGACCCGTACGGCAACTACAAGGCCGGCGCTTCTGCGAAGGCGGTCATCAACCGCGAGGACTTCGGCCTCACCTGGAACGCGGCGCTCGAGACCGGTGGCGTGCTCGTGGGCAAGGACATCACGATCAGCCTCGACCTGCAGGGTGCCCTGCAGCAGGACTGACGTCGTCGGACAGTCACCGGAACCCCGGGCCCGTCAGGGCTCGGGGTTCTCTGCGTCGTAGTCGCGGAACCGGCGGTTGCGGCGGGCGAGCATCGCGACGAGCGCGATGACCAGCACCCCGCCGAGCAGGGGAGGGAACCAGAGGCTGGTCAGGGTCGCGAGGGTTCCTGCGTACAGCGCTCCGACGCGCGGGCCGCCGGCGACCACGACGATGAACAGTCCTTGGAGGCGTCCGCGCATCGCGTCCGGGACCGCGGCCTGCATCATGGTGTTGCGGTAGATCGAGCTGACGTTGTCGGAGGCTCCCGACAGGGCGAGCGCGATGCACGCGGCGACGATCAGTCCCACGTGCGGAGCGGATTCGCTCGCGGGCGCCGAGAAGGCGCCGATGAGGAGCACGAGCCCGAACAGCAGGATCGACGCGCCGTACGCCTCCACTGCTCGAGCGATGCCGCGGCCGTGCCAGCGGTACTGCACGACGCGGCCCGAGAAGAGACTCGACGCGAAAGTCCCGACGGCCACGGCAGCAGTGAGGATGCCGGTGGTGAGTGCACCGCCGCCGAGGAGCACCGTGCCGAGGGCGGGGAAGAGGACGAGAGGCTGTCCGAACGTCATCGCGATGATGTCGATGATGTACTGCATCCGGATGTTGCCCGCTCTGCGGAGGAAGCGCCAGCCGTCGACCAGCGACTCGAGGCCGGGGCGGACGACCTCCCCCTCCGGGCGCAGCGCCGGGAGCGTCCACAGTCCCAGGAACATCGACAGCATCAGGACGACGTCGATCGTGTAGGTCCAGCCGTAGCCGGTGAGGGCGACGAGCAGGCCCGCCAGTGCCGGGCCTGCCATCACCGTCAAGCCGAAGGCCACGCCGTTCAGTGCGGATGCGGCCGCGAGCTTCTCGCGAGGGATGAGGCGAGGGACGATGGCCGTGCGTGTGGCCATGCCCACGGAATTGGCGGCTGAGTTGATCATGCTCAGGGCGTACAGCCACCAGATCGTCTCCATGCCGGTCCAGGTGAGGGCGGCGAGCAGGGCGGTGGACGCGAAGGTGATGGTCGCCGCGATCAGGGCCACTCGGCGTCGGTCGAACGCATCGGCGAGCATGCCGCCGTACAGCCCTGCCAGGATCATCGGCACGAGTCCGGCGACCGCGATCATGGAGACGGCGAAGGTGTTCTGCGTCAGCGCGAACACGTGCAGCATCACCGTGACGATGGTGAGCTGACCGCCGATGCCGGCGAGGGTCGAGCCGATCCACATCCGGGCGAACGCCGGACTGGACTTCAGGGGGGAGAGGTCGATCAGATGACCGCGGCGCGCGCTCACTCGTCGGACTTCTTCTGCACCTTTCGAGACTAGTTCACCCGCACGGGGCCCCCCGCAGCCGGTGTCACCGGAGGCGGTCGCCGGCTGGTAGACTCGTCAGGTTGCCGTTTGATCGGCCGCGGATAAAGAGAGCCCACGTATCAGGCGTCGGGCGCCGCGCAACAAGCAGAGAGGGGATCGAATCTATGGCACTGGAAGCAGACGTCAAGAAGGCGATCATCGAAGAGTACGCGACGCACCCCGGTGACACCGGATCCCCCGAGGTGCAGGTCGCAATGCTGACGCAGCGCATCAAGGACCTCACCGAGCACCTCAAGGAGCACAAGCACGACCACCACTCGCGTCGTGGGCTGTTCCTGCTCGTCGGTCAGCGCCGTCGTCTGCTCGGCTACCTCCAGGACATCGACATCGCGCGCTACCGCGCGCTGATCGAGCGTCTCGGACTCCGCCGCTAAGGCACTGCGATCCTGCGTTCAATCGCGCAGAACATTCTTGAGAAGGCCGTCCCACGGTGTGGGGCGGCCTTCGTCATGTCCGCGAGGGGTTGACCCGTCTCCCACTTTCCGATAGGAAAGTAGAAAGCTTTCCGCCTGGAAAGTGAAGGAGGTCCGACATGGAGCACAAGCCGATTGCCGGTCAGGATGCCCTCGTCCCGCCCGATGCCGACGTCGCGCGCCGGTATCTGGATGCGGCGGATGCGGTCGTGGGGCGCCGCGTCCGCGCTATCGACCGACGGGCGCTGGCCCGGCTCCAGATCCTGAATGCGGCGATCACGGCCGGATATCTCGTCGCTTTCGCCCTCGTCTTGCGACAGAGCGACGTCCTGGCCTCGCAGGTGATCCTGTTCACCTTCCTGGTGTGGGGGCAGCTGGCGAGTGGGATGGCTCAGCGTAACGGGATGCAGTGGCGCTGGAGCTCTTCGCGGTGGCCTCTCCTTCTCGGCGGTGGCGTCGTGCTCGTCGGTGCCGTCGTCGTGTTCGGACTCGTGGGGTTGGACACGACGCTCCCCGTCGGCATGGTGCTGATCCCGGCGGGTATGGTCCTGCTGGGGATCGGAGGGCACGGGGTCGTTCAGCTCATCCGTGCCTCCGGTGATCCGCGACCCGCGCGACCTTCACGGATCTCGCTGCCGGCCTCCGCCCGGTGGGGGACCCTGCTCGTCGGCCTCGCGCTCGGTGTGCTGACCATGCTCGCCGGAGCACCCGACGGCGTACTGAGGAGCGTGATCACGCTCCTGGTGATGACGGCGCTCCTCGCCTGGATCGTGGCGTTCAGCACCCCGGTGGGCCTCCCCGCCGTCGGAGCCTCGTGGCGCTGGCCGCATGTCGCCACCTTCCTCGCAACGGCCTGCATCCCCGTGGGGCTCGTACTCGGGGGAGACGTTCTCGGCGACCGTGGCGTCTCGGGCGTCGTCGGGGGCGCGACCATCGTCGTGCTCTTCGCCGCCATCTCGTTCGTCCCGGGGCGGCAGAGCCGTGGCTGAGTCAGCCGCCAGGCCTCATCCACGGACGCAGCTGGACGACAACTTCGCGTCCCCCATCCGTTTCTCGCTCATGGCGGCGCTGGGCGATGGCATGGAGCTCGACTTCCCCGCCCTGCGCGACATCCTCCAGTGCGGCGACTCGCCTCTGAGCAAGGCCATCACCCACCTGCAGGCGGCCGACTACGTGTTCGCGCGAAAAGGTGTCGTCGGGGGACGTTCGCGCACCTGGGTGCGATCGACGAAGACGGGCCGCGACGCCTTCGCCGCTCACCTGCAGGCGCTGCGAGAGATCGTCGCCCTCGGGGGCGGACGATCGCTGTGACCTTCCGATCAGGCGGAGGCTCCCACCAGATCCGCGTGGTGGATCGCCGCGACATCCGGGTGGGCGCGCAGGCGTGACTTGAGCGCGTTCTCGCCGTAGAGCGCGTGGATGGGGTTGCTCGGGTCGTCCGTCACCCCTTTCGCCTCCGCCGCCAGTTCCTCCGGCAGCTCGATCAACGGGAGGCGCTTGTCGAGCGCGGGGTTGAAGAAGAACGGGATGGAGATCCGCTCGTCCGGTGCCTGCGGCGACACCACGCGGTGGTTCGTCGCCTTGAGGTAGCCGCCCGTCGCGTACTCGAGCAGCTCGCCGATGTTCACGACGAATGCTCCGGGCACCGGGGGAGCGTCGACCCAGGCGCCGTCGCGTTCGACCTGCAGACCGCCCTTGCCCGGCTCCACCCAGAGAAGGGTGAGCACGCCGGAGTCCTTGTGCGCGCCCACGCCCTGCTGCGGCTCCGGCTCGTGCGTTCCGGGGTAGCGGACGATCTTGATGAGTGTCGACGGCTCACCGAAGTGCTCGTCGAAGTAGGACTGGTCCGCGCCGAGGGTCTGCGCCCAGGCGCGCAGCAGCTTGCGGGCCACCTCGGACAGGGTCTCGTGCCACTCGGCGACGACATCCTGCAGCTCGGGCTGGGCCTGCGGCCAGAGGTTCGGTCCGATGAGGCGGTTGAAGGCGGGACCGTCGTCGACGGGCGCGCGCTCGGGGCCGATGTCGATCTGCTCGCGCCAGTCGACCTTTCCCTGCGTCCGTTCGCCACCGATGCGGGTGTAGCCGCGGAAGTGCGGACTGTTCACGTTCTCGATCGCCAGCTTGTCCTCTTCGGGAAGTGCGAAAAAGTCCAGGGCGGCCTGGTGGAGCCGCCTCTCGAGCTCGGGGGAGATGCCCGTGCCCGTGAGATAGAAGAAGCCGACGTCGTGCGTCGCTGCCCGGAGTTCGTCGCGGAATCGTGCCGCGGCGTCGGGGCCTTCGTCGAGCTGGGAGAGGTCGAGGATGGGGAGCGAGAGGTCAGCCATGGACCGAGGCTACGTCGCACGGCAAAAGGGGGGATCTTGTGTTGCGCTCCATTACTTCCGACCCGCATGTTCGGAGCGCGTCGATCACGGTGCTAGAGTCTCCTTCGGTAAGGGCTGCCTTACCTCAGTCATCGCCAGAGAGTGTTCTTCCGTGCTCGCCACTTTTCTCATCGGTCTCCGCGAGGGGCTCGAAGCCGCACTCGTCGTGGGCATCCTCGTCGCCTACCTCCGCCGCCTCGGACGGCAGGACGCTCTTCCGAAGATGTGGGCGGGTGTCGGCCTCGCGATCGCCCTGGCGCTCGGCATCGGCGCGGTGCTCACCTTCGGCGCCTACGAGCTCACGTTCCAGGCCCAGGAGCTGATCGGCGGCGGGCTGTCGCTGCTCGCGGTGGCGATGGTCACCTGGATGATCTTCTGGATGCAGCGGGCCGGCCGCACGATGAAGGCGACGCTGGAGGGCGGTATCGATCGCGCTCTCACCGCGGGCGGGCTGTGGGCGCTCATCGCCATCGGCTTCGTCTCCGTCGCCCGTGAGGGTATCGAGACGACGCTGCTGCTGTGGTCGATGGTGCAGTCGTTCGGCGATGCGCCGTCAGCACTCCTGGGCGCTCTGCTCGGACTCATCGTGGCCGTGATCGTCGGCTGGCTGATCTCGCGGGGCGCGCTGCGTCTCGACCTGCGTCGTTTCTTCGCCTGGACGGGCGGGTTCCTCGTGATCGTCGCAGCCGGCGTCCTTGCCTACGCGTTGATGGACCTGCAAGAGGCGGGGGCCCTTCCCGGGCCGTTCACGGCGCTTGCGCCCATCGACTCCGTGACCGGCGGCGTGGCCGTGGGGTGGGCCGCCTTTCCCTTCGGCTGGGCGTTCGACGTCTCGACGACGATCGCCCCGGGCGGGCCCCTGGCCTCGATCCTGCAGGCGACCATCGGATTCATGCCCGCGATGACCTGGCTGCAGGTGGTCGCCTGGGCGCTCTACATGTCGATCGTCGGATGGCTCTACGTCCGTGGTCTCCGTTCGAGGCGTCCGTCGAAGCCACGTGGCCAGACGGAACCCTCTCCTGATTCCCCCTCTCTCTCACCACAAGGAGCAGCATGACCACCTCGCACCGTCTTCTGGGGGCGCTGGCCGCGGCAGGTGCCGCCGCCCTCGTCCTGAGCGGCTGTGTCGCGAAGAGCGACGCCCAGGCCGCTGCGGCCTTCGATGTCTCGTCGACCGACAGCGACTGCACGGTCTCCGCGGCGACCGCGAAGAGCGGGACCCTGACATTCAACGTCAAGAACGACACCGACCAGGTCTCCGAGTTCTATCTGCTGGCCGACGACGGACTTCGCATCGTCGGCGAGGTCGAGAACATCGCGCCCGCTGCATCGCGCACGCTCACCGTGGTCGCACAGCCGGGCGACTACTTCACGCTCTGCAAGCCGGGCATGATCGGCGATGGCGTCGGCAAGACGGCGTTCACCGTCACCGGAGATCGTGTCGAGGTCGATGGCCCCGACGCTGAGCAGAAGCAGAAGGCCGTCGACCTCTACGGTGCGTTCGTGAAGGACCAGGTCGGACAGCTCGTGCCCGCGGTCGAGGACTTCGTCGCCGCCTACGAGTCGGGTGATGACGCGACCGCGCGCACGCTCTTCCCCCAGACCCGCGCGTTCTACGAGCGCATCGAGCCTGTGGCCGAGGCACTGGGCGACCTCGACCCGCGCATCGACTACCGCGAGGTCGACGCCGTGGCCGAGGGGCTGGATTGGACGGGCTTCCATCGCATCGAGAAGGACCTGTGGGTCCCGGCTCAGGACGCGCTGAACGCCGACGGCGAGAGCCCGGCCTGGCAGGACTGGGCGCCCTCGACGCCGGAGGAGCGCGCCGACTACGGCGACCTCCTGCTCGCTGACGTGCAGGAGCTCTACGACTACGTGCACTCCGACGACTTCACCACCGCGCTCGACGACCAGGGCATCGGCGGCATCTCCAACGGAGCGATCGCGCTGCTCGACGAGGTCGCAACCGGCAAGATCTCCGGCGAGGAGGACTGGTGGTCGGGCACCGACCTCTACGACTTCGCCGCGAACGTCGAGGGGTCGAAGATGGCGTTCTCGCTCGTGCAGGACTTCGCCGTCGCGCAGGGAGACGACGGCAAGGCTCTGGTCGCCGAGATCGAGTCGGGCTACACGGCACTCGAGCAGTCTCTCGCCGCGCACGGCTCGCTGGCCGGCGGGTTCGTGGGCTACTCCGAGCTCACCGAGGCCGACAAGCGGGAGTTCACCGACTTGATCAACGCCCTGGCCGAGCCGCTGTCGCAGCTCACCAGCACGGTGCTCGACTGATCAGCCTCGTGCTGCACTGACCCGATACCATCACGGACGTGAACGAACCAGAAGCGGATGCCGTACCCGACGAGCCATCGACGGGCGGGGCATCCGCTCCTGCCGGTTTGAGCAGGCGCGGCCTCCTCGGACTGGCCATCGGCGGGGGCGTCGCCGGACTCGCCGTCGGGACGGGGGCGGGCCTCGCCGGCGGCGTGGCCCTCGGGCGCGCACGGGCGGCCGAGGACGCGCACTCCGCATACGAGTTCTTCGGAGAGCATCAGGCGGGCATCACCACGCCGGTACAGGATCATCTGCACTTCGCCAGTTTCGACATGATGCCGCGCACCGATCGGGAAGACCTGATCTCGCTGCTGCAGGACTGGTCGTATGCGGCCTCGCGCATGGTTCAGGGCCTCGAAGTCAGCGCCACCGGCGCCGTCGGCGGGCCGGCGGAGGCGCCACCGGACGATACAGGAGAGGCCTTGGGTCTCCCCGCCGCCGGCCTCACGATCACGTTCGGCTTCGGGCCGGGACTCTTCGAGAACGAGGACGGCGACCGCTACGGCATCGCCGCGCAGCGGCCCGCAGGGCTGGAACGCCTGCCGGCCTTCCTCGGCGACGACCTCGATCCGCAGACCTCCCACGGCGACCTGTGCATCCAGGCCTGTGCCGACGACCCGCAGGTGGCGGTGCATGCCATCCGCAACCTCAGCCGCATCGCCTTCGGACGGGCGCGTCTGCGCTGGTCGCAACTCGGATTCGGCAAGACGTCGCGCACCACCGCGGCGCAGGCGACGCCGCGCAACCTCTTCGGGTTCAAGGACGGCACCGCGAACATCCTGGCCGACGACACGGAGGCTCTCCGCGACCATGTCTGGGTGTCCGCGACGGATGAGCCGGCCTGGCTGAGCGGAGGCTCGTATCTCGTGGCCAGGAAGATCGCGATGCTCATCGAGACCTGGGACCGCGTGCGGCTGTCGGAGCAGGACACCATCATCGGTCGGGACAAGGGCGAAGGTGCACCGCTCTCGGGCGGAGACGAGTTCACTGCGCCGGACTTCCACAGCACGGCCATCGATACGAACAGCCATGTGAGCCTCGCGCATCCGGAGCAGAACGACGGCATCCGCATCCTCCGCCGCGGCTACAACTACGTCGACGGGAACAACGCGCTCGGACGCCTCGACGCCGGACTCTTCTTCCTTTCGTACCAGCGCGACCCAGCGCAGTTCATCTCGCTGCAGCGTCGGCTGTCGACCGACCTGATGAACGAGTACATCCGACACGTCGGCTCGGGCATCTGGGCGGTGCCGGCGGGGGCGAAGCCCGGATCCTATGTGGGAGCCGCGCTGTTCGCCTGACCCGTCAGGACTCGCGGGCGGCGATGAGCGTCGCGACGGCGAAGGTGGCGACGTCGTCGGCGCCGAAGTGGTCGTCGGCGGTGATCGTGACCACGGCATCGTCGAGGAATATGAGCAGCTGACCGTGAGCGCCGTGCAGGCGCCACGCAGGTCCAGGTCCGCCCCAGCCCGCGAGCGCGTAGCGGTCATAGGTGGGGCTCTCCCCGGCGACGACCCAATTCGTATGCATCGCATCGACCCACCCGGAAGTGATCACCCGTCGGTCCTTCCACACCCCGCGATCTCTGATCAGGAGTCCGAGCCGGGCGAGCTCTTCGGTGCGCAGAGAGAGGCCGCCTCCGGCCGCGATGCGCCCCTGGGGGCTACGCTCCCACTCCACGTCGTCGATGCCGAGCGGGCCGAACAGACGGGGTGCGAGGTAGTCGCCGATGTCGCCGACACGTGCGGCCAGCGCGGTCATCGCGGTGTATGTGCTCGCGTTCGAATACTGGAAGGTCCGTCCACTCGACGGGCGTCGCAGGAACTCTCGGGCGAGGTCGGGCCAGTCGGTCATCAGAGTCTCGGACCACGGCAGATCGATGCCGCTCGTCATCGTGAGCAGATGCCGCAGAGTCACCTCGTCGGCGCCGTCTCCGAGCTGGAAGTCGGGAAGATACGTCGACACGGGTTCGTCGAGCGACACCGCGCCCTCGTCTGCTGCCATCCCCGCGGCGAGAACGCATACGCCCTTCGCGACGGAATGGATGTCCTCGCGCACGTCTTCGGTCCACCGGTGCTCCGCCGTGTCGGACGCCACGCGCACATGCAGGCCGTGGGCGACGAACCCCGACGTCTCCACCTGATCGACGATGCGGTCTCGGACGGTCTGCGCTCGGGTCACCCTCCCGAGGCTATCGTCTGCCTCTAGCGCGGACGCCGAGACCCTGTCGGATCGTTCCGGCGGCCCTCTTTGGAGGCCAGCGTCGGATCGGCGAACAGCCAGCCAGGTCGGGGTTCGACCAGCGGCCGGAACACCCGTCTGATCGGCTTCGTGGCGAGGGCGAGGGCGACCAGCACCGACAGGACGGTCACGAGCGGCAACCAGATCCACGTCGGCTCCAGATCGCGCAGGATTCCGCTCTCCCGGAACGGGTACAGGACGAACGAGTGCAGCAGGAACACGTACATCGTGTACTGGCCGAACGTCGTCCACCAATGCGCGCCCCGCGGGATGAGGGCGAAGAACGCGGCGCTGAGCACGACGGCGAGCAGCATCAGGACGATGCGGGTGCCGCCGGCCCACCACTGCTCGCCACCGAGGTCGGCGTAGGAGTCTTCGTAGAAGAGCCAGTGGCGCAGATCGGTCGCCTGCCACACGGGAAGCCAGTTCCACGCGGCCCAGCCGACGCCCGCGAAGATCGCGACGGCTCCGGCGCGCAGCCACCACGGGCGGAAGTCGAGGAGCCGGAACCGATCGACGACGTCATGCTCGCGCAGCCACCAGCCCAGGGTGAAGAACGGCAGCAGCCCCAGGGTGCGCGAGAGCGAGAACGTGCTGTCCACGTTCGGCAGGTAACCCACGCCGACCGAGATCGCGACGGTCCACAGCAAGGGCCAGCGCAGCAGGGCGAGGTAGGGGAGCACGAGCCGGAAGATGCCGAGGGCGAGCAGGAACCACAGTGTCCAACTCGGCTGCGTGATGTTCGGGTCGGCCTGACCTTCGACCAGCCACTTGGTGAGGGTCCACAGCGTCTCGAAGATCACGTAGGGGAGGATGATGTCCGTGATCACCCGGGCCATCTGGGTCTTGGTGGGCGAGCCCGACTTCGAGAAGTAGCCGGAGATGATCGCGAACGCCGGCATGTGGAACGCGTACAGGGCCAGGTAGAAGGCGAAGGCGATGTCGGAGTCGTAGATGAGTCGCTGAATCGCGTGGCCGAGCACGACGAGCACGATGCAGACGTATCGTGCGTTGTCCCAGAACGGCACGCGCCTCCGCTTGCGGGGAACCGATCCTGTGGTGGGCCCTGAGATGTCGGCACCGGCACTGCTCATCGTTCGAGGCTACAGGCCGGGAATAAAGTTGCGGTGAGCGCGTTGACACATATACATTCAAATGAATAGAAACGGATGCGAGTCATCCGGTTCGGAGACACGGAGCAATCATGAGCGAGCAGTCAGGCGCGCAGGCGATGCAGTTCGGCATCATGTCGGTCAGCGACATCACCCGCGATCCCACCACGGGGATCACCCCCAGCGAGCAGGAGCGCATCAAGGCGACGACGGCGATCGCCGTGCACGCAGAAGAGGTCGGCCTCGACGTCTTCGCCATCGGCGAGCACCACAACCCGCCGTTCTGGTCCTCCAGCCCCACGACCTTCCTCGCGGCGCTGGCCGCGCAGACCGAGCGCCTGATCGTCTCCACGTCGACGACGCTCATCACCACGAACGACCCGGTGCGCATCGCCGAGGAGTACGCGATGCTCCAGCACGTGTCCGACGGGCGCATGGACCTCATGCTCGGTCGCGGCAACACCGGACCGGTGTACCCGTGGTTCGGTCAGGACATCCGCCAGGGGCTGCCCCTCGCGATCGAGAACTACGCGCTGCTGCACAAGCTGTGGCGTGAAGACGTCGTCGACTGGGAAGGAAAGTTCCGCACCCCGCTGCAGGGCTTCACCTCGACGCCCCGCCCGCTCGACGGCATCGCGCCCTTCGTCTGGCACGGCTCCATCCGCACGCCCGAGATCGCCGAGCAGGCCGCGTACTACGGCGACGGCTTCTTCGCGAACAACATCTTCTGGCCGAAGGAGCACTACCAGCGTCTGATCGAGCTGTACCGTCAGCGCTACGCGCATTACGGGCACGGCACGCCCGAGCAGGCGATCGTCGGACTCGGCGGACAGGTCTTCATGGCCGCGAAGTCGCAGGACGCCGTGAACCGGTTCCGTCCGTACTTCGACAATGCGCCGGTCTACGGCCACGGTCCGAGCATGGAGGACTTCACCGAGATGACGCCGCTCACCGTCGGCTCGCCGCAGCAGGTCATCGACCGCTACGCCGCGATGCGCGACTACTACGGCAACTACCAGCGTCAGCTCTTCCTGATCGATCACGCGGGCCTCCCGCTGAAGACCGTGCTCGAGCAGCTCGACATCCTCGGCTCCGAGGTCGTGCCGGTGCTCCGCAGGGAACTCGCGAAGAACCGCCCGGCGAATGTGCCGGACGCTCCCACCCACGCCGCTCGCGTGCAGGCCGAGTTCGGCGACGGACCCACCCGTCAGGCTCGGCCCGGTGCGAACCGCGGCGACAACCTGACCGGCGACTCGCCGTACCAGGACACGCCGGCTCCCGCCGGTGCTGCGTTCGGACTCAGCCGGAAGGAGGCGTGAGATGACCACTCGACGCATCGCGGTCGTCTCCGCCGGGCTGTCGAACCCGTCATCGACGCGCATGCTCGCCGACCGGTTGGCGGCGGAGACCGTGAAGGCGCTCGCCGCCCGTGACATCCAGGCGAGCGTCGACGTGATCGAGCTGCGCGACTACGCGCACGACATCACGAACAACCTGCTCACCGGATTCGCGCCCCCGGCACTCGAGACCGCGATCAACACCGTGGTCTCGGCGGACGCGCTGATCGCCGTGACGCCGATCTTCTCCACGAGCTACTCGGGACTGTTCAAGTCGTTCATCGATGTGCTCGACCCCGACGCGCTCACCGGGAAGCCCGTGCTGATCGGTGCGAACGCCGGCACGGCACGGCACTCGCTCGCGATCGACTACGCGATCCGTCCGTTGTTCGCCTACCTGCATGCGGACGCCGTGTCGACCGGTGTCTTCGCGGCATCGAGCGACTGGGGAGGCAACGGCGACGAGGTGGCACCGCTCGCGAAGCGCGTCGAGAAGGGCGCGAAGGAGCTCGCTGAAGCCGTCGCGCGCCGCGACACAGTCGAGGTCGTCGACCCGTACGACCCCTCGACCTATCTCGGCGAAGGCCGCTCGTTCGGCCACATGCTCGGCGGCCTCGCGGGGGAGTGAGCGCGACGCCACGACGACACCCTGCGACTCCCTCGAACACCCTGTGCGATGTCCGAGACGAGTCGTAGGGTGTCGTCATGTCTCAGCACACCGCTCTCGACGCCCTCCGGAGCTCTCTGACCGGAACGCTGCTGCGTGCCTCCGATGACGCCTTCGACGAGGCGCGGCTGCCATGGAACCGGGCCATCGACCAGCGCCCGGCGGCGGTGGCGGCGCCGGCCGACATCGCGGATCTCCGCCTGCTGCTGCAGGCGGCGCGTGACAGCGGGTGCCCGCTTGCCGTGCAGCCGAACGGACATGGCGCATCGGGCGACCTCGCCGGCGCGATCATCGTGCGCATGACGGCCTTCGACGCGCTCGACATCGACCTGACGGACGGTGTCGCGGTGGTCGGTGCCGGCGTCACATGGGGTCGAGTGGTCGAGGCGCTCGAAGGCACCGGGTGGGCAGCCCCCGCCGGCACCAGCCCGGTGGTCTCGGCGACCGGGTACACGCTCGGCGGCGGCCACTCGTGGTTCAGCCGCACCGGCGGACTCGGTTCGGACAACCTCCGTGCCGCATGGGTGCTGCGCACCGACGGCACGCACGAACGCGTTGACGATGACTCCGATCCCGACCTGCTGTGGGCGCTGCGCGGTGCTGGCGGACTGGTCGGCATCGTGACCGCACTCGAGATCGACCTCGTGCGCACACCCGAGCTGTGGGGTGCCTCGTTCGTCTTCGATGCCGCCGACTCCGCCGCGGTGCTCCGCGCGGTGCGCGACCTTGCGGCCCACGCCCCTGCGACGCTCAACGTGTTCGCGAACTCGATGCGGATGCCGGACGCCCCGCAGCTGCCCGAGGAGATCCGGGGCCAGAGCTTCCTCTCCGTGCAGGCGCTCTCGGTCGACGGGGCTGCGGATGCGCTGCTCGATCCGGTGAGGCGAGCCGGCTCGCTGCGGCGCGAGCACACCGGACTGACGTCACCGCTGAGACTCAGCCAGGAGTCGAACGAGCCGACCGATCCGTCGCCGAGTCGTGGTGCCGCGATCGCGGTCTCGGTCCTCGACGACGCGATGATCGAGGCGCTCGCCGAGTTCCATGCCCTGCCGGAGCAGTGGCCCATCGTGGGCATCGACATCCGCATGCTCGGGGGAGCGCTCGATGCGCCGCGCAGGCCCGGATTCGCGTCGCTGCGGTCCGCCGGATGGATGCTGTACGCGCTGGCGCCGCTCTTTCCCGGCGAGCCGCTCGAGGCAGGCGATGCGAGCCTCGCCGAGTTCCGCGAGCTGCTCTCGCCGGCCGCAGCGAGCAACACGGTGCCGACGTTCCTCGCGCCCCGACAGACGCTCGAGCGCTGCGCAGCGCCCGACGATGTCGCACGGCTCCGAGCGCTGCGCGAGCTGGTGGATCCGGAGCGGCTGCTGCACGAGGGACGCCTGCCGCGTTGACGCGATGCACGCGTGGCTCAGTCGGCGCCAGGTGC
>Ga0160464_100895_pt1 | contig 15175 bp, 13 predicted proteins | sample HID1971I_E11MG_FD_108275 | JGI IMG/M metagenome (GOLD analysis project Ga0160464, IMG submission 108275) | Enriched millipede-associated microbial communities from UW Madison campus, WI, USA - HID1971I_E11 MG | ecosystem: Host-associated > Arthropoda: Insects > Digestive system > Unclassified ... | reverse complement strand
GTCTCGATGAACATCCCGGCGTGGCCGAGTCCCGTGATCCGCATTGCATTCCTCCCGAAAGTGAACCGTTCGATTGTACCGAGGGCTCCCTGTGCGCCCGGTCGACCCGGCCGTGAGTATTCCGGTCAGCCCTCGAACAGGCCGCGGATGTCGTCGGCCGAGAGCGACTGCGCGAACAGCGCCTCGTCGTCGAGCACGGCGGTGAACAACCGGGCTTTGCGGCGCTGCAGGTGGAGCACCTTCTCCTCGATCGTGCCGGTGGAGATCATCCGGTAGACGAACACCTGACTCTCCTGGCCGATGCGGTGCGTGCGGTCCACCGCCTGCGCCTCCGCCGCCGGGTTCCACCACGGATCGAGCAGGAACACGTAGTCGGCCTCGGTCAGGGTGAGGCCGAATCCGCCGGCTTTCAGGCTGATCAGGAAGACCGGCTGCTCCCCCGAGGTGAAGCTGTCGATGACCTTCTGGCGGTGGCGGGTCGATCCGTCCAGGTGCGCGTACGGAATGCCGGCAGCATCGAGGCGGGCCGCCGCCAGATCGAGGAACGACGTGAACTGACTGAACACGAGCGCCCGGTGGCCCTCGGCTTGCAGCTCGACCACACGCTCGAGCAGCACGTCGAGCTTGCGCGAGCCGATCTTCGCGTCCTCGGGGTCGATGAGCCCCGGAGCGAGGCTGAGCATCCGCATCAGAGTGAGCGAGCGGAACACGATGAAGCGATTGCGATCGAGGTCTTCCAGCAGGCCGAGGACCTTCTGACGTTCGCGCTGCAGGACGACCTCGTACAGCGCGCGGTGGGCGGAGCTGAGCTCGACGTCGAGGATCTGCTCCTGCTTCGGCGGCAGGTCGGGGGCCACGAGCTCCTTGGTGCGTCGCAGCAGCAGCGGCCGGATGCGCCGACGCAACTGCTCGAGCCGGCGCTGGCGATAGGCGCCACCCTCCTCGTTCTCCGGGACCTTCCCCTGCTCGATGGGCTGGATGTACTGCTCGCGGAACTTGCGCGCGGAGGCGAAGAGACCGGGCGCGGTGAGCTTCAAGAGCGCCCACAGTTCGCTGAGGCTGTTCTCCATCGGGGTGCCGGTGACCGCGAAGGTCACGTCCGCGCGGAACGAGGCGACGGCGCGGTGCAGCTTGGTCGCCGGGTTCTTCACGAACTGCGCCTCGTCGAGGATGAGTCCCGCCCAGTCGACGCGGGCGTACTCGGCCTCATCGAGACGGGCGACGGCATAGGTCGTGATGACGAGATGGACGTCACGGATGCTCTCGTCGAGTGATGGGCCCTGCGTGCTCCCCCGGAGCAGCACCCGGAGGGCGGGCGCGAAGCGCTCAGCCTCGCTGCGCCAGGTCGACAGGACCGACGTCGGCACCACGGCGAGGAACGGACGCCGCTCCCCCGTCTCTCGAGCATGCGCGATCAGGGCCAGGAGCTGGAGCGTCTTGCCGAGCCCCATGTCGTCGGCGAGGATGCCACCCAGGCGATGGCTCCACAGGAAGGCGAGCCAGTCGAGGCCTTCCTTCTGGTACGGCCGCAGCCCGGCAGTGATCCCCGACGGCACCGCCACGGCGGGCACCGAGGTGGCGGTGCGGAGACCGTCGGCGGTCGCGCGCCACGTGACGGCAGGAACCGCTTCATCGGCGAGGTCCTCGAATTCCTCCCAGAGATCGGTCTGGTAGCGGCTGATGCGCGGGCCGGTCTCCCATTCGTCGAGCTCCCCGGACTCGTCGATCAACTCCCGCAGCCGATCGAGGGCTCGATGGTTCAGGGAGAAGTAGCTGCCGTCGACGAGCAGCAGCTTCTTGCGCCCCTTGCTGAGCGCCGTGAAGAGCGGCTCGAACGGGATGGTGCGTCCGTCGATCTTGACCAGGACCCCCAGGTCGAACCAGTCGGGGTCGCTGCTCTCGACGGTGGAGACCGTGATCTCGGGCTCACCTGTGAGTTCGTGATAGCTCTTGCGACGACCCGACACCGTGACCGTGACGCCCTCGGTCTCGAGCGCGGGCACCGTGCGGGTGACGAACTCGGCCGCAGCGACGTCGTGGAACGAGCCCGTCGGGGCGAGTGTCGTGCCCAGGTGCTCTGCCCAGACCGCCTGCAACGGGTCTCGGAGTGCGTCCTCGGCGGCGACGTCGCGCACGGCATCCCCACTGGGCGGGAACGGCACGCGGCCGAACCCGCGATAGTCCCATTCGAACGTGTACTTGACCGTGTCGCCACGGTGGAACGAGAGTTCCAGAACCGGCCGAGGAGCGGGCAGCGCGGGCAGCTCGACGCGGCCGACCGGGCGCACCTCGATGCGCCGGGCGAGCAGTGGATAGGCGTCACGGAAGAAGACGGACTCGTCGCTCGCCGGCACCTCGAGCCCCGTCCGGGCGCCGAGCAGAGCGTGGACCGGCTCGCTGATCGGCACCTCTGCGAGCGTCACGCGCAGCGCAGTCCCCCGCTGCGCGATCTCGTACACGCCGCTGTGACCGATCGCCTGTACGGTGACGGGGTCTGCGTCGCGGCCGTCGATCACGATCTGGGGTCGTACGATGAGTCCGCCTCCGTCGTCGCGCTCGACCGTCGCACCGATGGACGCACGATCCGCGAGCACGACGGTCGTGCTCTTCTGCATGGCGACGAGCGGGATGCCGACGTCCGCGGCGGCGCGCAGGTGCCCCCAGAAGAGTCCCGACTCGATCAGATCGGCGACGAGCCAGTCACCGGCCGTGCCGGACAGCAGCGTGTCGCGGGCGATGCTGAGCAGATCGGCGAACCATCGCGAGCGATCGCGTCCGTATTGTGTCGGTGAACGCCGCACCGCGTCCCACGTCGCTGCCCCCTGCACCCAGGAACCCGTGGCCGTGCTCTTCTCGACAGGGCGGATGCCGAGCAGGATCTCGCCCGTGCGCTTCGCGACATCACGGGCTGTCGCCGTGCGCTGGGGGCGGGACGCCCACGGATTCGCCCCACGACCATCGCGCACGCGGAGCTCGACTCCGAGCGCGAGCGGGGTGTCAGCATCCGCCGGCGCCGAGCCGAGGATGCTCCGCCAATCCGCGGATGACGAGCCCTCCGAGCGGGACGGGTCGTGTGAGAGGGACATGCGGCCATCCTCTCCGACACCGCCGACAACGCCACCGCCGACGGTGCCTCCTACCGGACGGGTCAGGCGGCCCGGACGGGTCAGGCGGCGCGGGCCACCCGTGCGAGCACACCGTGCACGAACGCGCCGGAGTCGTCGGTCGAGAACTCCTTCGCGAGCTCGACGGCCTCATCGATCGCGACAGCCGTCGGCACCTCGTCGTTGTAGATGATCTCCCACACCGCGATGCGGAGCAGAGCGCGATCCACTGCGGGCATCCGCTCCAGCTTCCAGTCCCTGCTGTGAGTGGTGATGTGTTCGTCGATCTCGTCGCGCGCGTCGATGATGCCGTCCACGATCTCGCGGGCGTAGAGCCACGAGGCCTCGCGTGCGGGCTCGCTCGCGGCGCGCTTCGCCTCAGCAGCCAGCGTCACCGCGAGGTCGTCACCGCGCACATCGGCGGAGAACAGGATGTCGAGAGCGCGCTTGCGCGCCTTCGTCCGGGCGCTCACGCCTTACTTCTCGCGGCCGAGGTAGTCACCCGTGCGGGTGTCGACCTTGACCTTGGTGCCGGCCTCGACGAACAGCGGCACCTGGATCTCGTAGCCGGTCTCGAGCGTGGCGGGCTTGGTGCCGGCCGAAGAGCGGTCGCCCTGCAGACCCGGCTCGGTGTAGGTGATCTCGAGGATCACGGACGCCGGGAGGTCGATGTACAGGGGGTTGCCGTTGTTCAGGGCGATCGTGACGGCCTGGTTCTCGAGCAGGAAGTTCTTCGCGTCGCCGACCGTGGCTGCGCCGACCGTGATCTGGTCGAAATCGGTCTGGTCCATGAAGACGTATCCGTCGCCATCGGTGTACAGGTACGTGTAGTCGCGGCGATCGACGTTCTCGATCTCGATCTTCGCACCGGCGTTGTACGTGCGGTCGACGACCTTGCCGGACACGACGTTCTTCAGCTTGGTGCGCACGAAGGCACCACCCTTGCCGGGCTTGACGTGCTGGAACTCGATGACGCTCCAGAGCTGCCCGTCGATGCTGAGGACGACGCCGTTCTTGATGTCTGCGGTAGATGCCATGCGCTGCGAGTTCCGTTCGTGAGTCTGCGGGGTCGGACGAGGCCGACAGTCGATTCTAAGGGATGAGTGCTGCGAGCTGTCGCACGGCGTCCGCGTAGCCGTCGACACCGCGCCCGACGACACGCACGGCGGCGACATCGTCGAGGTACGAGTGGTGCCGGAACTCCTCACGCGCGTACACGTCGGAGATGTGCACCTCGGCGAACGGCAGGGACACTCCGGTGAGCGCATCGCGGAGCACCACGGAGGTGTGTGTGAGGCCCCCGGGATTGATCACGATGGCTGCGCAGTCCTCACGGGCGTCGTGGATCGCATCGATGAGCACCCCCTCGTGGTTGCTCTGCACAGCGCGCACCTCGATCCCGAACTCGGCCGCAGCATCGCCGACGATGCGCTCCACGTCGGAGAGCGTCGCCGTGCCGTAGACCTCCGGCTCCCGCGAACCGAGCAGGTTCAGGTTCGGCCCGTTGACGAGGAGGATGCGTCGGCTCACGCGCCGACCTCCTGATAGGCGGCGAACATCAGCGACTCGTCGGGAGCCTGCAGCACCGTCGGCTTCGCGATGTCGTCGAGCAGGATGAAGCGCAGCATCCCGCCACGGCTCTTCTTGTCGCGCTGCATCGTGGCGAGCAGCTGCGGCCAGGCCCCGGCGCGGTACGAGGTGGGAAGACCCAGCGATTCCAGGATGGTGCGGTGGCGCTCGGCCGCGGTGTCGGACAGCCGTCCCGCGAGACGGGAGAGCTCGGCCGCATACAGCATGCCGACCGAGATCGCGGCGCCGTGACGCCATCGGTACCGCTCCGCGTGCTCGATCGCGTGCCCGAGCGTGTGACCGTAGTTCAGGATCTCGCGAAGACCCGCCTCGCGGAAGTCGTCGGACACGACCTTGGCCTTCATGTCGATGGCGAGCTCGATGGAACGACGGAACTCGTCTGTCGTCGGGTCCACGACACGAGCGGGATCGGCCTCGACGAGGTCGAGGATCTCGGGGGCCCAGATGAACCCGGCCTTCACGACCTCGGCGAAACCGGCCGTGGCCTCGTTCGGGCTCAGGCTAGCCAGCTCGTCGAGGTCTCCGACGACACTGGTCGGTGCCCAGAAGGCGCCCACGAGGTTCTTGCCCTCCGCCGTGTTGACCCCGGTTTTACCGCCGACCGCCGCGTCGACGAGTCCGAGCACGGTCGTCGGCACCTGGACGAGCTGCACTCCGCGCAGCCAGGTGGCCGCGACGAATCCGGCGAGGTCGGTGACAGACCCGCCGCCGTAGCCGATGACGGCGTCGCTGCGGGTGAAGTCGGCCTGACCCATGACCTGCCAGCAGAAGGCCGCGACCTCGATGCGCTTGCCCTGCTCCGCATCCGGGATCTCGGCGAGGAGCACTTCGCGCGGGCCCTCCGCGGTGTCGGCGAGGAGGCGATCGCGCAGTTCGGCTGCGCGCGCGGCGAGCGTCGGCGGGTGCACGACCAGAACCTTGCGCACCCCGGGCGCCAGGGCGGCGGAGACCCGGTCGAGGATCCCTCGTCCGATCGTGATGTCGTAGGCGTCGTTCCCGGTGACGTTGATGGTCGTCGTGCTCATCGCTGCTCTCTCCTCCATGCCACGATTTCGTCCGCGATCTTCTGCATCGGACGACGTGAGGTGTCGAAGGTCGCCGAGGACACCTCGGCGTACCACCCCCGACGCTCCTCGAAGATCTTCTTCCACCGCTCCAGCGGGTCCTCGCCCGCCAGCAGCGGACGACTGCTTCCCCGCAATCTGTCGGCGACGGCCTCGGGGCTCACGGTCAGGAACACGACCGGGTGCTCCGTCAACAGTTCGCGCGTCGCCGCCTCGGTCACCGCACCGCCACCGAGCGAGATCACGCCGCCCTCGGAGAGGGCCTCGGCCACGGCTTCTCGTTCGAGGGCACGGAAGTGCTCCTCGCCGTGCTCCTCGAAAATGCCGGGAATGGGTCCGTGAGCGGCGACGATGCGCTTGTCGGTGTCGATGAAGGCGACTCCGAGACGACGAGCGACGCGTCTGCCGACGCTGGTCTTCCCGGCGGCCATGGGACCGACCAGCACCAGCGTCAGCGGATCAGCCGCGCTCGTCATGCGCGATGAGCGCCGCCTCGGACGCGGGTGTCGTGCGCAGCTCGGCGGGGATGCCATCCAGGTACCCGTCGAGGTTGCGACGCGTCTCGCGGATGCTGTCGCCGCCGAACTTCTCGAGCACGGCGTTGGCGAGCTCGACCGCGACCATCGCCTCGGCTACCACACCCGCCGCCGGCACCGCGCACACATCGGAACGCTGGTGGTGGGCGGTGGCGTCGTCTCCCGTCGCGATGTCGATCGTGCGCAGCGCATGCGGCACGGTGGCGATCGGCTTCATCCCGGCGCGCACACGCAGCACGGTGCCGGTCGACATACCGCCCTCGGTGCCACCGGCACGGTCGGAGCCCCGCGTGATGCCGTCGGCGGTGGCGAAGAGCTCGTCGTGGGCTGCAGAGCCGCGACGACGTGTGGTCTCGAAGCCGTCGCCGACCTCGACGCCCTTGATCGCCTGGATGCTCATGAGCGCCTGGGCCAGACGCGCATCGAGGCGCCGATCCCAGTGCACGTGGGAGCCGAGCCCCGGAGGCAATCCGTATGCGAGCACCTCGACGATGCCGCCGAGCGTGTCGCCGTCCTTCTTCGCGTCATCGACCTCGGCGACCATCAGCGCGGAGGTCGCGGCATCGAAGCACCGCAGCGGATCGGCGTCGAGCGCGTCGACGTCATCCGGGGTGGGCAGCGGCGCGCCCTCGGGCACGCGCACCGGGCCGATCGACAGCGTGTGGCTGACGAGGCGGATGCCCAGTTCGCCGAGGAAGGACCGGGCGATCGCTCCGAGCGCGACACGAGCAGCCGTCTCACGGGCACTCGCGCGTTCGAGGATCGGCCGCGCCTCGTCGAAGTCGTACTTCTGCATGCCCACCAGGTCGGCGTGCCCCGGTCGCGGACGCGTGAGGGGAGCGCTGCGCCCGCGGGACTTGTCCGTGAGCTCGACGGGTTCGGGGTTCATGACCTCGATCCACTTCGGCCACTCGGTGTTGCCGATGCGCAGGGCGATCGGGCTGCCGAGGCTCTTTCCGTGGCGCACACCGCCGGAGATCGTCAGCTCGTCCTGCTCGAACTTCATCCGCGAGCCGCGGCCATAGCCCAGCTTGCGACGGGCGAGATCGGCCTGAATGGCCTCGGAAGACACAGGGACGCCGGAGGGCAGGCCCTCCATGACGGCGATGAGTTCTGGGCCGTGCGATTCGCCGGCCGTGAGCACGCGGAGCATTGCTCCAGTCTCCCACGGGTTCGGCCCCCCGCCGCGCCGCGTTTCGTCGTGTGCGCCGTCCGCCTCAGAGGGAAGCGCGCATTGCGGCGATCACCGCGTCCTCACCGGGCAGCTCGATCGCCGGATCGCCGTGCCGGAAGATGCGGATCTGGCGGACCGCCTGGTGCAGCAGCATGCCGAGTCCTGAGATCGCGCGGTCGCCCTCCCAGGTCGCCGCGAGAGCGGACGGCCACGGCGCGTACGCGGCATCGAAGAGCACACCTCCCTGCGCGGCCAGTGCGGTGGCGATATCGGCGGGAAGCGCGGTGCCGCTGGGCAGGGTGGCCACCGTCAGGCCGACGGCGGGTGCCGACGCGTCGAAGGAGTCGACCTCCACGACGACGCCGAGCTGCTCGCCGAGAGCCACCAGTGGGACCGCGGACTCGGGACGCCGCGCTCGCACATCAGCTCGCACCGCACCGATCTCGGACGCGGCGACGAGAGCGGACGCGGCGGTGGCCCCGGCTCCGAGGATCCGCACCTGCTCGACCTCGGTCACGTGCGCCTCCGCGAGGGCGTCGACGATCCCACCGACATCGGTGTTGAACCCGGCGGGACACTCCCCCAGCAGGAGGGTGTTGACAGCCCCGGTGAGCTCCGCGTGACGATCCCGCGTCGCTGCCGCACGGAACGCCTCCTCCTTCAACGGCATCGTCAGCGAGAGGCCGCGCCACGTGCCGTCGAGCTGAACGAGGGCCGGAGCGAAGTCCGCAGCCGACACCTGACGCCGCCCGTACTCCCAATCCAGGTCGAGCACGCGGTATGCGGCGGCGTGCAGGGCCGGGGACTTGGAATGCGCGATCGGGTCGCCCCAGACCGCCAATCGAGAACGTGTCACCGTCTCAGCAGCCACCCTCGGGGTTCGCCCGGCACCATTCGCGCCACTTCTCGATCCCCTGCTCGTGCTCGGCCATGGTCTCGGAGAACTGCGTCTCGCCCGTCGCCAGGTTGATCGTGACGAAGTACAGCCACGGACCGTCGGCGGGTTCCATCGCCGCCTTGATGGCCGCGTCGCTCGGGCTGGCGATCGGCGTCGCGGGGAGACCGGTACGCACGTAGGTGTTCCAGTCGTTGTCGTCCTCGAGGGCTTCTTTGGAGCTCGACACGACGCCTTCGTGCAGCGAACCATATCCGTACTGCGCCGTGGAGTCCATCTGCAACTTCATGTCGATGTCGAGACGGTTCTGGATGACTCTCGAGACTTTCGCGAAGTCGTCGAGTCGTCCCTCGCGCTGGATGATCGAGGCGATTGTCAGGATCCGCTCGGCATCTTCCGCAGGAACGCCGGCATTGGCGAGCGATTCGCGGGTGCGGTCCACCATGCGCTGGATCACCTGGGGTGCGGTCACCCCCGGATCGAACTCGTACACCGCGGGGAACAGCCAGCCCTCCAGGCTCGGCGCATCGACGCCGTAAGCCGACGGATCCTGGACTGCGGCCACGAAGTCGGCCAGCGGGAGTCCCAGTGTCTCTGCCATCCCGGGCAGTGAGGAGACGATCGTGCCGCCCTCCGAGACGGAGACGGCGTTCGCCATCTTGTTGGCATCGTCCTTGAGCGCGGCGAGAGCGGCTTCTGCGGTCATCTTCTTCTGCAGGCGGTAGACACCCGGATAGAACGTGACGGCGAGGTTCTCGTCGACGATGTAGTCGTAGAACACATCTTCAGTCTTCGTCACACCCGCTTCGTAGAGCGCCGTGGACACCGGCCCACCCGTGTCGCCCTGCTTGATCGTGACCAGGGCCTCGCCGTTCGCCAGCCCCGGCTCCCAGTCCTTCGACTCGCCCCAGCCCATGGCATCGCTGATCTTGTCCCCGTACGTGCTCCATGCCCAGGCCCCACCCGCCGCGATACCGCCGAAGACGGCGAGGACGATGATCAGCGCGATCAGGCATCCTTTGCGGCGCTTCTTCTTCGCCGGCTTCGCATCCACGTGGTCGTCGTGCGGGACGAAGAGGTCGTCGAGGCCACCGCCGATCACCGGTTCGGGCGCGTCGGCAGCCGAGGCCGTGACGGCGGGTGCCACCTGTGGCAGAGCACGGGTGGGAGTCTCTGCGGCGTCGGCCGAGGCGCGGACGGGCATCGGAGACGGTACCGCGTCCGAGTGGACGGCTTCATCTGCAGATCCCCGCACCGGTACAGCCGACGGGTCGGCAGGCGTGCTGGCCGTGCCCCGCGGGGGTGTCGCGGTTCCCTCACCGGCAGCCGCTTCACGGGCGGCGCGACGAGAGCCGGGCGCCGGGGCGCTGTTGTCGACGGTCGGGATCTGCGGCGTAGGGTCGGGCAGATTCTCGAACAGGTCGCCCAGCCGGGAATCAGGGTCGTGCCGGGGGGTGGCGCTGTCACGTTCAGACATCGTCAGGCGTGCTCCTCGTCAGGCGAGATGGTGGCACCGGCCGGGTTTCCGGTGCTCTTCTCCATGTCGATCGCCTGCTGCAGAAGCACCACGGCGGCGACCTGATCCACAATGCTACGAGAGTTCTTCTGAGATCTCCCGGAACTTCGCAAAGCGGCGTGCGCACTCACAGTGCTGAGGCGCTCGTCGACCAGCCTCACGGGAAGCCCGCTGCGCGCCTGAAGAGCGGCGGCGAACTCCCGTGCATCCGTGGTCGACGGAGTGTCGGCACCCTGCATGTTCACCGGGAGACCGACCACGAATTCCAACGGGTCGTACTCCCCTGCGATCTGCACGAGACGATCGATCGACGCGTCGTTCCGAGGAACAGTCTCGACCGGGACGGCAAGCATCCCATCGGGGTCGCAACGAGCGACGCCGACCCTCGCTCTGCCGACGTCGATGCCGAGCCGCACACCGCGGCGGAAGCCGCTCACGCGCCGTGCAGCTCCTGAGAGATGGCCTCGAGCGCCGCAGGAAGGGCTGCGACATCCGCGCCACCGCCCTGCGCGACGTCGTCACGACCGCCGCCGCCGCCACCGAGCACACCGGCGGCGCGCTTCGCGAGCGCACCTGCCTTCGCACCCGCCGAGCGTGCGGCGTCGTTGGTTGCCACGACCACGACCGGACGCCCGTTGACCACGGCGCCCAATGCGACGACCGCCGCATCCGAACCGAGTCGGTCGCGAACGCCGTTCACGAGGTCACGCACGTCATCCGCGGAAGCCACGTCGCCGAGGTCCTGGGCCGCGAATCGGAACGCTCCGACGCGCGTCGCGGCCTCGACGATGGCGGGAACCTGGCCGGCCCGCTCCTTCGCTTCGAACTGCGCGATGCGCTTCTCCGCCGCCTTCAGGCTCGCGGTGAGGTCGGCGATCCGCTCGGGCAGCTGCTCCCGCGGGGTCTTCAGCGAGCTGGTGAGCTGCGAGACGATCGCCCGCTCAGCCGCGAGCTCGCGGAAGGCATCGGCGCCGACGAGCGCCTCGATGCGCCGGTTGGAAGCTCCGACGGAAGACTCTCCGACCAGGCTCACCAGACCGATCTCCGCGCTCGTGCTGACGTGCGTGCCTGCACACAGCTCACGCGACCAGGGGCCGCCGATGTCGACCATGCGCACGACGTCGCCGTACTTCTCGCCGAACAGAGCCATGGCTCCGGCTTCCTTCGCCTCATCGAGCGAGACGATGCGCGTGGTCACCTCCAGGGAGTCCTGCACCGCGCGGTTCGTGATCTCTTCGATCTCGCTGCGCGTGTCGGCCGAGAGAGCCTGCGACCACGCGAAGTCAAAGCGCATGTAGCCGGCACGGTTCAACGAACCCGCCTGCGTCGCGGTCGGTCCGAGAGTGTCGCGCAGGGCGGCGTGCACGAGGTGCGTGGCCGAATGCGCCTGACGGGCTGCACGGCGGTTCGCCGCGTCGACGACCGTGGTCGCGATGTCATCGACGGCGACGCTTCCGCGCATCACTTCGACCGTGTGGCTGATGAGGCCGGGGACCGGCTTCTGCACGTCGAGGACATCGAGGACAAAACCGGGGCCGACGATGGTGCCCTTGTCAGCCACCTGTCCACCCGACTCGGCGTACAGCGTCGTCTCGGCGAGCACGACCTCGGCGATCTGCCCCTCGGCAGCGCTGCGCACGGGGACACCGTCGACGAGGAGTCCGAGGACCCGGGATTCGACCTCGAGTGCCGTGTAGCCGTCGAAGCCCGTCTCGCCCAGGGCGCGCAGCTCGCGATAGACAGACACATCGGCGAGCTGTCGCTTGCGGTTGCGGGCATCGTCCTTGGCACGCTGACGCTGCTCCTGCATGAGCGTGTCGAAAGCGGTGCGGTCGACGTCCAGGCCCGCTTCCTCGGCGACCTCGAGCGTGAGGTCGATGGGGAACCCGTACGTGTCGTGCAGCAGGAAGGCCTCGGGGCCGCTCAGGGTCTTCCCGCCACCCTTCCTGGTCTCATCCAACGCGAGGTCGAGGATCGTGGACCCCGCGACGAGCGTGCGACGGAACGTCTCCTCCTCGGCGAAGGCCGACGCCGACAGCACGGACCAGTCCTTCTCGAGCTCCGGATAGGTCGTCTTCATCACATCGCGCGATGCGGCGAACAGCTCCGGGAACACCGGCTCGTCGACGCCGAGCAGCCGCATCGAGCGGACCGTGCGACGCATCAGACGACGGAGGATGTACCCACGCCCCTCGTTGGAAGGACGGACCCCGTCGGAGAGGAGCATGAGCGAGGATCGCACGTGGTCGGCGACGACGCGGAACCGCACGTCGTCCTCGTGCTGCACGCCGTAGGGACGTCCGGAGAGCTCGATCGCGCGGTCCAGCACCGGACGCACCTGGTCGGACTCGTACATGTTCTCGACGCCCTGCTTGAGGAACGCGACGCGCTCGAGTCCCATACCGGTGTCGATGTTCTTCATCGGCAGTTCCCCGATGATGTCGAACTCCGTCTTGCTGCGGATGTTCTCGAGGAGGTCCTGCATGAACACGAGGTTCCAGATCTCCAGGAACCTCGAGTCGTCGACAGCCGGGCCGCCGTCCTTGCCGTAGGCCGGACCGCGATCGAAGAAGATCTCGGAGTCGGGACCGCCGGGGCCGGGCTGTCCGGTGTTCCAGTAGTTGTCGGCGCGACCGAGACGCTGGATGCGCTCCGGCTTGAGTCCGATGATGTCGCGCCAGATCGCCTCGGCCTCGTCGTCGGTCTCGTAGACGGTGACCCAGAGGTCCTTCTCATCGAAGCCGAGACCGCCGTCCGACTCGGAGCTCGTCAGCAGCTCCCAGGCGTAGCGGATCGCGCCTTCCTTGAAGTAGTCGCCGAACGACCAGTTGCCGAGCATCTGGAAGAACGTGCCGTGACGCGCGGTACGACCGACCTCTTCGATGTCGTTCGTGCGGATGCACTTCTGCACGTCCGCGATGCGCGGGTGCGGGGCAGGGACGACGCCCGTGAGATACGGGATCATCGGCACCATTCCGGCGACCGTGAACAGCAGTGACGGGTCGTCGCTGACCAGGGATGCCGAGGGGACGATGAGGTGGTCGTTCTTCTCGAAGAAGTCGAGGTAACGCTGCGCGATCTCCGCAGTTTTCATAGGGGTGCCGGGTGTCCTTGCGTGAAGATGCCGCGCCGGAGCGCTGCTGCGGTGGTTCAGTTCGTGCCCGGCTCCGTGAGCCGTGCCTCCTGCTCGCGGTAGGCGTCGCCGATGATCGCGGTGAACCCGTTGATCCTGGCGTCGACCTCGGCGAGGATGTCGTGACCGCGCGGGTCCTTGTTCATGAAGTGAGCCGCGACGAAGCCGCCGATCACACCGATCAGGAACCACTGCAAGCTCTTCATGTCGTCATCCTTGCCTTTGACCCGCGAAGGCGCGGTGTCACCATCGTATGCGGAAACGACAGGAGGCGTCGGGAATCCCGACGCCTCCTGCCTGATTGGTCTCTCGCTGTATCAGCGAGCCGCGTAGTACTCGACGACGAGCTGCACTTCACAGGTCACGGGGACCTCGGCGCGCTTCGGACGACGAACCAGACGCGACTGGAGCTTGTCGAGCTCGACCTCGAGGTAGCCCGGAACGGGGGGCAGGACCTCGGCGTGACCGCCGGCTGCTGCCACCTGGAAGGGCTCGGTGCCCTCGCTCTTGGCCTTGACGTGGATGAGCTGACCCGGCTTCACGCGGAACGACGGGCGGTCGACGAGCTGGCCGTCGACCAGGATGTGACGGTGCACGACGAGCTGGCGAGCCTGCGCGGTGGTGCGGGCGAAGCCCGAACGCACGACGAGAGCGTCGAGACGCATCTCGAGCAGCTCGACCAGGTTCTCACCGGTCAGGCCGTCCTGACGACGAGCCTCGTTGAACGTGTTGCGCATCTGCTTCTCGCGGATGCCGTACTGCTCGCGAAGACGCTGCTTCTCACGCAGACGGACGGCGTAGTCGCTGTCTGCCTTGCGCTTGGTGCGGCCGTGCTCGCCGGGAGCGTAGGGACGCTTCTCGAGGTAGCGGGCGGCCTTCGGGGTGAGCGGGATGCCAAGGGCACGGCTCAGACGCACCTTGCGGCGGTCCTGGGACTTCGTGGTCACGAAGTTTTCCTTCCGATGACGTGGTCGCGTCTTTCACGACTCACGGACGTATCGTCCGCGTTCTGCCTTGGAGCGCACGCCGGGGCGCCAGCAAGGTGGGGTGTGAACGAGGAGATGCCCGAAAACTCGGTTTCGAGCCGCTCAAGTCTAACAGATCGCGTTTCGCCGCCTGTCCGCCACGTCAGCGGTCGCCGAGGATACGACGGATGCGCTCGAGCCGCGCACCGATGTCGCGCTCCGCTCCGAGGTTCTTCGGCTGGTAGTAGTGGCGCCCGTCGAGCTCGTCCGGCAGGTACTGCTGGGGCACGATCCCGAACTCGCTGTCGTGCGAGTAGACGTATCCGCGTCCGTGGCCGAGACGTTTGGCGCCCGGGTAGTGCGCATCTCGCAGGTGCAGCGGCACGCGACCGAAACCACCGGCGCGGATATCGGCGATCGCCGCGTCGATGCCCACATACGCGGCGTTGGATTTGGCGGTGGTCGCCAGGTACACGGTCGCTTCCGCGAGAGGGATGCGGCCCTCCGGCATGCCGATGAACGCCACGGCATCGGCAGCGGCGACCGCGATGGCGAGTGCCTGCGGATCGGCGAGACCCACGTCTTCCGATGCCGAGATCACCAGACGCCGGGCGATGAAACGCGGGTCCTCCCCCGCCTCGATCATGCGGGCGAGGTAGTGCAGCGCGGCGTCGGGGTCGGATCCCCTGATCGACTTGATGAAGGCGCTGATGACGTCGTAGTGCTCGTCGCCCTGACGGTCGTACCGCAGGAGGGCCTTGTCGACCGCCTGGGAGATGTCGTCGGCGGACACCTCCGGCACACCGGGGATCTCTGCTCCGTCGACCTCCGCATCGTCGGCGTCCGCATCGGCATCGGCATCGTGGGCGTCAGCAGCCGTCGCGTGCGAAAGCGCGACCGCGGCTCCGGCCTCCAGGCCCGTCAGCGCACGCCGTGCGTCACCCGAGGCGAGCCGCACGAGGGCCGACCGCGCCTCGTCGCTGAGAGCGACTGTTCCGTTGAGGCCGCGGGCGTCGGTGACCGCCCGGTCGACGAGCAGTCCGATGTCGTCGTCGGTGAGAGGTTGCAGCGTCAGCAGGAGCGAACGCGAGAGCAACGGCGAGATGACCGAGAACGACGGATTCTCGGTGGTCGCGGCGATGAGGATCACCCACCCGTTCTCGACACCGGGGAGGAGTGCGTCCTGCTGTGCCTTCGT
>Ga0160464_100893_pt1 | contig 15266 bp, 15 predicted proteins | sample HID1971I_E11MG_FD_108275 | JGI IMG/M metagenome (GOLD analysis project Ga0160464, IMG submission 108275) | Enriched millipede-associated microbial communities from UW Madison campus, WI, USA - HID1971I_E11 MG | ecosystem: Host-associated > Arthropoda: Insects > Digestive system > Unclassified ... | reverse complement strand
TGCCAAGGGCAGCAAGGTCTCCATCCCGGGCTGGATCTCCTTCGAGCAGGTCGACACCGCTGCTCGCACGGGCCGCAACCCGCAGACCGGCGCCGAGATCAAGATCCCGGCCGGCAAGCGCGTCAAGGTGACCGCTGGTTCCAAGCTCAAGGCTGCCGTCAAGTAATCAGACCGCACCTCTTCGAAGGCCGCTCCCGTTTCGACGGGGGCGGCCTTCGTGCTTTCTCACCGTCGGGCGCGCCTAGGCTGGAGGGGTGAGTTCCCGCAGCGAGTCGACGAGTCGGATTTCGGCGTATCGAATCGCCGGCATCGTGATCCTCCTCATCGCCGCCCTCGTGGCCCTGGTGCTCGCGCTCCTCGTCGGCGGAGGGGCCAAGCCGCCGCTCCTGCAGGACCCGGGTCCCTTCGTGCTCTGGGGCACACCGATCGCCAAGCTCGTCATGAACATCTCGGGCGCGGTCATGCTCGGCTCGCTCGTGCTCGCGCTGTTCGGGCTGCGGGCGGGGGAGCGGTCGTTCGACGCCGCTCTGAACATCGCCTCGGTCGGAGCGGCCGTGTTCACGGTCTCCGCGGGTCTCGCCGGGTTCCTCGCCTTCATGGCCGCCTTCAACCCGAAGCTCAGCATCGAGCGGGAGTTCGGATCGCAGCTCGGCCGCTTCCTGCTGGAGCTGCCGCTAGGCCAGTCCTGGCTCATCACCACCATCTTCGGCGCGATCATCACGGTGCTCGCGTTCGCATGGCGCTCGTGGACTCCCACGCTCATCACGGCACTGCTCGCCGCGGCCTCGTTCCTCCCGCTCGCGACCCAGGGCCATGCCGGCGACCTGGCCGGGCACAACATGGCCGTCAACTCGATCCTTCTGCACACGATCGGCGCTGCCGTCTGGCTGGGCGGGCTCCTGCTGCTGGTCCTGCTGCGTGGGCGAGCCGATGTCGACACCGCACGCCTGGTCGGACGCTACTCGTCGCTGGCGATCGCCGCTTTCGCCGTGGTCGCCGTGTCGGGCGTCACCCGGTCGATCGTGGCCGTCGGAAGCTGGGACGCCGTGTGGGCGACGCCGTACGGCTGGATCGTGCTCGCCAAGGTCGCGCTCCTGGGCGGGATGGGCCTGCTCGGTGCCTGGTATCGCGCCCGCCTCATCCCCCGGCTCGCCGGTCAGCGCGCGGCCGGCTGGTTCTGGCTCCTCGTGCTGTGCGAGGTCGCGCTGATGGGTCTCGCCTCGGGTGCTGCCGCCGCGCTCGCGCGCACCCCTCCCCCCACCGGCGAGGTCGCCGCCTTCAGCCAGACCCCCGCGCAGATCCTCACCGGAGCCACACTGCCTCCGGAGCTGACGCTCGAGCGATGGTTCACCGCCTGGGACTTCGACGTGCTCTGGCTCGTGGCCGCGGGCCTCGGCCTGTTCTTCTACCTCGCCGGAGTGCGACGCCTGCGGCTGCGCGGCGACCGCTGGCCGATCCATCGCACCGTGTTCTGGGTGCTCGGAATGCTGATGCTGGTCTGGGTGACCAGCGGGCCGCTCAACGCCTACCAGGAGTACCTGTTCAGCATCCACATGATGGGCCACATGATGCTGTCGATGGCGATCCCGCTGCTGCTGGTCTCCGGCGCCCCGATCACCCTCGCCCTGCGCGCGATCCACAAGCGCGACGACGGCACCCGCGGTGGTCGCGAGTGGATCATGTGGGCCGTGCACTCGCCCTTCGCCCGCGTCGTCACGCATCCGTTCGTCGCGGCGGCGATCTTCATCCTGTCGCTCTGGGCCTTCTACTTCACCGATCTCGTGCGCTGGTCGATGTACGAGCACCTCGGTCACGAGTGGATGGTCATCCACTTCCTGATCTCCGGCTACCTCTTCGTGATGAGCCTGATCGGCGCCGACCCGGTGCCTTACCGTCTGCCGTACCCCGGTCGTCTGATCACGCTGATCGCGGTCATGGCTATGCACGCCTTCTTCGGCATCGCCATCATGATGCAGGAGGGGCTCATGGTCGCCGACTGGTTCGGCTCGATGGGTCGTGACTGGGGTGTGGACCCGATGCAGGATCAGTACGTGGGCGGCGGCATCGCCTGGTCGATCGGGGAGATCCCGACGCTGATCCTCGCGATCACGGTCGCGATCCAATGGAGCCGCAGCGACACCAAGCTGCAGCGCCGGGCAGACCGGCATGCCGATCGCACGGGAGATGCCGAGCTCGAGGAGTACAACGCCAAGCTCGCCGCCCTCGCCGAGCGCGACCAGCGCGAAGGTCGCTGAAACCGTCGCGCGCTCCGGTCAGTCGACCGGGGGCTCGCCGGGGGAACCGATCCGGATCGACGCCGTACCGTCGGGCAGGATCGCGATCGTCCCGGTGAGCTGGAAGGGAACGTCTTCCGACAGCGGCTGAGTCTTGCCGTCGAACAGCGACTTGATGTCGACGTCGACGTGGGCCACCGCATCCGTCGTCGGGATCTGCCACTGCCCCCCGTCAGGTGTGACGGTGATCCGGGGCTGGGTCGCGATCGACCACTTCGGAAGGGAGGCGAGTCTGTTCGTGACGCGCAGGCCGAAGGGGCAGGCCGTCGGCTGGAGCACCTCCTGTGTGGTGCACTCGGTGAGGAAGGACTCGACCTGCTCCTGCACCACATCGATGAACTCGTCGGTCGGTGTGGTCTGCACATCGAGCGGCGTGACGGCGAGAGGCGTGTCGGCGAGGACGCCGTGGCCGGAGGCCGTCGCGATCGGGGTGTCGACCGTCACCGCATACAGCCCTGGCGTGAACACGAGCAGCGGCAACGGGTCGAGCGGGACCGCATCGACGCCGTCGACGGACACCTGACGCCTGTCGACCTCGAACCCGTTCACCGCGAACTTGTCGGCACCGCGCACCGTCAGCTCCACCACGGCGAGGGGGCTGGTGGTGAAGCGCCAGTTCGGGGTGACGCCCGCCCATCCGTCCTGCGCGATCAGGAAGGTGCTGGTTCCGGGGTGGCCGCTCGCCTCGTAGCTGACGGTGACGGACGTGCCGCCCTCCGCAGGTTCCTCCGACAGCACCTTCACATCGGTCAGCGGAGCGAGCGCGGCGTGGCGGAGCATCGCCTCACTCGCCGCGGGGTCGATGCCGGCGGCGTCGAGGGTCTCCCGGTCGATCGCGACACCGGGCACACGCAGTGCGTCGGCTGCGCGACCGGAGGAGAGCAGGTCGAGGTAGCGGACGACGAACGCCGACGGCCCGTAGAACTGCTGGTACAGCGTGACGCCGCCCGCCCCGAGAGCCGCGACGAGCAGCAGACCGATGACCGCGAGCATCGCCAGATCGACCCCCAGGCGCGCACGCCGGGGCGCGCTCGCACGTGCCCGGTCCATGGCGTCAGTCTAGGAGGGCGTCCTGGGGGGACGCCGAGCGTCGGCGGCCACGAGTGGATGCCGGGACGTAGCATGGACGAGCGCCCTGTCCGTCCGCTGCCCCTGTGAGAACCGTGTCCCTTCCCGCCCTGTCCGAGGAGCAGCAAGAGCTGTTCCGGCTCATCGAGGACACCGGCGAACACGTCTTCATCACCGGTCGAGCCGGGACCGGCAAATCGACGCTCCTGCAGCACTTCGCGTGGAACACGAAGAAGCAGATCGCGATCTGCGCGCCCACGGGAGTCGCGGCGCTGAACGTCGAGGGGCAGACGATCCACTCGCTCTTCCGCCTGCCGATCGGTCTGATCGGCGACGCCGACATCGACCAGAACGACGCGACCCGCCGCATCCTGAACGCCATCGAGACGCTGGTGATCGACGAGATCTCGATGGTCAACGCCGACCTCATGGACGCGATCGACCGTTCGCTGCGACAGGCGCGGGGGCGCAGGGGCGAGCCGTTCGGCGGGGTGCAGGTCGTCATGTTCGGAGACCCGTACCAGCTGGCGCCCGTGCCGCCGCGCGGTGATGAGGCCCGCTACGTGCAGGACCACTACCGCTCGTTCTGGTTCTTCGACGCGAAGGTGTGGGCCGGGACCGGCGGCGGCACCGGCGAGTCGGATCAGGACGGGCTCTTCGCGGTCGACTCGCGCGCCGAACTGCACGTGCGCGAGCTCGTGCAGATCCACCGTCAGTCCGACGACGGTTTCAAGGCCATGCTGAACGCCGTCCGCTACGGACGGGTGACCGCCGAGATCGCCGGGGTGCTGAACACCCAGGGCGCGCGGACACCACCCGACCCGGAACCGGGCGAGGTTCCGATGATCACGCTCGCGACGCGCAACGACATCGTGAACAGCATCAACAGCCGACACCTCGCCGCACTGCCGGGCAAAGAGCAGACCGCGCGCGCCGAGGTGAGCGGAGACTTCGGGAGGGGTGAGGCCGCTCTCCCGGCCGAATCAGAACTGAAGCTCAAAGTCGGCGCGCAGGTCATGTTCCTGCGGAACGACACCGCGATGTCGGGGGAGCCGCCGCGCTGGGTCAACGGCACGATCGGAACGGTCGTGCGCATCCTCGGCAGTGCCGTCCGGGTCGACATCGACGGCGAGGAGGTCGACGTCGAGCCCGCCGTGTGGGAACGGTTCCGCTACGCGTACGACCAGAACACCAAGAAGCTCTCCCGCGACGTGGTCGCCGAATTCACCCAGTTCCCGCTGCGTCTGGCCTGGGCGGTCACGATCCACAAGTCGCAGGGCAAGACCTACGAGCGTGCGATCATCGACCTCGGGTCGGGGGCGTTCGCTCCGGGACAGACCTACGTCGCCCTCAGCCGGCTGACCTCGCTCGAAGGGCTCTACCTGTCACGGCCGCTACGCCCCCGAGATATCCGGGTGGACGAAGACGTGCGTCGGTTCATGCGCGATGCCTGGCTCGCGGCGTCGACCCCGGAGCTGCCCAAGAACTGAGCTCTCGGCAGGGAGCCGAGGTCAGGCGGCGGCGCGTGCGCGGTCGAGGTCTTCGAACAGCTCGGTGTTGAAGCGGTAGGCGAGGAGCACCTCGTCGATCACGCGCTCACGCTCCGCGTCGTCCCAGGGTGCCGCGTCGAGCTGCTCGCGGTAGACGTCCTTGAAGGCCGAGGGGTCGGCGATGTCGTCGAACAGGTAGAACCCGATGCCGTTGGTCTCGAAGCCGAAGCGGCGAGCCATCACGCGGCCGATGAAGATGCCACCGGACAGGTCGCCGAGGTAGCGGGTGTAGTGGTGCGCGACGAAGCCGCCCGCCCACGTGGCCCCCACCTGCCGGATGCGGTCGACGTAGCGCTGCGTGGTGGGCAGGGCCACGATCTGCTCGCGCCAGCCGGCGCCGAGCAGGAACTCGAGGTCGGCCTCGAGCGCGGGGAGCCGGGTGAGCTTGTCGGTGATGAAGACCGATGCCACCGGGTCCTGGCGCATACGCTCTCCTGCACCTTCGAGGGCCTCGTAGATGAAGTAGTGCTGCGCGACGAGGGAGATGTAGTCCTCGCGCGACCCTTCGCCCTTCAGGAGGTCGGACATGAAGCCGGCGGTCTCGCTGCGGGAGTGCGATCCGGACGAACGCTCGCGCAGGGCGGCGGAGAAGGAGAGGATCTCGGGCATGAGGCCAGTGTAAGGGTAACCTAACCCCCGAGGGAAGTCGGGGTCGTCAGGCGTGCGGTCGCGGCTCGACGCCCAGGCGGGCGCAGGCGGCGTCGTAGAGCGCGACGACCTCCCGGCGCACGGACGGCCGGTCGGCGATCGGGCCGCCCGGCCAGGGAACGCGCAGTTCGGCGACGGCGCCGTCGCGCGTGACCTCCCACACCCCGGCATCGCCGTCGAACCCGGTCATGACGGAGCCGGTGATCTCGGCATCCGACGGCTCTGCGAACGCGCGGGCGATGAGGATGTTGTCATCGGTGTGGTCACCGTTCATGTGGCGCAGGACGGCGGTGATCACGTCGGAATCGAAGGTGTGGGGCACGATCACAACCTTACGCGCGGCTCTGTCATCGCTACGGGGCCGACTTTCAGCATCGGCGCTCTAGACTCGGGAGACACGTCCTCGGGGGTTCTTTCCATGCAGCTTCTCTCGTCGCGCCGGTGGCGCGCCGCAACGGCGACGGCGGCCGTGCTCGCTCTCGTCCTCACCGGATGCTCGTCGGAGGAGTCCTTCTCCTACACGCCCCCCAACCAGGTCGACGGCCCGCTGCCCGATGACACGGTCGCTGCGATGCAGGCCGCCGTCGACAACGCGCTCGTCTCGTCCGGCGCGTCGGGCGCCATCGTCGGGGTCTGGGCGCCCTGGAGCGGAAGCTGGGTGGCCGGCATCGGCACGCAGGACCGCGAAGGCGGCGAGCTGTCCACCGACATGTCCTTCCGCATCGCGGACGTGACCCGTCTGATGACCTGCGACGTCCTCTACGCCCTCGCCGACCGCGACGTGGTCGAACTCGATGCGAACGTCGCCGACTACGTCTCGGGCGTCGCGGACATGCGCGAGGAGGGCATCACCCTCCTCGACCTGTGCAACGGCACGAGCGGCGCGGGGTCGTCCGAGGGAACCGTCAAGTCGGCATGGCTCAGCACCCCCGACCGCGTGTGGTCCCCGCTGGAGCTGGCCGGTTTCGGGCTGGCACGTGCACGCGTCGCGCCGCACACGACCTTCCGCGACTCCGACGCGGGCTACCTTCTGCTCGGCCTCGCGCTCGAGCGTGCGTCGGGTATGACGGCCTCCGAGCTGATCGCCGAGTACGTCACCGAGCCCCTCGACCTGCCGGACACGTCGCTGCCGGGGCCGACCCCCGCGACGCCGGGAACCGGTGCGGTGCTGAACGGCCACTTCCTCAACCCCGTCGAGGGCGGATACGACTGCGCAGCGCCCGTCGACATCACGACGCTGTCGTCCAGCTCGGGCTTCACCGACTCCGGCGTCGTGTCGACCATCACCGACCTCGGCCGCTACGCACAGGCGGAGGCGAAGCAGGCCCTGCGCACGAAGGAGAAGCCGGATCGCTTCGGCGCGCCGCTCCCGGCCGCCGACGGCGCAGAATCCTGGTACCAGGCCACCGGTGGGGCCTACCTCGTCGGTTCGATGATCGGACAGCACGGCTGGACGCCGGGATACGCCACGGCGGCGTACTCCGACCCCGCGACCGGCTTCACCGTGGCCGTCGTCCTCAACGACTCGACAGCCGGTGCGCAGTTCGCCCAGCAGCTGTCGTGGGAGCTCGCGGCCATCGCATCGAAGGCTCCCGCCGCCGCCGGCCAGACGGCGCCGGAGTTCGGTCTTCCGTTCACGGCGGAGCAGTACCATCAGGCGACCACCGACGCGGCGATCCCCTGCGTGGCTCCGCCCGCCGCGGAGTGATCGCGGTCTGACCGACAGGGACGCGAAGGGGCGACGATGGCGATCATCGACAATGCGATCTACGTGGATGGCGTCCGCACCGAGAATCCGGTGACCCTCAGCGAGACCTTCGAGCGCATGCGGGAGCGCGACGGCATGGGGTGGATCGGCCTCTATCGGCCGAGCGAAGAGGAGATCCGGGAGGTCGCCGACGAGTTCGGCATCCACGAGCTCGTCGTGGAGGACGCCCTCTCCGGCCACCAGCGTGCCAAGCTCGAACGCTACGGTGACGTGCTGTTCATGGTGCTGAGGCCGGCCCGCTACCTCGACGACGTCGAGGAGGTCGAGTTCGGCGAGGTGCACGTGCTCGTCGGCCGCGACTTCGTGGTGACGATCAGGCACGCGGAGGCTCCTGACCTCGGTCGCGTCCGACGCCGGCTGGAGGCCGACCCCGCGCTCCTCGCCCACGGTCCCGAAGCCGTGATGTACGCCATCCTCGACGAGGTCGTCGACGAGTACACCCCCGTCCTCGCAGGGCTGGAGAACGACATCGACGAGATCGAGAGCCAGCTGTTCGAGGAGGACACCGACGCCACGCAGCGCATCTACGACCTGGGGCGCGAGGTCATCGACTTCCAGCGCGCCACGCAGCCGCTGTCGGGGATGCTGGAGGCCCTGCTGCGAGGGTCGGACAAGTACGAGGTGAGTGAGGAGTTGCGGCGCTACCTCCGCGACGTGCTCGATCACACCCTGCGCGTGAGCGACCGTGCGACGACCTTTCGCACCGTGCTCGACAACGCGCTCACCGTCGAGTCGACGATCGTCGCGCGCCGCCAGAACGAAGAGATGCGGCGGATGACGGAGCTCAGCATCCGTCAGAACGACGAGGTCAAGAAGATCTCGGGATGGGCGGCGATCCTGTTCGCCCCGACGCTCGTGGGCACCATCTACGGCATGAACTTCGACCACATGCCGGAGCTGCACTGGCTGCTCGGCTACCCCATGGCGGTCGGCATGATGATCGCGCTGGGCTTCGGTCTGTATGCGGCGTTCAAGCGCAAGGGCTGGCTCTAGGACTGTCCGGATTCGCGCGGTCGTCGGCCGTTCGACACCTTGCCGGCGGCGGTGACGACCGAGACGATGAGCGGATGAACGTTCATTCCGCCACCGCCCTGCTCGTCATCGATGCGCAGGAGTCGTTCCGCCAGCGCGTCGACGACTGGGAGCGCACCGCCAATCCTGCCGTGCTCGACAACATCGCGCTCCTCGTCGCGCACGCGCGTGAGGTGGGAGACCACGTCGTCTGGATCACCCACTCCGAGCCCGGTACCGGGGGAGTGTTCGACCCCGTCAACGGATTCGTGCGAGTGATCGCCGCACTCGCTCCTCTGGCCTCGGAACAGGCGCTCACGAAGACGACCATCAACGCCTTCACGTCGACCGACCTCCAGGAGCGGCTGCAACGTGACGGCATCCGTCGCCTCGTGGTCTGCGGCATCCGCACCGAGCAGTGCTGCGAGACGACGACGCGGGTGGCTGCCGACCTCGGGTTCGACGTGGAGTTCATCACGGATGCCACCACGACGTCGTCGATACCGGCGGCGGACGGGCTGACCGCCGTCTCGGGGGAGGACATCATGCGCCGCACCGAGAGCATCCTCTCGGCCCGGGGGTTCGCGACGATCTCGAGCACGCGGGAACGGGTCGGCGCGAACGCGGATCACGCCCCCGTCTCGAGCTGAGCCCGGCCGGCGGGTCAGTCTTCGGGGTCGGCCTCCGAGTCGGCCTCGGGCATTCCCGGGCCGGGTCCTGGACGCACCGGCGCTTCCGGCGCGACGTCGATGCGCGTGATGCCGTCGTGTTCGCTGACCTCGATGCGGGGTGCGGCGTCGGCCTCGGTGGCGTCGGGCGCAGCCGTCAGCTGATCGTGCCGCTTCTGCGCGCTCGTCATCTGGTCGGCCGACGCGTGCTGCTCAGGCGTGCTCATGGTTCTCCTTCTGGTCGTCGACGGGTTCGCCGTCGAGAGGGGGGTTCTTCTTCGCGGCATGCTTCCTGCCCCAGCGCGCCAGCACGTACAGCACGCCGCCGACGGCGAGCAGGATCGCGCCGAAGAGCCAGACGGCCGGACGCTGCTGGGTGAGCAGCAGGACGCAGGAGCCGATGCCGAGCACCGGGACGAAGGTCCACACGCGGAAGTGATCGTTGTCGACGCGGTCTCGACGCAGCACCAGCACGGACACGTTGACGCTGAGGAAGACGACGAGGAGCAGCAGCACGACCGTCTCGGCGAGGGTCGCCAGATCGCCGACGAGCGTCAGCCCCATCGCCACGAGAGTGGTGGTCAGGATCGCGACCCACGGGGTCTTCCGCTTCGGGAGCACGCGGCCGAGGGCTGCGGGCAGCAGCCCCTGCTCGGCCATCCCATAGGTCAGACGGCTGACCATGATCATGGTCAGCAGTGCACCGTTGGCGACGGCGACGAGCGCGATGAGGCTGAACAGCCAGGACGGGATGCTGACGCCGGTGGCCTCGACCACGGCGAGCAGCGGACCGCTCGACTCCTGCAGCTCGGCGGGAGGCAGGGCGATCGAGCTGGCCAGGCCCACCAGGACGTAGACCGCCCCGGCGGTGATGAGTGCGCCGAACAGAGCCCGGGGGTAGGTGCGGCGCGGATCCTTCACCTCTTCGATCATGTTCGCGGAGGTCTCGAACCCGACGAACGAGTAGTAGGCGATCACCGCACCGGACAGCACCGCGACGGCGACACCGGTTCCCTCCGGCGGCTCGGCGACACGGGAGACATCGCCACCGCCGCCGCCGACGAAGATCGCGACCACGGCGACGACGATGACCAGGCCGCTGAGCTCGATCGCCGTCATCACGAGGTTCGCCCCCATGGATTCGCGGATGCCTCGGGCGTTCAGAAGACCGACGAGGGCGAGGAAGGCGATCGCGACCGGAATGGTCGGCAGGTCGAGGAAAGTGCCCAGGTAGTCGCCGGCGAACGCGATGGCGAGACCGGCCGCGCTGGTCACGCCCGCCGCCAGCATGCTGAAGCCCACCAGGAACGAGACCAGCGGACTGTGGAACGCGCGCTCCGCGAAGACGGCCGCTCCTCCGGCGCGCGGATACTTGGTGACGAGCTCGGCGTACGAGCCCGCCGTGAGCATGGCGAGAAGAAGCGCCAGGAGCAGGGGAGCCCAGAGCATCCCGCCCACCTTCTCGGAGAGCACGCCCATCAGCGCGTAGATGCCCGCACCCAGCACATCGCCGAGGATGAAGGCGAACAAGAGTGGACCGGTGATCGCCCTGCGCAACCGGGTGGAGGTCTCGGCGGCCGGCGCGGTCTCGGTGGTCATCTTCGAAAGGTACGGGTGCGCGGGAGCATGGGCCACGGGGTTGACATCGCCGGGAGCGGTCAGGCGTCGGCCATTGCGATCGCCGCTCGCGCGCAAGTTCAGCGAATTCACAGAAAGTCCGCGCGGCTCCCGATATTCCGGCAGGTGCAGCGATAGCGTCGGTGCCGCACGAGGGGGCCTCGACCGGAGCGCGTGGCAGACGGGCCTTCTCTCTCGAATCCCCAAGACAAAGGGCTCTCTCATGACTGGTACGGCACGCAAGGCGCTCGCAGAAGCGATCGCCACCTTCCTCTTCGTCCTCGCGATCATCGCCGCGGTGAACAGCGAAAGCCCGCTGACCCCGCTCGCGATCGGCTTCACCCTGATGGTGCTCGTGTACTCGACGGGCCACATCTCGGGCGCCCACCTCAACCCGGCCGTCTCGGTCGGCGTGTTCCTGCGCGGCGGCCTCAGTGTCGTCGACTTCATCGCGTATCTCGTCGCCCAGTTCGTCGGTGGCGCCGTGGCTGCGCTCGTCGCGCTCGCCGTGTGGCCCGCCGGCGAGAAGGCCATGGTCATCGAGGTCGGTCCGGCGTTCCTCGTCGAGGCGCTCTTCACGCTGATCCTGGTGTGGGTCGTGCTCAACACCGCCACGTCGAAGGACACCGCGGGCAACTCGTTCTACGGCCTCGCGATCGGTGCGACCGTGTTCATCGGTGCGGCCACCGTCGGCTCGATCTCGGGTGGCGGCTTCAACCCGGCCGTCGCACTCGGCCTCTCGGTCAGTGGTCACTTCGCGTGGAGCTCGCTGTGGCTCTACATCGTCGCCCCGGTCGTGGGCGCCGTGATCGCCGCGATCCTGTTCCGCGTGCTCAACACGGACGACGCCAAGAAGATCGCCGCGGCGGAGTAACTCCCGCTGCACGCTCGAAGCGCCGCACCCTTCTCGAAGGGTGCGGCGCTTCCGCGTTCGGCGTTCCGCGGTCGTCGAGGATCCGCCGTGCGGGGGATGCCGGGGGCGCACACGCGTGCGTAGCGTGGAGCCATGCTGATCGTCGAGGAACTCCACCTGCTGCTCCTGCGCCCCGACGGGCGGCTCGAGAGCGCCGCGAGCGTGCACCGGCTGTACGGCGAGATCGCGGCCGTGATCGTCGATCTCGCCCTGCATGGGCAGGTGCGAGTGACCGACGAGAAGCATCCTGCGGTGCAGATCTCGTCTGCGGGGCCGACGGGCCACCCCGTGCTCGACGCCACTCTCGCGCGGCTCACCCCTGTCGACGGCATGCGTCTGCAGTCCCTGGTGATGCGCTCGAAGCTCGACCCGCTCGAGGATGTCGTCGCGTCGCTTGTGCGTCAGGGAGTGCTCGTGCGCGGAGAGCGCGGATTCTTCGGCCTCGGTGCGCAGCGGACCCCGGAGGTCGACCCCGGACCCGAGGTGCTGTTGCGGTCGCGTCTGGCCGCCGTGCTCGCGGGGACGGCAGCTCCCACCCAGGCCGACCTCACGCTGCTGTCCATCCTGCAGTCGCTCAACGCGGCGCATCCGGTCCTGCGCGCGGAGTCGGGTGGCGCCACCGCCGGTCAGCTGAAGAAGCGGATCGCGCAGCTCACAGCCGGCTCTCCCGAAGGCGACGCGGTCTCGAAGGCCGTGAACTCCGCCGTCGCGGCGGCGCTGATGGTGGCGATGACTCCGGTGTTCGTCGCCGCGACCGTCACCTGACCGGAGGGTTTCCTGATCCGTCTCGGGAGTCGGAGGCGGATGCGGTCGTGAGCACGATCTTTCCGGTCGCACGGCCGGAGATCGACCGCGCGTACGCTTCCCGTACCTCATCGAGCGGGTGCACCGAGTCGATCGGCAGCTCGACGTGGCCGTCGGCGATCAGCTGCGCGATGAGCGCGAGTTCGACGGCGCCGGCAGCAGCCCCGCCGACCCCGCGGATCGGATGCCGTGCACGGGCGTCGTAGTCGGCGACCGTGTTGATCCGGTCGGGGGGAACACCGAGTGCGAGGGCCAGGTCGACCGTGCCGTGGCCGACGGTGTCGAGCACGGCTGTGAGCCCCCCGGGTGCCGCATCGCGGAGGTGGTGGGCGAGGGCATCCCCGTGGGTGAGAGGCTCGATGCCGAGGCGACGCAGCAGGGCGTGATTGCGTGGACCGGCCGTGCCGAGCACGCGCGCGCCCCGCAGCACGCAGAGCTGGGCCGTGAGGATGCCGACGCCACCGGCCGCGCCGCTGACGAGCACGACATCGCCCGCAGCGATCTTCTGCGACTCCACGCTCGCGACGGCCGTGCGGCCGGTGACGTTGAGGGCCCCGGCCTCGAGGAGGGCGAGACCCTGCGGAACACGCACCAGCGCGGCGGGATCGATCACGAGATGGTCGGCTTGTGCGTGATAGCGCAGTCCGCCGAAGACGCGGTCGCCGATCCGCCAGTCGTGCGCGCCGTCGCCCAGGGCCTCGATCGTGCCGGAGAAGTCGTAGCCGTTGCCCGAGGGCAGGCTGCGTTCGTAGGGGTCGTGCATCGGCTGTCCGCTGAACAGCTTCCAATCCACCGGATTCACCCCGGCCGCGGCGACGCGGACGAGCACCTCGCCCCTGGCCGGATGCGGGACCGCGCGATGCTCGATCTCGAGCACCTCCGGGCCGCCGAACCGGCGGAACACGACGCGTCGTGACGCGGTGTCCGCCGGCTCGGGGGTCATGGCCCCAGCCTAGGAGCCGGAGACGGCGGCAGGGTCAGCCGACCGGCACGGATGCGGTGGGAGTCGGCTCCCCCTCGCGCGATCCGGTGGCGCGGGCGCGCGCCGCGGCGACGACCATCACGACGAGCGCGATGCCGGTCAGGATCGCTCCCATCCAGATCGGCGAGGTGTAGCCGAGGCCCGCGGAGATGCCGACTCCGCCCGCCCAGGCGCCGAGCGCGTTGCCGATGTTGAACGCGCCGATGTTCGCACCGGAGGCGAGGGTCGGCGCGCCGCCCGCGTACTGCATGACGCGGCTCTGCAGCCCGGGCACGGTACCGAAGCCGAAGCCGCCCATGAGGAACAGGGCGACGATCGTGGCGATGCCCGACTGCGCCGACACGGCGAACAGGGCGAGGACGACCACGAGGGCGGCGATGAAGATGACCAGGGTGCGGTCGATCGCACGGTCGGCGAGGCGTCCGCCCAGCCAGTTGCCGAGTACGAGGCCGGCGCCGAACAGCACGAGCAGCCACGGCACGGCGGAGGTCGCGAAGCCGCTGACCTCGGTGAGCGTGTAGGCGATGTAGGTGAAGGCGCCGAACATCCCGCCGAACGCGAGGATCGTGACGACGAGCGAGAACCACACCTGTCCGGAGCGGAACGCGGCGAGCTCGCTGCGGAGGCTGACCTGCGCGGTGGGGCGGGGAAGGCGGGGAACCAGCGCGGCGATGCCGATGAAGGCGAGCACGCCGATGCCGGAGATGGCCCAGAAGGTCGAGCGCCAGCCCAGCTCCTGGCCGAGGAAGGTGCCGAACGGCACTCCGAAGACGTTCGCGGCGGTGAGGCCCGTGAACATGATGGCGATGGCGCCGGCCTTCTTCTCGGGGGCGACGAGCCCCGCCGCGACGACCGACCCGATGCCGAAGAACGCACCGTGGCAGAGCGCGGCGACGATGCGGCCGAGCATCGCGACGCCGTAGTCGTCGGCCAGTGCGGTCAGCACGTTGCCGATGATGAACAGCACGATGAGGCCGAGCAGCACGGGCTTCTTGGGCAGCCGGGTGGCCGCGGCGGTGAGCACGAGCGCGCCGACCACGACGGCCAGCGCGTAGCCGGAGATGAGCCAGCCGGCGGCCGACTCGGTGACGCCGAAGTCGTGGGCGACCTCTGGCAGCAGGCCCATGATGACGAACTCGGTGAGTCCGATGCCGAACGCCCCGATGGCGAGGGCGATCAGTCCTAGAGGCATGACGATTCTCCTGGTACATTGATGGGGATACTTGCAGACGCCGCATATTGCGCGTCGAAGCATAATGATTGCACACGCAAGTATCTAGCGCAAGCAACTATCTCGGAGGATGGCCATGGGTATCGGTGACGACGCGGTCGAGGTGCGCGCGCAGGGGTGGCGGACGCTCGCCGCCCTGCACGGTCTGATCGAGACCGCGCTCGAACGCAGCCTGGCGGAAGCGGCCTCCCTCTCGGTGGTCGAATACACCGTGCTCGATGCGCTCGACCGGCAGGACGGATGGCACATGCGCATGCAGCAGCTCGCGCGCGCGGCCGCCCTGAGCCCGAGTGCCACGACCCGCCTGGTGAACCGCCTGGAAGACCGGGGGCTCCTCACGCGCATCCTGTGCGTCGACGATCGGCGCGGCATCTACACCGAGCTCACCCCCGCGGGGCGCGAACTCTACGAACGTGCGCGACCCATCCATGACGCCACCCTCGAGCAGGTGCTCGAAGACGCGGCGACGCAGCCGGAACTGGCACCCGTCGTCGAGGCCCTGCACGGTGTGGCGCTGCCCGCCCTCGCCGCCGGCTGAGCGAGACGGATGAACGGTTCGGCAGTGACCAGCCCGCCCCGCACCCTCCTCGTCGGCTCCGGCAAGATCGCCGCCCGTCTGGCGCCTCAGCTTCTCGAGCACGGCGAGGTCTTCGCACTGCGCAGGAGCGACGGCGCTCCGCCCTCCGGCGCGACCGGGATCCGCGCAGACCTC
>Ga0160464_100888_pt1 | contig 15293 bp, 12 predicted proteins | sample HID1971I_E11MG_FD_108275 | JGI IMG/M metagenome (GOLD analysis project Ga0160464, IMG submission 108275) | Enriched millipede-associated microbial communities from UW Madison campus, WI, USA - HID1971I_E11 MG | ecosystem: Host-associated > Arthropoda: Insects > Digestive system > Unclassified ... | reverse complement strand
CACCGCCTGCGGAACCCGGGCAAGATCCCGTTGGAGATCATCGAAGTGCAGTCGGGCAGCTATTTGGGCGAAGACGATATCGAGCGCTTCGAAGATATCTACGGTCGCTCGACGCCGGTTGAACGTGGCGTGTCGGTGAAAACTATCGCGCAATAAAACAGTCGTACAAGAAGCCCTCACCCAGCCCATTGCGTCCCCTATCCGCAGTGGGTTGGGTGGGGGCTTTTTGCTTCCACGCTCTACGTGAAAGCAGCCGCCATGTACTTACAATTTAAGCGGTGTTTTCCCATGGGAAATGACACGATCAACTAACTCACCGTTTGGCCCGCCCCGGTACTTCAACGGAATTTCAAACGGTATATCCACATAAAAAATATGCGGGTTATTTGGGCTTTGTATGACATTCAAACCCGAGGTATTGACTTCATAGTAGTGCGACATTTTATCCAGCGCATTGCCATGTTTACGCTTTCCGAAGATGGTTTCGGAAATCTGCTTGGTCGGCATATCCCCTGGCGCCAAGTCCGTAAAGTAATGCCTGCCTCGCTTGCCGGGAAGAGGTTGACCGCTCAAGTCTGAACTTGAAGGCGAAAGACTTCGATCGGCCGTTATCGCGGCATGCGGCTTGGCCCCGGTGTAGTGATAAAAAACATTTTTACCTTTGACCGGCGGCTCCATCAGCGCTTTTTCGCCCGGGAAACTTTCAGGCACCCTGGGTCGCTTGGAGGCCGGTAGGCCATTTGTCGCGCTACTCGTGCCGGCGCCGGTTGTAGAACTGCCCTGGCTCGCCGGGCGTTTGGTACCCTGGGAAACCGTCGTAGGTTGTGGAGCCCCACCTGGCAATCGGCTCGATCGCCATCCACCATTACCGTCCGACTGCAGAAACGCCCGTACCCGATAGAGTTTTGGCGCGGTCGAGGGCATGCCGGGATCGATGATCGCGACTCGCCCATCGCGCGCATGGAAGGCCGAGTCAATCTGATACACCCTGCTGACCTGGGTATCGTCGGTAAAGCGCACGTACCAATTGTCGCCGACGTTGTAGGTGCCGTCGGGCCTCAACGGCCGGCCTTTGATGACATCGTCCGACACAGCAATGGCACTCAGGTTGAGGTTTTGGCTCGCGCCGGCCGCTGACGCAGGCACACTACCTGACGTATGTAACGGGATCACTGGAGCAGGTGCCCTGCTTGTCAATGGGCTCTTGGGGACCGGCCGCAACGGTGCGACACGAACGTTGGGGATACCAGAGGCAGCCACACTGAACTCCGAATAAACCCCACGCAGTAGCCCCGGTTTCTTGATCAGCCGTGGCAGGATTCGGGCATTGGCGCGCAAGGTCGTCAAGGCTGCTTTACCTAAGCGCACCCCCATCGACACGCCTTTGCCGAGCACAGGCAACAAGTCTGCAAAGATCATCGCCACTTCAATACCGAATAGAGCCTTGTTGATTTTCGATTGAGTCGCAACCTCGGCGCTACTGACGGATTGATGGTCAGCATGGTCGATGAGCGATTTTACTTTTTGCTTGTACAGTTCCTCCTGGAAGTTGCCATCGATGGGCTTGAGTGTCATGCGAGCACTCGTCAACTTGAGCATGTCGATGAGCAGTCCGACGGTGCGCACTGGATTCTTCGTCGCATCGAACGCATACGACCTGATGGCCTCGCCAGCTTTGACCACATCATTTTTATCGATCGGTGATGTCCTGCTCGCGCTGTAAAGCCTCCACTCCTTTTTATCCATCAAGGCATTCAAAGCTTCTTCATCGGCCACTTCGCGAAAGGACACACCGTCGGGCGCATCCGGCGTGTACAGCACCAGCTGTTTGTCTGTCTGGTTGCCAATCACCATGACGCCCTGAACCGGCAACCCACGCTGGACAAGCGCATTGACGACAATGTTTTTTCCATCGACCTGAGGCCGGTCGGCCGGATCTGGATGATCAAGAACAGCCGCAACCCACTGCGCGCCCCGTTTGGAACTCGTGTCGAGGATCGCTGGCGACGTGTAGGCATCGGGGTTGAGTGATGCCAGAAAAGCTTCTTTATCCAGCGCGTCACTCAGGCTGGCTTTCCATGCTTTGCGCAGCTCACCCGCAGCACCCTCCTGGGTGTCCGTGGCCAACTGTTCTTTAAGCAATCGGGTATACCCTCCCCCCACATCAGTGGTGTTGACCAACGCTTTGAGCTGCTCGGTATCCAGAATTACGGGCTTGCCTTCAGCATCCAGGATCGGGTTGCCCTGGGTGTCGGTCAGCGGCAATGTGTACGTGACTTGAGTGAACCGGCCCCTCTCAATGGCTGGAAATTCGCTGGGGTTTTTCAGTGCCAGATCCGTCAGCGACATACTTGTGTTGTTGAAGCCGAGTGTATGGGTACTGCCTCGTCCGCCACTCTGCAGACTCGACCTGGTTTTCACCTGCACCATCAACTTGTCCGCATTCACCTGCGCGCTCGGGTACAGCTTTTTGATTGCTTCGTTTATCCGGTCTCGGGCAAAGACGTTCAAAGCAGGAAGTTTTTCCAGCATCGATGCCAGCGCACGTGTGCTAATTGCCTCGGAGTGCTCCAGAAAATCAAAGAGAGTTTCTTGCTCCGGGGTCAAATTTTTGAGCCACTCAGGCGCCAGCTTATCAGCCAGTTTTTCATCCCGCGCCAACATAGCATTGTCACCACTGAGCAGGTACGACCAATCAGCGGCATTATCGAAAGCCTTCCATGCTCCCGGGTCCGTCGCTGCGCGGGAAAAGTTCGCGTTGATTTCCTCCTCCTGGCGCTTGAGCATCCGGGAAATGCCCTCGCCCAGCACATCCCCTGCCAAGGGTTCGACGCTCCACATCAAATCATCGCCAGAGGGTGGCTCGGTCTTGTTTTGCAGCGCCAATGGCAGCGTTTGCCGCAATAGATCAGCATTGGGGCCCGCCGCATCAAGACGCTGCGCAAGTACCTGGCGTGCCTGGGCAGGTGTAGCGAACTCTTCGAACCCTTCACTTGGGGTGTACAGCACAACCGGCCCGTTTGCATCATTGAGAGGCAGGGTCCGGCCTTTCGCCCAGGTGGGAGGCGTCGCCTCGGACCCGTCAGTACTGGTGATGAGGAAGCAGCCCGCCATCAAGGCGCCGCGCTCAGTGCCATCATCCATGGTAAGCGGGTAGACACCCGGGCGTGCACCATTGGGAAAGGCCGCTTCCCGTTCGGCCAGCGTGGGGTACTGCAATGCGGCGTCGATCAATCGCTTGCTCGCCGCGCTCAGTGTTCCATCACTCACACGCAACGCGGCGAGGGTCGACAGTTGTTGCTTATGCAGAGCCAACAACTGATTCTGAGGAGACTCCAGAACGTTGGGGTCTCGCAAAGTCGGGCGAGGTGTTGTCCAGAATGCCTGAAGGGTCGGCGCAAATTGCGTGACAATGCGCCGGGCAATCGTATCCAGCGTGAGCTGCACATTGACGCTGACACTCTCGGAGCCGTCTGAAGCACGGGTAAATATGCCGAACTGTTCGGCGCTGTCTGCCTCGTCCTTCTGGTCAGGATCGGTCAACAGGCTCACCACCTTTCTGCTCAAGGCGTCCCGTAGTGGCTCTGAAGACAGCGTTTTCACCGTGCCATCGCTCTGCGTGATCCAGCGTTTGAACGTCAGGTCTTTTAGCCTCAGGGACGGCTGGTCCGGGACCATTTGGCCTAGTTGCTGGCGCAGGAAATCATTGAAACTCGGTTGTTCACCATGCAAACGCTGCATGTCGCGGGTTAAAAAGGCATGTTGGGTGACGAGTGCCTCCTGATCGGTGACCTTGAATTGCCGTACTAGCTGCGGATACTCCACCCTGACAGGTGGTATGCCGGGCGAACTGGGAACAGAAGTTCCAGCGGGTGCGTAGGTTAAAACCGGCGAAAGAGGCACGCGATTGTGCGAGTCCGCGTCATTGGCAGTTTCAGCGTTGCTGACCAATTTGGCTGCAAATGCGTCTGTGGTGTTGACGCTTTGCACGGAAAGAAGACGGGGCGAATTCGGGGTAGGTCCCAACATAAAATGAGCCTCATAGGGAAGTGTGAATGTTGTCGCTACACTCCTTGTAGGGCGTCAGATGTGTGAGTGTTCAAGACGCAGTGGTTCCGCTGGAAATGTAAGCTCAAGTACCCGATCGCGGTCACACCTACGCTTAAGTTAGGATGCTCGTTCCCTATTCGAGGTGGTCTCCATGTTCTTCGGCGTTCTCCTGATCATCACCTGGCTGGTTCTGCTGCTGCGCTATCCGGCCAAGGCGCTGCCGGTATCGCTGGCCGCTGCCGTCGGCCTGGGTTTCATCGCCGTCTGGGTCGTCTGGCTGGACAACCGCGAGGCCGCGCAATTGGCTCGCCTTGAACTACGCATTACTTACGCCCCGCAGGAATGCCCGGCCGACCGTCCTTTAAAACTGACCCTGAACAACGGCAACGACGTACCGCTGACCGAACTGCGCTGGCGCGTCGCGGCCTATGCGCCGGGAGACACCGTCAACCTGGCCGACAACGTCTACGCCGCGCCACGCTATCGTGGCCCCGGCGAATTGCAGGCCGGCGCCACCTGGGACGATTGCCTGCCCACCCCGCCACTGCGCCCCGGCTATCGCCCGCAAACCCTGGAATTTCGCGCCGAGCACCTGCAAGGCAGTTTCTCGGACTGACAAAGGATGAATCCATGCCCAACGTACTGATCACCGGTTGTTCCAGCGGCATCGGCCGCGCCCTCGCCGACGCGTTCAAAGCCGCAGGCTTCAACGTGTGGGCCAGCGCTCGCCAGCCCGATGACGTCGCCGCCCTCGCTGCCGCAGGCTTCAATGCCGTGCAGTTGGACGTCAACGACAGCGCCGCCTTGCAACGTCTGGCCGAGCAATTGGGCGAGCTGGATGTACTGGTCAACAACGCCGGCTACGGCGCCATGGGCCCGTTGCTCGACGGCGGCACCGAAGCGATGCAACGCCAGTTCCAAACCAATGTATTTTCCATCGTCGGCGTGACCCAGGCACTGTTCCCCGCCCTGCGTCGCAATAAAGGCTTGGTGGTGAATATCGGCAGTGTTTCCGGAGTACTGGTCACACCGTTCGCCGGCGCCTACTGCGCGTCCAAAGCGGCTGTACATGCCTTGAGCGATGCCCTGCGCATGGAATTGGCACCTTTTGACGTGCGGGTAATGGAAGTACAGCCCGGCGCCATTGATACCCGCTTCGCGAAAAACGCCGGGGCTCAGGCCGAACTGTTGATCAACGAAAAGTCACCCTGGTGGTCGTTGCGCGAAGGCATTCGGGCACGCAGCCAAGCCTCCCAGGATAAACCCACCCCGGCCAGTGAATTTGCCGCGGATGTGCTCAAGGCCGTGCAGCGAGCGCAGCCACCGCGTCTGTTGCGTTCAGGCAATGGCAGCCGGGCGTTGCCGCTGATGGCGGCGTTGTTGCCCAAGGGGTTGCTGGAGAAGGTGTTGAAGAAGCGTTTTGGGTTGGGTGGTGTGTTGTAAGCAAGCGTGAAGCCTACCTGCCAAAATCCGGGATGAGTGCCATAATCGCCGCCTGCCTCTTGAAACTGACTGGCCCCACAAGGGTAATGCGATGGAAATCAGAAAAATTCGACTGAATAACGTCGGTCGTTTTGCCGACTTGGAAGTCGCCTTTGCGCCTACCGAAAAGCATGCGTCGAAGGTGACGGTGTTTGTGGGGAACAATGGGGCGGGGAAGACGACGATTTTGAAGTCGATAGCCACGTCGTTAAGTTGGCTGGTTGGCCGCATTCGCACCGACAATGGCGGCGGCAGTCCCATCCAAGAGGATGTGGTCACTAATGGTGAGCGATTCGCGACAATCGAGGCTGAAGTCAGCGGTATAACTCACCCGTCAGCATCAGCCTCGGCGACCTATTCATGGACACTTGCTCGCACCTTGCGGGGCCATAAAGCAAAGGTAAATAGCTCTCTTACTAAATTAACTGAGCTGGCTGAACTCTATCGCGTTCATCTAGGGTTGATTGATGGCAGCGGCTCACTTCCCCTAGTGGCCTTCTACCCTGTCGAAAGATCTGTCCTTGACGTTCCACTAACAATCCGAAAATCCGAAAATCCATTCGATCAGTTTGATGGATACGAAAACGCTCTAAATGGTGGCGTAGATTTCGGACGGTTTTTTGAATGGTTCCGTGACAGAGAAGATACTGAGAACGAGCAGGGCATATCCTCAGCCGTAATGGAACAGCTGGAAAAAATCTCCAGTACGGATGAAAAATTGGTATCTGAGCTGAAAAATATGCACCTAGCATCACGTGATCCTCAGCTAAATGCCGTGCGGACCGCCGTCAGCAAGTTTATGCCTGACTTTAGCAACCTTAGAGTCCAGCGAAAACCTAGATTGCATATGGCTATCGACAAGCTAGGCAATACACTCAGTGTTTCTCAACTTTCTCAAGGGGAAAAATCACTGATGGCACTTGTCGGCGACATTGCTCGCCGCTTGGCACTCATGAATCCCTCATTGAAGAATCCGCTTGAAGGCACTGGTGTCATCCTAATCGACGAGGTCGACCTTCATCTGCACCCTCAATGGCAACGCCGCCTAATCCAGCAACTCACTGAAACCTTCCCCAACTGCCAATTCATCCTGACGACCCATTCCCCATTGGTGATCAGCGATACCAAGAACGTCCTGTGCTATGTCCTCGACGATGGCGAACTGGAGGAGCGCACCGGCCTATACGGCCTTGATGCCAATCAGGTACTGCTCAGCGTCATGGACACAGATATACGCAACAGTGAAGTTCAGTCTCGACTGGATCGCTTGCTGGAGTTGCTGCAAGAAAAAAAGCTGAAAGAAGCCAATGCACTGTTCGAAGAGCTGTCCACTGACCTGCCCCCTGGCCATATCGAACTGACCAAAGCCGCCCTTCTGATCCGCAAGCTGGAGTTGCGCAGTGCGTAAGATCATAAAAGGAAATGAACCAGCAGAATTGACGAAATGGATGCGCGACAATCCGAAAGGTCGCTACTGCGACCTAACCCACGAAGAAAGAAACAGTATTCGCCAAGCCTGTATCGAAGAGCAGCATGGTTTGTGCGCGTATTGCTGCCATGCAATTACCCAAGAGACTGCCCATAACGAACACGTTGCGGCCCGGGAGACCCACCCCCATCGGACGCTCGATTATTCAAATATCGTCGCCAGCTGCAACCGCAGCAAACAGTGTGGCAAAGCCCATGCACATCAGACATTGCCACTGACATCCTTGATGGACGAATGCGAAACCGAACTGAAGTTTTATCTATCAGGCCGTGTGGAGGGTTTGAGCCCCAGGGCGATCACGTCCATCCAAGTGCTGAACCTTGGCGACTGCCGTGAAAACAATCGCACGCTGTTCAGCGCCAGAAAATCCATTCTTGATACGCTGCTCTTCGACTACGGAATGGAAGGCAATGACCTTGAAGCCGAAGACGGCGAGCTTCTGAAGATGCTACTGGAAGACTTAAGACTGCCCGATGCGCACAATCGGCTGAAGCCTTTTGCCCCCATCCTCGTAAATGTCATCCGTCAACTAACCAACTGATACCAACCCTTCATAAAATCAATAAACGCCCGCACTTTCAGCGGCAAATGCCGCGTATCCGGATACATCGCATAGATCCCTTGCGGCGCAAAGCGATGGTCCGCCAACACGCGCACCAGCCTGCCTGCGTCCAGATCATCCTGCACCAGCCATTGCGGCAGAATCGCCACACCATGGCCACGCACGGCAAACGTCTGGAGCACCGCCGCACTGTCGGCCACTAACGCGGCGGGACCGGCACGGTATTGGTGCTCATTGCCGCCGGGGTCGGTCACGCTCAATTCGGTCAGGCGACCATGGCCCAGCCTGGGCACCTGTTCCAACTCATCCAAGGTCTTAACGCCTGCAAACGCTGGCGCCGCGACGGCGAACACGTCAAACGTCGACAACTGCACGGCGCGGTGATTGGAGTCCAGCAAGCGACCCAGGCGAATCGCTACGTCAAAACGCTCGGAAATCAGATCGGCATGGGTGGAGGATGTGGATAAGTGAATATTCAGGTCCGGGTGCAGGCGGCGAAAGGCTTCTACCGCCGGGGCGACCACGGCCAGGGCGTATTCCACGGTGGTGGTGATCCGCAGAGTGCCTTTGAGCTGCGCGTGCTCGGAGCGGGCTTCTTCCACCGCCAAACGAGCCTCTTCAAGCATGCGGGTGCAGCGCAGGTAGAAACGTTCGCCGGCATCGGTGAGCGCCAGCTGGCGGGTATTGCGGGTCAGCAGGGTAACGCCCAACTCCGCTTCCAAGCGCTTGAGGTTGAAGCTGACCACGGCGCGGGTCTGGCCGAGCAGATCCGCGGCGGCCGTGAGCGAGCCCGCCTCGACCACGGCCTTGAAGGTGTCGAATCGGTCCAGGCTGACCATGGGCCACGTCCTCCGTTGTCAAAATATTTTTGACAAACTAACAGCCAAACCGACGTATCTCAAACGCTACGCCCGCCCTACCCTGCACGCTTCATTCGCAGGATAGCGTTCATGAACTACTGCTCGAAAGTCGCCTGGATCTTTTTACTGGGCTTCGCCCTGGACCTGGTGAACATGTTTGTCGCCACCGTCGCCTACCCGGATATCGCTCGCGAGCTGCACGCTTCGGTCACGCAGCTGGCGTGGATCAGCAATGCCTACATGCTCGGGTTGACGGTAATTATTCCCTTGAGTGTATGGCTGGCGGCAATCATGGGCGAGCGCACACTGATCGCTACCAGTCTGCTGCTGTTCGCAGGAGCCTCGGTGATGGTCGGCCAGGCCGGTTCCATCGATGCGTTGATCGGCTGGCGCGCTTTGCAGGGACTCGGCGGCGGCTTGTTGATTCCGGTGGGGCAAGCCATGGCCTACCGGCACTTTCCAGCGGCCGAGCGCAGCCAGTTGACGGCGCGGGTCATGTCGGTGGCATTGCTGGTGCCGGCGCTGTCCCCGGCGTTGGGCGGGGTGATTGTCGACAGCCTGTCCTGGCGCTGGATTTTCTACGCCAACCTGCCACTGGCCTTGATCACCCTGCTGCTGACACTCCTGTGGATAAAACCCGATGTGCCCACAAGCACGCGCCCGCCCCTGGACCTGGGCAGTATTTTCAAACAGGCCGCCAGCCCGATGCTGCGCGTGGCGATGCTGGTCTACCTGTGCATTCCCGGGGTATTTATCGGCACCAGCCTGATTGCCATCCTCTATGTACGCGGCCTGGGGTATGACGCTACCCAGACCGGCGCACTCATGTTGCCCTGGGCCCTGGCCTCGGCCATGGCGATCTACCTGAGCAAGCAACTCTTCAATCGTTGTGGTCCGAAACCCTTGCTGGTGGCGGGCATGACACTGCAATGCGGCGGCATCCTGTTGCTCAACGAGCCGGCCCTGATCATTGCCGCCTATGTGTTGATGGGCCTGGGCGGCAGCCTGTGCAGCAGCACCGCACAGACCCTGGCCTTTCTGGATATCCCCGCCGAGCGCATGGGCCAGGCCAGTGCCTTGTGGAATATCAACCGCCAAGTAAGTTTCTGCGTAGGTGCCGCCGTGCTCAGTGCCGTGCTGTCGACCTTGGATTCCTTCGCCATAACCTTCACGATGGCGGCAGCCTTGACCCTGTTGCCGCTTTTCGCAGTGCTGCGCCTGGATGCGTCCAGGGTACGCAGCCTGCTTCACCCTTCCAGCGAGCCCAAGCATGATTGACTACAGTGATTTTTTTGAAGAAGTGATCCAGACCCACGTCGAGATCGAGCAATGGTTTGCCGGTGTTGCGCCTGAGGGCACGCTGCAAAACCTGCTGGCGCGCTTCTCACCCGAGTTCAGCATGATCGCGCCCGCCACCGGCACGCGGGTCAACAGGGCCGGGGTCAATGCGTTGTTCACGCGCCTGGGCGGGATGCGCCCGGGGTTGAAAATCACCTTGAGTGAAATGACCGGCATCGACCGCCATGCACGCGGCGCGACGGTCACGTATCGCGAGCATCAGATTGACGACAGCGGCACCCAGACCGACCGCCGCGCCACGGTAGTATTTGAGAAACAGGCCAGTGGTGCGCTGCTTTGGCGGCACTTGCATGAGACCTTTATCAAGGCATAACACGGGTCTAAATGTGGGAGGGGGCTTGCTCCCGATGAGGGAGTGTCAGTAAGCACATCTGTGACTGACCCACCGCCATCGGGGGCAAGTCGAATCGTCGCACCGCCCCTCCCACATTTGAATCTCCCACAGTTTTTAGTTTTGTGTTGGGTTGACGATCACGGTGCAGGTGATGCCAGCCGCCAGCAGCACGCCCTCGGGCACTTCATCAATGTGAATGCGCACCGGCACGCGCTGGGCCAGCCTCACCCAGTTGAACGTGGGGTTCACATCGGCAATCAGCTCGCGGCTCTCAGGGTTGTCACGGTCGTAGATACCGCGGGAGATGCTTTCCACATGGCCCCTGAGGGTCTCGCCGCTCATCAATTGCATATCGGCTTTATCCCCGACTTTGACGTGGGGCAACTTGGTTTCTTCAAAGAAGCCGTAGACCCAGAAGGAATTCATATCCACCACAGCCATCTTCGCCTCGCCGATGCGCGCATAGTCGCCGCGATGCACGTTGAGGTTGGTGACGTAGCCGTCCACCGCCGCCAGCACGCGGGTGCGTTTCAGGTTGAGTTCGGCGGCTTCCAGTTGCGCCAGGGCGTGCTGGTAATCGGCCAGGGCCGAGTCAGCGATATTACTGGCGTCGTCGCGGTTTTCCCTGGAGATCACCAGGGCGTCGAGGTCGGCGCGGCGGTGGGCGTTGAGCTTGCGCATCTCCCAGGTAGCCTTGCGTGAGGCCACCAGCGATTGAGCTTGCTTGACGGCAATGCGGTAGTGCTCGGGGTCGATCTGCATCAGCAGGTCGCCTTTTTTCACCAACTGGTTATCGCGTACCGGCACGTCCACCACCTCGCCGGTCACGTCAGCCGCGACGTTGATGATGTCGGCGCGTACGCGGCCGTCGCGGGTCCATGGCGTTTGCATGTAGTGCACCCACAACGTGCGGCCAATCCAGATCGCCAAGGCCAGAACCAGCAAGGTCGCGAGCAGGCTGAAAAACTTTTTCATCGGGGCATTCTCAACGGTAGACGCTCAGCGCCAGGGCGCCGAACAGGCAAGCGAACAGGCTCAGGCGCAGCAACGCCGGGTGCCAGAAAAACCGATACAGGTCGAACCCGGCCAGGAAGCGATCAATCGCCCAGGCCAACACCGCGGCGATCAGGAACATCAGGGTCATGGTCGGCATATAGATGCCATGAAATGCGATTTCACGGGGCATTCGAGGCTCCTTTTAGGGCCGCCAGTGGCGATTGCGGGTCGAGCAGCGAAGTGCGGATAAAGTGCAGGTAGCTCTTCACCCGGCGCAGGGCCGAGGTATCGAAGTGCGGGGCGAAAGGTTCATCGGTGGCCTGTACGCGGCTGATCGCATGGTCGACGGCGATCAAGCCGCGCTCCAGGTTGCTGGCGCTGGGTTGCAGGAACAAGCGCACCAGCGAACGGCCCATCACACGGATTGCCTGGCGCCACGGCTGGGACTCGGCATACGCCGGGTGCACCGGCAGGATCGCTTGCTCCTTGCGCAACTCGATGATCGCGTGGCCGACCTCCAGCACGACGAACATCCAGCGCAGCAAGTCGCGCTGCACCTGCGGCTGGCCGACCGCGAGGCCGTAGGCCTGGTGCAGCAGGTCGCGGGTGCGGCTTTCAAAGCTCGAAGTCAGACCCTTGAGCTTGGCGCTGATCGCATATACCACCTGCTCACGCAGGTCCTGCTCCAGGCGGCGCCACAGCCAGCGGCTGTTGGGCGGCAGGATGATCGCCCCTGCCGCCGCGCATACCAGCATGCCGATGACCATGGCGATGTAGTCGTTGATAAAGGTGTAGGGGTTGTAGACCGTGAGGTTGTCCGGCACCGAGCCGGTGCTGAAGAAAATCAACAGCCCCACACCGACACCGGCGTACCTGGGGCGGGAAGAGAGAAAGGCCCCGAAGATGATCACCGGTGCGAGCATCACGCACAGCAACGGGAAACCGTCGATCCTGGGGAACACGAAGAACATTTCGACAAAGCCGACCAAGGCGCCGATCAAGGTGCCGCAGGCCATCTGGAACGCCATGCGCTTGGGGTTGGGTGTGGCGGCGGAGAGGCCCACCGTGGCCGCTGCGATCAAGGTCATGGTCGCGCCACTGGGCCAGGCGGTGGCGACCCAGTAACTGCCCAGTACGACAAGGATAAATGAGGCCCGTACCCCGGCGGCGGCGCAGGCCAACCAGTTGGTTTTTGGCGTGTAGGACTCGTGCCAGTCTTCCCGCGCATGGTGGTGGTCGGCCAGGGACGCGTGGGTTTGCGCGTAGTTGTGCAGGTCGTCGACGAAGCGGTACAACAACTCGTAGGCCGTATGGAAATCCAGTTGCTCGGCTTCGGTAGGGTTATCGTCCTGGAAGCTCGCCCGCAGGCTGCGCACCTTGGCAGGCAGGCCGTCCTTGTAGGCGCTCAGTTGATTGACCAGGCGTGCGGCATCCGGGCTGGTGAGGGCGCGACCGGAGAAGCTGTCGAGCACTTCGGCCAGGTCTTGCAGGCCGGGTTTGATCGCTGCGACCACATGATCAGCCTCATCGGCACGCAAGCGTTCAAGCAACTGGTGCAGGGCGTTGAAGCGCGTGGTGATGCTCATGAATTCGCTGTTGAGGCGACTGAGTCGCCCATTGCGCCGACGCATGTGCGGGTCTTCAAACACGGTGACGCTGCGCAAGCCTTCCAGGCCCACGGCTTCAGCGATAAAGCGTACGTTGCTGGCCTCGAAATGCTCGCGCTGGCTGCGCCCACGCAGGCCGTCGGTGACGAACAGCGCGAACACGCCAAAGCGCTGGTACAACGCGTTACGCATGGCCGCGCTGGAGGTCTGCGGCAGGATGGCCGCGCTGACCAGCGTCGAGCACAGAATCCCCAGGGAGATTTCCAGCACCCGCCACACGGCCGCCATAAAGGCGCCGTCCGGGTGGGCCAGGGCCGGCAGGCCGACCATCGCTGCGGTGTAGCCGGCGAGCACAAAGCCATAGGCGCGGAAGTTGCGGTTACGTGTGGCGCCGGCGGTACAAATGCCCACCCAGATCGCCAGCGCGCCGAGGAACAGTTCGGTGTTCTGCGCAAACAAGGCGATCAGTAGCACCATCACCGCCGACCCCGCCAACGTGCCGAGGAAGCGGTAGAAACTTTTGGCGAACACCTGGCCGCTTTGGGGCTGCATTACGATAAATACGGTGATCATCGCCGTGCGCGGTTGCGGCAACTCCAGGCGCATGGCCAGCCACAGCGTGAGAAACGCAGCGACCAGCACCTTGAAGATATACACCCAGGTCACGCCGTCGCTGCGTGCCCAGTCGAAAAAGCCACGGCGCCACTCAAGGGAATGCAGCCAGCGCAGCGGTGCAGGCAAGGGAGTCATCAAATCCTACTCAGTGATCAAACACGGCAAGCGCCGCCGGGGTCTTGCTCGGAAGGGTCTTGGCATCCTGGGGCACATCGTTGCCGGCACCGAGGCCGCCGCCCAGGGCGGTCACCAGTTCGGCGTGGGCACTCAGGCGTGCCGCCTGCACCTGTTGCTCGACCTGTTGCTGACGGAACAGCAGGGTCTGGGCGTTGAGCACATTGAGGTAATCGGTGAGGCCACGCTGGTAGGCGATCATGGCGATGTCGTAGGTTTTCTGCGCCGAGGCCACCGACTGCGCGGCGAAGGCCGACTGCTTGTCCATGGACTCGCGGCGGATCAACTGGTCGCTGACGCCCTTGAGCGCGTTGACCAGGGTCTGGTTGTACTGGGCGACGGCGATGTCATAACCGGCACTGGCTTCACCCAGTTGGGCGCGCAGGCGGCCGCCATCAAAAATTGGCAAGGTGATCGCCGGGCCAACGTTGTAGTTGAATTTCTTCCCCGCCAGGAATTCCAGCATGCCGCCGCCGGTGGCCATGTAGCCGAGGCTGCCGACCAGGTCGACGTTGGGGTAGAAACCGGCGTGGGCCACATCAATGCCACGGGCCTGGGCCGCCACCTGCCAGCGGCTGGCGACCACGTCCGGGCGTTGACCGAGCAACTGCGCCGGCAGGCTCGAAGGCAGTTTCAAAGGTGCCGCGAGGGCCAGGCACGGGCGTTGCAACTGCGCACCCTCGCCCGGGCCTTTGCCCGCCAGCGCCGCCAGTTGGTTACGGCTCAAGGCGATTTCTTCGTCAAGGGCATCCAGCTGGCGATGGGTTTCCGGCAGCGGGCTTTCGGCCTGGCTGACGTCGAAGTGCGTGCCGATCCCGGCGGCCAGGCGTTTGTGGGCCAGGTCGAGAATCTGCTGTTGCTGGGCCAGGGTGGCGGCGACGATATCGCGGTTGGCGTAGTGCAACGACAGCTGGATATAGGCGCGCACCACGTTGTTCTGCAGTTCGAGCTGGGCCTGGCGCGCTTCGGCGGCGCTCATATGGGCGAGGTCGACGGCGCGCTCGGTGTTGTTGCTTTCCCGCCCCCACAGGTCGAGTGCGTAGCTCAGGCCCAGGGATGAATTGTTGTCCCAGGTGTTGGCACCGCTCAGTTCGCCGGGGCCGTAGAACTGATCTTTCGGCCAATTGTGACGCTTGAGGGTGGTGTCGCTGTTGATCTGCAAAGACTCTGCCGACTCTGCCACCCCGGCCAGCGCCCGCGCTTGCCGCACGCGTGCGGCGGCCATGGCGAGGCTGGGACTGTTCTGGGTGGCGAGTTCGACCCAGCGGTTGAGTTGCGGATCGCCGTAGGCTTGCCACCATTGGGTGGTGGGCCAGTGGGCGTCCTGGGCGGCGTCTTGAATGGCTTCGTCGGTGGCCAAAGTATTGGCGTTGAGGGCGTGGCCTTGGGGGGCGATTCCTCCGGTTCCGATGCAGCCGCTGATGGCTAACGATAAGGCCCAAACACTGAGAGTCTTCAGCTCTCTGCTGATGTGACGCGGCACGGCAAGCGAATTCCTGAGAGGGTGTTGCGCAAGAGGTGGCGCAATTCTAGGCGGCGGCAAGGAGGAGGATAAGCTGGCATTCCTGTGAATCTTTGTTACCGTTCAGGCGATAATCCGTTGGTAGGGATCACTGGACGGCGTTACTTTCTGTCACAATTTGCTATCTCCCTTGAGAACACCCCATGGACACTTTGCAAAATATGCGCGCTTTCAGTTGCGTGGCCGAAGCCGGCAGCTTCACCGCCGCCGCCGTGCAACTGGACACCACCACGGCCAATGTCT